>JGI2172J19969_10000020_pt1 | contig 51626 bp, 44 predicted proteins | sample DeeMarSWOR230_32_FD_19969 | JGI IMG/M metagenome (IMG submission 19969)
AAAATGCCTAGAGACGTTGTTTGCGGCGCTTCATTGGACGAAAAGACGTCCAAGTACAAAATCAGTCATGAGGGGGAAACCTACTATTTCTGTAGCGTCAAATGCAAGAAGAGGTTCAAGAGAAATCGAGCTAAGTTCGCGAAGTAGAATCGAATACTTCATTTCGCTTGAATGTCTTCTTCACTAGGGCCCTTCAGTTGTAGTACAGTGATAAATGTCTCTCTTGTGACGCCTAACTCGTGCATCCCTAGTAGGTTTTGAATTCCAATCCTGCAAAATTGGATGATTGTGGGAAGAATTGATCAAAAGGGAAGCCTACTACTACGAGGATTCTGGGGAGCAGAACACAGACCAAACAATAACGGGAAAAAACGCACTGAGCGTACATGCAACCAGACAGAGTGACATATATATTACTGTTTGTGCAATCTTGAAACCTGCGATTTCCAAGCTGAGAGGACTCTGATGAGCGAAGCCAAAGAAGAAGAATGCGGAGAAGGCAAAGAGGAAAGCAAAGAAAAAAGAAAAGAAAAACACGGAGAAGATGCGCAGTTCGAAACTCTTTCTGAGGCTCTGGAAGCTGAGAAAAAACGTTCAGAGGAATACCTTACGCGTCTCAAGTATATGCAAGCAGACTTTGAGAACTTGAAGAAAAGGCTGGCTCGAGAGATGGAGGAGACTAGAAAATTCTCTAATGAACGCCTAATTGTCGAATTGCTGGGGGTCGTGGACGAGCTGGAAGTGGCTGTAAAATCTGGGCGCTCCTCTAAAACTGTGAAGGCAATAGTTGACGGAGTTGAGATGACCCTCAGGAAGCTGAAGAAGGTGCTTGAAAACGAGCAAGTTTCGCCAATAGAGTCTGTCGGGATGATCTTTGACCCCTCAAGGCATGACGCCGTCTCCAAGATTGAGAGAAAGGACGTCGAAGAAGGCAAGATAGTTGAGGAATTAAGGAAAGGTTATATTATGAGGGGAAAAGTGATTAGACCGAGCTCAGTCAAAATCACAGTGAATCCTCCATCAGAAACGCAACCGGAGAATGAGACAGATGAGTGAGAAAAAATCCAGTGAGAAGGTATCCCGTGAGAAGATATTAGGAATAGACTTGGGAACCACAAACTCGGCAGCCGCCATCTTTGAAGGAGGACGAACAACCATTGTTCCCAGCGCCGAAGGGCCTACAATGGCGGGAAAAATGTTTCCTTCAGTTGTCGCCTTCACCAAGGACGGTCAACTGCTAGTGGGAGAACCGGCGAAGAGACAGGCAACCGCCAACCCTGAGAGAACAATCTTTGAGATAAAAAGAAAGATGGGGACCAACTACAAGGTCCGTGTCGACGACAAAGAGTACAATCCTCAACAGATTTCCGCCTTTGTACTGCAAAAGATAAAGAAGGACGCTGAAAACTTCCTGAGCGTTCCGATCGACAAAGCAGTGATAACCGTCCCAGCCCACTTCAACGACAACCAACGCCAAGCCACAAAGGATGCCGGGGAGATAGCTGGTTTTGAGGTAAAGAGAATAATAAACGAGCCCACCGCCGCTTGTCTGGCCTACGGGATTGACAAGCTGGAGAAAGAGATGAAGATTCTGGTCTTCAGCTTCGGCGGTGGCACCCACGACGTTACAGTAATGGACTTCGGCAAAGGAGTCTTCCAAGTACTGTCAACCAGCGGCGACACGAAAATCGGCGGCACCGACGTAGACAAAGCTATAATGGATAATATAATCGAGGAATACAAAAGGCAGACGAACATTGCCCTCAGCAACGACAAGGCAGCATTAGGTAGACTTAAGGAGGCTGCCGAAAAGGCCAAGATAGAGCTCTCAACCCTACTAACGACAGATATTGACCTACCATTCATATATTCCGACGCCTCAGGACCGAAGCACTTACACCTCACACTAACACGCGCCAAGCTTGAGACGTTGACTAAGCCCATAGTGAAAAAGACAGAAAAAACCCTAATAAAATCCCTTGAAGACGCCAAGCTAACCCCGAAGGACATAGACAAAATAATTCTCATCGGCGGAATGACGAGAATGCCCCTCGTACAAAAGTTCGTTGAGCAGACGATGGGAAAGTCGCCTGAGAGAGGAGTAGATCCAATGGAGTGCGTGGCCACCGGCGCAGCCATACAAGCCGGAGTTCTTACGGGAGAGGTGAAGGATCTCCTACTGCTTGATGTCACCCCCCTAACCCTAGGAGTCGAAACCCTTGGTCGCGTGTTCACCAAGATAATAGAGAGAAACACCACTATTCCCACTAGACGAAGCCAGATTTTCTCGACAGCTGCAGACTTTCAGACCGCTGTAACGATTAATGTACTTCAAGGAGAGCGCTCAATGGCCGCTGATAACGTGTCCTTAGGCACATTCAATCTGGGCGGAATACCACCCGCACCCAGAGGGGTTCCCCAGATCGAAGTGACCTTCGACATAGACGCTAGCGGAATACTCAACGTGACGGCTAAGGACTTGGGCACAAACAAGGAAGCGAAAATAACGATAACTGCCTCCACTAAGCTGTCGGACGACGAAAAGGATCGAATGATTAAAGAGGCAGAGGAGTTCGCGGATCAGGACAAGAAGAAGCGTGAGGAAGCCGAGCTGAGGAACAACGCCGACAATCTAATCTACACAGCTGAGAAAACAAAGAAAGACCTGGAACAGAAGCTCACCGAAGATCAGAAGACGAAGATCGACAATTCTATTACCGAACTAAAGGACGCCATAGCGGGCGGCAACCTAGAAGATATAAAGTCGAAATCGGAAGAGCTCACAAACGTGCTTCAGGAGGTTGGAACAGCGATTTATCAACAGGCCGCCGCTGAGCAAGCCAAGCAAAAGGGCGAAGCCGCCGAAAAGGACACAGAGGCTGGCGGCGAAAAGGTAGTTGACTCAGAAGACTACAAAGTGGAAGACTCGTAAAGCAGTTCAACTGTTACACTAGGCGTATGGTAAGGAGAATGGCCAATAAACGGGATTACTATGAAATCTTAGGTATACCCAGATCAGCTTCTAAAGCACAGATTAAGGATGCTTACAGAAACCTTGCTATGAAGTTCCACCCCGACAGAAACAAGGACCCAGATGCAGAGGAGAAGTTCAAGGAAATATCGGAAGCCTACGCGGTCCTTTCAGACGGCGAGAAGCGAAGGCAATACGACGTCTTGGGCCACGCTGGATTCGACCAACGCTACACTTCCGAGGAAATATTTAGAGGAGTGGACTTCGAGTCAATATTCAGGGACTTTGGATTTGGCGTCAATTTCGGCTTCGGAGACTTGTTCAGTACGTTCTTTGGCAGACGCGACATGGGAAGAAGAGTTGCGAGGGGACGCGACCTCATCTACCCCCTTGAAGTCTCATTAGAGGAGGCCGCGACGGGAGAAGGAAAGAAAATCCAGATTAGAAGAGTTGAGAAGTGCGAAGTCTGCAATGGCACTGGTGCCCGCCCAAACACTTCCATAAGGAACTGCTCCAGATGCAATGGCAGTGGAAAGGTGCAAAATGTCAGAAGAAACAGGTTCTCGATGTTTGTACAAGTTGTATCATGCCCTTCGTGCAGAGGTAAGGGCAAAATAATTGACTCTCCATGCAAGAAGTGCAGAGGCTCTGGACTAGCCGAGAGATCCAGAAAGATCACCGTGAAGGTTCCGCCAGGTATAGATGACGGATATCAGCTCAGACTCAGGGGGGAAGGGGAATTTCCTCCTGAAGGAGTCCCCGGAGACTTGTACGTTAACATCCACGTCGCTCCACATAGATTCTTCAAAAGAGCTGGAGCCGACCTTTTGTACAATCTGGAAATCGGATTTCCCGAAGCAGCCCTAGGCACCAAAGTTCCAGTTCCCACTCTAAGCGGGAACACAGAGGTAAAAGTCAGCAAGGGAACGCAGCCTGGTGAAATCATCAGACTCAAGGGAAAGGGCATGCCCAGACTCAGAGGATACGGAAGAGGCGATCTGCTGGTGCGCGTTAACGTAGTAGTTCCAAAGAAACTGACAAAGAAGCAGCAGAGCCTAATCGAAACCCTATCGAAAGAATTCAAACAGAACTCCTAAAAAACCGCATTTTCAGACTCCAGAAATACGCCAAGAAAGGCGTGCAGTTCCACCTTACTTGATTGGCTTCGCGAACGATAGCTTATTAGCTTCCTCAACATTCCCCCTTTCGATTCAAATGCTTGAAAAAGTTGAAGAAGCCTATGAAAGGATAAAGACGTTTGTCAACTTAACTCCAGTAATGACTTCGACAACCCTCAACGGGATAACTAGAGGGGAATGCTTTCTAAAGTGTGAGAATTTCCAGAAAACCGGAGCCTTCAAATTCAGGGGCGCCTTCAATGCGCTATCGCAACTATCTCCAATGCAGAAAAAGAAAGGAGTAGTGACCCACTCTTCAGGAAATCATGCCCAAGCACTCGCCCTAGCCGCTAAGCTTCTCGGAATCAAAGTCGTAGTAGCTATGCCGAAGAATGCGTCTCCTCTGAAAGAATCGGCGACAAGAAGTTATGGCGCCAACATAGTCAGTTGCGGTTCGCGTCCAGCAGATAGAGAAAGAGCGGCTGCCGCGCTAATCAAGAAGCACGAATATACATTCATACATCCTTCTAACGATCTCGAGATCATTGCTGGAGCTGGAACCGCTGCTTACGAGCTAATCAGAGAGGTAGGCCCCCTAGACTACGTTTTCAGCCCGGTAGGAGGAGGCGGTCTACTGAGTGGAACGGCAATAGCAACAAAAGGGCTGCTTCCATCCTCCAAGGTCATTGGCGTCGAACCAAAAAACGCCGACGACGCCTATCAATCATTGAAGGCAGGCAGAATCATCCAAATAGAGAATCCAGACACAATAGCAGACGGTCTAAGAACTTCTCTTGGAAACAACACATTTGAGATAATTCGAAAACATGTGGATCGGATAATAACAGTTTCGGAAGCGGAAATCGTAGACGCCATGCAGTTCATTTGGGAAAGGATGAAGCTGGTGGTTGAGCCTTCGGGGGCAGTGTCGCTGGCAGGAGTGTTGTCAAACCAAATAGAATTGGACGCGAAGAGAGTAGGTGTGATTATAAGTGGGGGAAACGTTGACTTGTCTGACTTCTTTGCTGGAATCCGAAGAAGAGCAATACTATAAGTGATTGCGGAGGTCAAACACGCAAAACTCATCTGTTCTCCTCAAGGTAAAGATGGCGTGATGCTGCTATGCAGTCAATGAAACAGGGACTCTTATGTATCTTCGCTGCTTGGGCTCTACTTGCTGTTTATCTAATGTTCATAGATATCGCCTTGCGAAGCATTTTGCAGACGCAGACGCCTGCAAGATCAGCTGTAGAACCGTTTTGGACTCTTTTCGGGTTTGTAGTCAGTTTCCTAGGAAGCTCGTTGGTGACCTCGCATTTCTTGGGAAAGCGAAGCTATATTCTACAAGCGGCATTAAGTGTAACCTTCAGCATACTCAGCTTCTTCGCAACCTACTACGCTACAGAAGGCTGGGCGGTTTGGATTAACCTGAGGGAGAACCCTGGACGCATTTTTCCGAATCAGATAGTTGGCTCGGAATACATGTTGCTATGGTTATTCATCCTAATTATCTTCCATCTATATTCTGAAGGTCGCTTAGGGGCCTTTTCGTGGAGAAGCCTTGGCCAATTCCTGAGAGGAGTCTTCCTTCACCCCCGACGAACCTTTGAGGATATACACTGTCTCAACTCGACCCTATTCTCCTTCGCTACAGTCTTACTGTTTGGCGTAGTATTGTCTGTTAGAGCAGCTGCCTTCCCTCAGAATCCTAGCCCTGAACGATGGCGGACGCTTCTCTTGCACGCACAATTGCCAAATGCCTGGTACGCCTTAAGAATTTACGTCGCAATTCCCATCGTACTGCTCTTCTGGTGGACACTTTCGATCCTTACTTGCGTTTTGGCAAGGCGATTCGGAGGAATCAGCAGCTATTCTGAAGCGGCATCTCTGCTTGGGTTCACCTTCCTACCTTCGTTGGTAACCATTCCAGTCGACTTGCTGGACATAGGATTTCTGCAGACTGCAAACCTGCCGCTTATACTGGAAGCTCTCCTCCTGCTTTTTGACTTCGTCATTCCAATAGTCTTGTGGCCTCTTATGCTAGCTGCCTTCGCCATCAAGATATCAGAGAGAATCACCTTGCCAAGAGCTACATTGATTGGTGTTACAATGTTCCTACCATTGTTCTTTCTGCTCTCGATAGCATTCTTGTAAAATATCGCTTGGGCCTTCGAATCCTTTTCGAGTCCCTTGGAATGCTCTACGCACGGCGTCCGAATCAAGCGTGACGCAAGGCTTATTTATGTACATCCTTCTGAACTATGCATAATCCAAAAATGCCACAATAGAGGTTTACATATTGGACGAACTTGGGGAACTCGGTTTCGGAATATCTCGCAAAGTAGTGGGCTTGATCCTTATACCCGTGTTTTTTGTCATATTCATGGTCGTGTTTGGGCTAGTCATGGTCATCAATGTCGGGGTCGGACACGCAGTAATACTAGTAGATCCACTCACAAGATCCACAAGCGAGCCAGTACTAGGTCCAACCTACGCCATAAAGGCTCCATGGGTTACTCCTGTTGATATCTACTACGCAACTGACTCATTTGAGAACACAATTCCATGCTTCTCTTCAGATCAGCTTGAAATGCAGATTGAAGTCCTGGTCAGATGGTCCCTCGATCCGAACAAGCTCAGAAACCTCTACAACAACTATCCAAGACTTAACTACAAAGAAGCGGCTATCGAATCAATTGTCGCAGAAACAATAAGACTCGTAACCAAAAACTTCACTGCCCTAGAAACAATAGAGTTCAGAGACATTGTGAGAAATCAGATAGAAACAGCCGTGCTGGAAGAGATAAGAACAGAGCCTTCACTCGGAGAAACCCTCATGCAACTAGAGTTCGACCTAAGAAACATAGGCTATCCGGCAAAATACACCTCAGCCATAGAAGACAAACTCGTGGCAGAACAACAGAAAATCCAAGCCGAATTCGAAAGACAGAGAATATTAGTCCTGGCCAACGCGACAGCCCAGGAATCAATAATTAAGGCTTCAGGAGAAGCCGGAGCAAAAGTCATAGAAGCCAACGCAACAAAGCAGGCTATCGAACTAGTATTAGAGTCCACCGGACAAGCCGGGAATGAAACACGAATCGCAGAGCTTTACCTCTGGGTTCAAGCCCTACAGAGAATCGCGCCAGATATCGAAATATTAATCGTCGGAGCAGACGGGGTCCCAGTGCTGATCCCCACGAATTCAACGACCCCTTGAAACCTTGCTGATCCGCAGAGTTGCCGAATTCGAGCGAAACCTCCCATATGACTGTTTAAATATTAGAAGTGTGGTTTATCGTAGCGAGAGGATTCAGAAGTATGGGTTCGAAGTCGCCAAAAGGTGAGTTCGCGGCAAGGCAACTNCTCAAGAAGAGGAAGAAATTCCGTTGGAGTGACCGCTACTATAAGCGGCGTACCCTGAGGTTGGACGTTAAGGCTGACCCGCTGCAAGGAGCACCTTTGGGGAGGGGGATCGTGCTGGAAAAGGTCGGCGTTGAAAGCAAGCAGCCTAACAGTGCAATTAGAAAGTGTGTGAGAACGCAACTGATCAAGAATGGCAGGTCTATTACCGCATTCCTGCCAGGCGATGGAGCCCTAAACTTGGTTGACGAACACGATGAAGTAGTTGTNGGTGGCATCGGGGGNTCCAGAGGGGGAGCGATGGGTGATATTCCAGGTGTACGATGGCAGGTTATTATGGTTAACGGAGTATCCCTGAAAGAGCTCGTGTATGGCAGAAAACAGAAGCCGATGCGCTAAGAAATGGTTAAGAAGGGGCAATAATGAGCAAAAAAATGCAGGATATAAATCTCTTCGGAAAATGGAGTTTCGAGAACATCCAGATACGGGATCCTGGGCTCGCAAAATATGTTTCTCTTTCACCAGTTTTTATCCCCCACAGCATGGGGAGGCATGAGCATCACAGATTTCACAAGGCTGAAGTGAACATTGTCGAGAGATTCATAAACAGCTTAATGAGGCCTGGTAAAAGCTCAGGCGCAAAAACTCGAGCCTTGAGCACGTTGAGGAATGCCTTTGAGATTATCCATCTGCGAACTGGAAGAAACCCTGTTGAAGTTCTGGCCAAGGCCGTTGAGAATTCGGCTCCTTGCGAGGACACGACAAGAATAAGCTACGGGGGCGTCGTCTACCACATGGCCGTGGACATTTCGCCTCAAAGAAGGGTTGATCTCGCACTCCGCTTATTATCTGAGGGCTCTAGAAAATCGACTTTCGGTAATTCCCGCACCTTGGAAGAGTGTATAGCAGATGAACTTGTCCTGGCAGCTTTAAACGACGTTAAGAGCTTCGCCGTGTCAAAACGCAATGAAATGGAAAGAATCGCGATGGCCAACAGATGAGATCATCGCAGATGCATCTCCACGACATCCTTGTCACCCAGAACAAAAGACAAACCTACCTTCTGCGGACTGAAAGAAAGTCTCTTCGACCAAACCCTTGCATGAGAAAACCGTTGGTAGAAATCGCTGTGAATATTCTTCGCCAACTCAGCAACATTAGAATCCCTTCTTAAAATGAACGGTGCTGAAGAAGGCTTCTTCCTCCCTGGCTCTTTAGTGTAAACCCGGATTCTCTCAAGGGACCTAAACAGCTCCAAACCTAGCCTTCGCAGTCCGAACCCCGTCTTACATGACACCGGCACTATGCAGAAACGGTCACCCACAAACCCTGTCAACTCCCCTAGCCTTTCTCCTGCTCCTTCAACGTCGAGCTTGTTAGCTACTAAAATCGATGGGCGAAAAACGACGCTTTCGAAAATCGAGTCTTCAACGTCGTCTACCGTGGCGTTACCGTAAATCTTCACCATGGCATTAGAGATCTTATAGCTCCGCAAAAGCACATCCACGTCCTTGAGCGTGCAATTGATTAGGCTGCCAACTACCAAAACCCTCAGTCCAAACCCCATATGTTTCCTTTCCATTTCAACTCTGGCACTCGGCTTCTTCACAAGAATACGGGCATTACTCAGTTCAGTCAACATTAGAGACAACTGCTCCAATGGTTTTCCAGCCAAATCAACCATCAAAATCAAACCATCCGCATTCCGAGCCAAAGCCATAGTCTGTTGTCCCCAAGCTTTTCCCTCCGCAGCTCCCTCAACTATCGCAGGAGCCTCCACGATTTGAAACTGCAAATCCTCAAAAGGAAGCATTCCTGGAACTGGTTCAACCGTTGTGAAGGGATGGTCGGAGATCTCAACCCTTGCGTTCGTGGTGGAAGCCAGAAGACTACTTCGCCCCACTTTCGTTTGCCCCAGAATAACGATCTGGGCAGCCCCTTCCTTCTGAATGAAGAACTTAGACCCGCGTGAACTTGATTTCTTACGTCTTTTCTCCTCTTGAATTTCTCGGCGCAGCGTAGCCATCTTTGTCTTGACTTGAGCACAAAGCTTCTCTGTGCCTTTATGCTTGGGGACTAGGCTAAGAAACTCCTGCAAGAGCTGCAACTTCTCCTTTGAATTCCGAGCCGTCGCGGCTTCGTGCCACTTCTTCTTAGCTTCAGCTGGCAAATTAGTGGGCATTGGTTCTTCCTTCAATCTCGGAATAAGACAGCACACTTCATATAAAGGAGGAACAGCTTGAATGTTTTTCTTCGTCAGCTGTTGATTGCAGATTGAGCTTTGTGCAGGAGCCAGTCTGCTGCATAGGCTTGCTTCATGAAAGGGAGCCCAAGCCGAAGTTTCTGAACAAGCTTCCCTCAGGCGCGTGTCAATTGGATGCCCGCGACGGTTTTCGATGCAGGTTACAGCCTACACTTTCCTTTTGACCTCTTACTTTATGCAGAATCGCTGAGTAAGCTTAATATTGCTGAAAGAACAGTGGTGTAAAACGAATTTCACCAATAAATTGGAGGTTAGGTAGCAAGAAGGAGGAGGAAAAATGAGTAAACCGGAGAAGCCCCACCTAAACCTGATAATAATCGGACACGTTGACCACGGAAAATCGACAACAACTGGACACTTACTCTACAAAGCCGGAGCAATCGACGATCGAGTAATCAAGTCCTACGAGGAAGAAGCAAAGAAGCTGGGCAAAGAAACCTTCAAGTTTGCGTGGGTTCTGGATAATCTTAAAGAGGAACGGGAACGAGGTTTGACGATTGACCTCCGATTTCTCAGGTTTGAGACTCCAAAATACTTCTTCACAGTGATTGATTCCCCAGGTCATAGGGACTTCGTCAAAAACATGGTTACGGGCGCAAGCCAAGCAGACGCAGCCGTACTGTTCGTTTCTGCAAAGAGAGGAGAATTCGAGGCAGGCATCGGCCCTGGCGGACAAACACGAGAGCACGGCTTCTTAGCGTTTACGTTGGGCTGCCACCAGCTGGCCGTAGCCGTCAACAAGATGGACGACGCGACGGTCAACTGGAGTCAGGAGCGCTACGAAGAAATCAAGAACGAAATCGGCCGCATGCTAAAGATGGTCGGTTTCAAGGTGGACAAGATACCCTTTGTGCCAACATCTGGATGGACAGGAGATAACCTGGTTCAGAAAGGCGACAAAATGCCTTGGTACAAGGGACCAACACTATACGAGGCTCTGGACGCCTTTGAGGTCCCGCCCAAACCCATTACAAAAGCCTTGCGCCTGCCAGTTCAGGACATATATACAATCACCGGCGTGGGCACAGTGCCTGTGGGCCGCGTTGAGACAGGTGTCTTAAAAGAAGGAGATGCAGTTGTCTTCATGCCTTCCAACGTTAAAGGAGAAGTCAAATCCCTCGAAACCCACCACACGAGAGTACCAAAAGCCGAACCAGGTGACAACATAGGCTTCAACGTGAGAGGTATATCGAAAAACGATGTACACCGCGGAGACGTATGCGGACACCCTGACAATCCGCCGACTGTCGCGAAAGAATTCATTGGGCAGATCATAGTCATTTATCATCCCACAGCAGTTGCCTCCGGCTATACACCAGTCCTTCACTATCACACTGGGCAAGTGGCATGTCGATTCACAGAGCTAGTGAAAAAGATTGACCCTAGAACAGGCCAAACCGTCGAAGAGAAGCCGGCATTCCTTAAGACAGGCGATGGTGCCGTCGTTCGAATGGAACCTCTGCATCCTATCGCAGTGGAGACTTACACCGATTTCCCTGAGCTGGGACGATTTGCAGTACGGGATATGGGCACCACAGTGGCTGCAGGAATAATCAAAGAAATCAGCAGAAAAGGTTCTTAAGAACTATCAATCTCCTCGCTTTTCTCTTTCTCTCTTTTGACAGCGTATGCTATATTCTCAACACTTTAATATGCCTAGAAGCTCTTGCCTGTTTGTGGGGAGTGAAGAGAATGTCTGGTGCTGAAACGCTGGTGCCGTATATTAAAGAGATCAAAAGAGAATCCCAGCCCACAATCATAGTTGACAGCCACGAAGCAAGCAGCGCCTCAAAAATCGTCAAAGAATTGGTCGAGCGAGGAGCTACTGTGAAGACTCATCCCATGCCAAAAGGAGACTATGTTCTTTCAGATAGATGCGCCGTCGAGCGAAAAACAGTCAAAGACTTCGTCTATACACTGACGCGTCGCTACCTATTTGACCAACTCTTTGGGCTGAAAGAACTGTATCCGACCTCTATTATTCTCCTTGAGGGATATCTACCAATAATATACAAGTACACCCGCGTCAATCCATCAGCTGTATGGGGGGCAATGTTTGCTCTAGCGAGTCAGGGGGTTGCCTTGATTCATACGACAAACTACAAGGAAACGGTTGACTTCTTGTACACTGCTGCCAAACAGGAGCAAATAGTTGAAAAGCGCATCCCTGCAGTGCATGCTGCAAAGAAGACAAAGACCTTGGCGGACGCACAGATATACCTCGTTTCGAGCCTCCCTAACATAGGCCGCGAAAGGGCGCAAGCAATCCTCAAGTCATACAAGACCCCTATCAACGCTCTGACTAACGTGGATTGCTGGGCCAAAGACGTACACGGATTCGGTTCTGTGATTAGCGAGAGAGTGAAAAAAGTATTGCAGACACCCATTGAGGAGTAGGAAGCTTTGATAGTCGAAGTTGCCCCAACGAGGAAAGTGGTGGTCTCAGGACTTGACAAACGCCCTTTGGAAGACCTCATCTGGTGTGCATCAACCCATGCTGTAAATCGTTTGTTCTGGTTGAATGGCTACCTTATTTGTGCCGAAGTCTACGAGAAAGCGCTTGAACATGAGATAAATAAGCGCGAGTTTCCAATAAGCCAAGTATGCTACACAGAGTTTTCTAAATACAAGAAATACCACGAAGTAGAAAAAGGCGTGAATCTTCCAATAGTCAACGCTACCTGCTTAAAAATATTCAGAAAGCTTTTCGAACAAATCATGAAATGTGATAGAGAACTAGACCAGTAATCCGTCAGCTCGAGATCCTCTGAAGTTCTGTGGGCTGCAACAGTCTGCAGGCTTAGAATCGCTAAACCTTATAAATGGGAGTGTTTGAATAAACACTGCGACATGAAAACAGGGTGAAGGCTAATGTCAAAACCATTCTACGTGAAGTTTGAAACTCCAGAAGAAGTCGCAGATGCAGCCTGTGAAGCCCTTCAAATGGCAGCTGAAACTGGCCAAGTCAGAAAAGGTACAAATGAGGCCACAAAAGCCATAGAACGTGGAATAGCAAAGCTCGTAGTGATAGCGGAAGATGTTGATCCGCCAGAGGTTGTTGCCCACCTGCCAATACTTTGTGACGAAAGAAAGATTCCCTACCTATTTGTCTCGACAAGGAAAAGATTGGGTTCGGCTGTCGGCATAGATGTCCCTGCTGCTTCGGTCTGCATCGTCGAGGAAGGTGAGGCTGCAAATCTTGTCAAAGAAATAGTCAGTCGGATCGAGGGACTTCGACGAGGCAAAAAGTAAGATGAGTGAAGTAGAAGAAAAGGAAGCCGGAGAACTAGAACACATTCCTGCAGAGGTTATTCAGGTAATCGGCCGTACAAGCGCGACTGGAGAAATCACACAAGTGAGAGTACGCATACTTGAAGGCAAAGACAAGGGACGCATAATCACCCGAAACGTCAAGGGTCCCATTCGAGCCCAGGATCTACTGATGCTCAGAGAGACAGAACGAGAAGCCAGAAAGATGCGGCGATAGAATCAAAACAATAGAGCCGAGGGTATAATAATGCCGAAATCAAGGGCGTGCTCCTTCTGCGGGCATGAATTTCAACAAGGTTCAGGTCAGATGTACGTCAGGAACGACGGCACCATACTGTGGTTCTGCTCAGGCAAGTGTCGCAAGAACAGCTTAAAACTGGGTAGGGATCCAAGAAAACTTAGATGGACAAAATATTACGGCAAAGAAGAGAGAGGTAAAGCGTAAAGTATCAGTGTCATTGCGCGCGCTTTGAAGCGTGCTGCCGCCGTTTAAGGCAAGCCTTTCAGCGAAAACAGTTTATATCAAAGGGAAATCAAATCTATGAGGCTCCTCGATCGAAGCAAAGAGCGATCAAGTGTTTGGGAAGACCTTGCCGATAAGACAACCAATAATCTGTGTGCTAGGACACGTTGATACTGGTAAGACTCTTTTGCTGGACAAGATCAGGAAAAGCAGTGTTCAAGCACGCGAGGCAGGGGGAATAACCCAGCACATAGGCGCAAGTTTCTTCCCTCTGGAGACACTTATGGAAATATGCGGCCCCCTTCTGAGTCAACTCAGGGGAAAGATTCGCATCCCGGGGCTTCTGGTGATTGACACGCCAGGACATGAGGCCTTTGCAAACCTCAGAAAGCGGGGAGGAGGCGTTGCCGATGTCGCCATTCTAGTGATTGATGTACTGAAGGGCTTCGAAGCTCAAACATATGAATCTATTGACATTTTGAAAGCTAGAAAGACACCTTTCCTTGCGGGCGTTAACAAGATTGACCGTCTGCCAGGTTGGAGATCTCAGCCTGAAAAGCTCTTCTTGCAGTCTTATAGCTCTCAAGATCCTAATGTGCGCGAAGATCTCGATAATCGTCTTTACACAGTCATGGGCACATTTTCCACGTCTGGCTTTGGAGCTGAACGCTTTGACAAGATAAAAGACTTCACAAGAACGGTTGCTCTTGTGCCGGTCAGCGCTAAAACAGGCGAAGGCATCCCTGAACTTCTATCGGTTCTCGTTGGATTAACGCAGCAATATCTCAAGGCGCAATTAAAAGTTACGAAGGGCCCCGGAAAAGGCACTGTACTAGAGGTTAAGGAAGAAGCAGGACTCGGAATGACCATCAATGCCATTGTTTATGACGGGGTTCTGCGTAGAGGAGATACAATCGTGCTTGGAGGAAAAGAGAGACCGATTGTCACGAAGGTTCGGGCGCTTCTATTGCCTAAACCTTTGGATGAGATAAGAGATCCTCGAGACAAGTTCTCCTCGGTGAGTGCAGTCACGGCCGCTTCCGGAATTAAGATAGTAGCTCCAGATTTGGACATGGCCTTAGCTGGGGCTCCGTTGCGTGTTGTGCCTCCGGAAAGGCAGACCGCGGAATTCGTTAAGATGGTTTCTGAGGAAGTGGAGAAGATAAAAATCTCTACGGATGTTGACGGCGTCGTCTTGAAGACTGATGCTTTAGGCTCCTTGGAAGCCATCGCTGAGAGCCTGAAGCTTGAGAATGTCCCGGTACGTCTAGCAGACGTTGGCGACGTGTCAAAGCGCGACATCGTCGAGGCCGAAGTCGTAGGAAACCATGAACCTCTTTATGGAGTCGTTCTGGCCTTCAACGTAAAAACGCTGCCTGATGCGGAGGAAGAGGCGAGGATTCGCGGGATCAAAATATTCCAAAATAACATAATCTATCATCTGGTCGAGGATTTTGTGACTTGGATACGAAATGAGAGAGAAAAGGTGGTTCTGAATGAGTTTGATCGCCTAGTAAAACCCGCTAAAATCCGAATACTGCCGGGATATGTCTTCAGAAAGGCAAAGCCTGCCATCGTGGGAGTAGAAATCTTGGCAGGTCGAATAAAGCCAAAGACCAAACTTGTCAAAGAAGACGGAGAGGACATCGGCGAGATTAAACAGATCCAAGATCGAGGCAAACCCATTTCCGAAGCTGGGACTGAGATGCAAGTAGCTGTTTCTCTGGACAAGCCCGTTGTGGGACGAAACATCCACGAAAAAGACATTCTCTACGTGCGAGTTCCTGAAACCCATGCCAAAACGTTGTTAACGAAGCTGAAAGACAACCTAACAGCGGAAGAGCTTGAAACGTTGAACGAATACACGGAACTAATGAGAAAGAAGACGACTCCTTTCTGGGCTGCATAAACGAATCACACTTCTTTACGCGTCATCCAGAATACATGCAGTGAGTGGTGCCTGTTTCTTCTGATGCTGACTCAAGATCCCCGAGGCCCGGATTTGATTGTAATCGTTGCCGGCCTCCTGTCTCAAGAACTCGCGCACACGCGTTGAACCAATCCATCAAGAAACCTATGCTTGCGTGTAGCATTCTCTTTGAAGTGTCGGATGATGCGCCGTGCACTCCATGCTATTCCCAGGGACTACGCGCAGAGCGTCGGGTAATGATTCTTGTCTTCGATAATAGTCCGACATTCTTATATACTTCATGTCGATAATGAACCTTGAGAGTGGTGTCATGTCGGATGGAGTTGGAAAGAAACCGGCAGACAAGCAGCAATTTATCCGACAATTGGGAGCCGCAGTTGTCGAGCAAATTCAGAAGAAGAAGCGCAAGCCAACGATTTCCGGTACAGCGCGTATACTAAACATTCATCGAGACACTCTTTACGAATGGATGAAAGAGTTTGGCGTAGAATTCAGTGAGATACAAAGACAGGCGGAGACGTCTGTGAGGAGTGCAAAGCCCGAAAAAACTGTCTACCTCATCGGAGAAGCCTTGGTGGGTGAAGGAGACGAAGTCGCTCATATCGACCTCTTGATCGGCGACAAGGACGGACCAGTTGGAGAAGCTTTTGCTTCAGGCATGTCCAACTTGTCTGCTGGACATACACCTCTCCTTGCAGTAATAAGGCCGAACCTTCCTCCAAAACCACATACACTCTTAGTACCAAAGGTAACCGTGAAGAACCTCGAAGAAGTCGGCAAGATTTTCGGCCCTGCCCAAGCTGCGGTCGCAAAAGCAGTAGCCGATTCTGTGGAAGACGGAGTTGTTCCAAACGACAAGGTGGAGGATTGGGTGATTGTTTGCAGCGTATTCATCCATCCCAACGCCAAAGACTACAGGAAGATATACCACTACAACTATGGTGCAACTAGACTGGCGCTCAAAAGGGCGTTGACCAAATACCCACCACTGGATAAGATAATATATGATAAAGATAGGGCCAAACATCCTATAATGGGATTCAGAGTGCCCAGGCTCTGGCGGCCGCCATACATACAAGTCGCGTTAGACATCCCAAGCCTCGAGCGAACAAGAAGCATAATTCAAAACCTGCCGGAAAGCGACAGAATAATCTTGGAAGTTGGCACTCCTCTTCTGAAGAAGTATGGCGTAAAGGTGATTCGAGACTTGAGAGAAGTCGCTCGAGACATATTCATTATCGCTGACCTGAAGACCTTGGACGTTGGGAAGGTAGAGGTTGACCTAGCTTTTGAGGAAACCGCTGATGCGGTTGTAGCAGCTGGGGTTGCAGCGAAGGAAACTCTAGACCAATTCATCTACGAGGCCAAGAAACTTGGAATCTACGCTGTGATTGACATGATGAACGTTGAAGATCCTGCTAAGAAACTCAAAACCCTTAAAGAACTGCCGAACATAATCATCTTCCACCGTGGCATCGACACGGAAACAGGAAAAACTCTTGGCCTAGAGCAGATTGAGAAGTTAAGAAAAGCCTTTGTCGGCCAAAAACTGCTAATTGCCGTTGCAGGAGGTATTGTGCCCGAGAAGGCACGCGAAGCCTTAGAAATGGGTGCCGACATACTAGTTGTGGGAAGATATATAACCCAATCCAGAGACGTGAAGCGATCTGTTAGGGAGTTCTTGGAACTGACAAGAGTAATGAGAGAGGATATCGACTTGTACAGAGTCCATGTAGAATAATCAGAAACCATTAGTGGCGGAATGCTCTCAAAGCCACTATGAAAACGAATCAACAAAACAGAAAAACCAATACATACGTACCACTGTACACTCAAACGTGAACAGTAATGGTCGACGCTATTACGGTTTTCTCGATAGTTGGCAGCATTATTGCTGTGGGTTTTCTGGCTAATTTGCTGTTCAAGAAATCTGGGCTTCCTAGCAGCCTGTTCTTAATCATAATAGGAATTATCCTAGGTCCTGTTCTTGGAATATTCTCTCTACAAGAGATCGATCCTATTACTCCATTTTTAACAACGCTGACTTTGATGATGATACTGTTCGAGGGAGGACTCAATATGGACATTCACAGGGTAATTTCACAAAGCTTCAGGGCAGCCATACTTGCAGTGCTTTACATTGCTTCGGCAGCCACGTTCGTCACATTGTTCTCCCACTTTTTCTTGGGCTTTGGTTGGCTTGAAGCGTTAATGCTAGGTCCAATGACAGCCGGGACAAGCTCTGTAGTCATAATACCTCTAGTCTCAAAGCTTGACGTAAATAAGGAAGTTGAGATCACTTTGTCATTGGAATCCACTATTACAGACGTGCTAAACATTGTTTTGGTTTTAACTCTCTTGCAGGCTTACCTCGGCGGACTCGTCGACATCCAACAGACTTTGACTACAATCATAGCGAAATTCGGAATAGGCGCTCTCATAGGTGGACTTGTTGGTGTCATGTGGATCAGGATACTCTACTCTTTGAGGAAAGAGGAGTACACATACATGCTCACACTTGGTGTGCTCATTGGCTCCTATGCTGCTTCTGAGACTTGTGGGGGAAGCGGCCCTCTTTCCGCTCTTCTTTTCGGGATTGTACTGGGCAACGACGTAGAAATCTTTGAAGCTTTAAGAATCAAGCTTGACCTGGGCTATCTGCGTGGAATCAAGAATTTCGTGAAACGCACCCAAGGAGAGCTCGCCTTTCTAGTTCGAGCCTTTTTCTTTGTATTTCTTGGGCTNATTTACAGCGTCGGTGCAGGGGAATCCGCTGTATGGTTGGGCATCCTCATTGCTGCAGCAATTGTTTCGGTTAATCTTTTGCTGCGTTATTTTGCCGTAACGATTTCAACATGGAGGAGCGAGATGTTTCATCACCGCCATTTCATGACTCTTATGTGTGGAATAGGTTTGGCAAACGCAACTCTCAGTATTCTATTGTACAGAGAGTTGAGCCCAACTTCGGCAAACGCCTATCTTTATCCTGCCATAGCAACGAACATCATTGTATTAACAAACATAATTACCTCAATCGCTCCATTTGTGGTTAAGTTCCGGAGATGAGCAGATGACGGCTGCCATTAACAGAGTCTTAGGTTTCGTCATGTTAATTAGGCCTGTTAACTGCGGAATGATGGGATTTGCGGTGATTGTGGGAGCAGCATTGGCTGGGAACGAGACTCTATTTCAACTGCATCAAGGCTTGTTTCTCGGATTCGCCACTGGATTTTTCTTGACTGCCGCAACTATGACGATCAACGATTATTACGATAGAAAAATCGACGCAATCAATGAGCCTCGAAGGCCGATACCGAGTGGGCTGGTGAGACCAAACGAAGCTTTGGCCTACGCATCTGTTTTGACTGCCCTAGGGTTTGCATCGGCCGCTTTGACTAACTGGCAGTCTCTGCTGACAGCCTCTTTTTCTTGGGCCGTCTTTGTTCTTTACACCACAAAAGGTAAGAGCACAGGGCTGCCTGGGAACCTAATGGTCAGCTTCTGCATCGCTGTACCCTTTATTTATGGCGGTTTCGCCGTTGGCAAAAGCCTGTTGCTGACAACCAGCATTTTCGTAGCTACCGTTTTCCTCTCAAATACGGGGCGTGAAATAACTAAGGGAATCATAGATATCGAAGGCGACAAGGAAAATAATATAGGAACAATTGCAGTGCTTTGCGGAGAAGGAAAGGCTGCTTTTGCTGCTGCTGCGTTCTATTTTTCCGCAATCCTTCTGACTCCGATTCCTTGGATTTTAGGGTTGGTCTCTTTTTGGTATCTCCCGTTTGTCGCCTTGACAGACTTCGGCCTTGCCTCGGCATCAATCGCACTTCTTCTGAACCCCTCGCGCGAGAAAGCTCGAAAAGCCAAGAGCCAGAACCTGTTGTGGTTTTCCATTGGGTTACTGGCATTTGTTACGGGAACACTCCATTAATTATTCCTCACGTCAGAACTGTAAATATTTAGGGCAGAAGGGTAAAAGAGGATAAAGAGAGACAGTTATGTCCTTCACTCAAATACAAGAAATTCTTACAGGCAAACATGAGGGCGAGCGCGTCAGTATACGGGGATGGGTTTACAGAAAGCGAGAAAGTAGGAAAACCATCTTCTTGCTGATACGAGACGCGACTGGAGTCATACAATCGACAGTAAAGGAGAGAGCTGAAGCTTGGAAAGAAGCTGGAAGAGTGACGATTGAATCCTCCACGATACTGAGTGGAACCGTAAGAAGGGACGAACGTGCCCCCGGCGGTTATGAAGTCTCCGCTGCAACGATGAAGATCATTGGTTTGGCCGAAACATTTCCTATCTCCAGAGATCTGAGTGAAGAGTTTCTTCGGGATGTTCGGCATTTGTGGTTGCGAAGCAGAAAAATGAATCTAGTCATGAGAATCCGAAGCCAAGTTTTGTGGCTTATGCACAAGTTCTTCAGAGAAAGAGGTTTCGTGGAGATTTCGCCTCCGATGTTCATAACTAGTGCTTGCGAAGGCGGGGCCACCCTGTTTGGAGCAAAATACTTTGATTCAGATCTGTATCTGACGCAAAGCGCCCAGCTGTATTCGGAGATTCTTATCTACTCGCTGGAGAAGGTCTACACTTGCGCTCCCTCTTTCAGGGCCGAGAAAAGTCGAACGATCCGTCATCTGTGCGAGTACTGGCATGTAGAACCAGAGTGGGCCTTTGCGGATATGGATGATGTTATGCGTATTGAGCAGGATCTCATAACCCAAATTTGTCGTGAAGCTGCTTCGCTCTGCAAGCGGGAGCTTGAAGAGCTGAAGATTGATCCGAAAAAGCTTCTGGACGTTAAGCAGCCTTTTCCCCGAGTGACCTATGGCGAATCCATCGAGATATTGCAGAAGAAAGGCTTCAATATCAAGTGGGGTGAAGACATGGGGTACGACGAAGAGAAGGCCTTAGCAAAGGATTTCGACGAGCCTCTGTTTGTCTTTGACTACCCAAAGAAGATAAAGGCGTTCTACTGCAAAACTTACATTGACAAGCCTGAAATCGCTATGTCGGTCGACTTGCTGGTTCCGAGGATAGGGGAGCTGACGACCGGTGGGGCTAGGGAAGATGACAAAGACAGATTGATAGAAAGAATAAAAGAGTCAGGTTTGTGTGTGGAGGATTACGATTGGTATATCGACCTGAGGAAATACGGTTCAGTTCCACACGTGGGTTTTGGGCTTGGCGTGGAGCGACTACTTATGTGGATGCTTGATCTGGACAACATAATAGATGCGATTCCTTTTCCCAGGACTATTCGGAGAAGTTATCCCTAATTTTAGCGTGTCTTGTTGAATTGGCAAGATGTTTTCAACTTTGTTTTTAAGGAGCTTTTGCTTAATCACCAACGCGGTGCTCCAGATTTGGAGTCCATCCAGACTGCCAAGAGCCGATCTGCAAGAACGAAAAATCTCTGGATATTGGATCGTCTGGAAAATCCTGAGCTCATCGACGGAATTCATGACCACAGAGATCTGTGGTCTACGCGTTCGAATCGGGTGGGTTTGTGCGTTGCGTGCAAAGGTTCACGAATGTTATGCGGTAAAGCTCGTTGTCCAGTTATGGTTCGTGTAAACTCTTTTGTGCGGACAGTCCCGCTCATAAATAGTTTGGACATTGAAGGAGCCTCGCCTCCCAGCGTCTTTGTGGGGCGTCTTGGATATCCATACGTTTTTGCGGGTCCAATGGTGCCACCTGTTCACGAAGATACAACTGTATATGATTTGCCGGAGCTTTGGTTCGGCAGGACAATAGATGAGATAGTTGGCTTTCGCTCTATACTTGTACGGGGCAAATATCGCGTGCATGTGGGTAGATTCGAGGAGGCGGGCAGAATCATGGATATGACAAGAGAGCTAGCCTTGGCCTCATCTGCGACTGATGTGGAGTTAGCTTTGAAAAAGAGGCCGCGAGGCTTACTGGTTCTCGATGACGAGGTTCAGCCCTTTGGGCCATCTGCTCCTATTCGAGATTTAAGGGTGAATTCCTCCCGGTGGGATCATCAGATCGAAAAGGCCTATTTCGACACGGATTTGAAAGCCCGGCCTGCGGTTTTGGAGCTCTACAACAAAGACGTGATGATCAGCAAGATCCAGAAGGCCTTCAGCGTAGGGGCGTTTGGGGTGAAATCCCAAAGGCGATTAGTGCCAACACGTTGGAGTATTACTGCAGTCGACAGCATGATTTCCAAAGACCTGATAACCTGCGTCAAAACCTTCCCGCTCGTTGATGAGTATCGCATATACGAGTCAGCCTACCTTGAGAACCAGTTTGAAGTATTGATGCTGCCTGATGCTTGGAGCTACGAAGCCATAGAAGCTTGGTATCCAGGAACTGTCTGGAATCCCCATGGCAGGAACGTGGTTATGTATGGAGACTCGGAAGGCTACGAAGGACGGACAACATATGCTGATATCGGAGGCTGCTATTATGCAGCTCGATTGGCTGTGTGCGAGCTTTTGACGAAAGAGCGACGTCAAGCAACAGTCATAGTCTTGCGGGAAGCAAGGCCGGGCTACATTATGCCAGTAGGAGTTTGGCAAGTCAGGGAAAACGTACGGAATGCCATGCGAAACCAACCATTGAAATTCAACACTCTCGATCACGCCATGAAAAGAATAGCAAATCAATTTCGCATCCCACTACAGCACTGGATCGGCAAAAGCAGACTGATAACGAGCGCTAGAAAACAGAAACAACTAACCTCCTATACATGAACATGCCTACGTGTCGTCTATACTCCGCCTCCGCTCCTTGACCTGTTCTCCCATACACTTTGAACAGAAGTATGCGTTTACAGTGAGCTCTTAGCCACAGTCTGAACAAAACACGAGCACGAGCTTTCAGCAAATCAGCAATTAGAGACAGAAATCTACTTCGTATACGCTATTATAGTCCATTGTGCCTTGAATATTCCACGGCTTCGGGCTCGCAGGCCCAAAGCGTTGTGCGCATTGTCAACGTGCTTTCAGATGTATCTTCTTTCCACATTTTTTGCAATATTTTGTGCCTTTTCCGACTTCTGTGCCACATCTAGGACACGAACCTACTGGTGAATTCACGCTCCTTAACTCACCCTTTGGGCCTCTTGCGTATAGCCACTTGAAAGCGGTCAGAAAAGAGGCTATGCCAGTACATATGATGAAAACCGTGTAGCCTATGATGAAGAGCGCTGGGAAATATAGCAGCTGCCCCACCGTAATCAAGGCTACGCCGAGAATCAAGCCGAAAATCGCTATCTTCCTTCGCCGATTGATCTGCTCGATTTTCCCCGCCAACTCCAGTCTCCTTTTTCTAATCAATTTAGTTGCTTCCTGCAGTTCAGGATGATTCCCACGGAAAAGCCCCTAGGTAGGAATTGTCAAAGATTCCAAGTCTCTTGCGTAGTAGGTGATCGTTTCTACTCCATCTTCAGTTATCAAAGCCGTATCGGAATGTCTAAAGCCGCCGAAACCGGGCTCGTATATACCGGGTTCGCAGCTAACGATCATTCCTGCTTTCAAGATTTCGTCGTTTCCCAAGTCCAGCCACGGTGGTTCATGTCCTTCCAAGCCAAGACCGTGACCTGCATGATGCCTCATCAGTCTACGCAAGCCTGCTTTCTCGAAAACCTTCATTGCTGCCTTGTCTACACTGCTGCACTTTGCCCCAGGTTTCAAGGTTTTCAAAGCTTCGTCTTGGGCCTTCGACATGACTTTGAAGTATTTCTGCTGCTTCGGGGTCGGTTCACCTAAAAACATTGTGCGCTCAAGCTCACAGCTATAACCCCCCACCTCTGCCCCTGCTCCCGTTACGAGCACATCGCCATCCTTCATGGGACGCTTAATCGCAATCGAATGGGGGATGGCGGACAATTCTCCAACTTGTCCTCGGAAGCCAGCACTTGCTGGGCTACGTCCCCACCGTTGGGGCTCATAGTCTGGACCCAGAGTTTTTTTCATGATCACAGAAGCTTCATGGCTTGCGGCTGCGGCCACATCGAAATCATACAAATCCGCTGCGGTGTACTCCTGTAACAGTGAGTGGGCCAAGTTTGCCCAGCGTGCGCTTTCTTTCATTAGCGCGATCTCTTCCTTTGACTTTATCTTCCGCATATTTTCGAGGATGTCTTTTGCAAGGACAAACTTTGTACCCGGAAGTCTCTTTGTGAGTGGGGGACCACTGTACCCCCAAATCCCTGCAGCACCAGAAAGATTGTCAGTTCCTATCCTTCTGTTCGCCAAGCCCATTTCCCGTAGGAAGCTAGCGAAGTGATCAATAGGATGTTTCTTTCCAGGATAGTCTCGGTACGTTTCTATGTTCTCTATTATGCGTGTCTTGAGAGGAATGTGGTCAATCTCCAACAAAGGACCCATGAAGGTGATCTCGCCGCCTGCTGGAATGACTAGTGCCGCAGGGCGTTCGGTGGCGATATATGAATAACCTGTTAGGTAAAAGAAACTGACACCGCTTGTCAGGTAAAGAGCGTCGAGTCTTCTTTTGCGCAGTATCCTTCTGACAGACTCTATGCGGCTCCGGTGCTCTGTCTCGCTTACTGCCAGCTTTGTCAAGGCACTCGCCTGAAACCATCTCTCCGTTAAGGGAATAAAGGCTTTACGACTCGAAGAAGTCAGCCAGCTTTGGCTTTTGAGATCTATGCAGTGTTTCGGCACACTTCTTTGGGTCTAATGGTTTGAAGGCAAGCCCCAGGGTCGTCAGAAGCCTCTGTGTACCTTTCGCAATGTTCGGTGCGGCGAGTACACCTCTTACCTCACGATCTACAATACCTTGAACGGCTCTCACGTACCTTGACAGTTGAATCACGGCATTGCGCCCAGCAGTCTTGCGTTTTATCTCAACAACCACAAGCCTGCCGTTCCCATCTACTCCGTAGACATCTACAAAACCAGGCTCAACTTTTTTCTCAAAAGAAATCGGTTTGAATCCCGCTTCAATCATCGAGGGGTTAAGCAATACTGCTTTCTGCATGTCTTCTTCGCTGGCATGAAGCGAAAATTCTCCTATGTCTTTCAGTTTCATACTTGAGAACAGGTAGAGCCTGTTGAAATCTATATGTAGAGATTCGGGGGGTTTTCGGCGCGATGCCGTTAGTCGTAGAGACCCGTTTCGAATCCGAGACCTGAAGATGCATCCCTGTGGTTGCCAATTAACAGGCTCATATCCACTTGGCCTATGGACCAAGATCGACCCATCCTCCTTTATCAACACCACTCTTTCTCCAGGTTCCAACTTGCTGCTTGCCCGACCCCTGTAACTGACCCAGCAGTTTCCAACCAAAAGCAGGATCTGGCGCTGGGAGAGAGCCCCCTTCACTGACTCTCCAAGCTCTTCATCGATCTCTGGATTTTCGAGTACTATAGCATCCGTCCTACCTGACACTTATACCCCCAACAAGGCTTTAGTAAATCCGGCTCACATAAAAATCCTGACTACAAATGTCAGAGTGGGAACAAAAGCGGAGTAATATGCGAGATTACAGTAGAGCAGCCCACCTTTACGAAATGCGCTACACCGAAGAGCAACATCTCAAGATCAAGTCAGTAGTTGAAGCTCTACGCTCAGGGAAAAAGAAACCCGCAGCCAAGAAAGCTGCAATTCTGGATTTGGGATGTGGAACCGGTTTGCTGTTTCCCAGACTGAAAACGATGGCAAGACGCATTGTGGGTCTAGACCTGTCAAGAAAAATGCTGAAGGAGGCGGGGATCTCAAAAGCAGATCTTGGAGATGTTCATTTCATACTCGCTGACGCAGACAACACTCCCATACGCGACCATCAATTCGACTTCGTCATCGCGCTGACACTGCTGCAAAATGTGCCTAATCCAGAACGAGCTCTTCAAGAAGCGCAACGCGTCGCAAAAGAAGAAGGCACTCTAGCTGTTACTGGTCTGAAAGCACACTTCACCAGAAGAGCATTTATGCGACTTTTGAGAAAGGCGAAGCTGGAAGCCAAGTTGCTGAAAACGGCAGACGACTTGAAAGATCACATTGCCATATGTAGAAGATGCGCTTGAAAATCAAGCTCTCTATTACCATGACCAAGGAGTCAATAGGGGTTACTCGATTTCGGCTTAGGTTATGCTTAAGTGTTATGCACCAATCTGTCCAACGTGCACCGAGATGTCTATTCAGTAATTCGCAAACAAATTTCTTCTCCTGAGCGGCTGAATGCCGCCACATTTTCTACTTTGAAGGGATAGCCAACTATCATGAGCGTCTTTCCAATGGCGCGATTCAGATCCTCCACCGAAGGTCTTGTGACGCCAGAGGGGTGTGAGTGGGCGGTTCCTATCAGTGAGAAATCTACTGGCAACATGTGGCTTGGAAAGCTTGAAAAGCCTGAACCATAAGTGGCCAACGGAGGAATGACTAAATCAGATATTTCAAGTCTGTCTTCCTTGGTCGTGCCACGGAGGAGAAGAATAGTTTCCCGCGGGTATGTTGCTCTGGCGCTTTCCAAGATAGAGTTCAAGAGGCTGAGGCTGATTTCCACAAACCGAATTCTACTTTGCTTCTTGCGTTTGTTTCTCCTTAAATCCATCCTGATCCTCTTCACCAACGCATCGTGCTGGAACGTGTTCGTCGGGTCTTCAAATAGAGGGCCCCCAGTTAAATTATTGGCGTGACCAAAAAAGAGCTTCGCTTAGGTGATTGCCCAAGGGCAAATGGGTTAGCCCGGTGTTGTATGCACGCGTGCGAAGGGTTTTGTGGACAACCGATTGGGCTTTGACGCGCTCGATACAATGCTCACGCTCCACATTTATATTGTCCAGTTGAATACTGAGAAAGCCGAACAACTGATGACTCGCTGGCGTTTGCTGAAACCTGAGCCCCATGACGCGTTTTTTAACATGGCAACAGATGAAGCTATGTTGGAGGCTAGGATCAAAGATAGAGTGCCTAACACATTAAGGCTATATCGTTGGAGACCGTCAGCAGTGTCAATCGGACGTTTCCAAAGCATTTGGAAAGAGGTTAACCTAGGAGAATGTGCAGTCTCTGGTGTAGATGTGGTCAGGCGTATATCCGGAGGGGGCGCTGTTTATCATGATTCTGAAGATGAAATCACCTACAGCGTTGTCATGAAGCGGAGGGACTTGGGCACAGATGATGTGGTTCAAGCCTATTACTACATCTGCAATGGTCTGATCGAGGCTGCTCGCATGGTTGGTGTTAACGCCGAGTACGACAGAGGAAACGCTAGACACTGTCCAAACATCACTGTGAAGAAGCGAAAAATCTCTGGGAACGCTCAAGCAAATAGGAAAGACACAATTCTGCAGCACGGAACTCTGTTGGTGAAAGTTGACTTCAATAAGATGTTCACTTTTCTCAAAATTCCGTGCAAGGATGCCTGCATAGATTTTCAGAGCACCGCTAAGAGAAAGATAAGCTCGCTTACAAGCGAGCTTGGAAGGCTCCTTTCAATCAGCCAGGTCTGTGAAGCGATCAGGAGTGGTTTTGAAGAGGCTCTTGGAATTGAGCTTGCAGAAGGGGTTTTGACGGATTACGAGGTGAATCTTGCACAGAGATTGGAAAGAGAGAAGTTTGTGACACGAAACTGGAATTTTGAAGGTCGAACCGAAAATCTAAGCCTTAAACCAGTCAGTTAGTTTCATGTCTTTCTTCAATAATATATTCATAGGCTCAAAAGTCTGTTGAAGAGCCGTTTCGAGGTTGCGAGCATAGTTTTCCACGTTGATTTCGGCAAGGCTCTTCACGTGGCTGAGTGGCTTAACTGTGAATGTTCTTCCCCTGTAAGAGAAAGGCTTAACTTTAATGAAATGAACTGTGTCTCCTCGGCGCAGCCTTTCGCCGGCGTTGATCAGCTGCAAAGCGCATTGGTAGGGTTGAGAAAGAGCACCATGCAAGCTGGTTCTCTCGCTTGGTTCGTGATATAACCGAACTGAATACGTAAGGTTCTCAAGGTTCACTTTGCGCGCACGAAGCGTCTCTAGCGCATCATTAACAACGTTGGCGATTTTAGCTTTCGCTAAGGCATACCCCTGCATGTCTTTGACGCCACTGAGCACTTCGACGCAGTTGCGGAAAACTTGCTGAATAAGATTCGGCGCGTTGGATTTTATCGCAGTTAGCCCCTTCAAGTCAACAGCACCCTTTTCTGTTATGCCAAAATACGCCTTCTTCGCAGCCGACAAGACGCAGATACTGTACCCCTTCTCTCTAGCCAAGTCGAGGTTCAACTCTCTCTTGACTTCGTCAATCAGGGCCTGCACCTGTGGCTCTGATGGGGCGTTTAGGAAGATGGAGTCTGTATCACCATATATGGGATGCATTCCACGCCTTCTCGCGATATCCCAGGTAGTCTGGAGAGCCCACCTCCCATAACCTGTTATGGATTCCGCGAGCGGTGGACACGCGACCCCGCGAATCCGGACGGTCACTCCATACCCAGAGACACTAATCAACTTGAGCAACTTCGACGCTGCCCTCGCCATACTTCTCTCTTCATTGGAGAGAGAAATATCTGCTGACAAAGGCTTGAACCAGCGGATCCTAAGGTCTTTCAGCGCCCCAATCAGCAAAGAATAGAAGCCCCTTCGTCTGGTGCAAACGTGATGCCCTGTCTCAGGGATTCTATTGGCTTCACATTCCTTATGTAAACAATCCACCGTTTCATACGAGAGGTTGAACCTGTCAATACAGCTGGGATAAAGGCTCTCAAAATCGCAGACAACCGTGCCAAAATAGACCCCCGCCTCCGGCTCAATTGTCAAGGCCCCAGAAACCCTGTGAGGATCTTGACCTTTTCGCAGCTCCACAGAAGTTGGAATGAGAAAGCAGTTACTGCGCAAGTATGTGTAGATCATCGACTTTAGCCAATCACTCACTCTTTTGCTGCTGAAGGCTTCTGGAATTGGGATGTTAGCTATCCTCGCTAACATAAAAGCCAGATAGATTTCTTCGTTTATATCTTCTCTTTTCTTAGCTCCTAAGAGCTTCGCGTCAACATCTGGAACAGGCTGGTGGCACAAGTAGAACCACCTTTGAATCTGTTCATACTTGAGGGGATCTGCGGCTTTCTCTTGTGAAAAGGCATCGACAAACTGCTGCGTTATTTCTTGTTGGGAACTACCGACAGTTCCCAAGCCCTGGCCTTGTTGAGTATAAGGAGCGCCAAAGACTAGACCTCTATCGTAAATGTAGCTTCGACCATATTCGATCTCACTTTCCCAAACGCTTCGGAATCCCCTCAGCTTCTTAAGCAAGGTCGGAGTCCAAGCCTTGACCTTCGTTAGGTCAAGCATTTCATTGGTGAACAGGTTTCGTCGTTGGATGATTTCGGCTTCGCCCCGTATGCTTTCAACTGATTCTTTTTCTCTCTCTGAGAGCGGATGAAGCGCTAATATGTAAGCATAGTAGTCGTCTACTCTGAGCTCTTCAACTTCACGTTTCACGGAGTCATAAAACTGAAGCCTAATCTCTCGCCTTGTGTTCCTAGATGCTACATTCCATAAGAACAGCATTTTGTTCCTAATAGACTTCAGGGATGCCACGTAAAAACAATTACTAACGAAGTAGGTACGCCCGTGAGAGATTGCGCGAAGATGTTTCAGCTCACTGAGGAGGCTTGCCAATCTGAACCTGCCTGCACAACTCTTTTAAATAAACCGACGACAGAAATGTTCAGCAGGAGGACTTCTTAATGAAGAAGAAGCTTATGGACATCTTGGCCTGTCCTATAGACAAATACTATCCTTTGGAGCTTCATGTCTTTGAGGAGAAAGAGGAAATCGTTGAAGGGTTAATAGTTTGCCCAAAATGCCTGCGTTGGTTCCCAATTCGTGATGAGATACCCGAAATGTTGCCTGATGAGCTTCGAGAGGAAAAAGATGAGCTGCCATTCTTAAGAAAATGGAAGAGCAAGATTCCCCCAAAAGTCCTAATGGAAGGTAAACCATTCAAGCTGGAAGCCAAACCCGACAAGGCCTAGCTACGTCTTTTCGAATTTTAGCCCGATTGCACGGTTTTCCTGAGATGAGGCTATCGCGGCCTCTGCAATTATGAGAGCTTTCAAGCCGTCGATCCCTGTAACCTCTGCCTCTTCGTCTTGAATAATGCTTTTCACGAAATGCTGCAACTCCAACCTCAACGGCTCCAGCCACTCGTAGCGAGGTTTCAATGTCTTCTCAGATGTTTCCACTGTGATTTGCTGTGTTACATAGTCCAGCGATATAATCGCTTCACTACCCGTAAGTGTCAGACTCCTGATCTTGTAAGGCGTCAGCCAATTTGCTTCTATAAATGCTGTCTTTCCACGTCCAAAGGTCAGCATTATCTGAGCATAGTCTTCATATTTCAGGTGCTTCAGACTTCCGACCTTTGCATAGACCGTCGCTGGATCTTCTTCGAAGATTTTCCTCATGATATCGATTTCATGGATTGCATAATCCTTAACAACTCCCACATCACCGATTCTTTCGGGCCATGCTGAAACTCGCTTTGCGGTCGCTGACACAAGCTCACCGATGTCCCCTTTTCTTAGCAAATCTCTGGCTCTTTGCACACTTGGGTTGAATCTCTCTATGAAGCCGACCATCAAATGCTTTTCCTTGTTTCTTGCGAAAGACACAATCTTTCTTGCTTCCTTAACTGTGTTGGCCAACGGCTTTTCAACGAGCACATGCTTCCCAGATTCTAAAGCTCCAATGGCTTCAGCGGCGTGAGTTGTCGTCCAAGTGCAAATACTGACTGCTTCTAAATCTTTTCGTTTCAACAGTTCCTGACTGCTATTATAGGCCTCGACTCCGTACTTATCTCCAACTGACTCTGCCTTCGCATTATCTGTATCGCAAACCGCCAATAGCTCTACATCAGGAAGCTCGTTGAATATCCTTGCGTGGTTCCTTCCCCAGAAACCTACGCCAATTACAGCTACACAAAGCTTGCTCATCTCTGCTCAACCCCCCATTCCCAAACCCCGGTACTCGAAGCCCAATTCCCTGGCCTTTGATGGATCTATCACGTGAGCGACATCTACTATTGATGGCGATTTCTTCGACAAGAGCTTAATTCTTCTCAGGTTCAAGCGACTGAATCTTGAATGTGCTGCTAGGAAAACTAAGCAATCCGTTCCTTCAATAACCTTTGAAAGCTTCTTTGCTTCTAAGCCAAGATCCGTCATTTCCTTCTTTGAAAAATGAGGGTCATAAACTGCCACAGTTCTGACTCTCTTACTAAGTAGGCTGATTATCCTTTTCACGATCCATCCAGGTGCTTCCCTACCATTTGGGCGCTGAGAGATTCCCATAATCGAGACTTTTGCTCTTCTCGCGGTTTTGCCGCAGGCGTGCAATGCGTCTCTGACGAGGCGGAGAACGTGATTAGCCATTTCATCGTTTACCCTTTCAGCTAGAAGCGTCAAACGGAGATTAGTGTCTGTATTTTCGGCCTCTTCGAGAAGCATGCAGAGTTCCCTCCTGACTGAATCATTTCTAATACCAGGGAACGGCAGGAAAGAACGCCTCTCGTTGAGGACCTTCAGCAGTTCAAAAAAGTCCACACCGAGCCTTTCACACAACAAAGCCTGCTCATTTGCCAAAGCCAAGTTCATCTCGACATTTGCGCTTTGGAAAAGGTGTGCTACCTCAGCACTTTTTATGCTACTGACTTTCATAAGATCTGACTTCGTAACTACCCTCAGAACACGCCAAGCTGTCCTCAAACTAATCTCATCGATGGCGCCTACGACCCTCAAAGGTTTGGAAGCCTCTTTCTCTCCGCTCTCCAAACCTTTCTTGAAAGGGCTGGATGCCAGCCTAAAATCTTTTCCAGCAATCAGTCCAGACGCTTGCTCCAGAATCCTACGCAAAGAATTCTCCACTAGTCCAGGCCCTGTTGGGCTGACAAAAAGGACAAGAGCACCTTCCTTCAGCCCCATACCTACTTCTTTGCACACCCTCTCCAGCTGTGAATAGTCGGGCTTTTTCTTTCTGTCAAGCGCTGGTTGAACAGCGACGACGATTATGTCACTTTCGGACGCAGCTTTTCTAGCGTCAGAAGATGCTCCAATAGCTCCATCTTCAAGATATAGCTTCAGCCTCCCGTATGGTTTTCCGAAGGACCGAGTTCGTCCTCTCCTCAATAATTCAGATGTGTGCGGATTTGCGTTGACGCTTATAACCTTGAATCCGGCTTCTGCGAAGAGGCAAGCATGTAGTACGCCTATATTCCCCCCTTCCATGATGCTGACCGTGTAGCTTCGGCATTTCTCGAAGCTATCGATGTCCTTTTCATCGATACTCGTTTTTATGGGCGTTTCCTTCACCTTTTTCTGGATTGCTGGATTATGCTGCAGAGTCAATCTGACCCTTTTTGGGTTGCATTGGATTAATGATTTGCCCGAGTTTCTGCTTATAGTTGTTGACGAGGTCAGAAGCCTCTTCTTTGCTTCCTGCCTCAGCATAAAGTCGGTACACGGGTTCGGTTCCACTCGGTCTTATAAGTATTGTGCGCTTGCCGGGAAACCATAGTTTCACACCATCTATGGTTTGGGGGTTCAGATGTTGAACTGTTTCCACTAGTCTCTCTAATACCGAAGATTTGAGTTCGTTTGGACACTTCATTTTATCCTTTGCAAGATAATATTTCGGCATCTCATTCAGTAGACTGGACAATTCTCTCGCTGTCTTCGCCATGATGTTTAAAACCAGCACGGTCGTCATTGCTGCATCCCGAACCGGTTGATGGGGGCCATAAAACACGCCGCCATTCTCCTCTCCTCCCAGACTCGCCTCTAGTTTCTTCATATTATGAGAGACAATTGTGCTGCCAACTTCTGTCCACACCAACTCGCCTCCATACTTTGCCGCGACATCTTTGATTACTTGAGAAGAGCTTACAGGTGTGACAACTGTTTCCCCTGCGTTTGCTTGAAGATAATCCTTCTCTATTAGAGCAAAAGTGCGATCTCCCCATTGCACCTCTCCTTTTTCATCTACGAATATTGATCGGTCTGCGTCACCGTCAAAGGCAACCCCGAAATCTGATCCCGTGGCCTTAACTGTCGCGGCTAGTTCATGAAGGTTTTCTGGTCTAGGTTCGGGCGGTCTGCTTGGGAATGTTCCGTCAATGTCTGCGTTGATCGTGGTTACCCTGCAACCCAGTTCTCTCAGCAGATAGGGCGCTACTAGGGCTCCTACACCGTTTGCTGCATCCACAACCACGTGGTAATGCTTTTCTGCAATTGCGGCTGCGTTGGCATGTCTTTTCACAGCCTCTTTATATTCACTCAGTATTCCATGCAGAGCCGATTTTCCCCCTATTTCCTGCCAATTAGCGTGGCTAGCTCTTTCTTCAAGGAGTTCGCATTCTATTTTGACTTCTTCATTTCTTGGAATTTCTACGCCATCTTTCCCCATGACTTTTATACCGTTATACTCTGGCGGGTTGTGGGAAGCTGTAATCATAACGCCTCCATCCATTTTGTGATTCCTTATTGCGTATTGTAAGCAAGGTGTGGGTGTCAATCCAGCTTCATACGCGTTGCAGCCTGTCGAAATAAGCCCGCTCAATACCGCGTTCACCAGCATGACATTGCTCGTCCTTCCATCGTATCCCACCAGAATCGAGCCTGTTTTGAAGAAGGCTCCAATGGCTTTTGAAATTCTTAATGCGAATTCTGGAGTAAGCTCTTTGTTGACTAGTCCTCGAATGCCGTTTGTGCCAAATAATCTGTTAAAGTCGCCCATTTCATGAATTCCTGCTACATTACACACACAGATGCGGGTATATCNTGTGAGATTGTTTTTGAGGGACAGATTTTGACGTTTTGCGCGAGCTTCACATTATCTTGAATTATGGAGCTGTCTCCTACTAAGCATCCTTCTTCGATATTACGCCCTTTCCAATGGCAACCGAGTCACCAATTATTGCTCCAACTATTCTTGTGTGATCCGAGATACTGGTGTTGGGAAAGATTATAGAGTCTCTGATTGAAACTCTGTTTCCTACATCGGCGCTTTTTCCCAAAGACACGTTTGGACCTATTTCTGACTTTTCTCCTACTACTACGCCTTCTCCAAGAGCCACTGCTTCCTTGATTTTGGTCGTCTTTCCGATGGTTGCGTCCTTGCATTTGCTAGCTCTTTCTGAACCAAACTCAAGCCAAAGCCTGTTGGCTTTGATAAGATCGGAGGGTTTGCCGATATCTATCCATAGACCGCTAATTTCATGACCGAAAAGCTTTCTCTCTCTAGCCAGCTTAGGAAAGACTTCTCGTTCTATTGAACATCGCTTCCCTGCTTTGATATAGTCGAACACATCCGGCTCAAGAACGTATATGCCCGCGTTCGCAAGGTTGCTTGGCCCCTGTCCTAGGGGCTTCTCAACGAATTCTATTACACGGCTGTTCCTTGCCAGTCTTGCGATTCCATACCGAGTGGGGTCGTTGACACGATATAGTGCTAGCGTTGCCAATCCATCTTTTCGTTTGTGTTCTTCAAAGAGCTTCAAGTAGTTAGTATCCGTCAGGATGTCCCCGTTTAGAACAAAAAAGGGTTCCTTCACCCCCAGCAAGCTTTCAGCTCGTTTCAGGGCTCCTCCAGTTCCTAAAGACTTCTGAGGGGACGCAGCTGTTTCAGTCTCCTCGAGCGGAACATCTTTGGAGTAGTGTATTCCCATACCATACTTTGACTTCCCAAAAGTCTGTTCCAGAATGTCCGCCATGAAATTGACAGCCAACGCTACCTCTTCAACACCAGATTCCGCCAGTTTTTGCAGTGTCACATCTAGAAGCGGTCGGTTGGCTATTGGAAACACAAGTTTGGGTCTGGTGCAACTCAGCGGGCGTAGCCTTGTTCCGAACCCTCCTGCAAGGATCAAAGCCTTCAACTTGTTCCCTGTTCTCCAACTAGGACTTAGAATCGCAGAACCTGACTAAAAACTTTAGCAAAGTGGCGGAATATTGCCCCGCGCGTCATTCAAATCGCCTTGAAGAATATAGTTATTCCCATTCTATCGTTGCTGGTGGTTTGTGAGTGATATCATAGACCACCCTAGTTACTTCAGGTATTTCGTTGGTGATTCGTGAGGAAATTCTTTCAAGAATGCCGTAGGGAATCTTCGCAAAACTGGCAGTCATGGCTTCTCTGCTTTCAACAATCCGGATTGCAGTTAGGTATCCGTAAGCTCGTGAATCGCCCTTTACTCCTGTGGTCTTTTTGTCGACCAGAACTGCGAAATATTGCCATAGCTCCTCCTTCAAGCCAGATCTCTCAATCTCTTCAGTGACTATTCTGTCTGCTTTTTTGACGATGCCTAATTTGCGCTCTGTTACTTCGCCCACAATTCTGACTGCGAGTCCGGGCCCGGGAAAAGGCTGCCTCCGAACAATCTCGTGTGGCAGCCCTAGCTCCTCTGCGACTTTCCTCACCTCATCCTTGTAAAGGTCTCTCAAAGGCTCCACGACTGCTTCAAACTCAATCTTTGTTGGCAAGCCACCAACATTGTGATGGGTCTTTATCTTATCGGAGAATTTCCCAAACCCTGATTCGATTCTGTCTGGGTAAATAGTTCCCTGCAAAAGGTACTCCGCATCAACTTTCTTTGCTTCCTCCTCGAAAACGCGAATGAACTCCTTGCCGATGATTTTGCGCTTCTGCTCGGGATCAATCACACCTTCGAGTTTTCCCAAGAATCTTGCTCGAGCATCCACGACTATCAAATCGATATCGAATGCCTGAAATGTTTTCTTGACGAAGTCTGGTTCAGTTTCTCGCATAAACCCGTGATCCACGAAAACTGCAGTGAGGTTCCTGCCTATAGCCCTAGCAGCTAGCGCTGTTACAGTGCTGGAGTCTATACCACCACTTAGTGCTACAATCGCTCTGTTGTCACTTATCAACTCCTTTGTTTCACGTATCGCCTTCTCCAAGAAATCTTCCATTCTCCAATTAGGCTTGCATTGGCATACTTGAAAGAGGAAATTTCCCAACGTTTTTTGGCCGTTCTCTGTTGTAACTACCTCGGGATGCCACTGAAGTCCGTATATGTGCTGTTCCTTGTGTCGAAAGGCGGCAACTGGACAGTTTTCAGTGTGAGCCAAAACCTCGTAGTCGTCTGGGAGGCTGTAAACAGTGTCGCTGTGGCTCATCCAAACTCTTTGTGGACTGCTAAGTCCGTCCAACACACCTATAGGCTTGTCTATCGTTACATGAGCGAGCCCAAACTCCCTTTTTTCTGCTGGTCTGACCGCCCCTCCTGCGCTGTAGGCCAATAATTGGTGTCCGTAGCATAATCCAAGGATTGGAAGATGCAAGCTTAGGATTTCAGAGTCGAATCTTGGTGCGTTCGGTTCAAAGACGCTTTGGGGCCCCCCTGACAAAACGAGACCGGCAACATTAACCCTTTTCTTTAGGCACGCAATTTCCGCCGGCGATATTTCGTTGGAAACTATTTCCGAGTAAACATTTGCTTCTCTTATCCCCCTTGCAATGAGGTGGCAATACTGGCCACCGAAGTCCAAGACTAAAATTGTATCAACCAGCATTTTGGTCTAGCTCCTAGATTCGGGACAATCAGGAAATTCCTACTTCACTGTTTTGGCTGCATACGAAGTACACTTTCAACCTTGGCTGCCATTCACCATTTCCTGAGATCATCAGTCTGCAGTTCCACGCAGTTTTCCATCCGAGCTTCGTTGCATACATGGGATGTGGATTATTTCGTTGTCTTCTTGTTTTTCAAGCCTCTAACTTATGCTGTGTGTATGCATCATAAGATAAGGTTTATTAGAGACGGCCATGACTCTATGGCTTTAGCTCCAAAAAATGCCATAGCCAAAACACGGAGTCCCGGTTTCTGGGTCGGTTGACAGCGGCCCCTGGAGGAAATTCCAAGTTTGGAAGAAAAAGCCCCCAAACGACTTCCCGTTCAATCTAGCGTAAATAATGGTTTTTTGGAGGAAAACTAGAGAAATGTCAGAAATCATCCAAGACGAGCTTTTGCTTCTCCAGAAATCTTTCTTCAAGGAGAAAGGGCTTGTCAGGCAGCATTTAGACTCATACAACGAGTTCATCGACCACGGATTGCAGCAGATCATAAATGAGGTCGGCGAAATAAGCGTTGAACTTCCAGAGAATCCCTACAAGATCAAACTAGATCAAGCTTGGATAATTGACCCTCAGAGCCGCATAAGTGGACCCTACGTGACTGAAGTAGACGGTACGAAACATGAGATATTTCCTACGGAGGCAAGGTTCCGCAATCTCTCTTATGTCGCTCCACTGGCAGTTGAAATGACTCCAATAATCGACGGCAGGGAGATGGACACTGAACTCGTGTTAATAGGCGATATTCCAGTTATGCTCAAATCAAAACTCTGCATTCTCTCCCAACTGCAACCAGATGAACTTGTTCAACAGGGAGAAGACCCAAATGATCCAGGTGGATACTTCCTGATAAACGGATCCGAACGCGTAATCGTTGCTCTCGAAGACTTGGCCCCAAACCGAATACTCGTAGACATAGACACCCGAGGAGCACATCCCGTCTACCAGGCAAAAATATTCTCCACGACAGTTGGCTTCAGAGCAAGAATCGAACTGCGTCTCAAGTCAGATGGTGCCATATACGCAACAATTCCTGGAGTGCCCTCCGAAGTTCCTTTGGTAATAATAATGCGAGCTCTCGGATCGGAGTCCGATAAAGAAATAGCTGAGACCGTTTCACCTAGCCAGGCGCTGCAAAACCTGCTTGAGCTTTCCTTCGAGAAGGCCGCAGGAGTAGAAAGCATTGATGAGGCTCTTGAATACATCGGCAACCGAGTTGCCCATGGACAAGTACTGGAATACCGTCTTCAAAGAGCGCAAAGCATTCTGGACAGAAATTTCCTTCCACATCTGGGTCGTAATCCTGAGATGCGGAGACGCAAAGCCATTTTCTTGGGCGAGATGGCATGTCGAGTGATAGAACTGAAACTTAAGAAACGTGTGACAGACGACAAGGATCACTTCAAAAACAAGAGACTCAAGCTAGCCGGCCCTCTTCTTGCTGATCTCTTCCGTATTGCCTTCAGAAACCTGTGTAGGGACATTAAGTATCAACTGGAAAGAATGGGATTCAAACGACAGATGATTACAATTTCGGCCGCCGTCCGCCCTGGCATAATCTCAGAGCGGCTCAAGCATGCTTTGGCGACAGGCAATTGGGGCAGAGGAAAAGTTGGGATAACGCAACTTCTCGACAGAACAAATCTAGTTTCGACCCTCAGCCATCTGCGCAGGCTGCAGTCACCACTCAGCCGCAGCCAGCCGAACTTCGAGGCACGGGACTTGCACCCAACCCATTGGGGGCGTCTGTGTCCAAACGAAACGCCGGAAGGATCGAATTGTGGCCTGGTGAAGAACCTCGCTCTCTCCGCATCAATATCGGTGGCCGTGAACGTTGAAGCAGTTAGGCATGTTATCCATGACATGGGGGTTATTCCAGCTGAAGGTGCCAACCAACAGCTTCGCCTTTCAGGGGCAAAAATCTTCATAAATGGTTCTCTGATCGGATATCACCCATACCCCGCAGAACTAGTCTCTACGGTGAAAATCAAACGCAGAGGAGGGCAGATCTCTTCAGAGATTAACGTAGCCCACTTCAAGACAATAGGCGAGAGGGAAGAAATCTACATCAACTGTGACGAAGGTCGAGTTCGACGACCACTCATAATTGTGGAAAATGGGATGTGTAGGCTGCAGCCTACACATATAGAAAAAATCCGATCAGGCGAATGGTCTTGGGAGGATTTGGCTAAGAACGCGATCATAGAATACATAGACGCGGAGGAAGAAGAGAACATCTATGTGGCCCTTAGCTTCGACAAGATCCTACCTAAACACACACACATCGAACTCTCGCTTTACACGATCTTAGGCATATGCGCTTCAATAATTCCGTACCCGGAGCACAATCAATCGCCTCGAAATTCCTATGAAGCGGCAATGGCAAAGCAAGCTTTGGGTGTTTACGCGACCAACTTTGTTTACCGCGTAGACTCCCGCTCTCACATTCTGCATTACCCTCAAATTCCTCTTGTGAAGACAAAGCCTATGGAAATTCTGGGCTACAACCAGAGACCTTCAGGACAAAACTGCTTGGTGGCAGTGATTTCTCTCGAAGGATACAACATGGAAGACGCCCTGATCTTCAACAAGGCTTCGATAGAAAGAGGTTTGGGCCGGTCTACCTTCTATCGAATCTATGAAGCTGAAAGCCGTCAATACTTGGGGGGATTGAAAGACAGGTTCGTCATTCCTGAACCTGGCGTAAGAGGTTTCAGAGGGGAGCAATACTCGCGCTTACTCGAACCTGATGGTATTGTTAGTCTTGAAGCCAACACGGTTGGTGGCGACGTTCTCATAGGAAGAACGAGCCCTCCCAGATTTCTGGAGGAATACAAGGAATTTGAGGTTAAGGGCCCATCCATGCGCGATACATCTATAGACCTAAGACAGTCAGAAATTGGCACTGTTGACGCAGTTTTCATCACGGAATCTAATGAGGGAAGTAAGCTTGTCAAGGTAAAAGTGCGGGATCAAAGGATTCCAGAACTGGGTGACAAGTTTGCCTCGCGTCATGGACAGAAAGGCGTAATCGGGATGGTTCTGCCGCAGGAAGACCTGCCGTTCACGGAATCTGGTATTTTTCCAGATATAATCATAAATCCCCACGCAATTCCCTCGCGAATGACGATAGGTCAGTTCTTGGAGTCGATGGCGGGAAAAATGGCTGCTGCTCGTGGAAGAGCCGCAGACGGAACACCATTCGCAAACGAGGAATCACGTAAGATAAAGCAAACGCTAATTGACTTCGGCTTCAGCCACACGGGAAAAGAGGTTTTTTACAGTGGCATCACGGGCGGGAAATTCATAGCAGACATTTTTGTGGGTGTAGTCTATTATCAGAAACTTCACCACATGATTTCCGACAAGGTCCACGCTAGGGCACGTGGACAAGTGCAAATGTTAACCCGTCAACCTACCGAAGGCAGGGCGCGAGGAGGGGGACTGAGATTCGGCGAAATGGAGAGAGATTGCTTGATCGGGCATGGTGCGGCAATGGTTTTGCAGGATCGACTTCTGGAAGAGTCAGACAAATACCTTCTTTATGTTTGCGAAAACTGTGGTCATATTGCCTATTACGACATAAAGCAACGTGTGTATGTTTGTCGTTTGTGTGAAAAGGGCGCACAGATTTCTCCAGTAGTAATTTCCTATGCCTTCAAGCTTCTGCTACAGGAACTGACAAGTCTTTGCGTAGCGCCGCATCTGAAGTTGACGGAGCGGGTTTAGAATGATCTTTGAAGAAGTTTCTAACAAAGTAATAGATGAACTTCAATTTGGATTGCTTTCACCTCAAAAATTGAGGAGGTTGTCTGTTGCCGAGATACAAACTGCAGACACTTATGATGAGGATGGCGCCCCGATAACATCAGGTTTGATGGATGGTAGGTTGGGCACACTTGAACCAAGACAGAGATGCAAGACCTGCGGGAACACAGCAATTCGTTGCCCTGGGCATTTTGGGCATATTGAACTGGCAGTCCCAATAATTCATATTGCCTTCACTAAGATAATCCACAACCTTCTAGGTGCTACGTGCAGAAACTGTGGGCGTATGACGTTGCCTGATGAACAGATAGAACGAATCGGGAAGCGAATACAACGTGCAAGAACGCTTTTGGGCGAAGTGCCTGCGGCCCTTTTCAAGAAGGTTTTGAAGGACGCGAAATCGAAAGAGTGCCCCTTTTGTGGTACACCGCAATTCAAGATAGTTTTTGAGAAGCCGACGCGCTTCCGAGAGGAGGCACCAGAAGAAGGTTCAAGACAGCTAACTCCAAGCATGGTTCGGGAGAGGCTTGAACGTATACCTGACGAGGATTTACAGCTTTTCGGTTTCGATCCCAGAACTGCTAGACCAGAATGGATGGTTCTTCAAGTTCTTCCGGTTCCACCGGTCTACGTCAGGCCTTCAATCACTCTAGAGTCTGGAATCCGTTCCGAAGACGATCTGACTCATAAGCTCGTGGATATCATCAGAATCAATCAGCGTTTGAAGGAAAACATGGAGGCAGGAGCGCCTACACTAATCATCCAAGACCTGTCGGAACTGCTTCAATATCATGTTACCACTTATTTCAACAATGAGGCCTCAGGAATCCCCCCTGCACGGCACCGTTCGGGCAGAGCTCTCAAAACCCTTTCTCAACGTCTCAAGGGAAAAGAAGGGCGCTTTCGAAGTAATCTTTCGGGAAAAAGAGTGGATTTCTCAGCGAGAACAGTCATCTCCCCGGATCCGAACTTGGACATCAGCGAAGTAGGTGTTCCACTAGACATTGCAATGAAGCTTTCCATTCCGGAAAAAGTCACGGATTGGAACCTGAAAGAGATGCAGGTGTTCGTGAGAAACGGGCCCGATGAATACCCTGGAGCTTTGTATGTGCTTAGGCCTGATGGTAAACGAATTCGCCTTGAGTTTGTGGTTGATCGTGGAAAGGTTTCCGATGCAATAGAGCCTGGATTCGTTGTGGAACGACACTTGAAGGACGGTGACATAGCAATCTTCAATCGTCAACCATCTCTTCATCGTATGTCGATTATGGCACACTACATTAAGATCCTCCCATACAAGACTTTTCGCCTGCATCTGTGTGTCTGTCCGCCTTACAATGCCGACTTCGATGGAGATGAGATGAATCTCCATATTCCTCAGAGTGAAGAAGCGCGGACAGAAGCTCTACTGCTGATGCAGGTTCAGGATCAAATACTTTCTCCCCGATTCGGAGGACCTATAATAGGAGCGATTCGGGACTTCATTACATCTGCCTACCTTCTAACGAGGAAATCCACTCTACTTGACAAGGAAGAGGTTTGCAGATTGCTGACAGCAGCTGGTTATGAAGGTTCATTGCCAGAGCCCTACGTGAAAGTGCCGAAGCCGTTGTGGTCGGGAAAGCAGATTTTCAGCCTTTTTCTCCCTGAAGATTTCAACTACTCCCTAAAAGCCACTGTATGCCAGAGCTGCAAGCACTGCCTAAAGGAGGAATGCCCCTACGATGCATTTGTTGTTATCAAGAACGGAATCCTAAAGTCAGGAGTCATTGACAGGCGTTCAATAGGTGCTGAGCAGTCCGATAGTGTTCTTCACCGCATAATCAAAGACTATGGCGCTAAACGAGGTCGGGAGTTTCTGAACAAGATTTGTCAGTTTCTGAAGCTTTTCATTTCAACTCGCGGCTTCACATACTCCTTTGACGAACTGGAATTGTCTTCAGTAGCACAGGAGAAAATTTCTAGGGCTTTGGAAAAACATGAGAAAAATGTTCAAGGACTTATTTCAGACTACAGAAAAGGAACCCTTCCAAGGCTTCCCGGGCAGTCACTTCAAGACTCGTTCGAGATCTATGTAATGAATGAGCTTGCGAAAGCCAGGGATGATGCCGGAAAAATTGCCGATGAAGACTTCAGCCCTGAGAACGCTGGCATCATAATGACAAGAACTGGGGCCAGAGGTTCTAACTTAAACATAGGTCAGATGACAGCTTCTGTTGGTCAGCAGTCCGTACGGGGAAAACGTATTATGCGCGGTTATGTGCAACGCGCGTTGCCCTATTTTGAACCACAAGACCCGTCTCCGAAAGCAAGAGGGTTCGTAGATTCGTCCTATCAGTCAGGGCTTGACCCTGTGGAATTCTTTTTTCATGCCATGGGGGGCCGCGAAGGCTTGGTAGACACGGCTGTGCGAACTCAACAAAGTGGGTATATGCAGAGAAGGTTGATCAATGCGCTTGAGCACTTACGCATAGAGTACGATGGAACAGCTCGCAATTCTGTGGGGGACATCATACAGTTTAACTATGGAGAGGACGGTGTGGATCCGGCGAAGAGCGACCACGGGAAAGCAGTAAGCGTGAGTAGGCTGGTGGATCAAGTCAATATCATGATAGGGACGGGCAGACCTGCTCCAGGGAAGTATATCGATGGGCAGCTTAAGAAGGTGGAGAATCGTCTTACGCCGATGCTGGTGAATGAATTGAAACGGGAGCTAAGGAAGGCGAGTCTAAGCAGAGAGGGAGTCGATCAGACAATCGACCTGACTCTGAAGCATTACAAAAAGGCTCTTGTTGAACCGGGAGAGGCAGTTGGGATTGTTGCAGCGCAGTCCATAGGCGAACCAGGGACTCAGATGACCTTGCGAACCTTTCACTACGCGGGTGTAAGAGAACAGAACGTCACCTTGGGATTGCCACGCCTGATCGAGATAGTCGACGCAAGACGAGTTCCATCAACGCCAATTATGTCCATTTATCTTGATAGGAAGTATAGAAAGAGCAAAGAGAAGGCAACTGACGTTGCCCGCAACATCCTCTATACTACTGTCGAGGACATTGCAAGAGCGATTTATGCGGATCCCAAGAATGAGGAGATTATCGTTGACTATGATAACGCTCTTATGGAGAGTAGGGGTGTTTCATTGAAGGAATTGAAGGAAGGGTTGAATCTCCTTGGGGACAGCGTAAAAGCGAAGGGCAGAAAAATATACATGAAGTCGAAGAAACCTGAAGATCATAACAAATTGCTAAGCAAGGTAATCTCTCATCATTTGAAAGGCGTGCCCGGCATTAAGCGTGTCTTGGTTGCAGAGGAGAAGGGTGAGTGGGTTATTAGAACCGACGGGTCGAACTTGTCGAAGATTCTTGAAATGATCGGGATTGACCCAACCAGAACTAGCACGAATCATTTCCATGAGATCGCAAAAACTCTGGGAATTGAAGCGGCCCGTAATTCACTTGTAAAGGAAGCACGCGGCGTCCTGGAAGAGCAAGGTCTAGATGTTGATATCAGGCACTTGATGTTGGTTGCCGACATCATGACTGCCACAGGAGAAGTAAGACAAATTGGGCGGCATGGTATCAGCGGAGCCAAGTCCAGCGTTCTGGCTCGTGCAGCTTTTGAGATAACGGTTCCCAACATTGTTGATGCGGCGATTAAAGGGGAGGCTGATCCGCTACGTGGTGTCACCGAAAACGTTATAGTAGGGCAATCCATACCCATTGGCACTGGACTAGTCAACCTATATATGTCTACTCTGACTCGCAAGGAGAAGAGTTAATGCCTGATGTGGACAAAGCTATTGCCTCTGCGGTCAAGACTGGCAAGGTAGTGCTCGGAGCTAGGGAAGCCGTAAGAAGCCTGAAGAACGGAAAAGCCCGACTCGTTGTTCTGACTTCGGATAGCCCGCCTCAAATCCGCGAAGACCTTGAGTACTACGGAAGGCTTTCTCAGATTTCGGTTGTTATTTATAAGGGCAACAGCTACGATTTGGGTGCGGCCTGCGGAAAGCACTTTGCCGTTGGAAGCCTGACAGTGAAAGAACCGGGTGACTCTGATATCCTTGAGCTAGCTAAAGAGCCTGATGAGGGACAAGCGGCCTCTGAAAGCGGCATTGAGGCGTTATAGATTGGCAAGTGGGATAAAATTCACAAGCAAGGAAATGCGCTTCATAGCCCTTTTCGAGAGTATTACAGGAGCAGCTGTGAAGGATTGTATTCTTGATGAGGAAGCAAACCGTGCGATATTCATCGTGAAAGAAGGAGACGTTGGAATGGCCATAGGTAAGGGCGGCAAGAATATCCGCCTTTTGGAACGAATGACAAGCAAGAAGCATGAAATCATAGAATATTCAGACAATCCTGCTCAGTTTATTAAAAATGCTCTGAAACCTGCTCACGTAACAGAACTTCGTATTACGGAAAAGCCCGATGGGAAATCAATCGCGGTTGTGGCTGTTGATCCAAGAGACAAAGGAGTGGCCATCGGAAAAAATGGGAGAAATGCTGAGCGAATCCGTTTTCTGGCAAAGAGATACTTCCAAATCCAAAACGTGTCAATAACCTAGACTTCGTACCTGGCAGGCTCCCACATTCTGGGAGCTTCTTACGAAATCTATGCTACTGCTGCTTCTTTGAAAGCATTCGGTCAAGTATTGGTTTCAGCTTGGCGTTTTCTGCTTTAATCTGCTCTGGCCCCAATTCCTCGAGCTGGGCCGCCATTTCTTTCATGACTTCTGCGAACTTCAGCCCCTCGGCGGCGGAAACATATTCGACTCGGAAACGCTGAGGACTCAGCCCGAGCTTCTGTAACATCGGAGCAAGAGCATCCATGCGGGCTTTCATCTTCCAGTTGCCGCTGATGTAGTGGCAATCATATGGCAGGTGGCACGCTCCGACAAGCACCATGCCTGCTCCTAACCTGAACGCTTCGAGCACGAAATCCCTATCCACGCGTCCGGAACACATCACTCGAATCGGCCTAATCAGAGGTGGATATTCGAAGCGGCTTGTGCCCGCAAGGTCTGCGCCTGCATAGCAGCACCAGTTACACAAGAAACCCAGGATTTTGCCTGCGGGATCATCTTCCAACGCTGCTCGTACTTGGGCGAAGATTTGCTCGTCCGTGAAGTGTTTCTGTGTAATGGCATCTGCGGGGCATTCAGCTACGCATGTACCACATCCATGACACATGGCGGTAACAACTCGCGCGGGCTGCTTTTCAAGGGCCTCTATGGCGCCATATGGGCACCTTTCGGCGCAGATTCCACATTTCACATTCGTGTTTCTGCACCTTTCGGGATCTACGACCGCAACGATGGGTTCTATCTTCCATTTTTCCTTGGAGAGTATAGTTGCTGCTCGCGCTGCAGCTCCACTTCCCTGAGAAACACTGTATGGGATGTCTTTAGGGGCTTGGCAGGCACCTGCTACGAAAACTCCGTCTGCGGGTGTGTCTATGGGTTTCAGCTTGGGGTGACTCTCCATGAAAAAGCCGTCAGTTCCCCTTGAGATGTTGAGGATCCTTGCCATGTCCCCTGCATCTGGCTTGGGAATCGCGGCAGTACATAAGACGACCATTTCAGCGGGCAACTCGATGGGCTGCCCTAAGGTCATGTCTTCGGCTCGCACAACAAGGTCCTTGGTTTCTGCTTCTTCGAGTACGTGGCTTACCCTTCCCCTAATGAAGGTTATGCCGAGATCTCTTGCTCTTCTATAGAATTCCTCGTATCCTTTGAAGTGGGTTCTCATGTCCATGTATAATATTGAAACCTCCACTTCGTCTTTGTATTTCTCCTTTAGTAGGATTGCGTTTTTCAAGGCATACATGCAGCAGAAGCCTGAGCAGTACTCGTATTTTTTGAGATTTCGAGATCCAACGCATTGAATGAAAGCTATTGTATGTGGCTTTTTGCCGTCTGATCCTCTAATCACTTTCCCGCCGGTTGGACCAGCCGCCAGAATCAAACGCTCGAATTCCAACGCTGTGATGACGTTATCATATCTTCCGTAACCATATAGGGGGTCGTCATAGGGAAGGTAGATGTCAAAACCAGTCGCAACTATTATAGTACCGACTTCCAGTTCGATTTCTTCAGGTTCTTGACCAAAGCTGATGGCTTGTCTCGCGCCACAGGCGTCCATGCACTTGTAGCATTCTATACAGTGATCCAGGTTAATTGTGTACACCAGAGGAACTGCTTGTTCGAATGGAACTGATATTGCTTTCCTGACACCCATTTGCATGTCCCAATCGTTGGGATATTCAATTGGGCAAACCTCCTTGCACTCGCCACACCCTGTGCAATTTTCTTGAATGACATACCGTGGGTTCTTCTTGATTTTGGCCTTGAAGTTGCCTACAAAACCAGAAACACTGATCAAGTCTGCGTAGGAGATTATTTCGATATTGGGGTGGCGACCGACATCTACCATCTTTGGGCCCTCAATGCATATGCTGCAGTCCAACGTTGGGAAAGTCTTGTCGAGCTGAGCCATGTGTCCACCGATGCTTTCAGTTTTCTCAAGAAGGTAAACCTTGAATCCCATCTCCGCCAAGTCTAGAGCAGAGTTTATGCCGGCTATTCCCCCACCAATGACGAGAGCCTTACTGGTGACCGGTACTTCTATTTCCTTCAATGGCTGGAGTAGCCTTGCTTTTGCGATGGCCATTTTTATGAGCTGTTTGGCTTTCTCTGTGGCTTCTTTAGGTGTGCTAGGGTGGCACCAAGACGAGAACTCCCTTATGTTTGCCATCTCAAAGAAGTAAGGATTTAACCCAGCGTCTGCGGAAGTTTTGCGGAAAGTTGGCTCGTGCATACGGGGCGAACATGCTGCAACTACGACTCTGTTGAGGTTGTGTTCCTTTATTGCCTTTCTGATTTCATCCTGACCTGGGTCTGCACACGTGTATCTGTTGTCTTTTGTATAAACCACGTCAGGCAGTGTTTTTGCATATTCCGTTACTTCCTTTATGTCAATTACTCCTGCAATGTTGAGCCCACAGTGACATACGAAAACGCCTATTCGGGGTTTCTCTGCAGCCAATCTCAATTATCCTCCCTTTTTTCTAGCATTTGCGAGACCACCGCCGTGGGGTCAACTCGCAGTTCCTTTAAAGCAAGCTCTTCTGATGGAAATCCCATTGCTAAGCCGAGTAGTTGTGGATAGTGAAGAATGGGGATTTTGAAGGTTTCGTTGAACATTCTCTCTATTCTTGGTTGATTGGTATCGAAAGTCATGTGACAAAATGGGCATACTGTGATGAGTGCTTGTGCGCCAGCTTCTTTCACGTGCACAAGTTTTTCTCTAGCGAGTTGTAGTGTGATTTTATCGTTAACACCCACGATGGGAGCGCCGCAACACGCTGTTCTGTCCGTATACTCTACATACTTGGCACCTGTTGCCTCGATCAACTCTCTGAGGATTTGGGGGTCTTCGGGGTCGTCGAAGCCCACGCCTTCTGCGGGGCGCGTGACGTGGCATCCTTCGTGTTCAGCCACACGCAGACCAGCTAGTCGCCTTTTGACTGCCCCCTTTATTTTGTCGATTCCCACATCTTCCGCTAGTAGTTGGACTAAGTGTTTGACCTCTATAGAGCCTTTGAATTCTATCTCTGTGTCCTTAAAATAGCCGTTTATTTTCCCCCTTAGCTCTTTATCTTCCTTAAGCTTCTTGTTGACTTTTCGAAGAGTTCCAGCGCACCCAGGGCATAGGGCAACGATATTGAGTCCTCTCTGCTCTGCCATGCAAAGGTTCCTAGCCGCAAGTACTAACATCATTTCGTGGTTTATAGGGTCAATTGGCAGGCCGCAGCAATTGTACTCTGGCATTTCAACCAGCTCTATCCCAAGCTTGCCGAGAACTTTTCTTGTAGCGATTTCGTAGCTCGAAACTCGGTAGGGAATGGCACAGCCTAGAAAAAGCAGGAACTTGGGGTTTGACGATTTCTCTGAAGTCGTCATGGTTCGCCACGCCTTCCGAGTGTTTTCAAGAAACCAACTGCTTTGGCCAGACCTACTACAGCTTTGGCGTTGCCCTTGGGCAACGGTGGCAATCCAATCTGTTCTCTTTTCTTCAGTCGCAATTCAGGGATGCGATAGGCGATGCCGGTTTCCAGAATGTTGCTGCCTAGTTCCTTAAAGATTGAAGGTAATAGTCCCTGTTCTGCTGCTGCGTTTCTCAGTATGCGTATCACGCTTGCAACTTCTACATCTTGGGGGCAACGGTCTGTGCATGTGAAGCAGGATGCACACAGCCATAGTGTGTCGCTGGACAGAACCCTTTTTTTCAATCCAAGCTGAGCCATTCGGATTATCTGCCGGGGCCTATAGGAATCGCTGAACCTTGCAACAGGACAATCTGATGTGCAAGTGCCACACTGAAAACATTGTTTCAGCTTTTCGCCACCGTGCATCTTGGCGATTTCGTATTTGAAGTGTAGGTCGAATTCGTGTGCTTGAATAGGTGATGATACAGTTGGCATAGAGTCTCCTGCGCTTCTCTCAGAGAGATGACCCCCAACACCTTGCAAAGGCATTGGTGGTTGAGTTGATTGATTAGTTGCAGAAGGGATTTCAAGCGTCTTGGAAGTATCTTTTCCGGATGGCTTGAGACTTGGCCCCGATCTGTTCCCGGCCATCTTAATTCTTCCTCGGTTCAAGACGATTCTTCACTGCGTCCATAGCTCTTCTCCTTCCCTTTCCGCGCAACTCTTTTGCCATTTCCACCGTGGACGTTAATTTCTCAAGGGCTCGATTCCATGCTCCTGAACGAACCGGAGTATGATTTATTGTTGAGCGTGAGAGCTCTATTGCCCCTTCCTGTGGGCATGTAATCCTGCAGGCACCGCAATAGGTGCAGAAAAGCTGGTTTACATGAACCTTATTGTCTTGTTCAGAAACGTAGAGAGCGCCTGTTATTGGACAAACATCCACACAATCCCTGCAGTCGGAAGGACACTTCTCTTGGTTAATTTTTAGCTTCCCAGTGAAGATATTCCGAGCGTGAATTGCGCCGACAGGACACTTGATCTCGCAAACACGGCAGCAGGGACACTTTTCCTCGTCAACATTAACAGTGATGTCCCCAGTAGCAGGGTCTGACTTAACTTTAATGATGCCTAGGGGACATTCTTTCTCACAGTCGTTGCAGTCTTTTGGGCATTCTGACGTATCAATTGCGATTCCTCGGATAAGTTGTGGAAAGCTTTCCTTCTCCACGACGGAAGCCAGGGCCTGACCGTCGATGGAGACCTCTACGGCGCCATAAGGGCATATTGCCGCACATATTCCGCAATAGTGGCACTTATCTTTGTCTATGTCGATNATCGCGCGCTGTGCTTTTTGTCCCTCCTTTTTTTGTTGCTTATTGACGACAATAGCTTCCCTTGGGCAAACGAGACTACAAAGCTCGCAGCCCACACATAGTTTTCGGTCGACAGCCAACCCATAGGATTTTGCGTGATGAATTCTTTCCACAACTAGTCTGTTGTTGGACTCCATCTTTCGAATTTTCATGGGCATTTATGCATTCCACATCCGATGCTTAAGGTTGGGAGGAACACTTCTTGGTCAGCCATCTGCCTGGAAGTATTTGACATAAGTAAACGTGTATTTTATAGTTTCTGTGTTTCTGCTTGCTGTTGCGCTTCCTCGATTTCTATGGGAAGACAGCTTTGCTTTAGGCGCACTCGCCTACGAGGTTGTGCGTGGCACCACAAAACTGATTGGCAAAAGCTTACAAGAAGCAAAACTAGAACAAGAATGTGGAGAAGCATTTGACAAGAGAAAGAGTTCATCAAAAGGGAACTATTGAACTCGCCGACGTCATTCAAATGGCAAAAGCAAGGGAAGGATTCTTCAGAGCCGGTGCAATTGGGCTGTTCATAGGCGTTGTCAGAGGAGAAACAAAAAGCAAAGAAATCGTTAAGAAACTTGAATTGGAAGCCTATGAGAATGAAGCTAACCAAATCCTCGAAAACATCTGTGATGATCTAAGGCAGGTAGAAAACATAGTCGATGTTCAGATTCACCACCTAATCGGTGAGTTCGAAGCAAACGAAGAGCTCGTCTACGTGCTAGTTGCAGGAGTGCACAGAAGCGCGGTTTTCCCTGTTCTGAGAGAAGCCGTAGAACGGTACAAAAAAGAGGTTCCGATTTTCAAAAAGGAGCATGTAATCAACAGAAATGGTGAGAAGTCCTACTGGGTAAGCGAAAAAGAGATAAAATAGACAGTTCCAGAACGATTTTGTCATGTTTTAGCCCATTTTATCCAAGAGGCGATTTTTTCCAGACTGGGCTTTTCTTCCTCATTGAATTTTCCTTCATTTACGCATAATTCAGCAGTCTTAGATATCTTAGCGCCAAGACTGAAAGGATCCTGTAGCGCGAGTTCCTGCCTGGAGTTTACTCCGCTCTTCAAAAGAAGCATAGCATCTTCACGCTGTACTCCTGGCACCATTAACAGCTGTATAATGCTCTGCAAGCTCTTTGCTTCACTCTCCGACATGGTCCTAGTCATACCAATTTCCACAGGGTTCCTTAGCAATAGATCCTCGATTTTCTCTATGCCTTTCGATTTCAATCCCAGAACTGTTTCTCCTTTAAGTACACTCCCTTCGAGGGCTTCTATTTTGTCCGTACTTGTCAAGTAAGGTTCGGGAACAGAATCGAACTTCTCAATAATCCCTTTAATGCCTTTTAGGTCTTTCTCAACGGTTTCTATGACCTGCAATCTCCTCAGGTTAGAAAGCTCTTTTTGAGCAGTCTGCAGTCTGTCTATCTTGTTTTCGATTCCTGTCAACTTCTTCCGCGCTGTTTCGAGATCCTTCTCCTGGTTCTCCAGTTTCTCGCCCATTCTATTGCTAAACTCTTCGAATCTCTCTTGAAAAGCCTTCATGCTCTCTTTCAAACGGAATTCCCTTAGCCCCAGCTTAGTTAGGGCCCTGTCGGTGGTGTCCTTGATTTCTCGACTCTCTTCATCTAGTCTTTCTTCGATGTCCTTGCCCAATTGATATAACATCAATTCCAACGACGACCTGCTGAAAACCACGTAACAAATGGCCCCAAGAAGGCAACACGTCGCTGCCAAGGTCAAAACAAAGTATGTGGCGACACTTATTTGAATCCCGATGATTGATGGAAACAATGCAACCATCGAATCTGCTCCTATCTGCTGCCACAAAATCCAGGCGTTAAACGTACCAAAAACACCTAGAAAAGCGAAAACAATGAGTATCCAAACCTTCAACGCCCTTTTGGAAGTCAAGACTATCCTTTACAAGAACTATTGAATCGGTTAATTTAGCATTATGAACCCACAATAATTATGACCGCTGTTTAGTTGTGCTCAGCAAGAGATTGCTTAGANAAGTTCATCGAATCACAAATGAACTGATAGTTGTAGTTGTCACTAACGTTCTTCAACATCTATGGGAATAGATGCTTCTTTCCTCTGATCGGANTCTGTCTCTTTTTCATCCCTGTGCCCAGACGCGTTCTCCGCGTGCTCTTGTCCTGAAATTTCCTTTTCGAGAGGAAAACCATCCTGAACAAACCTATTGTTTGCCGCGTCAAAGGATTCCTTTCTCAGAATCGAACACTCCTTTTGAGATTCAGAAAATTCGCTGAGATGTCGCTGTCCATCCTCTTCCTCGGGCTGAGTCGTGTCGTAACCTCTCTCATCTTTCAGTGTTCGTATGGAAACTTGTTCATACATGCATGCATCGAGGCGACTTTTTTTCAGAATATAGAAGGCCGCGATTATGGGAACTGATATATTAACCCAGGCCAAAACAAAAACGGCTCCCGAGAAAACCCAGTAGGGCATCGCCCATCTGTAGCTGAACTGCAGGCCATACGTGGAAAGGTCGCTATGAACGATGTGGTTTATCTGGCTTAGG
>JGI2172J19969_10000023_pt1 | contig 48089 bp, 51 predicted proteins | sample DeeMarSWOR230_32_FD_19969 | JGI IMG/M metagenome (IMG submission 19969)
GGAGCATATCAGAGCCACTCTTAGCAATGGGCTCTATGGCTTTGGCGATTGTTAGGACGTAGTCGATCTCTTCGCGTGTGAGGTCCTTGATCGAAACGATATCTCGTCCTTTAAACTTCAAATGGGACACCAGAGAGACTTTAGCAAGTCATAAATAAACTCTTTTACTCACTACGTTTGGTGTTCAGGCATTAGGAGAGATGGTTGGTATGGCTAGAAAGACCTTGCGTGTGAGCAAGATAAAGGATGGAACCGTCATCGATCATATTTCCAGCGGCCACGCGTTGGACGTACTGAAAATATTAGGCGTTGCTGGTCGAGTGAAGGGAGTCGTGACCGTTGCCATGAACGTTCCTAGCAAGATACATGGCACGAAGGATATGGTCAAGGTTGAGGGGAGAGAACTAAATTCCAAAGAGGTCGACAAGATAGCGTTGTTGGCTCCCCACGCCACCATAAACATTGTGCGAAACTACAGAGTTGTAGAGAAACAGCGGGTAAAACTGCCTGACGCAATTCGTGGGATAGTAAGGTGTGCAAACCCTGCCTGTGTCTCAAACAGCGATGAACCCGTGCAGCCAACCTTCTACGTTGACAAGGAGGATCCATTGCGCATAAGGTGTCACTACTGTGGCTACATAATGGAGAAAAAGGATGTGCTTAAGCAATTCTGATCAGGCGATGAAATGGTGGGCCACATCTACTTGTATACGGGTACTGGTGGTGGCAAAACTACAAACGCTCTTGGTTTGGCTTTGCGGTCTGTTGGACATCGTCGCAAAGTCGTGATAATCCAGTTTCTGAAGTGGTGGAAGAACATCGGAGAGTACAAGATCAGGAAACGCTTGGCGCCATACTATGAGATCTACCAGTTCGGCAGGAAGGGATGGATTGGATTGAGCAACTTGGGCGAGGAAGACAAGAAACTAGCGAAGAAGGGTCTAAAGTTTGCCGAGAAGGTCATGAGAGAGAAGAACCCGCATTTACTGGTTTTAGATGAAATAAATCTGGCGGTTCACTGCAACCTGTTAGATGCTAATGAAGTGGTAGAGTTTCTCGACAAGATCCCAAAGAAAACCGATGTTGTCTTGACTGGAAGATACGCTCCAAAAGAGCTCATAGAAAGAGCTGACTTCGTTAATGAAGTGAAGGACATAAAATCTCCAGCGGAGATCCCAACAACAAAGGGCATCCAATACTAAATGTAGCAGCCTATTTGGATTTTATTTACATTGTACATCAAACCACGTCTAGGCTCTGTGCGTGTGTGTGAGGAAGTCTTAACCTTCTGATTGAAGAAGAAGTATAGCTTTAGCCAGATCACCCTCAGTCTCTTCAAGAGCTCTCTGCGCCTCTTCTACACTCTTCCCAGTCTGATCAGCAACAAGCCTAACATCCTCCTCAGGAATCGCCAACTTCTTCTCAGTCTTTTCTTCAAGCTCCTTCTCAGTGATGCGCTCTCCAGTCACTTGGAAAATCTTCTGCCCCTGCATATCAAGCACTGCCACCTCCGGATTCTGCACGATGATCTCCTTTGTGCTGGTTCGGATGATAACCTCTTGAACATCTGGTACCTCGCCCATGCTTAAGCCCATGCGTTGCATCATCCTTTTTGCTTGTCTCGGGCTCATCCTTTTCCTTCGCAGCCTGATTCCTCCTCTTCAATAATAGTTACATCTACTTTATCTTAACTTTCTTCCGACGCACCTCTCCGCACTCGGACCGCAACGCCCCTCTCAAACGCCTTCATCTCCTCTCCAGTAAGTCTAGCTCTTCCTACTGCTAAGACCTTGTCATTGCCATCGATAACGATGACTTCTTCCTGAGGTCGTATTTCATTATCAGCAGCGACCACATGTTTGGCAAATACGCTTCTGCCTTCGGCAACGAACGGTACAGCTTCTTCCTGAACTCTGACCCACAGTCTTCTAGGTTTCACTAACTCCATTATGCGCTTTGCGCCCGCTACGGTCAAGGAGAAGAGACCATCGGTAGGTCTCAAAGTGGCTAACAGTTGCTTTCCATGATAAACATGCCTTATCCTTCCAGTTCTCTTTGAGCGAATGATCTCAACGTTATGGGGAAAGAGCTTCTGTCCAACACCCCTTTCGAACTGGTAGTCGGCTATGCTGCGAATTTTCTGAAGAGCGTTAGGTTTATCACCCATGTTTTCACCTAGTTTGACAAGAATAAGATATGCTGATGATAAAACGGTTTAGGTGATAACTCGTTGCAGTGTGAGGTCTGTGGCAGACGAATCATGGGCAAACCATTCAGGGCAGTAATCGAGGGCGCCAAAATGACAGTATGCAACAAATGCGCCAAGCTAGCTTCCGAGTACTGGGAATACGAGCCAAAACGCCGCACCAAAGCATCTGCAAAACCAGTAGTGAGGACTATACAAGGCTTCTCGGCGAAGAGACAGCCTTCAACACCTCTCACCGCAACCGTAGAACTTGTTGACGACTTCAGCCTACGCGTAAGAAAAGCAAGGGAGGGTCTTGGTATGAGCCACGAAGAACTTGGCAGGAAAATCAGGGAGAAGGTCTCAGTTCTTCGGAAAATTGAAAGCGGGAAAATGGTCCCAGATCATGGAGTAACAGAAAAACTGGAACACGCCCTCAAGGTAAAACTTCTTGTCCCACCCTCAGAACCCAAAACTCCCCTCGCAATCCCATCACATCCACGCGAAGTCACCCTAGGAGAGCTGATTCAGTTCAAGAAAGAAAAAGCGGAGGCAAACAAGGAACGAGAGCAATAATTGTTCAACGAAGACTCCAATCCGAAAGATCCAGCCTCAACGAGCTTCAAAGCCTCGCAGAATCAGCCGGATACACGGTTGTGGACGAAATAGAGCAGGTGAGAGAGGCTGATCCACGCTATCAGATTGGGAGCGGAAAAGCAGAAGAACTCGTCGACTTAGTTGCCAAATACAACGCTGAAAAGCTGATATTTGACAACGAACTGAAGCCCGTCCAAGCCTACAATCTTGCTAAGATAACAGGCGTAGAGGCAATCGACCGTTTTCAATTGATCCTCGAAATCTTCTCGAAAAGAGCCTCAACTGCCGAAGCCAAACTCCAGATCGAACTCGCCCGGCTTAGGTACGAACTGGCACGCGCGAAAGAGAGGGTGAGGTTAGCCAGGATGGAGGAGCAGCCAGGGTTCATGGGACTTGGAAGATACGAGGTAGACCTTTACCATGAGACTGTGCGACGGCGAATCCGCTCTATTAGGGACAAACTTAAGAAGATACGAAAGAAGCGAGGTTTACATCGCGCCCGAAGACTAGAACTAGGCTTTTCCATACTTTCTTTGGCTGGGTACACAAACGCTGGCAAAAGCTCGCTGTTCAACATCCTCGCTGGTGAGGAGGTTCCAGTCGACTCCACCTTGTTTACGACACTCTCCACGAAGACCAGCACAGTGGTTCTTTCGGCTCGGAAAGTTTTACTGACAGACACGGTTGGGTTCATCGATCGCCTGCCACTAAAGCTAATAGAGGCCTTTCGGTCAACCCTTGAAGAAACGATATTCTCAGATGTTATCCTCCTAGTAGTCGATCTAAGCGAGCCCATTGACGAGATTAAAAGAAAGCTATCTGTGTGCCTCGACACGATTCAAAAGATAGGAGCAACTGGAATCCGCATAATAACAGCGCTAAACAAGATCGACTTAATGGAAGACAATGAAACAGCCCACAAAACTGAGATTCTGAGAGAGTTGGCGCCAAACTCCATGCCGATATCAGCTCTGCATAAAACTAACATAGCACAGCTCAGAGAGCAGATAATTGACAATCTTGAAGAGCACATTGAAGCAAGTTTCAGTCTTCCGATGGAGGACAAGTCAATGTCCTTCCTTTCGTGGCTTTTTAATCGGGTCGATGTTCACGAAGTAAAATACAGAGGCGACAACATGGACGTCTACTTCGAATCGATTCCATGGTTCGCAGATAAGGTCAAGGAACGTGTAAAAGAACTCGGCGGAACATTTAACGCTTCATTCTAGTGGAGTCTTGCGATAGAAAGGCAACGAAGGACTAGGATAAAAATGCGGAAAGTTACGGTTTTGAGGTGGGGACATCGATTTAGGGATATGCGGCTTTCCTCCCATGTTGCGCTGACTGCACGTGCCTTAGGTGCCTCAGGGTTCATATTAGCGGACGTTAGAGATGAGAAGGTGAAGACAACGATCGAAAAGGTGACAAAGCAGTGGGGCGGGGCTTTCTGGTTCAAAATGGGGGTACCTTGGAAACAGGCGGTGAAGGAATGGAGAGCAAAAGGGGAGATAATTGTTCATCTAACAGCTTATGGAGAAAACATCCAGACAAGCGATGTCTTAGAAAGAATCAAAGCGACCGGAAAAGACGTACTCGTCATAATCGGCAGTAGAAAGGTTCCATCAGAGTTCTTCTCTGAAACGATCTCGGATTATAACGTTGCCATTGGAAATCAACCGCATTCCGAGTGCTCGAGTTTGGCCCTTTTTCTCGACAGGTTTTTTGAAGGCGGAGAGCTGTCATGGGAGTTCAAAGGTGCAAAAGTCAGGATAATTCCTCAAAGACGAGGAAAGAAGACACAAAAGGCATGATTCCCTGTTTGTGGAACAAGTTTAATTTTATCGATGGCCTTATATACTATTAAGGGAGCAAACAGAAGCCAACATTGTACTTCGTAGACGACAACACATTAGTAAAGGTTGCCGAGGCTTTTGGCAGCGAAGAAGCAGTCCAGATCATAGATACTCTAAAGGAGACTGGTGAAACCACTGACGACCAAATTGCGAATCAAACCGGAATACGCCTTAACACTGTTCGAAGAATCCTCTACAAGCTTTATGATCACTCACTTGTAGCCTTAAGAAGGTCTCGAGATCAGAACACTGGATGGTTCATCTTCCACTGGAGGCTTCAACCAGATCAGTTCGAAGGCTTCATAATAAATCAGAAACGGCGTGTTCTTGAGAAACTGGAAGCAAGACTGGAATATGAAAAGAATCATGATTTCTATTATTGCGATACGCTTGGATGTAGGAGAGTTCCCTTCGAGGAGGCTGTGGAACTAGTCTTTCAGTGTCCNACATGTAACAAATCTCTGATGCACTTTGACAACGGCACAATCATTGAAGACTTGGCAAAAAAGGTAGAGAAACTGAGGAAGGAACTAGGTGAATGAACAACAGCGACGACCANAACGACTGCCATCTAGGCAGAAGGCGTTGAAGCTTCTTTCNCAAGTTGGTTGTTCTAGAGNCGTAATAAGACATTGCAGAACAGTTGCCGCTGTAGCGACTGAAATAGCAGAAGCATGTCAAAAGAAAGGATTCAACGTCGACGTCAAACTNGTTGAGATCGGAGCCCTTCTACACGATATCGGACGTTCAAAAACTCACAGCGTTCATCATGCAAGGGCAGGCGTAGAGCTCGCTAAGTCGCTAAACTTGCCGAGATCGATTGTGTCCATTATTGATCGTCATGTCGGCGGTGGAATAACGGTTGAGGAGGCCAAAAGGATAGGGTGGAAGCCTAAGAGCTACGTTCCGCGGACCTTGGAAGAGAAAATCGTTTCTTATGCAGATATGATAATCGAGGGGGCACGAAGAGTGCCGATTGAGAAAGCGATTGAAAAATTCTCAAAGAAACTACCACGCGCTTCCATTGAAGGAATGAGAAAGCTTCATGAAGAGATTACCTCTTTACTCAGGGATTGCGATGCCGATAGTAACGCTGCTTGAAAAAGCCTACGGACCCTTTTCACCAGAAGCTTTCGAACCGATATTTTCGTCCCTCTGCGAAGGGCTTAAGGTCAGGTTAAAGGTTGTGGGAAGAACAGATCGCGGATGGATTCAAATAGATATCTCAGGGGAGGACACAACGGTTGCGTCACGTTTTCTTGATCAAAAGGTAGGGTTAGCCCCAGTTTCTATGAACGAGCTGGAGANATTCTCAGTCATCAAGGGGAGAGTCATCTCTTCTGGAAAGAGAAAAGATGAATTGCGAGTTGATGTGGGCGTCTTTTCCCCACAAATCTGTGACGCTACGGTCTCTCTGCAAAAACTGCAAGCCCAACTGGCTGATGGGAAGAAGCTTTCGCTGGAGAAGCTTATCGAGCTGTATTGTCTCTATGAGAACATGCCGCTTAAGGTCAAGTTCGTCAGCAAAGTGGACGCTCAGAAGGGAAAAGTTGACGCTGAGTTATCTGAGGTACAGCTTTCCCAGTTTTCGCACTGGATACGCGTCTTTCTTGATCGACTGGTAGTTTTGGGGGCAGAGCGCTCACATGTTGAACATGCCATAAAGGTCTCGAAGCATGCTCGTGACGTAATCAGAATCGAAAATTTGGGAGTTCTTGAGTATGCTGTTCTATGCAAGTTAGGAACGGACGCAGTTGGGCTTGTGCCCAGACTTGGTCGCTTTCTTCCAGCAGCTACTCTTGTACCTTTCTGNCCAAGAAAATTGCAGAAACTTANAAATCGGCTTCCTCTTTGATTGCTGCCAATCCNTCTTTTTCACCGTTTTATCTTGGTGGTTTAAAATTCAGGCGTAGGGCGGTGACTACCGCTTTCCAATCAACGCACGTATTGACGCAACCGTCTCGAAGTAGGGCGATACCTTGGCCTATGACTCCAAGTTTCTCGCAGACGAAACTTCCAAGCATGAGCTCTTTCAAGCAGGCAACTCCCAAACAAGCTTTGGGCTTTTCTTTGGCGAAGATCTTCTTGACTATGCTGCCGCCAGGTATTATGTAGACATGTCTATAGCCAAGCTTCTTTGCTTGGGAGATGATTTGCTTTATGTCGCATTTTCCGCATCCTTGACATTCGTAACCGTAGTCCTTTAGTTCTGCTTGGCACTCTGATGAACGTAGGCATTGCGGTAGAAGCAAAATCCTTTCTGAGTAGGGTGTGGCAGCGAATTTTTGTTTAGAAGCAGTGTTTTTCGTCTTCACGTAAAGCTCAAACATTTCCTTCTCGTCTACACCCATCTTTGCCGCGAGTTGTTCTAGTTTCTGGAGCGCAAGACCACTGATCTTCGATTTGGCAAGTTTCCCCACAATACGCATAAGGGAGCCGCTTTCGCTAGGGTTCATGCGTGTTCCTCTTGGGGCAGACAAGTGTGTTCAGTTTCTTATATGACGGTCGCAGTAGTGTAAGCTTCAAGGGTATAAAAAGCTTCACCGCTTCTGGATCTAAAGCGTCTTTGTTTTACTGGTGGGCCGGGCCGGACTTGAACCGGCGACCTTCGCCTCGTAAAGGCGATTTCAGGTCCTTTTGAGATGTCCTAACCACGCTAGACTACCGGCCCTCAGTCAAAATATGGTTGGTGGTTTTGCAAATAAGGTTAATGTTGGGGGAGGAACTTTTTTTAGGATACAGAGGTTCACAAGTTAGTCAGAGAAAAGGGCGGGGTTGCCCTAGCCTGGTAGGGGGCAGTTCCATGGCGAGTCCAAGCCTGCTAAGCCTGTGGTCCTTTGGGCCGCGCGGGTTCAAATCCCGCACCCCGCGCCACACTTCACCCAACGGAAACTCGGCGTTTTGAACTGTTTTCTGGAGAAGGCTGATTTCTTCGACGAGATAGAGGGCTTTGATGCCTTATGGACTCGCGTTTATTCACATCCTCGATCTGAACGGGCCATTTTCGAGAAATATTGTAAGTTGGACGTATTCCAAGTTTGCCCACAGACTGTGAGATGATCGTAGATTCATTTTTAGAGTTCATAATTCATTACTCTGACGAGAGCTGTTAGTTTTCTTGCACGAGAGGATTCTCATTTGCTTGGCAAAAAAGAACGTCTAATCTTGCTGGGTTTGGCTTTGCTAATCCTCTTGGTCGTTTCATATTTTGAGAACGTTATTTTCTTCAAAGCACTGAGTACCCTATTCCAGGATTACGCTCTAGCCTTTCTCATGGTGTTTGTGCATAACATTACGGTAATATCCCTAATTCTCTTAGGCATGACATTCTATGCAGACTTGGTAGTTCTAGGTTTCTTCAAAGGACAGAAATACGAATATGTTGTCCTTGAGCATCCAGGAACCTTTGCAGTGGTATTCACGATCATGATTGTTTTTGTGAGCATTTTGCGAGGAAGCACTCTCGTTTTTGGTACGATAAACGTTGAGACACTTCCCAAGATTCTGATAATAAGTGCACCGATAGGGATACTTGAAGGATACGGCATATACTTCACAATTAAGAAGACACTAAGCAGAGCTATGTCCTTGAAAAACCTAGCTTATGCTTACTGCATCTTCCTAATCGCAGCTGTGATCGAAGTCAACTTCATAATGCTACTATTGTAGGTTGTGTCACTGGCGTATCAATCACAGTATCATAATCGTCTTCGCGTGCGCACACATTATTAGAGGAGAACAGAGTCAAAGTGTAGATGGACATCCTGAGTCTCTATTCTCCAAGCAAGGAAGGATTTCAGAAGCTTATAAATTCCAACTTCATTATAGACTAGAAACTTAGGAACTCTGCTGAGTAGCAAGCATGTAGGGAGAGTGTTGATATCTGAGGGAAGAAGATCTCGAAAAATTGGCTAAAGAAGGCAAGCTCCAAGACGCTTTGAAAGAACTAAAAGAGCTCTCAGAAACTTGTAAAAAGATGGCAGATGAACACAAGAGCATTCTGTCCAGCTATGCAAGTATCAGACCAGGGGTAGCAGAGTCCATGGAAGCTATGATTGAGAAGGAGAAGGAGCTGTTAAACACCTTTCAGAGAGATGTCAAACAGATAGAGGACTACTTGGCAAAGAAGAAGCATGGGCACTAATCGAAGCATGCGCCTGCGAAAGAAATTATGGTGATAGAGTTGAGTTCAACCTCTCAACCGAAAGGACGATTTTATATACGGATCAATGAACAAGACTTTCTCGGAATCACAATTTGGCGTGGGAAGACTGATCCGGAAGCCGAAGTTATCGTTGTGCAGCTGAGGCGTAGAGATGGAGACAAATGGGAGACTGTTGGGCGACTAGCAGTCTATAGGACGTCTGATGGTTCATACTCGAAACTTCCTGAACGTAGATAAGCACATAGATCCCACTACAGTTTATAGGCGGCTCTTGACTCTATCCAAAGCTTGATTAGCCAACCGATCTACTTGCGCAACATATCGGTCTGTTCGTGGAACCTTCCGGAAATCTATCGTCTGGAATTTTTGCTTGAGTTCCTGTACCTCTAACCATAGAGTTCTCAATCTCGGACTTCTGACCTGATATTCTCCAATAAGTTGTTTCACAGCAAGCTCACTATCCAAGTAGCAAGTCACTTCTCCATCTGTAAATGTAGAAGCAGATTTAAGGGCAGATATCAGAGCATGATATTCAGCCTGATTGTTTGTTCGGATTCCAACATATTTAGAATACCTCTTCAGTAATCTGCCATCCTCAGTCATGATCATGAAAGCTATCGCCGAAATTCCCGGATTGCCCCTTGAAGCACCATCAGAATAGACTCTCAACTTCATCTTCAGCACACTCCTTTCTAAGAGGCCTCAGTCCACGAGTGAGAGCACTTCGTGCACTTGAAATGCTCAATCGTTCTATCTCTTCTAATGCCTGCATGTTCGCCTGAGACTCGAGAGAACCGTCGGAATGCCTCCGTATTTCCGCATTCTGGACAAACATGAGAAACCTTCATGGAGTTTTCCTTTCGTCTGTCAACAATGTGAATTTTACTAGAAACCCCTCTATTCTCTATGTCCATTGTTCGGAGCTTAGCCTCAACGTGGATTAATTTTCCACACTTTCGGCATAAGAAGCCGTCTTTCGTCTTCTGCATATACGAACCGCACTTACCACAGAACTTCATGCTCATTCACGTAGTCATTCTATGATCTTTCATTCCTTCGAAGTTTATAACTTTCTGAACAAGAGAAATCTTGGAACTTCATGAAATCTTGACCTAATTAGTCACTATTATCAAGTGGAATGATTAAGCGAACGAAAATCTTCTAAGGTGTTAGAGTCAAACCGAAAAATATCTTTCAGAACTACCTGGAAGAAGCGCCACGTCATTATGTCAGCATAAGTCTTCTCAGAGCATAAGGGCAGCACAGAACCTCTGTTTGAACTGAGGTCAGATATTCCAGAAGTTTTGTTTTAAGCATCGTCAGGGCTTCTTTGTTTCGCTGAATTTCTTCAACGTGAAAATCCTCGATTTCAAAGATCTTGTCTTGCGGATGCAAAACCATGGCCGCAACAATCTGCCTATCATCCTCTTCCACCACATAACAATGCTTAGGCACGATTTTCAGATGGTCTAGCGTGTGCTCTCTGGCTTCCTTGTATCCCCTCTCTAGATTGCTATCATGGTCTAAAGCCACCATCCTCGCCACTGTTTCTACATCTTCAAATGTCATGTTACGAATTTTTAGCATTAAACATCACCTCCTTTTCAACCTCAAGATTTGATTGCTTGGAAAAGAAGCTCACCAACAACTTTGGCAAGCTTAAACTGCAACTGTGCAGCAAGTGGCAACGATTATAGAGACTGCAATCTAATCGCCACGCAGCAATGGAACACACAAGTCTCTGTTGTCCAATGATAAATATTTAATGTAAGAAACTGGGCCTTAAGCAGCGCAAAGCGATCTTCGTTGTCGCAAAGCCTTGTCTATCTGCCAGCCTTATAGCTAACACTAAGCCACTTGACACTCGTCACCTTCTCTTAACATCAAAACCTTAATGTTTGAATTGGCTTCAACCTTCTTTCTGAGCTCTTCAGGACTTTTGTCCCATCGATGCATGGGTATTACAGTTTTCGGGTTGATTGCTAGAGCAGCGTCAGCAGCCTCGGCGTTATCCATGGTATAAGTACCTCCACATGGAAGCAATGCCACATCCACCTGTCCAAGCTGTCGCATTTCAGAAATGAACTCGGTATCTCCAGCATGATAAATCGTCTTTCCTTCCGCTGTTATCAAGTAGCCGACTCCAAGACCCTTAGGATGAAAAGGTTGACCAGGAGCTCTAAAACGCTTATAGTTGTAAGCCTCTACAGCCCTAACCTTTATGCTATCAACCATTGTCTCTTCGCCAGGTTTAAGCGACTTGACGTTTCCACCGATTTTTGGAATGCAGTCTTTAGGTGCAATGACTACGGTATCCTTCGTGCGAACCTTCTGGATTTTCGATGGATCACAGTGGTCAGTGTGCGAATGTGTGACTAATATCAAATCTGCCTTCTCAGACGGGTCACTATATTCTTCTAAATCGACATAGATGATCTTGCCTTGTGCCTTGATCTGGAAACTGGCATGGGCCAACCACTTTACGGAGACACCCATTCCACTCACCGCCTTACTTTATGATTTGATGACATACATTTATCTTGACTACCAATTTGCTCGCGCCTAGTGGTGTACGTGATTCTGACTGCAAAGGAACGAACCAGCTAAAACTTGTTTGGGCAATCTATTGGCGAAGTTTAATCTCTCCATATACTGGCTACTTATGCGCAGTCACTGCTTTCCTCAGCTTAGAAATGAAAGCTTCTTCATCCTCTGCTATTCTCTTCTTTACTTCTCTCCAAGTAGCTGGACAATTCTTGTACTCAACACCAACAATCTCGTGAATAACTCTGTCGATCTCTCGTTTGTTTTCCTTCGTAACCTCTATTCCAGCATTCTTGAAAACATGTTGAATATGCCTAAAATAGCAAGTCAAACAGATTACCTCATCGTGTTGATTCCTGGGTACGCACAATTCACTTTATGTAGCTATGCCTAAAATGTTTGTGGAAGCGACAAAAATGAAACTGATCCGCTTCAAGGTTGACAAGAAAGAATGCTATGGAGTTCTCACAGACAATCAGATTCTTTCTTTGACAACCCTCTCTTCTTTCAGGAAAAGCGCGATCCCCAAAACCATCGACGACCTTGTTACGCTGGGCACGAAAATTCTGGGTACAATCGAAGACTACCTGAAAGATTTGAACGAAGACTACCAGAAGACAGCAACCATTAGAGTGGAAAAAGTTGAAGTTCTTGCTCCATTGGTCAATCCTCCGAAGCTTATCTGTCTGGGACTAAACTACTACGATCATGCGGATGAGGCAGACGCAAGAATCCCCGATGAACCAATTATTTTCATGAAGCCTCGCACAACCATAATTGGCCCAAACAAGCCCATAGTCAAGCCTGATTTGGTGAATAAGCTTGACTACGAGGTTGAACTCGCGATTGTAATCGGGAAGAGGGGCAAAAACATACCTGTAAAGGAAGCTAGGCAGTACATTTTCGGCTATAGCATTCTCAATGATGTTTCAGCTAGAGACATTCAATTCAAGGACAGCCAGTGGACCCGCGGCAAAAGCTTCGACACCTTTGCTCCAATGGGCCCGAACATAACCACAGCCAACCAAATCGGAGACCCAAACAACCTGAAGATAAGAACGTGGGTAAATGGCGAGTTAAGGCAAGATTCATGCACGAGAAACATGGTCTTTAACGTTTACGAGATTGTCCATCACCTAAGCAAAGTCATGACATTGGAACCAGGCGACATAATCGCAACAGGTACGCCGGCTGGAGTGGGATTCTTCATGAAACCTGAACCGAAGTTTCTGAGACCAAACGACACAATAACTATGGAGATTGAAAGAATTGGAAAGCTTGAAAACTCTGTTGCTGAAGGCTCCTAACACTCGCCGGTATACTTTATAAGATTACATCGAGATTTAGAAGTCACAAGCTCAGAAACCCATGTGACCTACATGAAGGTTCTATTCGTGTGCGCAGGCAACGCCTTTCGAAGTCCAGTGGCAGAAGCCCTACTAAAGAAGCTCAAACCAGAAATTGAAGTAGCCTCTGCTGGAGTCGACCCTGCAATTCCCATCTCAGTGGCTGCAAAACAATACTTGGCAAGAGAAAGTGCCCAGCAATACCTCAAAAAAGCTCCCGAAGGTCTAGACAGCATTAAACTCGACCAGTATGACCTCATCATAACTATGGAGCAACGACACAAAGACGCTGTCCTAAGCAAGTGTCCAGGATGCGAAGACATAGTTGTCGTATGGAACGTCGATGATCCGTATTTCCTGCCACATGGATATGCTGAAAAAATATTCAATCAGATTAAAGACAAAGTCGCACAACTGGCTGATTCACTGTAAGGATGATAGACACATGGAGACAAAATCCTTTTTTTTGGAGAATTCGGCGTAATTCCTCGAACCCAAGGTGACAAAAAGCTTTAAGAAAGGATTGCGTGAACTTTGAAGTCAAGGGGCTAAGAACGGCTGTGTCACTGTCAGAAGAACCCACCGATCCAGCTATGGATCAATGCAGCAGTGTGACTTTACACATGCTCCGACGTCACACTGAAGGAGTAGTGTCCCAAGAGTGGAGGCGATACTGGATGGATGGAAGTGATAGCGATGACGGAGACGGTAATAGCGAAGTCTACGTCCGGTGCTGGACTAAGGCGAAGCATAGGCCAGTCCCTGCTGTCACTTTCATTTAGTACAGGTGGGCTACTTACAGGTACGCTCCTTGTTTTGTATTTTGATATATTCTCAATTAAGGGGGCTCCTTGGGCACTAGTTCTATTTCCAGGCATTCTCAGCGTAAGGGGGGCCATAGGCGGGCTTTTCAGCGGTCATCTAAGCACTGGTCTACACCTCGGAACGATAAGAGCCAGCTACACAAGAAACACGAATGATTTCCGTCTTCTTTTGCACGGAGTTATTACGCTAGCACTCATAAGCGGTATTGCGGTAGGTTTGGCGACTTCTATATTTGGGGTGTTCCTCTGGAAAGCAACGATCACGGATTTCGTCAAGTTACTAGCTGTTATTATCGCAACTATGGCCCTTTCAGTGATATTTATATCTCCGATAACAATAGCAGTTTCTATCTTTTCCTTTAGACGTGGATTGGATCCTGATGTTATTGTATATCCGATAATCTCTACAGTAGCTGATGTCACGAATACCGCGTGTTACATCTTCAGTCTGAACATCTTCTTTACGTTGAATAACTTTGGATATTTTCTAATTGGGATTTTGGACCTCATCTTTCTCTTCGTTGTCGTCTGTCTTTTAGTCAAGAATGTCAAAGAAGAGGGATTCGCCAGAATGGTGAAAGAATTTCTTCTCACTCTAATGTTTGTAGCTTTTATTGTCAATGTCACAGGGGCTTTTCTCAACAAAATCAGCGGAATCATAGGCAATAGAACTGAGATATACGTTGTATACCCAGCATTAATTACCACCTCAGGAGGCGTGGGCTCGATTGTTGGGTCGACCGCCACTACAAAGCTTGCCTTGGGGTCAATTAAGCCATCCTTCTCTTCTATTAAGCAGCACCTCAATGAAATAGGGGGATCGTGGATAGCATCCATAGCGATGTTCGCGTTCTATTTCACAATGTCATCCTTTGCAAGTAAAATGACAATGCCGAGTCACCTACTAAGATTCTTGGCACAACTCTTGACCACGAACATACTGGCCATCTCAGCAATAGTTGTTATCTCATATGCTGTGGCATTCTCTACCCACAGAAGAGGTTGGGATCCCGACAACTTCGTAATCCCCATTGAAAGCTCCTTAGCAGACAGCGTAACAACAATCTCTCTTCTTATAGCACTCACTGTTATCGTCTAACGCATGAAGCCTCTAAGATTCCTCAACGGCAGGCAAACGAACACCAGAAGCCAACTCCCTAAAATCCTCTCTCCCCTCGGCATAGCCTGAGGCAATCAATATATCACCTGCTTTGATCACTGTGTCCGGTCGGGGGCGCAACCATTTCTTTCCTCTTCGAATAACCAAAACCCACATACCCGTTTCTTGTGGAATTCGTGCATCTCGCAGTTTCTTTCCTATCATCGAAGAATCTCGTGAAACTTGAACTCGGGCAACAGTTTCCTCGGCTTCTCTTATTACGAGTTTCAAAATTGGGTGAGGTTCTAGTCCTCTTAGAACAACGTCAGCGATTTCCGCTGCAGCGTCAGCGATTTGTTCTGTGACTACTCCAAGCCGTATTAAACCGAGAAAATCTTTAGAGTCCTCAGGTTTGAAACCACTAGACAGGACGAGGAGTTCAAAATCTGTGTGCAGCTTGTCCATGTGATCTTCGAGTTCCTGCACTTCTTCGGCTAATTCTCGGCTATTAAGAAGAAGAGAAGAGTAGGAGAGGTCTATCATAAGTTCAGATGTATCCTTCAAAGACGCAAGTTTGCCTGCAATTTCTTTAAATGGTCTTTTAATTGGCGTCAGAATTTGACCCTCTATCATAGTTCTTTGCTCGTGCCTTCGGCAAGTTTCTTTACTGCGTCAATAGCTGAAGGCGATCCTCTAGCGATGAGAACATCCCCTTCTTCAATCATTTCCTCTTCGTTAGGGTTGATAATCCATTCCTTATGACGGCGTATTGCAATTATGTCGGCTCCGATTTTGGCTGCGAGTTCCAACTCTTCAAGCTTCTTCTTAACAAAAATCGAGTCGGGTTCAACTCGGGCTCGTGCTAGTTGTTCTTCAACTTTCTGAAATGCCTCACGAACGATGGGGTGAACACCAATTTCCTGAAGCACTATGCTTGCGATGTCAGCGGCTGCGTCTGAAATCTTGTCAGTGGCGGCAGCTACCTTCGTTACTCCGATGAGTGATTCTGCGTCTTCTGCATCTCTGGCTGCAAGCATCGCATTCATGTCCAGTATATAGGCGAGATAATCTACTCGCTCTTCAAGCTCTAAAACCTCTTCAGCAAGGTCGCGGCTATGAAAAAGAGCCGCTGAGTAGGCCAAATCAATCATTATTTCCGACAGATCTTTCATCTCAGTGAGTACTTCTCGAACAGAGATAGGTTTATACTCAATTTTTTCTGATTCCGTCAAAACGGAAGCGACTCCTCAAAAACAATGTCCTTACGGATGGTCAAGTCCTATATCGATACTTCATAGTGAGGTGTTGTCTTTTAATCTTATCTGTGGAGATTTCGCAAGTGTGGCGCTTTGACTATAGATTATGAAACGGCCATAAGCACCAGTCCAGACACCATAGGTATAGTCACGTTGTCACTAATCGGTAACGGGAGACATTCGATCACCATTCCTGTCAAAGCCCCAATCAAAGCCGCTATTGGATTTACAAAGAACATGGCGCCTAGGAAGGCGAATAAGAAGCCAAAAATGGAGCCTTCTACGGTCTTTCCTTTATTGAAGGGAAGCACATTTCTTCCTAGTATTTTGCCAAACACGGTGGCAAAACCGTCACCCAGAGTTAATATTGCCACAGATGCGTAGCTGATTGGAGCTGGGAAGAAGATGAGTGAAAGGGTTATGCCAATCGCGAAGAATATCGGGGCAGTAGCGAATTCGTATAACTCTGGTTTTACTGTTGCTTTCCATGTGATCGTAGAGAAGATTGGAACATTAATTCCACGAAGTCTGGCGAATTCAGAGACAGCATACAATAGAGTTACAGTAAGAATCAACAACGATACCCAAAGACGGTTAAGGAAGTATTGACACACAAACAGCACCAAAAAGCTTCCAACATGAATAGTCTCACGGAGGATGTCTCTTCTAGAGGGGAGACTTGGAGCCTGTCGCAAACCATCTTTTATGACTGGCAAAATCCCAGTTAAGTCACCATTAACGACAAAATTGGACTTTCTGCTCAGGATAAAATCTGGATTGTAACCGATGCTTAACCTGCAGAGAGGGAACATGGGCAGATTGTTTCGGTCATCCGCAACTACGACACAATCTTTTGGCGAAAGACTGTCTTTCTCCATAATTCTCTTCAAAACGACCGCTTTTCCTTTTGGCCTTAAGACGTCGCCACTAATTTCTCCTGTCAGGTGACCGTTGACTACCTCCAGTTTCAGACCAAAGGCGTAGTCCGCTTTCAATCTAGTGGCCAGATCTTCCACAAGAAATGTAGGAAGACCTGAACTTATGAGTGCGGTTCGGTAACCGAGTTTGTTCAATTCTGTGAATACTTCTTCAACGCCAGGCATTAGCGGAATCTCCTTATAGAATTCAAAGAGGTCGTCGATTGTGAGTTTGCGAAGAACTCTGAAGATTCTTTTCAGTGCAGATTCCAGAGACAAAAAGCCAATCTCGTAGAGACCACCGATGAATATTATGTGAGCGAATTCAAGCAAGCTTAACTTTCTTGTAACTTCAAAGAGCAGGTAACGTCTCTTTGGTAGCAAAACCCCTTCAATATCAAGAACAATCAAATGGTTAATCGTGCCCTCGTTCTGCTTTATCATGCTAAACGACGTTCCTCAATAGAGTATTTGCCCTCTTCCGTTGAATAGCTTTCCGCAACCTGCCAACTAGCTAGTTTTCTGTGGCAAATCTTAAAAACAGACCAGATATAGAATTGTGGCTGGTGAATATCATGAAAAAGAAAATAATAGCAATGTCAATAGTGATTGCATTCTTGGTAACGTTTTATGTACAATCAGTTGCTACAGCGTATACGCCTGTACCTGGCATCACGATAACAGCATGGACAGACAAAGCGCAGTACGCACCAGGCGAAAGAGGAAAATTGAAGATATCAATATTGAATAGCCTGGACAAACCTGTGGACATCAGTGAGATATACATCGAGTATCCCTGGTTTACATACAATGCACAGGGAGAGGGTGCGTGGGAAGGAAACGCAACTATAACTGGAGAGCCACTCGCAACAATACCGTCCAAAGGCGGAGACTACTACACTGAAGTCGAGTTTACAGTGCCAAACGACGGAAGAATAGCGGGGCTTTCCTCTGCAGAATGGTACACAATAAGAATCGATGTCGAAACAAGTGAAGGAAAAGCCGATGATTTCCCAGCAGGTATACTTGCCATGGGCACAACCTTGAACATGGCAGTCGTGGATATTGATACATGGATGACAATTATGACAGCGGCAATCGTAATTTGCACAATCATACTGGCTGCAGTAATATTCCTCTCAACGCGTACTCCAAAGATGTCTGCTATTGCACCACGAGCGAAGGCTTAGTAAAGCACTCGAAGGTTGAGGTCAATCAAGTAATCCCCTTTTCTATTTTTATGTAAATAACAGAGAGCTTACCCGAGTTTTCCCCCTCTTCAAAATTGTACAAATAGCTGATCTTTAGGGTATGGAAATCTTCAAAGAGCGCTGTGTTTAAGTAGGAGAGTTGTAAAGAACAGTGCGGTCTTCAAGTAAGTATGGAGGTGTATTGCGCTCGCCAAGATTCTGGTCACCTCTGCGTGGCCATACATCCAGCATGTTCCGCATTTAGGAACCATGGCAAGCTCCATTCTGCCAGCTGATGTTGTCGCGCGATACCATCGACTGAAGGGTGATGAAGTTCTCTACGTGACAGGATCTGATGAACATGGAACTCCCATCGAAGTTGAAGCAGTAAGATTAGGGATCACCCCTAAACAACTTAGTGATCAGAATCATCGAAAGGTCGTGCGTTTGTTCGAAGAGTGGGGAATACGTTTTGACAACTACACTCGAACTGAAACCCCACTTCATAAAAAATTTGTGCAGAACTTTTACCAAAAAATCTACGAAAATGGATACATATTCACTCGAAAAACTGAACTGCCCTATTGCCCAAAGTGCAACCGTTTCCTTCCCGATAGATTCGTAGAAGGAACATGCCCCCATTGCGGTTACGAGCAGGCACGTGGGGACCAATGTGACGAGTGTGGACGCTTACTAGACCCAACGACTCTAATTGAGCCCCACTGCACAATCTGCGGCTCAACACCACAAATAAAGCCAGTCACCCACTGGTACTTTGACCTACCAAAATTCACCAAACAACTTCACGAATACATTAGAAACAACAACCAGCTACCCGAAAACGCTAGAAACTTCAGCTTAAACCTCCTAAAGGAAGGTCTGCAACCTCGACCTATCACTAGAGACACTGGATGGGGAATCCCCGCTCCCTTCCCAGGTGCCGAAGACAAGACTATCTACGTTTGGGTGGAGGCGGTTTTAGGATACATATCTGCGACCATCCAATATTTTGAGAAACAGGGACAAGACGAGAAATGGAAGGAATATTGGTTTGACAGAGATGCGAAAACGTTATACTTTATAGGAAAGGACAACATTCCCTTCCACACCCTCATCTTCCCAGCATTGCTCCTAGCCACAAAAGAAGATTACAATTTGCCATGGAATGTCAACTCGACTGAATTCCTTCTGTTTGGAGGTCAACCCTTTTCTAAGAGTCGAAGGATTGGCGTATCAATTGATGAAGCATTAGAACTCTTCCCCGCTGACTACTGGAGATACACACTAGTGACTATACGGCCTGAAACAAAAGACACAACCTTCACGTGGGCAACATTCATAGAAAAGGTCAACTCTGACCTCAACGATACATTGGGAAACTTCATCCACCGAACCCTAACCTTCATCAACAAGCACTTCAACAGCACCGTGCCAAAGCCCGGCAAACTCGATGAAAACGACAAACGAATCCTGAAATCAGTGAGAAAAAGGGTGGATGAAATCGCGCAAGAACTCGAAGAACTTAAGCTGCAAAGAGCCCTACGTACTGTCATTAGCCTAAGCCATCTGGGAAACCAGTACTTGAACAAAAAAGAGCCATGGAAAGTGGTCAAGACTGATCATCAAGCGGCAGCCAACGCATTCTATGTAGCACTCCAAATCGTCAAGGTTCTCGCCATAGCGCTTGAACCTTTCATTCCCTTTACCGCTGAGAAATTGTGGAAGCTTCTAAACCTCCCGCACTCAGTTCATGAGCAAAGGTGGAATGAAATTGCCGAGCCTCTTCTATCAGGACACAAGATAAGCAAGGCGAAACCGCTCTTTAGAAAGATCGACGCAACCGAGGAAGAATTGCAAGTCATGCTGGAGAAAGCAAGGTCCGGAAAGATAGAGTGAACAGCTTGGCTCTCAAACTTGATCTTCATGTCCACACGTGCTATTCTTGCGATGCCATGACAACCCTCAAGGAAGTACTCATCCAGTCTAGGAAACGAGGTCTGGATGGAGTTGCCATAACCGATCATGATACCGTTGAAGGCGCACTCAAACTCGCCAGAAATAGCGAAATCGTTGTCATCCCAGGAGTCGAAGTAAGTAGCTTGCACGGGCACATCCTCGGCCTTAACATAACTCGGCCTATTCCTCCCGGACTAGACGTTTACGAAACAATTCAAAGGATACACGACGCTGGAGGCATAGCGGTGGCCGCCCATCCAAGCGTGTTTTATAAGAGAATGAAGGGGCGAGTGGCGTCGAATTTTGACGCCATAGAAGTGATTAACGCTTCAGCCTTTCCGTTCTCACTTTCAACTTATCTGAATCGAAGACTTGCCACTAGACTTGATCTTGCTCAAACCGCTGGGAGCGATGCTCATTACGTCTCCGAGATTGGGTTTGGCTACACATTGGTTCATGCAGACGAAGAGGTTGATGAGATTGTACAAGCGATAAAAAGGGGAGCGACTGTACCGCTTGGAAGCCCTATACCGTTTAAGCTAAGGCTAGAAAGAGAGTCGTTGAGCCTTAAAATGAGATTCTAAAGGGCTTCAGCCGAGCTCTGGTACGATCCGAGTTCCACTGTGTGCTTTTGCTGCTGCTATTCAAGGTCTTCGAGCTGGTAGAGGTCTAGGTTGATTTGCGGCGGCTTTTCAACTTCTGCTTGGCGGTCCATTTCGTAGAGATCTGGGGCAGTCATGCTGAATCCGCCCAGCAGATATGGTGATTGTATGCCAGTCATCACAAGAGTCACTTTCAAGATGCCAGGTAAACTCGGGTTTACTTTTGCGCTCCAACTCACTAGGGCATTGTTGCGCATCATTTCTGCAACGAACTCCCCAACTCTGTTTGCTTCTTCAACAGTCATTTTGTCATCGCCAGTGACATTAATCAATGCTCCGGAGGCCCCTGCACAATCTACGCTGAGCAGTGAGCTCTTGAATGCATTTCGCACTGCTTCCTCGACCCTGTTAGGAGCATCCGACTCTCCAACACCAACAGCAGCAACTCCACCCTTTCTAACTATCGCCTCAAAGTTCGAGAAGTCCAAATCTATCAAGCTTGGGCCCGAGATGGTTTCAACTATCTCGTTAATCGTATTTGCCAACGTTTGATCTGCAACCTTAAATGCCTCTTCTTCTTTGAGCGGAAGTTGCGGCACTAGATTCCTGAGCCTTCTGTGATCAATCACCACAACGGTGTCGCATTGCCTCCGCATTTCGGCTAATCCTCGAGTCGCACACTCGATTCCTGACCTTTCAACCTCGAGAGGCATTGTCACAACCCCTATCACAACTGCTCCATTACGACGGGCAATCTCAGCAACCGTGGGAGCTGCGCCAGTTCCAGTACCTCCTCCAAAACCGGCTGCGACAAAGACTACATCGACGTTTGAAAGAATGTCTTCAATCTGCCTTCGCGACTCCTCAATCGCGGCACGTCCAACTCTTGGATCTCCACCGGAACCTGAACCACGACAAGTTTTCTCACCAATCAATATCTTTTGGGCAGCTCGTATAGCGTTTAGGTGCAGCCTGTCAGTGTTGATAGCGATGCACTCAGCATCTAAGCCTCCCATGCCAATTAAACGATCGATGGTATTATTGCCAACATCTCCTACGCCTATTACAGCAATTCGGCAATGCCTAGCTTTGTGATGCACTATGTTTGAAATCTCGGACTTCGTGGATTGCAGAGTCTTTTCAGCTGGCGCGCTCATTAGTTTGCCTTCCCCACACCTCTACGCTAAGAAGATCCCTGACAGCCACGCGAATAGCTTCAGCTCTGTTAGGGTAATATTTTGCATTAACCAACCAGTCCAACGCCTTGAGATATGGCTCAGGAAGATACAATGTGATCAGTTTCATTTACATCCCTCCTTTAAGGCGACTTTGTGAGGGTGAGTTTAAACGTCATTATTTATTATATTGCTATGTATTAATATGTAAATATGTTACGAATATGAAGAGACACATCTTTAAAAAACTTTCTATCAGTGGCTTGCTACTCTGTGTAAAAGAGTGGTTTCTCGGAATCTTTATGTTTTCCTTGCATGATTAAAACTGTAGCCCTTCAAAAGGCTGATTATTTGTGGAGTAAGTCATTGGCTGTGTGGGTACGTGAAGAGAACGTTAGAGAGAGACTGGCTCAGGCATGTTTATGTTAAGAGTTTTGGGTGTCCGACTAACATAGCGGACGGTGAGGTGATTTCTGGGTGTCTGTTAGAGGCGGGTTATGAGGTCGTAGAAAGTCCTCGAGATGCTGATGTTTTGATTTATAACACTTGTGCGGTGAAGTCGCCCACTGAGAATCGGATGTTTCACGTTTTAAAGAGGGGTCCAAAGGGCAAGCGATTGGTTGTAACTGGGTGCCTTCCTCTTATTAATTTGGAACGATTGAAGACTGAAGTAGATTCTGATGGGGTGATAGGACCGGCACCAGGCTCCAGAATCGTCGAGGTTTTGCGTAGAATATTTCTTGGGGAAAAAGTGGTCGAGTTAAGAGACGACTCTAAGCCAAGTCTCATGCTTCCTAGGATCCCGGTAAACCAAGTCGTTGGCGTTGTTCCAATCAACTATGGCTGCTTGGGCGCTTGCTCGTACTGCTGTGTACTCTTCGCTAGAGGGCGTTTGAGAAGCTACGAAACCGACGAAATAGTTGGAAGAGTGGAAGAAGACCTAGCCTCGGGCGCTAAAGAAATATGGTTCACCTCACAAGACACAGCCTGTTATGGAAGGGACATTGCAACAAATCTAATCGATTTACTGGAGCAAGCTTGTCAGGTTGAAGGAGATTTCTTAATCCGTGTTGGAATGATGACTCCGAACAACGCTCTTGAAATGCTAGATGGTCTTATTCAAGCCTATAAAGACGAGAGAGTCTTCAAGTTCTTACATTTACCTGTTCAAAGCGGGGACAACAGAGTCTTAGAGCTCATGAACCGCCTCTACACTGCAGAAGACTTCAAAGGGATCATTCAGACTTTTAGAAAGGAGATTCCAGAGATAACAATAGCCACAGATGTCATCTGTGGTTTCCCAGGTGAGAGCAAAGAAGCGTTCAACCGGACTATAGAACTCATCAAAGAGGTTCAGCCGGACATCGTTAATATTTCAAAGTATTTCTCAAGACCATACACACCTGCAAAAGAGATGAAACACCTTGATTTTGACCAAGTTAAGGAGAGAAGTAGAATTATGGCTGGGCTAGCAAAGACAATTTCATTGAGCAGAAACAAGATTTGGCGGCGCTGGGAGGGAATAATACTCATCGACGAGAAGGGTAAGGGAGAATCTTGGATTGGAAGGAACTTCGCTTACAAACCAATAGTTGTGAAGAGCAATGAGTCTTTGTTGGGGAAATTCTTGAAGGTCCGAGTGACGAGGGTCTTTCCAACCTATCTGGTGGCTGAAATTTCATAGAATGTCGCAGATAGAGAAACTCTCACGCATGCAAGGTCTAGTGTCGATGTAATATATAATGCAAATAGGCTCCAAGTATGCTTAGTTAATGGAACTGGCGCAAGCGCCAACAGAACGCTGAACAGCAAAATGTGTAGTGACTATCTCAAAGGTGTTTTATGGATTAGCCTCCGCCTACTGGTGGAATTATCGCGATCTTATCCCCATCTTTCAGCTTTGTCTCGAAACCCTGCAATGTCGTTGCGCTTCTGCCGTTTATCAAAAATTGGAGATAATTACGAGCTTTTCTGTTCTCATCATACACATAATCTACGAATTTCTTACCATACTTCTCTGAGAGACGACTCAATAGTTCCTTGACGGTAATTGGATTGGAAGCTTCTACCTCCTCCTCTCGCTTTCCCGTAACCTCACGGAGCGTCGTGAAGAACTTGACCGTAATTCTCATTCAGTCGTTTTCCCCGGTGAGCCTTGGAAAATAGGAGTAGCCCATGCTAATAAGGATATTTTTTCAAGAAGAAGCTTCAGCTCTTTTCAAATGCATTCTCCAGCTTAACGTCATGGTTTTCGGATGGGATGCCTTGACTTCGTCCAGCCGGATTATTGCGGTGTTCTTTGGAGCCTCCAAAACTGTTTTAGGATTAGTGTAAGCTTCTTCAGATATGCTCCTCATGATTTCAATGAACCTATCCAACTCTTCCTTCTCGTATGATTCTGTTGGTTCGATCATCAATGCTTCATTAACTATGAGCGGAAAGTTTGTTGTGGGCGCATGCATACCATGATCCAGAATCCTCTTTGAGATGTTGACAGCTCGTACCCCACACTCCCTACTCAATCTCTCTGCGCTGACAACACACTCATGCATTCTCGGGCGCTCCTTGGCATAAGGAAGCTCAAAGCCACGAATCTCTCTCAGCTTATTCAAAACATAGTTGGCGTTCAACACTGACACTTCAGCAATCTCTTTCAGTCCCTCCGCGCCCAGACTCATAACGTAGGCAAAGGCTCGCAAAAGAACCGCTACATTACCGTAAAAGCATCTAATTTTTCCAATGCTTTGTGGCTTATCATAGTCCAGAGAATAATGACCACCATGGAAGACGATTCTTGGAACTGGCAGAAATCTTTCCAATTCCTCTGAGACCCCGATGGGCCCAGCGCCGGGGCCTCCTCCGCCGTGGGGAGTTCCGAAGGTCTTGTGTATGTTTATGTGTATGATGTCAAAGCCCATGTCTGCAGGTCTTGTTTTTCCCAGGATAGCGTTGAGGTTGGCACCGTCATAATAGAGTAGGCCGCCCACTTCGTGAATGAGCTTCGCAACTTCTTCGATGTCTCTCTCAAAAATTCCTAGCGTGTTCGGGTTCGTCAGCATGAGTCCCGCGGTGCGCTTGGAGACTGTCGTCTTCAGCGCCTCTGTGTCAACGCAACCGCTCTCATCAGAGGGAACAACCACCACTTTGAATCCGGCCATACTTCCGCTGGCGGGGTTTGTTCCATGCGCCGAGTCCGGCACTATGAGTTCGGTTCTTTCCCCGAGCTCGTGATTTGACTTGTGATGGGCACGCATGATCAACGCACCCAAAAATTCACCATGGGCTCCAGCAGCTGGCTGCAAACTCACCTCATATGTTCCAGTGATCTCTGCCAACCAACGAGAAAGTGTGTACAGGATTTCGAGGATCCCTTGAACTGTTCTTGCGTCTTGGTAGGGATGAATGTTGGTTATTGTGGTGGACCTAGCAAGTAAATCGTCGATTTTTGGGTTGTATTTCATAGTGCAGCTTCCGAGGGGATACAACCCCAGATCAACACAATAGTTCATCTGAGACAAACGAATAAAATGCCTCAAGACCTCTGCCTCAGAGAGCTCTGGTAGTCGTGGAGGCTTTCTTCTTTGCATCTGTCTAGGTAGAAGGGTTTCGACGTTGCCTACGGCTTGTCTTATTTCTTTTTCAACCTCAGGCACGAGGTAGCCTCTTCGTCCCGGACTTCCCTTCTCGAAAATTGCTGGTTCATCCCAACTTGCTTGCTTGAACATTTACACGCCCTCCTTTTTCAAGATCTCTTCCAGACTAAGGGCGAGGTGGTCGATATCTTCTTTAGAGTGCATTTCTGTGACGCAGTATAGGGCGGTTTCGCCAAGCTCAGGGAACTCGTTGGAGACATCTTTGCCTCCATGAATCTGACGCCGCAAAAGCCCTTCGTGAACCTCTCGAATCTTTTTCTCCGTATCATCAAAATTGACCGTGAATTCTTTGAAGTGGGCGGCGTTGAATATGGGAGCCTTGATTCCTTCTATTTCTGCCAAAAGCTGCATCGCGTAACGTGCTTTGCTCATGATAGCTTCTCCCAGCTTCTTCAAGCCTTGAGGGCCAAGCAGAGCCAGATACACCGCTGCGGCGACTGCGCATAGTGATTCATCCGTGCAGATGTTGGAGGTGGCTTTCTCTCGTCTAATGTGTTGTTCTCTTGTTTGCAGAGCCATGCAGAAACCCTTCCTGTCTCCGTCAAGCGTCGTTGTCATGCCCACTATGCGTCCAGGCATTTGCCTTATCAGTTTCATATCATCTCGGCAAGCGAATATGCCTAACATTGGTCCGCCAAAGTTCATCGGGTTTCCGAGAGGTTGACCCTCACCAACGACGATGTCTGCCCCATATTCCCCTGGTGGTTTCAGCACGCCGAGTGAGGTTGGATCCACTCCGACGATGAAGAGTGCGTTGTGGTCGTGGGTTACTTCAGCGATGTCTTTGACTTGTGTTTCGATGAAGCCGAGATAGGTTGGATTCTCTACGTACACTGCAGCCGTTCTTCCAGAAATCTTGGCTTTTAGTTCTTCAATGTTTAGCTGTCCATTCTCTTTGTCGTAACTCACAGAATCTATGTCTACTCCAGTTGGCTCCATATATGTCCGCAGAGTTTCAGCTCTTTCAGGATGGATTATCTTGGGAATGATCGCTTCACTTCTGTGAGTCACTCGGACTGCCATGCGAAAAGCTTCACCGAGAGCGGAAGCCCAGTCATACATGGAGCAATTGGCGACTTCCGTGGCAGTGAGTTCGCATATCATGCTTTGATACTCAAAGAGAGACTGTAGCATCCCCTGTGACGCTTCAGGTTGATAAGGTGTGTAGGAAGTGAGGAGTTCCGTTCTTCTGACAAGAGCTTCAACTGCCGCAGGTACGTAGTGTGGCCAGCAGCCAGCTCCTAAGAAGGTCAATATGTCTCTGTTTGTTCTGTTTTTTGACAAGACACTGTCGACGTACCTTCTCACTTCTTGTTCGGAAGTTGGATGTGGTAGATCAAGCCTCCTTTCAAGTCTATACTTGTGGGGGATATCCGCAAAGAGCTCTTCAACGCTATCAACTCCGATTTGTTCAATCATTTCTCTCTTTATTTCTGGGACAGAGTTCGGGATGTAGGGATGAACGAATGATTTCTTCGTCTGATCCACCACCGAGAATTAAGGTAGTTTTTCCTTCTCTTGTTTAAGCTTTTTCGGCACGAGTCAATGAGCTGTCTGGAGGGATGTTTCACCGTTTAAACTTTAAATATTGCCGCAAAGTCTCAGATTTAAGGCGCCGCTGAAACTGTCTAGCCGCCGTAGCTCAGTTAGGTAGAGCAACTGACTTGAATAGAACTGCTATCAAGGTTGAGGCTGTTAACCAGTTGGTCGACGGTTCGAGTCCGCCCGGCGGCGCCAAACTCACTCAGCTTTTGCCAGCACCAAGAAAACGCCTATGGCCATTAACACAAAGCCGATAAGCGTGAAAAAGCTGGAAAACGGTGAAACTACCCCTCCTGGCGGGTCGTTATAAGTAACGTAGGCGATTGTGACCCCAAGCAAGACAACTAATAGCCCGAAGAACTTTTCCGCGATAGTTAATCCGATCGGCACCTCACTCATCCAATAACCTCCGAGGTTTACTTTAGATTCCTTGTGCTTATTTTAAAACTTATTGAAGAAGTATTAGTGAGTAAAGACAGTACATCTGTCTTTAGGTCACGCCATTTCTTTCAGTTTCGCAGGTAAGTATTCATCAACGATGTAGGTCAGGCCATATCTGCTGAAAGCCTCTTGTTCCGCCTTCTTCTTGATCTTTAGGAACTTCTCGATCTCTCTTCGCCACAGTGCACCTTTGTATCGTGGGTCTTTTTCTAATTCGTGGAGTCGTTTTATGTCCACCTGAGTTAAAGCATCGCTTGGCAGTTTGTAATCAACAATGTCNGTGGCCCAAACACCATTCCACTTTGCGTCNGGNGTTGTCAGTTCTCTTAGATGAGCCGCGTTTGCCGAGCCTGAGATGATGACCATTGCTATATGCATGCCCCANGGGTCACCGTCTGTGAAGATATGCACTGGAAGGTCTAGCTCCTTGTTCAGTCTTTGGATAAANTGTCTTGTTGCCCGTGGAGCTTGGCCAGCGGTAAGGATAAGCAGAGCGTTGAATTTTTTGTGGACTTTNTCTTCGATGAACCGTGTGAATAGGCCCCCTTTCTCGATGGCTATAACCATCTTTGCACCAGTTTTTGCAAATTCGGCTGAGGTTAATGCTGGGCCTATCATTACGCCGTCCGGATGGGACATTAGATTGAGTTGTTTTCCTTCGTATCCTGGAACTGTATACTCTATGGTTAAGTCGCCAAAGACGGCAGAGCGTTCTTCAGGAAAGACGTTGAAGTCTTCTCGAGCAAATCCTACTACAGTCTCAAGGTCTGTTATGATGCTGTTTGATTCTGGCTGATCCTTGAATGGTACCTCATAGGCTTGTGCTGAGTAGTATACGTCTCTAAGAGTAGACGTTTTTCGATGCCTTGCGAGCTCCTTGGCGAAGTAGCCGGCCCAAACGAGCTTTGTGAGAGGTCTTATGTGACGGATGTTTCTCGCGCTTCTGCGCGTAGTTTTGTCGCCTAAGATGTATTGTCTCAGTTCTGGGCTATAATAGATGTTCTCTGTGGATCGACTTGGCATCTTTATCCAAGGAAATTTGCCTTTGTCCATTTGACTGTAGAGTCGGGCCCCAAGTTTCTTCAGGCTTGTTAAAACCTCTTTCCTTCTTTCCTTTACTCGGCTTTCAACCTGCTTCTTCTTCATATTTCCTTGCGCTCCTCAATAACAGCTCAATATGCGGCTCCTCTTTCTTCCCAGCCAAATCTGTGGAGAATTTGGCAATCTTGGGCAAATACTTGGAGAAGACGGTGAGTCGCCTTCTCTCTCTTTCTACATGTTCCTGTTTTGTCAGAAATCTCCTTAGTTGACGTGCAACTTCACGGATGCCGTTTAGAATCTCGTTTTTTACTTCTGGCCTATCCGCGATGAACTCCTTGCCTACGGTCTTGTATGGAACCTTTGTGCTACACACGTGGACTATGATGGCGATGGGCATATCTGGTGTGACTTTATATCTCCGCCAGTTGATGGACCTTATGACTCTAACAGAAACGTCGCTGGCTTCATCATATAGGAGCGGAATTCTGTTGGCAAATCGGTACACCAATATGTCACCTCTGTTTGATACTTCACCACCGTATGCTATAGCGGTCTCCACAATGAAAGGATGCCCCGAATAAGTGGACGGTTTGCGTTGAGAGACCGCTGTAAACTCAGGCTTTAACTCCTTCAGGATACCAGTTTTCAGAAGTTCCTCTCCTAGCGGAGAGAGGCAGCTGGCGTCTGGAGGGAGAAAATCTTTGAATTTCTTCATCATCCGCACGAGTCTGACAATTTCATGCGGCTTCAATCTCTTCGGATTCTTAGTTTTGCTGATTCCAGCGAATTCCAAGAAACGGTTGGAGATATTCTGTCCGATCCTAAGAAAATGTTTCTGCATGAAATCGAGCATGTTACGGTATTGTGTGACTCTTATGAGCCGTTGAATGGTTTCTACGTCTACTCCGTAGGGATGTGGCAGCGTTTCGTCGGGTGGCGGTGGCATTTTCGTGGTGGCTCGGGTGAAGAGGTAAAGGCGACCCCTGGGGTCAGCAAAGATTATTTTTGCATAAGGAGTAACTAGGGCTGTTTGTTTCAAGTATTCTAAAATCTTTGGCATGGCTCGAAGATAGTCTCCTTCCAAGCAGAATTCAACTGCGGTTCCGCGCCATCGCTCTGAATTCCTGCGGGTCTTGCGATCTAGAATTATGGGTCGGTTTCTTTGAATATCTATCATCAACTTGTACTCGTAAATCTTTGATGTTCCAGCACTGGATTTGACCTCAACGGGTTTGTGGGTGGTTATTTGTCCGTAAAGAATCGCCATAGTTCCTCCGAGTCCAAATGTGCCCCGGGCTTGCTTGAGCTTGTATTTCGAGCCAAACAAAACTTGACCAAAAGCTGACGGCACGTGACGAGCTGGGATACCCGATCCGTTGTCTATAACCTTCAATTTATAGACGTCGGTCTCTGACCCACCTTCACCATCTTCCTGAGACAATCGAATGTACACATCAGGAGGAGCTGATATGCTATCAGAAGCGTCAAGAGCATTCTCCACGAGTTCTCTTACGGATGAAAAGATTGCGCGTGCCGGATTTGTGAAGCCGGCTATGTCTCGGTTGCGATAGAAGAAGTCGGCCGGGCTGATCTCTTCAAAGGTTACCAGGATTCAGTCTCCTCCAACGATGGTAAACGATATAGGAACCCCTTGCTTTTTCTTTTCCTATCTTTTTTTACTTAATTCTAAGGCTTCTTCTTCAGAAGGAGGTTGTATAATACACAGCAATATGACACATTTGTTTTCATTCTAGGATGGAAACTATTTAAATGTTGCTGTAAATTTTGAAAAAATGTTATTAGAATGACGCGGGTCTCTCTCAAACTCCTAGCTTTTCATTTGGAGTCTCCCAGAGCTCCATCTTCCTTTTCTTCAACTCTCTTCTCTTTCTATGTAAAAATCCATATACAGTCTTGTGCAAGCTTCCTCTCAATAACATGCGAATTGCCTCCGTGGCTGCTTGCGCCTGATCTATGTTCCCGATAATAGAGATGGTGTGTCCGAAAACAGAAACGCTGGCTTCAGTCAATTCTTCTATGGTTCTTCTCGTCTTTCCCTCTTTTCCAATGACTCTTCCCTTTAGCCGTTTCATGTCAGATTGTGATTTTCCCACGACTTCCCTTAGGTCAATAACCTCTAGCACCGTATCTTCATCTTCGACTAGTCTAAACGCACGCTCAGGTGAAAAACCGCTTCCAATGGCCGTGACTACCTCCTTGACTCTGAAGAGAACAGTAGGATCGCTAGCCGTCGGCGTTAGTACTATTGTAACGCTCCCTGTTTCGCTTTCCACCTGAAGCTCTATTGAGAATCTCTTCTCGATTCTTTCCTTCACTGTACCATCTGGACCTATGAGCGCCCCAATACGCTCTTTTGAGATCTTCACGAAGGTGCTAGGCCTTTCCACCTTTAATCCTTCCATACATTTCCTCTATGGACAATGGATCTACGTTTAGTCTCTTAAAGAATCGATGCAGATTTTCTAGGTCTCTTCGTAGAAATCGGTCAGCCATAGGATGTTCGAGTGGTACCGCTTGTGAGATGTCAAATAATACTGGTTTGTTTTTCCATAGCATGACGTTGTATTCGCTGAGGTCCCCATGCACCAGTCTTGCCTTTCGGTAAAGTCTTCTCACGTATGCTAGCAGTTGCTTATAAACCGCATCTGGATTCTTTAGAATGGTTTCTTTCAACAAGGGCGCTGGTACTCCGTCCTTTCCGATGAACTTCATGACCAACACATTCTTGCTAACGTCGATCGGATCAGGAACTCGCACGTTTACTGCCGCTGCGCTTTGTAGGTTTTTGAACTCCTTTTGAGCCCAAGCATAAACTAGAGATCGTGTGTCTCGTCGGATGTGCGCAAATCGAGGGTCTCCCTCAATGTATTGGAGCATGCCTTTCTTGAACTCCGCTGAGACCGTCAAGTATATTTTGATCGCGAGCTCTCTGGCCTTTGGATCCTTTCCCCAATAAACCCTCGCTTCCTTTCCAGCTTTTACAACTCCATGAATCTCGTCAATGGTTCCCTTATTCAGGAATTCATATATTGTCATGAGGGTTGATCGGTCAAAAACTTCTTCCAAAACCTCGTATTCTTCGCTCCTCTTTTTCTTCATGAGTTGTTTAGTCTCGTATGCTTTCTCCTTAAGCTTTAGTTTCTTCTCCACCTTCTTTCGGTAAGACACGCTTAGCCTCCTCGTTCAATAGTGAGGTATCCTTTTTTCCTTAGCCATTCGGATTGAGCTCTTGTATAACGCCAGATTATATCGCCACGTTTGTCAGATTGAAAGTCCCATGGGGAAACTAGAACCACGTCTCCTACTCTAACCCAGACTCTCCTCTTCATCTTCCCTCGGATTCGGCAGAGGCGTTCATGGCCATCTTGGCACTTCGCCAACACTCTGTCAAAACCTAGCAGCTTCACAGCTATGCCCAATACATCACTTGCGGCAGGGAGTACCATGTCTTTTATGACTTCTTCGCTTAGGACTTTCTTCTTACCCAAAGATAAACCTCAGAGGTTTCGTTCCTTTACAAGAAAAGACATCTTTGCTTAAATAGATTCGTTACACTTTGACGATTTGCGCGTGGGGCACGCCAGATATGTTTAAAACTGCTTCTGGGTGAACCAGTCCCTTTTCCATGGCTTTCTTGACTATGCGCTTTCCAATCATGTTGACAATTGTAGACTGCGCGATAAGGTAGATGGCTTCTTCCACGGTTGTTCTTATTCCTTTGTAGAATTCTTCTCTCACTTCGAAGACGATTTTCCCTTCGCTGAGCGTCTTTCCGAGCAATTCGGCATCACAGATTGCCAGAACCATGTTTTTGCCGCGTTTTCGCAGGTTGAGGTAGACTTCCAATGTTGCGCACTTTTATACCGGTCTTATAGATGATCTTGCTCCGCATGCTTCACATAATATAAAATAGAAACGCCTCTCTTTTACGATTTTCGTATCTGGACGTTTGCAGACCGGGCAAACAACAAACTCATCTACGTATCTTTTTATCAACCGGTCGATTGTTTGACGGGTAAATCTTCCTTGAAACATCGCTCGGGCTCCCTGTAAGGTGCCCGCAGTGGCTAATTCTTTAGAGAGAAACTTCAGTAGGTGGTTGGGGTTCCGGTTGAGGGTGTCGCAGACTTCTTTGAAATTGTGAATAATGGTTCTCATGCCAATGGTGGAGCTGCGAGCCCTTGGAACCTCGAATCTTCTATGCTCAAGGATTTCTGAGGGGAGTTGCGAGCGTGCGCGTTTCAGCATCTCTTTGTAGTCCATCTTTGCTGCCTCGGTATTCCACGGTTTCTGAGTTCTACATTGGTATTTAAGGTTTAGTTATTAGTTGGAGAGGCTTGAGTTTCTGGCGTTTACTATGCTGGCTGTAGCGATAAATGCGTGGCTGTCAACTTGGATCTAGATCTGATTCCTCTGTATGAAGCAAATAGCCGTGAAGTAGGTTGGCTTGTTAGTGTTGGAAAATCCTTAAATCAGAACTTAAGGATCCAATAATGTTGGGGCCCGTAGCTCAGCTAGGTTAGAGCGACAGGCTCATAGTCTAAGTTTGGAGGAGAGACCTGTTGGTCGGGCGTTCAAATCGCCCCGGGCCCATCAGCCATTTCTATAGACTAGGACTGCTTTGGACTGCAATAAAGTTTAAGACTTTTCGCTTCTTTTCTTCAAGGTTGCCATTGCTGGGGTCTGTCGTGTGTGCACGTAAGAAAAAGGATCCGATAAGAGCCGTCCTCTTTGATTTGGGAGGAACTCTAGTGCGAACGACAGAGATTCCGAAAGTCTATAAGAGGATACTTGAAGCCCATGGAATCAAGCGTTCCCTCAGGGAAATATCTGTTGCACATGAAGAGACAGAGAAAACGCTTGATATTCAAGAACTGGCAACATTATTCGAAGAGTATTGGATTAGATGGAACCTGCAAATCCTAAAACGCCTTCGAATCCGCAATAACGCTAAGACCTTGGCACAAACGATTGCTGAGCAGTGGTGGGACTACTCCGAAATCAGACTTTATCCAGATGTCATGGGAACATTGAAGCAACTGAGGGACATGGGTTTGAAGATAGGACTTATAACAAATGGGTTAGAAAGTGATTATAGAGAGATTCTGCGGAAGACCGGGCTATCCAATTTCTTTGATGTAACAGTTGGGATCGATACTGTTGGAAAGATGAAACCTCACGAAGACATCTTTCTTTACGCCGTAAAGAGGCTGGGAGTCTTGCCAACCGAAACCCTCTTTGTTGGAGACCGTCTAAAAGAGGACTACAAGGGCTCCAGAAAGGCTGGACTAAGGCCATTACTCATTGATCGAGATGACATTATACACAGCGAAGTAGAAAAGATAAGCGACCTAAGAGAAATTATGAACCATATCGCGTGATTCCAAAAGCTTCCGACATAAGCCGACTGCTTGATTTTTAAGTGAGAACCTCTATTTGGCAATGACATGTTCCCAGAAAAGGCAGTCCCACAAAAGAGTGCACCGAACAATAGAGATGAGGTGCGCGCATCGCGAAAAAATAAATAGGGTCCTATTAATAAACTCAGCGAGTGAGGTGATAATATGGCAAGGGTGGCGCGAGAAATGGTGGAGAAGGCTGGTATCAACGTTGATCAGTTAGTGGAGTTATTAGTCAAGAATGCGGCAGCCGAGCTTACAACCTACTACTACTATACTATCCTTCGATGCAATCTGATAGGACTCGAGGGAGAAGGGATCAAGGAGATCGCAGAAGTCGCTCGTATTGAAGATCGTAACCACTTTGAGGCTCTTGTCCCCCGCATATACGAGTTAGGAGGCAAGCTCCCAGAGAACATGAAGGCCTTTCATGACGTCTCAGCTTGTCCCCCCGCTAGACTCCCCAAAGACCCGACCGACGTCATGGCAATGCTGAAGGTATTGGTGGAAGCGGAGAGGTGTGCAGTGCGAGGATATACACACATCTGCAACATGACTGCTGGCAAGGACCACCGAACATACGACTTATCTCAGGCGATTCTTAACGAGGAGATTGAGCACGAGTCGTGGTTCTCCGAATTCCTAGGTGAGGGACCATCTGGTCACTTCATGCGTAGAGGCGAAACTTCGCCTTTCGTCTCCAAGTTCCTTAGGTAAGCCTTTTTCACCCTTCCCCATTTTTTTGGGGGAGTCCGACAGATATTGTATAGGTTCGCGAGTTGCACATGATCGAGGAAACGATCCTGCTTGGTTTCGTGGCCAGCCTAGCCGCGGGCTCAGCCACTGGTGCCGGAGCTTTGCCAGTGCTGTTTACGAAGAAAGTCTCAGATAGGTTGTTAGATGTCATGCTTGGTTTCTCGGCTGGTGTCATGCTGGCGGCCACTTCATTTAGTCTGATAGTGCCAGCCATTGATCTGAGCGGACCTTGGGTTGCTGTTTCTGGGATTGTCTTAGGAGCTTTTGTCTTGCATCTGATTGACCGCTTTATTCCTCACTTCCATCCAGCGTTGGGTGCAGAAGGACCTTATTCGAGACTATCAAGAGTATGGCTGTTTGTCATCGCCATTACTATCCACAATTTCCCCGAAGGGTTAGCTGTAGGAGTCAGCTTCGGAAGCGGAAACGTGGCGGCAGGACTTGTGGTTGCCATGGCTATCGGGCTTCAGAACATGCCTGAAGGATTGGCAGTTGCCCTGCCCTTGTTAAGAGAGGGATATAGCAGACGAAGATCTCTATTGTATGGAATGTTGACCGGGATGGTCGAACCTGTTGGGGGCTTATTAGGTGTTGCACTGGTCTCCATTTTCCATCCGATTCTGCCTTGGGCGCTGGGCTTTGCCGCAGGCGCAATGCTTTTCGTCGTCAGTGACGAGATGATACCTGAAAGCCATCGGAAAGGTTTTGAGAGAGAAGCAACCTTTGGGCTGATAGTTGGATTTGTTGTCATGATGCTGCTAGACTGCCTATTTGCTTGAAAGGAGTCGGAAGGATCAGATGTTTGAAGGAGTTCACTGAGGAAGAGCTTGCTCAATACAATGGGAAGAATGGAAATCCAGCGTATGTGGCATACAAGGGAAAAGTGTTTGATGTATCGGCTAGTTTTCTTTGGAAAGATGGAGTGCATCAAGTTCTTCACAGCGCTGGCGTGGATTTGACAGATGCCCTAGAGCAAGCTCCACACTACGGAGATGTCCTCGAGAAGTTTCCCGTGGTTGGAATCATACGATTGTTAAAGCATAGAGAAAGCGAACCAAAGGTCAACGAGTAAGGGGATTAAATCGTGTCGCTTGAACCAGAATTCGAGTTAGGCTTATGGAATACATGAATAGAAATCATAGAGGGATAGAAATGCCAAAAATCAGAAAAAAGGGAATAACATCTAACAAAGGTTTTTGGGTTGGGCACTCATACCTTCCGGCTCAAAACAACTTCTGCTATACTTGCGGCTTCTATGACATTGATTACACTGCTATACCGCCTTCTTGGGCTACCAAGGCGCAGTTGATGATCAGCGATGTTCTCTCCAAGGAAGAAGGTGACCAACAAGGCTAGACCCTTCGATTTAAGACAGCGTCGCGGTAGAACGTTCCAGCAGAAGGTGACAAACCACTAATGACAAGCGTTCAGTTGTGTGGTGTGCCCAAAAAACGGGCACAAGCACAACTAAGCACCGTGGTGAACATGGCTACATGAAAGAAGGGACGACTGAGCAAGAGCAGGAGCCTGTACGCATACCATGCAAGAAAGCGGAAATGGCAAATCTGTGTCCCAAGAAATTGCGTGGTAATAATAATTTTGCCACGACAAAGTTTATTAATAGGCACCATGGTTTACGTTGATAGCTTCCAAACAGGGTGGGGAAGCAATTTCGGAGGCCCGGATTTTCGGGTTGGATGACGCCGACCCGTTGGAGGAATCTCCTAGCTTGAGAGGAACTGTAACAAACCGTACAATCTTCCCATCTTTAATAAGTATAAATTTGTAGGAGAATCAGACAAAAATTTGGAAATTTCTCAGGATGACCTCTTGCTCCTTCAAAAAGCGTTCTTCATAGAAAAGGGTCTAGTAAGACAACATCTCGACTCCTACGACAAATTCATCGACCAAGGCCTGCAGGAAGTTATAGACGAAACTGGCGAGATCGACATAGAGATTCCTGAAAGTCCCTACAAAATAAAGCTCGGCCAACTGTGGATGATAGATCCCCAATCAAAGATAACGGGGCCCTACATAACCGAAGTAGACGGAACAAAGCACGAAATCTACCCAATGGAGGCTCGTTTCCGCGGCCTAACCTACGCAGCACCTCTGGCGCTGGAGATGACCCCTATTGTGGACGGTAGGGAACTCGAACCGGAACTCGTTCTGATAGGCGACCTTCCCGTCATGCTCAAATCCAAACTCTGCGTCCTTTCACAACTCCTCCCAGAAGAGCTTATCAGACATGGAGAAGACACAAACGACCCTGGCGGGTATTTCATTATCAACGGCTCGGAACGTGTTATCGTAGCCTTAGAAGACCTAGCCGCAAACCGCATCCTCGTAGACACAGACACACGTGGCGCAAAACCCATATACCAAGCAAAAATATTCTCAACCACAGTCGGCTTCAGGGCACGAATCCAGCTGAGAATGAAGTCAGATGGCTCCATATACGTCTCAATGCCAGGAGTCCCGACCGAAATACCCTTTGTGATCATAATGCGCGCGTTGGGACTGGAGTCAGACAAGGAAATCGCAGAAGCCGTTTCTCCTGAAAAAGTCCTACAAATCGAGCTTGAGGCATCGTTTGAAAAGGCCACAGGCTTTGATACCATAAAAGATGCCACAATGTACATCGGAAACCGCGTGGCTCATGGACAAGTTGAAGAGTACCGCCGCCAGAAAGCCGAAAGCATTCTTGATAGAAACTTCCTGCCCCATGTTGGACGGACAATTGAAGAACGGAAAGAGAAAGCGCTGTTTCTCGGAGAGATGGCTTGTCGAGCAATTGAATTGAAGCTGGGAAAGCGACAACCTGACGACAAGGACCATTTCAAAAACAAACGCTTGAAGCTAGCTGGACCATTGTTAGCCGATCTGTTCAGAGTGGTCTTCAGAAATCTATGCCGCGACATAAAGTATCAGCTTGAACGCATGGGGCTGAAAAGACAGATACCGACAATCTCTGCCGCTGTCCGTCCTGGAATAATCACAGAACGGCTACAGCATGCTCTCGCAACAGGCAACTGGGGACGTGGGCGCGTCGGCATCACACAACTTCTCGATCGAACAAATAACGTCTCAACCCTAAGTCACCTGCGAAGACTACAATCCCCACTAAGTCGTAGCCAGCCTAACTTCGAAGCGAGAGACCTACATCCAACTCATTGGGGAAGACTGTGTCCTAATGAAACGCCTGAAGGATCAAACTGCGGGTTGGTGAAGAATCTTGCTCTGGCTGCATCTATGTCTGTAAGCGTTAATGCTGAAAAGATGAGAAAAGCTCTTTATCGGATGAACGTGGTTCCAACTCAGAATGCAAATGAGGCATTGCGCCTATCAGGTGCCAAAGTGTTCGTCGATGGTTGTCTCGTTGGATATTGTATATCATCAGAGGACCTAGTCGCTGAGTTGAGAACCCGGCGTAGAAATGGGCAGATACCTACTGAAGTGAACTTCGCTTATTTCGCAAATGCCGGTGGAAGCAAAGAAGTCTACGTCAACTGTGACGAAGGCCGCGTCCGTCGACCTCTAATAGTCGTCGAAAACGGAACACCCAGACTACAGCAGAAACACACAGAAAAGGTACGATCAAAGGAATGGGTCTGGGAAGATCTCATTAATCGAGGAATAATTGAATACATCGACGCTGAAGAGGAGGAAAACTTACTCGTAGCCTTAGACTTCGAAAGCATCACGCCCGAACACACACATGTGGAGGTAGCGCCCTATACTGTCCTCGGGATATGCGCTTCCCTCATACCCTATCCTGAGCACAACCAGTCTCCACGTAACTCCTACGAAGCAGCCATGTCTAAGCAAGCCTTAGGAGTGAACGTAGTAAACTTCATTCACCGAGTGGACTCTCGGTCTCATCTTCTTCATCATCCGCAAACGCCACTGGTGAAGACAAAACCCATGGATATAGTAGGCTATGACCTTCGACCTTCGGGGCAGAACTGTGTAGTTGCGGTCATCTCCTTTGAAGGATACAACATGGAGGACGCTTTGGTCTTCAACAAAGCATCTATTGAGAGAGGTCTGGGACGGTCTACGTTTTATCGCATTTACGACGCAGAATGCCGCCAATACCTAGGCGGACTGAAGGACAAATTCGTCATACCGGAACCAGGTATTAGGGGATTCAGGGGCGAACAGTATTATCGCTTTCTTGAATCGGACGGAATCATCAGTCTAGAATCTTACACGATGGGTGGTGACGTTCTTATCGGAAGAACAAGTCCTCCTCGATTCCTCGAAGAATACAAAGAGTTTGAAGTCAGAGGACCGACGATGCGGGACACATCTGTGGACGTGAGACCTGCTGAAACCGGAGTTGTAGATGATGTTTTCATAACTGAGTCCGGTGATGGAAGCAAGCTTGTCAAGGTTAGAGTTCGTGATCAACGTATCCCCGAACTGGGCGATAAATTTGCTTCTCGTCACGGACAAAAAGGAGTAATGGGGATGGTTATTCATCACGAAGACATGCCATTCACGACGGATGGCATCGTTCCGGATATCATAATCAATCCTCACGCCTTTCCTTCACGAATGACCATTGGTCAATTCTTGGAGTCTATGGCTGGGAAGGTCGCTGCGGCGAGGGGAAGCCGCGTTGATGGAACACCTTTTGTAAATGAAGAGCCGGAGGAATTGAAACGAACCTTGATCGAGCTCGGCTTCAGCCATACTGGTCGTGAGATTCTCTACAACGGCACTTCAGGTGAAAAGTTTGTTGCTGAGATATTTATAGGGATAGTGTACTATCAAAAGCTGCACCATATGGTCTCCGATAAGATTCATGCTAGAGCACGTGGTCAAGTTCAGATGCTGACGCGGCAGCCTACAGAGGGGCGTGCAAGAGGTGGCGGATTAAGGTTTGGCGAGATGGAAAGAGATTGCCTGATCGGGCATGGAGCCGCAATGCTGTTGCAGGACCGATTGCTTGAGGAATCTGACAAGTATCTTTTGTACATTTGTGAGAACTGTGGTTACATAGCGTTTTATGACATTAAACAGCGCAGATATGTATGTCGGATATGCGAGGAAAAAGCCCAAATTTCTCCAGTAATCGTCTCTTACGCTTTCAAACTTCTCCTACAAGAACTTATGAGTCTGTGCATAGCGCCGCGTCTGGAATTGAAGGAGAAAGCTTAGATTGGCGATGGAAGAGGCTGTCCATAAAATCGTAGACAAAATCTCCTTCGGAATGGTGTCCCCACAAGAAATGCGGAGGCTTTCTGTTGCTGAGATACAGACTGCAGACACTTATGATGAAGACGGAGCTCCAATAACGTCGGGGCTTATGGATGGTCGACTGGGCACTCTAGAGCCCCGGCAACGATGTAAGACGTGTGGAAACACAGCGATTAGGTGTCCAGGACATTTCGGTCACATAGAACTTGCAGTTCCTATAATTCACATCGAATTTAACAAAATAATTCACAACCTTCTCTCAGCAACCTGCAGAAACTGCGGGCGTATACTTCTACCTGACAGTCGAGTCAGCAAGATTAGAGATAAGATTAGGCGCACTCGTAGGCTATTGGGGGCCACCCCCGATTCGCTTTACAAGAAGGTATTGAAAGAAGCGAGAAAAAGAGAATGTCCTCACTGTGGTGTACCTCAATACAAGATAATTTTTGAAAAGCCAACGAAATTCACAGAAGATATTCCTGAAAGTGGTGCACAGCGGCTAACACCTAGCATGATTCGAGAACGACTTGAACGCATACCGGATGATGATCTTGAATTGTTTGGTTTTGAGCCAGAGAGCGCTCGCCCGGAGTGGATGGTTCTTCAGGTTCTCCCGGTCCCGCCAGTCTACGTGAGGCCCTCGATAACCCTTGAATCCGGTATCAGATCTGAGGACGATTTAACCCACAAGCTCGTTGACATCATCCGCATTAATCAACGGCTGAAGGAGAACATGGAGGCAGGGGCTCCGACCCTTATCATTCAAGACTTATCCGAGCTTCTACAGTATCATGTAACCACATACTTCAATAATCAAGCTTCAGGAATCCCTCCTGCCAGACATCGATCAGGAAGAGCTCTGAAGACCCTATCGCAACGGCTTAAGGGGAAGGAAGGAAGATTTAGGAGCAACCTTTCCGGGAAGAGAGTTGATTTTTCAGCACGTACAGTTATCTCTCCTGACCCAAATCTTGACATCACTGAAGTTGGGGTTCCTCTCGATGTTGCTATGCGCCTTTCAATACCTGAGAAGGTTACCGACTGGAACGTTGGTGAAATGCGGGAGCTGGTGGTCAATGGTCCCGAGAAATATCCTGGCGCCCTCTATGTTGTAAGACCAGACGGCAAACGCATAAGACTGGAATTCGTTGTTGACCGGGAAAAGGTTGCAGAAGCCTTAGAGCCCGGCTTCATACTGGAGCGACACATCAAAGACGGTGACATCGCCATTTTCAATAGGCAGCCATCTCTTCACCGAATGTCTATTATGGCTCATTACGTTCGCGTTTTGCCCCACAAGACTTTTCGTTTGCATCTCTGTGTTTGTCCCCCCTACAATGCTGATTTTGATGGAGATGAAATGAACCTGCACATACCACAAAGCGAAGAGGCACAAACTGAGGCGCGCATCCTTATGCAGGTTCAAGACCAAATTCTTTCTCCAAGGTTTGGAGGACCGATTATAGGGGCTATTCGTGATTTTATAACAGCTGCCTATCTCTTCACTCGCAAATCCACTCGTCTTACGAAAGAAGAAGTCTGCAGGCTATTAGTGACCGCAGGCTATGAGGGGCCTCTACCTGAACCTGAGACAAGGAAGCCAAAACCGCTCTGGACCGGCAAGCAAATATTTAGTCTTCTTCTTCCAAAGGATTTGAACTACGCTTTCAAGTCGAGCATATGCGTCAACTGCACTACCTGCGCACGTGGTGAATGTCCATACGACGCTTACGTCGTCGTCAAAGATGGCGTCTTAAAATCCGGAGTCATCGACAGACGTTCTATAGGAGCGGAACAGTCAGAAAGCCTTCTTCACAGGATAATAAAGGATTATGGTGCCGAGATAGGACGACGGTTTCTCAATAGTGTCTGTCAGCTTCTGAAACTCTTCATTACCATGCGCGGCTTCACTTTCTCCTTTGACGAACTCGAACTATCACAATCCGCTCGAAACAAAATCGACAAAACTATGCAGAGATTTGAGAACCGAATAGACGAACTTATAGAGTCTTACAAAGACAACACACTGCAAAGACTCCCAGGGCAGACCCTTGATGAATCCTTTGAGATCTATGTTATGAATGAACTTGCTCAGGCCAGAGATAAAGCGGGGAGCATTGCTGATGAGGACTTCGATATAGACAACTCTGGCATGATGATGACGAGGACAGGAGCTAGGGGGTCCACTCTAAATATAGGCCAAATGGCTGCCAGTGTAGGTCAGCAATCTGTACGTGGCAAGAGGATCATGCGTGGGTACGTGGATAGGGCCTTACCACACTTTAAGAGAGGTGACCCTTCTCCTAAGGCTAGAGGCTTCGTGTATTCTTCTTATCGAGAAGGACTTGACCCCATCGAGTTCTTCTTTCACGCCATGGGCGGTCGAGAAGGACTTGTAGACACTGCTGTTCGAACGCAGCAGAGTGGATACATGCAGAGACGCCTCATCAACGCACTAGAGCATCTACGAATCGAATACGATGGAACCGTTCGTAATTCGGTTGGAGATATCGTTCAGTTCAGATACGGAGAAGACGGGGTTGACCCCGCCAAGAGTGATCATGGAAAAGCCGTCAACGTAAGCAGATTAATTGAACAAATCAAGATCATGTTCGAGAAGGGCAAGCCTGCATCAAAACAGCATGTCAAAGAGCGCCTGAGGGAGGTTGAAACTGAGCTAATCCCCCTTCTAGAGAAAGAACTAAGACAAGAGTTGAACAAAGCCAAACTGAGCCATAAGGGCGTGGACCAAGCAATCAATATGACGATACAAAACTACAAACGAGCTCTTGTTGAACCCGGTGAAGCAGTCGGAATCGTAGCGGCTCAGTCAATGGGCGAACCTGGTACGCAGATGACGCTTCGGACATTCCATTACGCAGGGGTTAGAGAACAAAACGTTACCTTGGGCTTACCTCGCCTCATCGAGATAGTGGATGCCAGAAGAGTTCCATCCACCCCAATCATGACTGTCTACCTTGACAAAGAACATCGGAAGAGCAAGGAAGAGGCCACTGAAATCGCTCGTGATATTATTTGCACAACCGTAGAAGACATTGCATGTGCTGTACCATACATAGATCCTGAAGAAGAGGGCGTTGTTGTAGATCTTAATCTGGCGATTATGGAAGAACGACGCATTGAACTAGACGAGATACCGAACTTATTACATATACCAAATTCCACTACAAAGCTTGGAGAAAATCGTTTGATCATTAAGCCCAAGAGACCTACAGATCTTAAGAAACTTCTTGACAAGGTTTCCTCACAGCACATTAAGGGCGTACAAGATGTTAGCAGAGTTCTTGTCACAGAAGAAAAAGGAGAGTGGGTTATACGAACGGATGGCTCTAACCTATCAAGAGTCTTAGAGGTCTCCGGTATAGATCCTACACGAACCACAACCAATCACGTACACGAGATCGCCTCCACGCTTGGTGTTGAGGCGGCAAGAAACTCTATAATTAATGAGGCCTTGGGGGTTCTTGAGGAACAGGGCCTTGATGTTGATGTAAGGCACGTGATGTTGGCTGCTGATATCATGACCGCTACTGGTGATGTACGACAGATTGGGAGACATGGAATCAGCGGAGAAAAAGCCAGCGTCCTTGCCAGAGCAGCCTTTGAAATCACTATTCCCAACATAGTGGACGCAGCGATAAAAGGAGAAAGTGATCCGTTGAAAGGTGTTACCGAAAACGTTATAGTGGGACAATCTATACCCATCGGGACAGGCTTGGTTGATCTTTACATGTCAACGGCAGGTCGAGAGGGGAAGAAGTGATCGATGTAGACAAAGCCATCACCACAACAGTGAAGACTGGAAAGGTTTTGTTTGGAGCTGACAGTGCGATAAATGTTGCGAAGACTGGAAAAGCCAAGCTCATAATTGTTGCGTCAAACTGTCAGCAGCGCAACCGTCAGGACATTGAATATTACTGTAGGTTCTCCAACATTCCGATGATCATTTATAAGGGCTCCAGCATAGATTTGGGCGCGGTGTGCGGAAAGCCCTTCATGGTCTCAGCATTGACTATAAGAGATCCAGGAGATTCCGACATACTGAAGCTAAGGGAGACGCCGAATGTCTAGCGGAATCAAGTTGACAAGTAACGAGATGCGCTATATCGCCTTATTTGAAAGCATAACAGGCGCAACTGTGAAGGACTGTATAGTCGACAACGACCTGAACAGAATAATCTTCGTTGTGAAGGAAGGAGATGTGGGAATGGCCATAGGAAGAAAGGGCAAAAACATCCATCTCTTAGAAAGAATGACTAGCAAGAAGCATGAAGTCATCGAACACTCTGAGAAACCAGCCCAATTCATCAAAAACGCTCTAAAACCGGCTCGGGTGAAGGAGATACGGATAACGGAGCGGCCAGACGGGAAATCCATTGCCGTGGTTTCTGTAGATCCAAGAGACAAAGGAATCGCCATCGGCAAGAATGGGCGGAATGCTGAACGGATCCGATTTTTGGCTAAAAGATATTTTGAGATTCAGAATGTAAGTATAATGTGAACGTTTGTGGCAAAGCTATGTCTTTTTTCTTGACAGCATCTTATCCAGTGTTGGTCTGAGTTTCTCGTTTTCAGCCCTGATTCTTTCGTTTCCTAAGGTTTCCATCTGTTCAGTCATCTCTCTGATTAGTTCGGCGAATTTAACTCCCTCTGCAGCGGATACGTATTCTATTCTAAACCTTTCGGAGCTTAGTCCCAGTTTCTCTAACATCTTCGCTAAGGCTTCCATTCGTACCTTCATTTTAGCGTTGCCCGAGATGTAGTGACAGTCGTAAGGTAAGTGGCAGGCAGCCACCAGAACCATGCCAGCCCCTTCTCTAAAAGCTTCCATAACGAAGTCTCGGTCCACGCGCCCTGAACACATCACTCGTATTGCCCGTATGGTTGGNGGATATTCAAAGCGACTTGTACCTGCAAGGTCCGCACCAGCATAGCTACACCAGTTGCACAAGAAGGCAAGTATTTTTTCTNCAGGGGCTTCTTCTAAGGCGGCTCGAATCTGCGCGATAATCTGGGCGTCTGTGAAGTGCATTTGAGTGATGGCGTCTGCNGGACATTCAGCGACGCAGGTTCCGCAACCGTGACACATAGCCGTCGTGACGTGGGCAGGTTGTCCTTCAGATGCTTGGATTGCTCCGTAGGGGCATCTCTGTGCACAGATGCCACACTTCGCTCTCGTATTTCGACACTTGTCCGGATCAACTACTGCGATGATAGGTTCGATCTTCCACGTTGATTGAGAAAGGATAGTTGCTGCTCTGGCAGCGGCTCCGCTTCCTTGAGAGACGCTGTATGGGATGTCTTTCGGTCCTTGACAGGCTCCTGCCAGAAAGATGCCGTCCACGGATGTGTCGATTGGTTTAAGTTTCGGGTGGCTCTCCATGAAGAAGCCATCTGCTCCTCGGGTGATGTTTAAGACTCTAGCCACGTCGGCTGAGCCTTCCTTCGGGATGGCGGCTGTGCATAGCACCACGAGTTCTGCTTCCAATTCGATTGGATCACCAAGAGCCATATCTTCTGCGCGTATGAATAGATTCTTTGTCTCTGGATCTTCTANAATATGAGAGGCCNTCCCTCGGATGAAGTTGACTCCTAGATCACGGGCTCTTCTGTAGAATTCTTCATACCCCTTGAAGTGGGTTCTCATGTCGATATNGAGAATGTAGACTTCAACGTNATGGTGATACTTCTCCTTCAGTAAGATCGCGTTCTTAAGGGCGTACATACAGCAGAAGCCCGAGCAATACTCGTATTTGTTAACGTCCCTTGAGCCGACACACTGGATGAAGACCACGGTCTTTGGCTTCTTTCCGTCTGAGGCGCGCACAACCTTTCCACTGGTTGGACCAGCCGCTAAAATCAGCCTCTCGAATTCAAGTGCTGTGATGACGTTGGCGTATCTACCATAGCCGTATCGGCTGTCGTCGTATGGGGTGTAGATGTCAAAACCAGTTGTCACTAAGATAGTTCCAACCTCGAGTTCGACTTCCTCTGGCTTCTGATCAAAGTTGATGGCTTGACGGGCACCACAGATGTCTACGCACTTGTAACATTCTATACAGTAGTCCATGTTGATCGTATAAACCAAGGGAACTGCTTGATCGAAGGGAACCGAGATTGCTTTTCTCACGCCCATGTTCATGTCCCATTCGTTTGGGTACTCTATTGGGCAGACGTCGCGGCATTCACCACAACCTGTGCAGTCTTTGGCGATGACGTATCTTGGCTTTTTTCGTATCTTGACCTTGAAGTTGCCCACGAAACCTTCTACGCTTGTAACATCAGCGTACGATATTATTTCGATATTAGGGTGCCGGGAAACATCCACCATCTTTGGGCCTTCAATGCATATGGAGCAGTCTAACGTGGGAAACGTCTTGTCTAGTTGCGCCATGTGGCCTCCGATGCTCTCAGTCTTTTCAACAAGATACACCTTGAAACCCATGGCAGCGAGGTCGAGGGCAGCACTTATGCCAGCGATTCCGCCACCCACGATTAACGCCTTATTCGTCACTGGGACTTCAAGGGTTTCGAGACTTTGGAGCAGTCTCGCCTTGGCGACAGCCATTTTTATAATATCCTTAGCCTTTTCGGTTGCTTCCTTTGGCGTGCCTGGGTGGCACCATGATGAGAACTCCCTTATGTTCGCCATCTCGTAGTAGTACGGGTTTAATCCCGATTCAGCGACGCATCTGCGGAAGGTGGGCTCATGTAGACGGGGTGAACAGGCTGCGACAACCACTCGGTTCAGATTGTACTCCTTTATTCCCTTTCTGATCTCGTCTTGCCCGGGGTCAGCACAAGTGTAGCGGTTCTGTTTGACATAGACTACGTTTGGCAATGTTTTAGCGTATTCTTCGAGTTCATCTATGTCGATTACGCCTGCGATGTTGAGACCGCAGTGGCAGATGAAAACTCCTATTCGTGGTTCTTCAGGCATCTTTAGGTCCTCCAGGCAAAAGTCTTCTCCCTACAGATTCTCGAAGTCTTGTTGAACTCTTTGTTCGTAGTTCCTTCGTCATCTCCTTGGTTGACGTCAGCTTTTCGAGCGCCTTGTTCCAAGCTCCTGAACGGACTGGTGTGTGGTGTATGTAGGTCCTCTCAAGCTCTAGCGCACCTTCCTCAGGACAAACAATTTTGCAGACGCCGCAATAGACACAATACGATTCGTTAACATGCACCTTTCCGTCCTCTGAGAGGTATAATGCTCCAGTTATAGGGCAGACGTCGAGACAATCATGGCATCCTTCAGGACATTTCTCACGGTTTATCCTTATTATACCGTTGAATATCTTTCGCACTCGAATGACTCCGTCAGGGAACTTTACTTCGCATACTCGACAACATGGGCAAAAATCCTTCTCTATATCCACCGCAACTTCAAGGTTTTCATCAGCCGCACGTGCCTCTACGTTCTTGACTTGTTTTCCATCCGGAGTCTGTACCCCTACCTCTATCAGTCCCAAAGGGCACGGATTTTCAATGTCGACACAGTCTAGGTTACACTTTGCAGTGTCAACTTCGATCTCCCGAATAAGCTGAGGGAAGCTCTCGCTCTTAACCACGGGAATCGCCGTCTCTCCGTCGACTTTCACTTCCAACGCTCCAAAGGGGCAAATAGAACTGCAAATGCCACAAAAATGGCACTTATTTTCGTCGACATCAACGACTGGACGTTTAGCTTTCTCTCCATCCTTCTTTGGGATTTTCTTGGTCTCGATTGCTTCCTTTGGACAGACTACCATGCAGATCTCGCAACCCGTGCACCTCTTCTTATCTAAGGTCAAGGAGTACCTTTTCGCATGCAGAATCCTTTCAACCGTCAGTTTGTCCTCGTCTTCTGTTTTGAGCAGTTTCATGGGCATCTTCGACGTTCCTCCATCAGCAGAGAAGTGCACGTTAGAGCTATTTTTGGAGAGTAATTAGGCGACGCGGATAATTATAAACCTTATCAACTGATCTAAGAAGGCGGCTGCTTTAGGCAATCGTCCCTGCGTTCATGCCTGCTTTGCTTCTTTGTTAAATGTGAGACATGAGACCACAATGTAAACACAGCCAACATGGCCAAGTTTCGACATCTACAGGACGTAAGCGAGACGTTTAAGAGTTTAAATGTCAATTATGCTTAATTCTAAAAGCCACTCAGAGACCGTCGAAAACGGAGAAAATAGAGATGGCTGAGGAAGCTAAGATAGGCGTATACATCTGTCACTGTGGAGGAAACATAAGCGACACCGTAGACGTGGAAAAGGTCAAAGACGAAGTCGCGAAACTCAAAGGAGTGAAAATCGCTGAAACCTA
>JGI2172J19969_10000025_pt1 | contig 47673 bp, 93 predicted proteins | sample DeeMarSWOR230_32_FD_19969 | JGI IMG/M metagenome (IMG submission 19969)
AGTTATTTTAGCACCACAATAAGGGCAATATTCTATTTGTTCATCAAATATTAAATCAACTATTTTCTTAATATCATTATACATTCTTTCACAGCAATATCTTATTTCCATATTTATTTCACCTATCCTATAAAAAATAATTGTTTTTTGTCAGCATAACATAACACATAGTCGTTATCTCTCAACCACCAACAATCCCCTAAAAATTGTCCTAATTGTATCATCATTTCATATGGTTTTTTTGATATAAGATGTAATGCTGAAATATCAAATTTTATTTCCATATTTATTTCTCCACAATTATTTTTAAATTTTGCACATAAAATATAGCTCTGCATCCATATTCATGTGCAACTTTTTGTAACTCACTTACATCTTTTTTGTATTTTGTTCTGACTTTAGTTAAATTCTTTATGTTTTTGTCTTTCGTTGTTTTACATTGTATTAATATTGGATTCCATTCATGTGTCCAACTTATCGGTGGTACTGCTATTAAATCAGCAACCGAATGAGAACCTGCTGTTCTAAATACAAGATAACCTTTTTTCTCATATTCTTTTTTTGTTTTATACTCAAATGCTCTACCTTTTACATAATTTTTATTTGACATTATCTATCTCTTTTTGATTTTGTTTTATTATTTCATCCATTACTTTTATTTTCAGTTTTTGTACTTCAGCTAATATTGTCAGCTTTGCATTCAAATAAATATTAAGCTCTTGTTCTGAAATCTTTTTAGCACTAACTAGATATGCTATTATTTTTTTCTGTAATAATATTATATCTGCTTTTGTTGGCTTATTTAAAGTATCTTTTGTCCCAGCATCATCGTGTATATTCAATCTTATTATTTTTCCTTCATCATTTTTATTTTCTTCCATATTATTTCCTCTTTATATATTTATTAGTTTGCCTTAATTTTTCTTTATCATCATCAGGCAATAAAATTAAATATTTTTTATTAATCTCATCAGCCAATTGTTTATCAGCTTCTTCATATGTATCAACATCAGATACACCCAATGTTACAGCTTTGAATGGTCCGTATGGATATATAACAATTCTTTTTTCTATTTTCATTTATTCACCATATTTTTTTATTAATGATTTTAATTCTGCTATTATAGTGCTGACATAAATAATATCATCTTCACCAAAATCATAATATTTTAATAATAATTTATTTAAATCATTAACTAATGATTTTTTATAATCTAATATTTCAGCTAATCTTATTCTAACTTTTTGATGAAAAATAATATTATTATTTTCAATAGTATAATATGGTTTTAATTCTTCCATAATAAAAGCATCTTTTACTTTAGCTAATTCTTTAGCCATTTTTTTAACTTCATTATTCATTTATTCACCTTCATCTATTATTATTCCATATTTTGTTTTTGCTAATTCAACAACTTCTTTAAATATTGTTGGTGTTACACAACCCTCTCGACAATCAGCACACCTTATGATTCCATTTAACATGGCAATCAATGTCACTATTCCACCACCTGTGTTATGCCTGAAACAATGCCAGATACATTTATCTACATTAACAGAAAAATTCATTCTGGTTGTAGAACCATGTATAGGGTGTGAACCTTGATATTCATTACCATGTTGATTTAATGATTCTAATTTTAATATTTTATTAATATCAATTGGTCTATACTTATGATAATCTTTTTTTGTATCATTAACTTTAGTTTTTGGTTTATCTATATAATCATAAAGTATAGTTTCTAATGTTGTTCTATGTATATGAATAATGGGTGAATCATTTAATATCACATATCGCTTTCCATTAGGGTGTATTGAATTAGGTGCTATAATTTGAGAATTTGTACTACGAATTTCACCACAATGTATTTCTTCTTTTATATTGCCTGTTTTATCTTTTATCTTTTTTGTTAGTGTTGTTGTTTTATCCCAATCATAAACAATGTAGTAATAATGCTTACCACCACTTCCAGTTTTAACTGTAAATGTTTCTGGTAATGTTTTACTAATAAGCTCTGCTATTTCTGGTTCATCACAATCAACAACGGCTAAATTTCCACGACCACACACTATTCCATAATTGTTATTATTGTTTAACCAATTAAGAAGCTCTGCATTATCATATGTATAATTATTAGTATTTTGCCAATCTCTCTCAATTGGTTTTTTATTCTTTGAAAGAATTTTTATGAATCTAAAATCTTTATTTCTTAATTGTCTAGGTATTATTATCATATTAATCTATTTTCCTTTACTTAATATTAATATTAAAGCTTCTAAATTTTTATTTACTTCAATTAATTCTTCATTTATCTTTATCAGTATTTCCGTTCTTATTGAGTTGATTTTTCTCATAATCTTCCTTCCACCCTTTTATTATATCAAATCCCCTCAATATTTGATTGGTTAGTTTAACCATTTTATCCCTACACTTCCTTCTTTTCTTGCGTTTCGATACAAATGTAGAGGTATTTATAGCTTTAGTATTTTGTCGTTGTATATGTTTTAAATTTTTAACAACATTTTTAATTTGTTTATTTGTCGGATGTGGAACATTACCAAAAAGTATAATCTCCATATCTCTTATATTCATAGCTTTCCTATTAGCTTTAGCCATGTTAATACTCACCAATCTTTATATCCCATTTATTCCTCAATAGGTCAATAGTTTTTTGTGTCATAATTATATCATCTAAATGTCTTTCAATACTAGATTTATAAGCTTGTTTAAGAACAGGGCAATCTTTGAATAATGTTTTAGAAAATTGGCATGAATGAATAGCAATTTTATGCCTTTCCTTTTCTTCCTCAAGAAATAAAATAAATTTAACAGCTTCATTTCTATCTAATTGGTTTTCATCAATCATGTTATTTTTTTTAAGTGCAATTGTCATAATATCAACTCTTTCAATAGAGTACCCAAAATAAAAACCTTTAAATACTCATATCATTTTTTATATATCCTCTTAACTCTAATTTACCAATTATTAAACCACATTTCTTACAAATCAAATCACCATGCTTTATGTCATATGTTACATTGTTATCTATTATATTTTCATTAGTATCTGTAATGTTTGCATCACAATTATAACATTTAGGTATATTGTTATCATCCACAATCCATAGTTTATCAGTAACTTTTGTATTATCTATCATTATCAGCTTCCTTTTATTATATGGTACTATCTTTATTTCTTCTTTTGATAAATGTTTGTATCGTTTTATTTCAGAACATGAAGGACAGTATTTAGGTAATCTACCTTTTCTATTTACAATATCTATTTTAAATCTTTTTTTACATCTTTCACATTTTATTCCTATCATTTTTTCTTTCTCCTTTTTCTATTTAATGGTTTAATTTGGTCTTGCCTTATTTTATGTAATCTTTGTTTTTGTTTAAGCTTTTTGCCTATTCTTTCTTTTTTAAATCTTATTTCCTCAACCACATCATTTGATTTTCCTTTGTGTATCACTATTCCCATTATCTTATTTTGTTGTGGATGTATTCTTTCTTTTTCGCCATTAGATTGTTGTGTGGTAATAGTATTACCATGAACGGCTATCACTTTACTGATTCTAAACGCTTGGTTTTTATCAATAAAGTAAATATATTTTCCTATTATATTTTCTATCTTAATCATTTTTTATCACCCTATAAAACCCATATATAAAATTAAAAAGGAATATTAAATTTATTAAATACCACCATTCTAATTCACTATTTACTATCAAGTATAATAATAATATAAATGTTGATATATTATATACAGATAATACTATATATTGGTCTAATTTTGTAAGCATACTCATTCTATCAATTCCTTTTTAATTCATGTCAATTAGATTAAATCATCCCCATTAATTGTAATGCTATCATAATTGCAAGTATTATATTCATTATTAAAGATGCTATGCCTAATATTTTTAATATGGTTGTCATAACACCACACCTTTTTCAACAAATACATCAAGAGGTACAATCATAACTTTTCCATTATGTTGTACTCGCCATGCATGTAACACATGTTTATTTTTTTGTAACCATTTATTTGTAACTATTCCATGAATTTTTATTGATTCAAATGAATTAATATGATAATTAATCGTATAGATTATACTAATAGCTTCGGTCATTCTAAATCATCCCCGTAAGGATTTGTTGCTCTATCATACGCCTGTTGTTCTGTCATTCTAAAGCCACATGACATGCATTGATAACTATTACCCATGTATCGCATTTTATACTCGCACATTGGACATCTAATGTTTAAAGTTTCTACCATTATTCCACCTTTTTCTTTTATTGTCTAATCTTTTGCTATTTGATGTTATCTCTCTCGCCTTCGCTTTACCATATTTTTTAATAAGCGTTGAACAGCTTAAACAAACTCTTTGTGTTTTGTCATCAGCTAATGGCTTAAGCATAAAATCTTTTAATCCCCATAAACCACAAAATATACATTTACTCATCGTCAAATATCTCCTTCAAGATTTTCCATATTTCTTTCCTGCTTTTTAAATTCAGCTTCCTCTTTATTGATTTTATCAATAGCTTCATATATTTTTTCATCGTATTTTTCATCGGTGTAAATATCACAATTACATTCCTGCTTATCAATATCCCACCCACTATCTTCTGGTTCATATTGTGTTGCAGGATAATACCATGTACTTACTGTTAAACTTTTTTCTTTTCCACATTTTGGACAATCAATTACATATTTTTTATTCATGTTTATACCTTCCATTTATAATCTTTGAATACCCAAATAGTATGAAGTATTAAATCACTATGTTCATCTGGATTAAAGTAGAAATTAATCTCACCATCTTCTTCAAGCACAAGATGAGCAACGATTCTATTGTAACCATTTTGTTGTATTGCCGACACTCTGTATCTCTTATCATCATTACCATCATTTACTTCAATAATTTTTGTCGTATAAGCATCTGATATTAATTTAATTATTTTGCCTAATTGTTCTTCGGTTAATTCAATCATTGAGTAACCTCTTTTCAAATTCATCATTCGATATAAATCTTAAACCATCTGGTGTGCTATTGTCCTCTATCACCCAATAGTTACAATCATCGTATGTTGTGTGCCATCCATCCATATCGTTACCTTCAATCATTGTAGCTTTTACAACATAAACACCTGCTTCAATATAAACATGTAATTTTTTACAAGTAACATATCCACCGTTATGTAAGTATTGTCCTGTACTTCTATATTCATAGTTTTCAATATGCTGTTTTATTGCTTCTTTAATTTCTTTTGTTACCTTCATATATTCGACCTCTTTTCAAGCTCTACTTCTAATTCGACAATTGACGATACTAAAGCTCGTAATTGCTCTGGTACTCTTTCATATAATCCATCTAAAGCTCTAACTAATTGTTTTGTGTTTTCTCTCGGTCCTTCGGTCATTTATTTCACCTTTTTTCTTTTAAAATAATTAATCACATCTATTATTTGATTTTCTGCATCTTTATATCTTTGTTCATATGTTTGTTTATTATTCCAACTATGTGCAGTATCTATACCTAATACTTTACCATTCTGATAAGTAACATATGGTGGTATTAATTGATAATCTTTTTTTGTATCAGCTTCATTTATAAGTACATAAGCATTTACAAAATCACCAAATTCTTCAAGATGGTCCATTCGTAAGAATGTTACATATTTATTTTTTATTTTTTTAATTGTTATTAATTTACTCATTTATTACCACATTCCTTCATCAATCATTCTAATGAGTTTTTTCTTATTATATAATCTTTTTTTAACATAGTTGTCAAATTTGTGTGAAGCTTCTTGACTAATTATTTGTCTTAATACTCTATGGATTTCTTCATGCGAAATAGCACCTGCAATAATTTCACTAAAGGTTTTATTAATACCAAATTTATGTATAGTTGTTAATTCTTTTTTTAAATTTTTAAGGTTAAGATAAATATTTTTATCAGTATAATCAACACACGCTGTCCTATTGAATGAAATCCAATTTATTTTAATATGTAAATCGAATTTTTCAGTTTTCATTATAGCACCTCAATAATAGAATCACCATTATCTTTAATAACTGTTATGTGTCCCCTAAAGCCGTTATCTCTTAAAAGTATAAGCAATATATCAAGCATATCATCAGGTGTTTCGGCATTTAATTTAATATTAGCTATTGCGCTGTACTCTGTCATTTTATCACTACCCTATATTTATCATTTTTGATATTAATTCAACTAATTTATCTTCGGTTTCTTTATCAATATATGCAACCCTGTCCTCGCCACGACCTTCATAGGTTAATCTATTTATTACCATATCTATTATGGTTCTTATTTTATAATCAGATATGTCATAAAGTTTTAAAGGTGTTGGATTTGTTCTAACACTTGGACCAAACCTGTTACCTTTTTCAGATACTGTCGATAAAAATGTGTCTGTAATAAACAGCTTCATACCATTTGTGAAATAAACATTTATCCCACAAGCAGTTTTTTCTACTTTTTGTGTTCTCATTTTTTTCACTTCCTTATATTATATTATATCATTCCTCATATTTAAACTTTCCTTTTATTACAAATTTCATTAGCTCTTCTAACATCATCTTTTGTTATATCCTTTGCTCGATAGAAATATTCTAAACCATCTTTTTTAATCGCTGTTTCCCACTTTCTTGAACAATAATTATGAAATTTTTTAACAAATCTTAAATAAGCTTGACCTTTATGCACAGCGACAAGATGTTCAATAGCGTCAAATAAACAAGTTGCTGTGTGACCAAATTCTCGTTTAATTAAATAATGTAAATATTCATGTGAAATCATTTCAACACTTAAATTTTGAATTTGTCTATCAGTTAAAAAATCAGTAACATTAATTTTTAAACCCAATACTATTTCATTTGTTGATTCATCATAATAGGTTTGATTACGATATAATAAATTAGTTGTTGGATTAGAATCTTTAATAGTTACTTTTGGTTGTTCCATTTATATCACCTTATATTTATCATTTTTTTTCGGCTATTGTCTTATTAAATTTTATCCGTAAGTCTTTATAGGCATCTTCTTTAAAATAAGTATTAACAAGTTTTTCTAATACGCTTTGAAATTGATATGCTTCCCATGTTCTATTATAATAACATATTTTTGTCCTAAAAACCTCTGAACCTTTCCAATGTAAAACTGCAACATGTCTAAAACCGTATCTTGTTCCTTCGGATTCACAAACAGCTTCATATTCATTATCTAATTTAAATATTTTCATTTTTACACCTTTAATATATTTCCTTTTTTGTCAATGTAACCATTATCTATTAATGCTTTTGCGCTTCGACCATAACTGCCCTGCAAAGTCCATGCTTGACCTGTCTTAATCAGATAGGAAAATAATTCAAGCACATCTTCTTTGCTTATTTCACCACCTTCAAAATCCATGATGAAATTTACCAAATTTTTTTCATTTACTTTATTCATTTTTATCCACCATCATCTTTTATAGATTTTTCAACATCTTTTATAACTCTAACATAGCTTTTTAATAACTCTTTGCTATATATCGGTTTTTCTCCATGTGTCATCTGATACTTCCAAAAAGCTAATCGTATTATTAATCTTGCTTCTAATTGTTTTTTTAAATCTATATCTTCCTGCATTTTTATATCACCCTTCTATTCATTAATGCTTGAGCAAATTGTTTAATACTTATTGGTTGCTGATTATATGGTTCTATATAAATAAAACCACAAGTTACTCTACCTCTGTAACCAAGCTTATTTATAATAGATTGCATTATTATATCGTCTAAATTGTCGGTTGATTGCCTATCTACCAATTCCCTCATGTATTCAGGAATAGACATTTTTAATCTTTTATCACTCATATCCATATTTTTATCTCCTTTATTGTCGGTGGGCGAGTATGTGATTAAATAGCTAATCTAATCACATGATTGTCTACGCACCCAATGAAAATGACAATCTCCATATCTATATTGTCGGTCATACTTTATATATTTTTTGGTTTTGTCGGTCAATTTTGTCCCAATTTTGTCGCTTTTGTCGGTCAATTTTGTCCTAACCAGAGCCAGAGCTAATCCCAGCTATTTTTACATTCTGACATTCTGTCAATTTGACATTTTTACATTCTGATATTCTGTCAATTTGACATTTTTACATGCCGTACTCTGGTATTTTAATTTTAATCAATTTATTTTAATTATTTAAATTTTAATATGCAAATAATTGAAATATAAAATCTTTAAATGCAATAATAAATATAATAATAATAAGTATCATAATGTATTTATTATAAAGCTTACTATTTTTACAATTATTTATTATCATTTCTAAATTTTTATTATTATTTTTATCATTGAATTTTATATCCCATTTATAACTAGATTTATCTTTATTTATTAATATTTTAATATACTTATTTTTCTTTAACTTTTTTATTCTTTTATTTATTCTAGTATTAATATTAATCAATTTTTTTCCTAATCTAATTATTTTTTTATCTAGTTTTTTATTAAATTTTAATAACTTCTTTTTAATTTTTTTATGCATATTTAATACACCTATTTTTAACAAAGTACATTTTAATCCATTAATTTTTCTTTTATTCTTAATTATGTGAGGTCAAAGTATTTAAACTTTTTTAGTTTGAATTAAAATATTTAAAGCTTATTGAAAAATAGTATAAACCAATTCACCAAATACATCACAATCAAAAAACTTTTAATTTAGATGGTAATATAGCCATAAGCATTAAAACGCATTAAAACGCATTAAAATGATTTTTAAATTAATGCCAAATAAAAATAACTATCTGGATTATATCAGATAACTAATAAACATTTTTACAATTTGACATACTATCACAAAACATTTAAATAGTATGATTGACATATATAATATATAAGGTGAAAAAAATATGGAAAGAAAAAAAACAATAAAAAATTTGAAAATAGAAATAAGGAATTTAGGAAATAGATATAAAACCATAAACCAAGCTTTTAGCTTTAATAACCATTTAATTAGTGGTTATTTCAATAAAGATAAAACAACAAGCTTATTTATACACAATATAGAAAAAACAGTTATATCACAAGATAAAAAAACAATCTATCTATATGATAAAAATGGAAAGGTAAACATTATACACATATTTGATTAAAAGGTGAAAAAAAATATGAAAAACCAAAATTTAAGCATTGAATTATACAATATATTTAAAACAATAAAACTTATAGAAACAGAAATAGAAGAGAATAAATTCATAAGCTATAAATTTAAAGAGGTTTAAAAATGACTAACTACATAATAGACGATGACGGTTTTAGATTCCGACCAATGCATAACGATATAGTAATAAGCTTAACGCATTCTGAATGTTTAACCGAACAGGAAATAATAAAATTAACAGTCGATGCTTTAGAGCATGAACATATACACAAAGCATTATTTAACTTATTTAATCATACAACCAGTGCTTTATTTGACGGTATATCGTATTTAATAAGTAAAACATACAATATAGAAAAAAAATATTTAAAATATAAAAGTAAAATAGACGGTATAAAATATTTCGTATATGTCGATGATATTAAAAAATTTGGATATAAAAAAGCTATAATTGAATATTACCAAATATCGGAATTCGAACTATTAGATACTAATAATTTAACAAATAATAAATTATTAGCCGATGAAAATTATAACACTTATAAGGAATATTTAAAAAATAATTAAAGGAGAAATGAAAGAAATGTTAGAAAAAAATATAAATAAAGAAATAAATAAAAGCTGGTGGCTAAAACAAAAAAGAATAAACAAAATAAAATGGTATCAAAAACACCCGACATTAAAAGAAAATAGATTAGAGGTTTGGTAAAAATGAAAAATAATAATCCAGATATAAAAAAAGTGGTTATAACACCAACAGGTATAGACATACGATTTAAAAATTCTGATAGAATTTTATTTATAACTAATACAATATTAAACCTGTTAGACAAAAAAGCTAATGGTAATACAAATATAAAATATATAGATTCAAAAACCTTTGAAAAACTTTGGAATGCTTTAGAGGTGTTTTAAATATGAAAATAATAACACTTAAAAACGGAACATATATAGAAATAGGTTTATCAAACAGGTGTATATGGATAGGTTATACAGATAGTGAAAATAAAGTACATGAAACTATCTTAACAGAAACAAAAATAAGGGAATTAATAAATAACGATGAGGTCTAAACATGAACCAAATAAGTAAAAAGTGTATATACCTAAAAAACAATAAGTGTTATGCGCCGTTTAGGGATAAACCAACAATAGTTAATCCAAACAATAGATGTAAAAAAGTTTTAGACTTTGATTACACAAACAAAAAACCAATGTATGTAAAAAATTGTAAATATTACCAAGAGGTTAAAACATGCAACAAATAGATTTAAAAGATTTAATCCAATTTAGTAAAACATATAAAAACGGTTTTTCTTTCATGTATCATAAAAGAACGGGATTATATCGGGATATAACAAAAAATAAAAAATATCACTATATCATAAGCTATAAAACACTGATAGAAATAAAATATATTAATCTTGAAAAATACATAATAACAGTATATGAAGATAGTTTTAACTATATTGATAATAGTAAAAATGATAAAATCTTAATAGGTGGTTTTTACGATAAAACAAATAACACTTATTATATAGAAATAAATACTTATGAATTAACATTGAATAATGCTATAATTACAGGAAAAATCTTTAAACAAAAATACATATACGATAACATAAAAGGAGAGTGCATAAATGTACAGGAATAAGAAAAAAAATATACCAAAAGAAATAATAATAATAGAATGGATATAAACAGGTGAATAAATGAATTTTAAAGAATGGAAAAAAATAAACAAAATAGATAAAAACTTTGAAAATAAACTTATGTATAAAGTAATAAGTAATCTTGAAGGTTTTAACTGGTATAACGATATATACAATAACGCTAAAAAATATTATCCAGATAATTACAAGCTATATCTAGGTCTATTAAGTGTAACATCACAAAGGAATACATTAGAAGTTAATGAATCATTAACAATCAATGCTTTAAACACCATAAAAGAATTTAATAATCCATATATCTTAAATTATGGAATAGCTGACAAACCAATAAAAAACAATATAAAAAGAATTTTAGAGGGAAAATTACCACATGGAAACAAGATAAAACCATATTACAAAGCATTAGTTAATAATGACCTTAACCAAGTAGTAATAGATACATGGATATTAAAAATATTTAACCTTAAACATAAGTACAAATATGCAAACAAAAATGATATAAAATATATCAAATACATAATAAGAAAAATAAGTAAAAAGCTAAAAATAAAACCGTCAAATACACAATCATGTTTATGGTATTATGCCAGAAAGGAATTAAATAACTTAAACCACAAAATAACAAAGCATGAGTATTACTTCAACCTAGCTAACAAAAAGGTATAGGATAACAAACAATACATTATTTTTTTTTCACCTGTTATCTTATACCATATTTTTTATCCATATATTTGAAAATAGTCATTTAAAACAATAAACATATAGCTAGAATACAAAAACAAAATAGGTTTATACATTTATCTATCATGTGATAAACAACAAGCTTAAAATAAATATATGGAAAGGTCAAATAAAAATGCATGTACACAGAAAAATAGAAATATGTACTAAATAACAATCATTACAATTTAGTAATAATTACTAACTAATAATGATTACTAACTAATAATGATTATTAACTAATAATGATTATTAAGTAATACATGTTCTCTGAAAATAGAGCCGATATTTATTTATTATTTTTTATTTATTTTCAAACATATAACACCATTTATATATTTTTTAAAAAATAAAAATACTATATTTATATGTCGATTATTATTTAATGTGTATTATATATTGATTATTATATGTTGATTTTTATATAAATGAAGCGCTGTACTCTGTATTATATATTATTATTATTATTTAAATGTTAATATATACCCCATATTATAAAACTCGCAGAATAAAAATAAACGGTGGGGATAGTGTGTGTATTTATTGCTCTTTTCTTTATGAGCAACTGCTCTTTTCTTTGTTTTTGTACAAAATCCATAGTAAGTTACTATGGTTTGAGAAAGTTACTTGCCCTTCTGTTAAAACCATAGTAACCATAGTAAATTTCTATATAGAAGCTAGATTAAAAATAGTGTTTTTATATAATATAATAAAATTAGTGTGGTTACTATGGCAGGAATATAGGTTTAACGGGAGAAAAATCGCTGCCATAGTAACTTTCCGAGTACCCATTTTTCTGGTCCGTAGTGTAAAATTGCTCTTTTCTTTCATTTTTTGCTCTTTTCTTTTTGTTTTCTCCTTATTTTTGATTATTTCTTTTTATTATTATGTTTTTTGTATTATTTTTCTATATTTTCTATCTATGACAATATTATGGAATGTTTTATATATGATTCTATTTTTATGTCCCGATGGTGTCTTTATCATGTCCTTGTGAATGTTTGTTCTCCGAAGTCATGTTATTTAAAGCTTGTTATTTTGGGTACTCTATTGAGAGTGTATGAGAATAACTGATGAAACTGTTTGTTATGATAAGAAAGCTGTTATTAAATTCTGTTGTCATAAGATGAAGAAATATTTTGGTAATGATTATATTATTTGGATGGATTCTGATGGTGTTATGCATATCGGCTATGAGTACAGGGAAAATACAACAATTAAATACTGTCCGTTCTGTGGTGAGAAAATTGACCGAAGTTAAAGATTTTGTATCATTTGATGATGAGTTTATCCTTTTCGTTATGGTACTTCCTCATTGTGATAGTTTTCTTTTGGTTTCTGCTGATGTTAATGGTTGTGTTTGGACATCGATTAAGGTTATTGATAAGCATGTTTTAATAATGAGAGAGTGATAATAAAAATGGAAGTTAAAATACCTTTTAATGCTTGGTCTATTGGTAAGCTGAATCTTGCTCTTAAATGTGCAACTTCGAGAACTAAAAAGTATGGTAATGTCGGTGATACTTTCAAAGTTGATGGTAATACTTTTAAAATTGATTTAGTTGTTAAGCTTCCTTTATGGTTTATTGCAAAGTTTCTTTATGAATCTGAAGGTTGTGTTTCCGAAGCAGAATTTATTAATGTTTGGAATAGTATTCATCCCCGTAAGGGTTTTGACCCAAATCAGGTAGTTTGGTATCATCTTTTCGATTGTATTATTCTTAATGTTAAAACACAGAAAACTTTTGATTTTTCATATGATAATTTTCCATATTAATGAAGGATGGTATGAATAATGAAGTTAAAACTTAATAATGATGTTATTGCAATTACTATTTTGGTAATTATCATTTTTGGTACTTTTATTTTTCTTTCGTTGGTGAAATAAAATGATTGAATGTCCGAGATGTGGTAAAAAAGAGGGTAAGGGTGGTAAATACAGATATATTCTTTGCCATGATTGTATGCTCGATTTGGATGATGCTGTTTGGAAAATAAAAAATTTCCCGTTAGCTGATAATTCTTTGGATAACGATGAGGATGAGTGGGATTATGAAGCTTCGATGAAAAGGAAACGGTTGATTGAGGATGTTATTAAATGGATATTTACGATTAGTGCATCTTTTCTCATATCTTTAGCTATCTTTAAATTATTTGGGGTGCTTTAAATGAAAGGGATGGTATAAATGAGTATGAGTTGGAAAACTGGAAGTATTGAGGACAATATGATTTTCGGTGAGTATGTTTTGCAGGTGTATAAGCATGGCTGTTTATTACTTGTTACTCTTGATGAGGAAATGGTTACTCATGTTTATTATATTGGACCTTATCATAATCTTGTGGAATTATAGGATGCTTGTTAAATGGCAAAAGAAAAAAGAACGGTGAACCCGAAAATAGTTAGTGATATTCTTAAAGCTGTTAAAGATACTAAAAATATCTATTTTAATAAGAAGCATCTTGTCGCTAATAATCTCGCTGGTGATATAGTTTTTGATAAATTTGACCCCACCACTGGCACTGGTATTAATCGTGGTTTTATCGTTCTTAATAATGATAAACGGGATATTTATATTTATGATAATGGTTGTTATAGACCTGATGGGCATCGTGTGATTGAAACTGTTGCTCGGCTTATTATGGACACTAAAGCTACTAATCAGAGGGTTACAGAGGTAGTTACAGCCGTTAAGCATTTTATGAGTTTGATGGTAAAAGTTGAGGAAGTTGAGGAAAAATATAAGTATTTTATTAGTTTAAAGAATGGTGTTCTTAATGTTAAAAATGGTACGATGATTCCTCATAGTAAGGACCTTCCACTTTTTGAGCAGATGAATCTTGTTTTTAATCCTAAAGCCGAGTGTCCTGTTTTTGATAAGTATATTAATGAAATTCTTTCTGGTGATGATGTTAAAGTCATACAAGAAATGTTTGGATATATTTTGTATAAAACACATGAGTACCCTAATTTCTTTTTGCTTATCGGCTCTGGTCGTAATGGTAAAACCACATTACTTAATCTTATTCGTAAATTCGTTGGTTCTGATTCTGTTGAAAACATGACTTTACATGAGCTTACCACCAGCCAGTTTTCTATTGCTAAACTGTTTGGTAAACTTGCTAATGTTTCTGGTGATATTGGTTCTGATGTAATTAATGATACAAGTGTAATAAAACTTCTTACAGGTAATGATAGTATTGCTGCTAGAAGGATTCACCATGATTTTATTAATTTTACTAATCATGCTAAACTTATTTGGGGTTGCAATAATCCACCTGATTTTCCAAAGGATAAAACTGTTGCATTTGCTACTCGTCTTACTTTTATTGAGTTTAATAGTTATTTTCCAGTGGGCGACCCAAGAACAGATGAGCATATTCTTGATAAAATGATAGTTGAGGAAGAGCTTTCTGGTATTCTTAATTGGGCATTGGAAGGTTTGAAGCGTTTATTAAAGAATCGTAAATTTAGTTATAATAAATCTACTGATAAAAATTTGCAGCTTTATGAGGAAAGAGCTAATCCAATTCTTGGTTTTTGTAATGAAACATTAGAAGTTAAGATAGGTTCATGGTTGGATAAATCAGAGGTCTTGTATGAATATAATAAATGGTGTGTTGAACATCAGAAACCAACTCTTAATGAGGTTCATTTTAGTCGTAAATTATTCCAAACAATGTATGGTGTTGCATCTAATAGGATGACATTACCAGATGGTAATAGAGTTTGGACTTATAAAAATCTTTCTTGGAAAGACCCTAATCGTAAATCTTATTCTTATAATGAAGGCACAAGTTCTCAACGAAAAATTGAGGATTCGTCTAAAATTGTGGACATACAACCTGAAGAAATTACTCTTGGTGATAAGATTGAAAGCTTAACGGTTTTTCTTGAGAATAATCCGAGTGATATTGGTGAGTTAAAGGATAATGGATTTGATAATGATTTCATTGAAATGTGTGAGCAGAGGAATTTAATCATTAAAAGACCTGATGGGAGATATGAAATAAATGCCTGATAATAATAAAGTCCGTAGATGTAAAATGTGTGGTAAGTTTAGACCAATAAAATTCTTTCGGACATGGTTGTTTAAGGGCGTTCTTTATAAAGGATGTAAATTCTGTCGGCTTAATATGATTAAGGAATTAAATAATGAATATAAAAATGAAAAGGAAGATGATATATTATGATAGAATTTAAATGTGATATATGTAAGAAACATAAACCATTTGCTGAAATTTATCCATATAGAATAATTGAAAAAACAAAAGATGGATTTGAGCTAGATGTTGAGTTTACTGGCACATGGTCATATTGCTGCATCTGGTGTTTTATTATTTTAAAAATATCGGAGAAATTAAAATTAACACGATATCGATACGCATGGGTAAAAACAAATAAAGATGAATACGAATTAATGATGAAAGAAATAGGGGAGATGAGAAAGTGAATGAAGAAGGAGAAATTTCTGTGTCCGTTATGTGGGAAGAAAATGTTATGGATAAAAAATACTCTATTATGTTCCTGTTGCGACAGTGCTATTATATGGGATATAGTTTCCCCAAATACAAGAGAGGAAGAAATAAAATGGGTGAATCGGAATGGTGGTGTGTAAATGATTGGATTATTTAGCTTACTCGGATATGTTGCACTATTAGTGCCAATGTTTCTCATGCATGAATTAGGACACATTAAAGCATGTGGATTGAAAGCTAAAGGAACGATTCATGTTGGAATAGCTGAATTATTTTGCATTACGGAATGTAGTAGTGATTTATCGTGGTATGGTGGTGGTGTATTATCAAGTATATTTATGTTCTTATGTTCAATGTTTCCAGTTAATTCATTTACATTTGGATTTTTCACACTTGGATGGATAAATCTTATTTATGGAATACTTGAAGGTAAATATCGTGGTATTGGTAAGTTAAGATATTTAGTTTATTTCTTAATAACGGTGGTGGTGCTTTTAGCATGGTAAAAAAACGCAGGGTGTGTGTTGTTATCCCATATGGTAAATCTTTATCATCTGGTGAAAGTATGCTAGTGGCATTAGCTAGTAAAGGAATAAAAGCAATAGTTGTTAATGACAGTAAATTTTCAAATGTTAAATCATATCCATATTATACTATTAATGATAAAAAAATATGTTTACGAAGATTATTAATCGAATGTAAAAGAGGTAATTGCTTATGATAGAACAGGTATATTTTGATTTGAAATTAGATGAAATAACAATTATATTACATTCATTTCTTAAACAAGCTAAAATAAAATATGCAACTATAAATGTTCATATTGAGAAATATTATAGAGGATTTGACCCAATGAATCCAGATGATGATAATAATAGATATACATTAATAATAATTGCATCAGTTTATCGCTTACCAAAGCATGAGCTTCTTGCTATTTATCAAAAAATTTGTAAAGCTAATAATATTAGATATTTTAAAGGAGATGATGCATAATGGGGAGAAGGAAACTTCAAGAAGTTTCTATAATAAAAGATTTAATAATTAGAATAATTACAGAAAATAATATTGATAGTCCATCGGTAATAGTAAGAAAATTAAAAGAAGAATATGGTAAGAATGTTTCAAGAAATTTTGTATCTGATACTGTGAATGAATATAAAAAAAGCCAAACTGGTTATGGTATTTTGACAGAAAATATATACAATGCTGAAGGTTCTGAAGTTTCATGTGTGGCTATATTAGAAATGGAATATGAAAACCATCCCGAAATTATCAAAATTAATAATAGGATTAAAACACTTCAAAATGATTTTGATAAAACTGTTTCAGTTACTGAAAGATGCAGAATTAGTGGTCAAATTGATTCAGCACAAGAAACTAAATTGAAACTTAAAAAAATTTTGAAAGAAACTGAAATGATGGCTGAAAAAAGTAACAAAATTCAATATGTGGTTTATTTTGATGGACCAGATGTTGCTTTAAAGGATGATGAAAAAAATGAGAAAAAAGAAACAAAAGAAAAATGAAAGTGGAATGTTTATCTATGCTAAACCTTCTATTTTCAATAAAATATGGTTTTGGCTAACTGCGTGGCGACCAATTACTAAATATGAATATAATAACTTAAAAAATCAATTACTTATTATTCTTGAGGGTATGAGAGAAAGTGATTTGCAGCATTATACAACCGAAAGACAAATTATTGAGGAAATAAAAAAAGTCATTGAAAAAAATGGAACGAGTGAATATAAAGATAGAAATAAAGATAATGATGACAAAATGTTTGGATAGGTGATAAAATGAATTTGAGTGGTTATACTAAAAAAGAATTATTGAAAATGGCGAGTACATATTGTAAGAAACATAGGATGCCTTATATTCAACATCCAAAGTGTTATGAACGAGAAAAAAATAAAGAATTAAAAATCGGTTATTTCGATATTGAAGCAGGTGGTCTTAATGCTAATTGGGATTATATGCTCACATGGTGTATTAAAACTAAAGATAAAGATGAATATAGATTTGGTGTCATAGACCAAAGTGAAATTCTTTCTTATGATTTCGATAGGAGAATAGTAAAAGAATTAATCGAAGCATTAAGTGAGTATGATATAATCATAACTTATTATGGAACAAAATATGATATACCATTTATAAGAGCTAGAGCTTTATCGCATAAAATAAAATTCTTGGGATTCGGTTCTGTTCAGCATAAAGATGTTTATTACATGGTTAGAAATAAATTAAAAATACATAAAAATTCTCTTGATTCTGCTTGTGCATTAGTTGGTATTAAAGGTAAGAATCATATTAAAGGTAATTTTTGGATGAGAGCTAAAGTTGGCGATAGAGAAGCTCTTGAGTATGTTCTTGACCATAATAAAAAAGATTGCACGATATTAGAAAAATTACATAAAATGTTATCTGAATATGTTAGAGATACGACAAGAAGCATATAGGTGATGAAGTTGAAAGTTTGTAAAAGCTGTGGAATTTTCATTGAATCTGGTGAATATTGTTTTGAATGTGGGCTGAAAGCATTAGCAGAAATAGCTAGAAATGCAGGAATAACAGTGGATGAAGCAACAGCAGCGATATTATTTTTATCTAAAAAGGTATTAAAAAATAATAAGAAAAAAGATAATAAACTTGGGAATCCAAAACAAGATAAAGAAATATTAAAATTTCTCCGAGAAAAACGAAAAAGAGAAAATAAAAAATATTTAAATAAAAATAGTAGTATATAAATGTTTCTATTTTGGGTACTATTATGAGGATATATTTATTTATCCATAACAAGCTGCTGATTCCTTGCAAGGAGATATTAGCTTGAACAATAAAAACATAATTTTGAATAGACCTAGACAGTTTTTGCCAAAACAAATTGAAGTTTTTGATTTAGTTTTTAAAAAACATATAGGCAAAAATGGCAAACTAATGAATAACTATGTTTTATATAGTGGTGCATTTGGCGCTGGTAAAACTATTTTACTTGCTCATGTTGGTATTAAAGCTGCGTTGCAATATCCAAAAAGTGTGGGTCTTGTCGGTAGTCAAACATATCCACAAATTAGAGATGTTGTATTTAGAACATTTATTCAAGAATTAGAAAGATACCAAAAAATATTGGATGAAAAAAATATTCCGATTAAATTATTTACCGAAACAATTTCAATAGGAAAAATGAATATTAATTTTTATAATGGGTCAGAAATATGGTTTCGTTCTTGTGATAAAGAAAGAAATCTAGCTGGAAGAAGCATTGATTGGTTTGGACTTGATGAACCAGTTGATATGAAAGAGGGGGTAATGACCCAATTAATAGGGAGATTAAGAGGTACTGCAATCCCGTTTCATTTTGCTATTTTAGCAACAAATCCTGAAGCTGAAAATCATTGGCTTTATAAATATTTTTATCTTGATAAAAAGGAAGGTTACTACGCTGTTGATACAAACACTTATGATAATTATCTACTTCCGAATCAAGAGGAATACATTAAGAGCATGGAATCTCGTTATGACGCTGATTGGGTGCGAAGATATTTAAATGGTAAATGGGGTGCATTTGCAGGTCAAATTTATAAAACATTTAGTATTGAACGGCATGTTACAAATGATGAGATAGAAAAGAATTTTAAAAATCGTAAAGATTTAGTTGATAAATATATTGCAGGTGTTGATTGGGGTGTGAGGGATGCCTGTTGTATATTGATATTATTATTAACAAAAACAAATAATATTTATGTGATTGAAGAATTTTATGAAAGTGAAAGAACATCATATGATATTGCTCATTTGCTTTCAAAATATCAAAAGAAATATAATTTAAGTAAAGTTTACATCGACCCTTCAGCGATTGATTTAAGAAATCAGGCATTCGATTTAGGTGTTTCATGCGCATTCTGGAAAAATGGTGAAACACATTCATATGCAGATAATACGGTTAGTACAGGTATAGCAAAACTTCAATCATGTTTTAAAAATAATAAAATATTCATACATTCATCTTGCATTAATTTAATTAGAAGCTTATTAGCATATCGTTATAAAGGCGATGGTGAAACACCCTCAAAAGAGGATGACCATGCTGCTGATGCTTTAAGATATGCTTTATCAGATTATAGTCCTGAAATTGATACACCCATGTTTGGATGTGGGTGGTGGAAACATAAGAGGATGAGTTAAATGACCTTAATGGATAGATTGGATTATATTTCAAGAAAATATATCCGTAAAACAGCAAAAGATATACCAAAAACATCTGAAGATGATTTAATATTACCAACAAAATATGAAGGTAAACCTAATCAATTATTGACACCAGAAAAATGTAGAGAATATGCTTTAATTTCTAGCTTATTCATAAAAGGTACAATTAAGAAAAATTCCGATACTTTCAGAGCTTGGTTCAAACTTAAAAGAGATGATGGCATAAAAATGCCACAAGATGAAATTGATACGATAAGGTATTTTGAAAAAAGAACACAAATAAAACAAAAATTTAAGATAGCTGGTATAAGTGCTGATATTTGGGGTGATGGCTATCTATTAATTAAATTTAATGAAAAACTCGATAAAAGAGAAAAAGCATCAACTAGATTAAAAAGAAAAGTACCTGAAGATGCCGAGCCATTAGATGTAATTTTATTAAACCCTGAAAATATTAAAGAAATGTATTATCCAGATGATGAAGGTCATAATTTGATTACCAATGGTATAAATAAACAAATTTATTACCATTATATTAATATAAAAAAGAATGAGAATTTTCCAATACATCCAGATAGAATATTACATGTTAAAACATTTGAATTGCCCAATAGTCCATTTGGTATTTCAAAAGTACAAATATTAAGAAACATTCTTGCAGCATCAGAGGATATTGATGTGGCAACTGGTGAAATCTTAAAATGGTTTTCACATGGTATTCAAGTATTAACAAAAGCTGGTATGCAAAAAGCTGAAAGAACAAAAGCTCTTGAGCTATTAGCCAAACATCCAAATTATTTTGCATTCAGTGAAAAATATAAATTAGAAGTTATAAATCCAACAGCAATAAATCCGACACCATTTTATGAGCATGTTGTTCAAGCTGTCGCAGATGCCCTTATTATGCCAAAACATGTTTTACAAGGTCTTGTAGTTGGTAGAGTTACGGGTGCTGAAGTTGGATGGGCTGATTATTATAGAGATATTAGAGATAACCAAGATTTAGTTTATACACCATTAATTGAAAAACTTTATGGTTATTTAGGAAAATCAAATAATAAAGATTTTTCAAAATATGAAGTGGTTTGGGAAACAACTTATATTGATGAATTAGCTGAAGCTGAAATACTTGGTAAAAGGGTTGCTGCTGCTGCAAATGCAAAAAGCGCTGGTCTTATATCAATAAAAGAAGCTCGTAGAATAATAAATGAAGGAAATATAGAATTAGACCCTGAAAAAATACCAAAGCAAGAAACAAAATCAGAAATACCTGTTCCATCAAATGGAGAACCACCCAAAAAGAATGAAATACCAGAAAAGCCAAATGAACGAATAGTAAAACCAGTAAAACGAGAAGAGGATAATTATAAAGAAAAAATGATTGATAGTTTAAAAGATATAATAAAAAGAGAACGAAAACTTGGTGAGGAAATTTTAAAAGAGCAAGAGGAACAAAAAGATGAGAGTTGAAATGCTTGGTTTAAGTAGATTAGATTCAATATTAAAATTTCTTATGTCAGATTCAGGTTATAAACAAGTTATGATGTTACTCGCAGCTAAAGCTTTAGAAATGGCTATGGAATTTTCACCAGAAATGACAGGTGCTATGGAAGAAGCAATAGAATTAAGGGAAGTTAGTAGTGGCTGGGAATTATTTATAGATGGAAGAACAATACCTTATGCATATTATAATGAATTTGGAACATATAAAATACCAGCAGGAAAGGATGGGTCAAATCCGATTCCATATGTTAGTACATCTGGTAAAGCATGTTATAGACCATTTTTAAGAACAGCAGCATATAGAGCTTTAGATGAGTTAAATAAAATAGTAGATGATTGGTTTAAAAATAATGTAAAATAGGAGAAAAGAGAAAAATGGAAGAAATTGTATTATGTAATAGACCTCATAAATGCTGTCCCAAATTTGGGGATTATAAAGTTGGAAAAACAAAAAAATATTATGTATCTGATGCTGGGGAAATAGTAACATTTACAAAAAAACAATTAACCATATTATATAGTGCTATACAAAAGGAATTGGGATTATAATGTCAAGAAAAAGAGCATGTAAAATACCAAAAGTTGCGCCAGTTAATGTGAAAAAAGAAGAGCCAAAAATAGAATTAGTACCAAATAAACCTAAAATAAAATTAACAGCATTATCAAATCCTGAAATGGAAATAATACAGAATATGGCTAATTTAAGTGCCACATATGGTGGATTATTAAAACAACAGGCGCAATATGATGCAGCATTGATAATGTTAAAGATTCGCAGAGAACAAATAGTAAAAGGTGAATTAAAACTTCCAATGATGGTAAAAGTTACTGATAGGTTGCAATATGCTGAATCAAATAAGGATAAAGTTTTAAAACTTATTGATGATGATATTAAAAATGTTACTCTAGCTAGGGATGGATTACAGGGAACAATTGAATACAGAAGAGATGCATTTAAAGAATCATTATTAAAAACTATTAGTGCATTGAAATTAAAAGTTGGCAACTTACAAGTTGAAAATGTGATGGGTTTTAATAAACATACTACACCAGAAATTAAAGAAAAAGAAAAAGAAGCTCTTGAAAAAGAATTTGATAAAGAGCTTGAAAAAGAATGTGTACATTGTACATATGAAAATGGAAAATGTAAACACAAAAAAGAAGTGAAGAAAGATGGAAGTTAGATTTCTTGAATCGGATAAAAGAATAATCAAAGCAGGTCTTTGGTTACTTCGTAAAAAATTAGGGGAATCTGCAAGTAAGGAAGCTGTCCATGATGATTTGGTAAATTGTGGAAATGATGCAATTAAAGAATTAAGCTCAATAATAAGTGATGCAGCCGATAAAATAAAAGAAAAATATCAAAAAGGAATTGTAGAGCAATTAAGCGAAATAGGAATTTGGATATGTTATAAAGATACAGCATATCGTGATATTTTCTTTTATATATTAAATGAAGTATTAAAAGAGCCAGATAAATTCAGAGAAATGATAGCGCCATATGTTAAAGAACCAGAAAAATGGCATGTTAATGTATGGCATGATTCAAAAGAATTTACAAATAAAGAAATACAAGAAGGTAAGATACCAAACACTGGTAAATCTCTAGCAGAATCGGTGCATGTAAAAAGTATTCAAACAAAAAGATTAATGAAGCTAAATAAAAATAAATAAAAAATTTTAAATTTATTTATTTAATTAAAAATATAATAGGGGGAAATATTATGCCAAGTGTAAAAAAAGGCGAATCCGAAGCTGATTATGTTAAACGATGTATTCCTTATGTTATTAACAAAGAGGGTGCAAGTCCTGAAGAAGCTGCTGCTAAATGTCATGGGATGTGGAAACAGCATAAGGAAAAAGGCACACAATATGAAAATGAAACTAATATAAAAACATATACTTTTGAATGTTCAGAATTTATGAATGAATTTACTTTGCAATCTGTTCTAATTGAAAAAACAACTGAAGGTAAAACTGAAAAAGTTGAGGATAAAGATTGGATAAAATTTAGAGCAGTTGCCGTTGTCGGAGATAGGATGATGAGAAATGCTTATGTGCCATATAGAGCATTGAAAAAATCTATTGAAAAATGGAATGGTACATACCATGATATTAATCACATGGGTACATCTTATCCTGATACAAATTATCCGTTTAGACGACAGAATATAGAATATGTCGTTGGGTATCAATCTAATGCCGAAGCAAATGATACCACGAAAGAAATTTCTATGGATGTGAATGTATTAAAGCATTCACCAAAATACGCTGCATGGAAATCATTTTGTGATATTAATTCTAAAGCTGGGAAGATTCCCAATGTCAGTATGTCGGTAAATGCAAGATTTAGGAGAATGAGAGTTAGAGATATGGATAACTCTGAAATAAATTATGCGAAACTGCAAGGTTTCAAAGATGATGATGTTATAGAATATCTTGAAGAGATTTTTCCTAAAGCATTAACAACCTGCATTGAAGGCGAATGTAATGCCGAAAAAGGTTGTGGTCTTGCAACAAATTATGAAAAAGAAGATTGTGGTTGTAATGACAACTGCGATATTCAACAACCTGATAATGCTAATAACGGTGTTGTTAGCGATGAGGATGCAAAATATTTGGATTCTTTAAAAAATAAAGCGCAAAAATTTAAAGATGAAAAATATTTAGCAGAAATTAATGAAAAGATTAAAAAAATTAAAGGGGGAAAATAGATGAGTGATGACAAAATAGCTGAAGCTGAAGCTGAATATGCTAAACTACTTAATGAGAAAGTAGAAAAGCTAAAAGCTGAAAAAGCTGAAGCAGAAAAAGTCGAATACGAAAAGGAACTCGAAGCTAAAATTAGAGCAAAGATAGCAGAGGAAACAAGTAAATCTGTCGATACTGGTTTAGATACTGATGGCGATTTACAGAAAGAAACAAAAGATGACAAAATGTCAATTTTCGGAAAGAAATTTTTGAAAGCTCACAATTATACACCAGTTGATTATGGTAGCGAATCATGGCTCATGGGCTATGAATTTACTGATTCTGATACTGGTTGTGAGAACGATGTTTCTGCATGGACACCTTCAGAACAATTCGCAAATCTTATCTGGTCAGCATTTTACTGCAAGGGTTTTCTTGCTGGTAAAGTAACTGTTCGTGGAATAGATTTTGAGAGAGGTAAAGGAGATACAATTACTATCAGAACAAGAGGTAAACGGTCAGCGCAAGGTCCATTAGCTGCCTGTGAATGTCTTTCATGTGTTTCAAGTAGTTTTCTAGCACCTTACAGCATACAACTTGATGTATATGGTGATTTAGCTGAAATCTGTGAGAGGGACTTATTTGAAGCTGGGGATATTATAAAAGCTGGAATAATTGAGGATATGGCATCTGGATTAGCTGAACAAGTTGATTTAGAGATATATAATCAATTAATAACTGCAACTACAACTTACACTGATACTCTTGATAACTGTTGCCAAGTTTCTGATGATGGATGTTGTTTAGATGCTTTTGGAAGAGAGCTTGTAAACAGTATCATTGATATGGAAGCTTCAATGAGAGAAGCTGGATATAGACCTAATTTCTGTATCGTATCTCCAACTGTTGCTGCACATTTCAAATACAAAGAAGCTGCAAGTATGATAGGTTATCCATTATCATTCAGTGGGAACAAACTTTCAAAGATAGGTGAAATGGAAGTAATAGAATTTCCATGCGCTAATTCTTGCGATGAAGGTCCAGCATCTTATGTTGTGGCTGTTATACTAGATTCTTCAAAAGCTGTCGGTGAAGCTTGGGGTAAAAGACCTGAATTAGAGCAGGACCGTAACATTGATTGTGATTCAACAACTGTTGCTATTCACATGTATGTCGGTATTGACGAGCTTGACGATAATGCTATTGGTCTAATTTCAGCACCAACCTGTGCATAATCGTATTTTTAGGGGATTTTTATCCCCAATCTTATTCTTTCGTGGGAATACTTCTGATTCAACTTCAGAGAAGGGATATATGAAAAATTTAAATGATGAATGGAATATTAAAGTCCCTATGGATATTATTGCAACTGATAATTATTACCTTATTAAAGGTAAAAAATATATTAGGGTAACTAGGGTGTTATCAATTATTGATAAACCAGAATTAAGAAATTGGTTAGCTAAAACTGGTAATAAAAAATCAAAACAAATATTGAAAAGTAGAGCAGGATTCGGGACAACAATACATAAACTTATTGAAGTATTATTAAGTGAAGGTAAATTAGATATAACAAATTATGATGATAAATTTAAAGATACTATGAATTTATTTGAAGATTGGAAAAAAAATAATGCAATATCAGTTGAAGCAACTGAACAAAAGCTTTGGTCAGAAAAATATAATTTTGCAGGTACTTGTGATTGTATTGCAATAATAAACGGTAGTAGATATATTTGTGATTGGAAAACATCCAAAGATATTTATCCAGAATATGTACTTCAACTCGGTGCATATTTTATTGCATTTAAAGAATTAACTGGAATAGAATTAGATGGTGCAGTAATATTACAAATGAGAGATGGTAAATATAAAGAACAATATTATACTAAAGAAGAATTATATAATGCGTTTGAAGTATTCAAAGCAGCTAAAAAATTATTTGAATGGAAATATGAGGGTGATAAATAATGAAATATTATAATATTACTCAAATTAAAGAATCTGGTACTTATTTTAGAAATGATACTGTTTATATTAAAGTTAGAATAACTGATGCTGAAGAAGGAACACCTGATGACCCATCTGAAGTTAGTATAGAAGTTATAGACCCATGTGGTAATGATTATGTTAGTTTAACAGCCATGAGTAAGGATGCAACTGGTGAGTATTATTATGAATTTGATTTAGATGATGATATACCATTTGGATTATATGATGTTAATGTAATTACATTTACACATAATCAAACACAAAAATTCAGAATTGTCGTATTTCCATTTGATATATGCGCAAGGACTAGAGAAATTTTAAGCGCATATCAACAGAATGACATATCAGATTATAAATTAGCTTTAATAGCATGGCATTCTTATAAAACTGTACTTAATGAAATTTATGATTTGCATTGGGAAGAAAGACCTAAATGTAATCCAACCGATGGCTCGTGGTTTGATGGAACAAATAAAACATTTCAATTGAGGTCTAAATATATTGCTGATTATAATGGAGATGGTGAAATAACTGGTGAAGGGGAAATAACATGTGGAAGTGATATTAGTTTTTATTATATAGATAATGATAGATTAAGATATAATGGACATGTTAATGTTGTTGATGCAGATAATGGCATTGTGCAATTATTAACTGATACTGATGACGCTGTACCAAATACGATGCAAAGAGCTTATGTTTCATATTATACTAGGTCGGAATATTATGATGAAACCATAATGCATGAAGCAGTTGCTTATTTAACAGCTTATAAAGTTGCTATGACTTATAAATCATTAAATAGCGCAACGATGGCTGATATTCAAACTAATAGGCAACTTGAAGCTAAAATATTTAAAGATAAATATGAAGAGCTTATTGGAATGATAGGATTTAACGCTATTGGTTGTGGAAAATAAAATGATTAATATATTATACGCAGGTCATGGCAATTACATTTCAAGAGTAAATCTTAATACATTTACAGAAACTCATGTTAGTGTTAATCTGTCTAATTATATAATGGGATTAGATGTCGATAAATATGATAGTGATAATCCATATATATATGTTGTTAGACAGGGTTATTATTCTTATGCTTTAAATAAGGATGATTTATCAATAGAAGTTGGTCCATTATTGGTTGGTAGTGGCACAAATTCAATATGTGTCGGTCCTGATTATGTTTATGTTTGCAGTAATAGAATATATAGGAGAAATAAATCTACATTAGGTGCTGTTAGTAATTGTAGTTGGGGTTCATATATGTGGCATATTTATTATTATAATAGTTGCATATATATAAATGACCAAGATAATAATCAGTTATCAATTTGTGATGACCCTGATGCTTGTTCACATGGTGGTACACAATCTTATGATGGATATGACCCATATGAATTAAGTGTGCATGGGAATTATGTTGTATTCGGTGGACATGCAAGTAATGGTAAAGTAAAACTTTGTAATCTTGACGGTTCATTAGTCGGTCAATCTGCTGACTTGGGTGGTTCAATATATGGTGTTGATTTCGATGATGATTATATTTATAAATCAGATTATGAAGGACAAAGAATAGATGTTGTCAAAAGGTCAGATTTTACAGTGGACCATACGATTTCAATTCCTGATAGTAATAATCCAAGAAATTTATTATTAGATGGTGATATAATATATGTTGGAACAGGTCAAGGTAGGGTATATAAAATTAATAAATCAACTGGTACTTCATTAGGGTATGTGGCATTAACAAATGCAGGTGCAGTTTATCATTTAAGAATACTTCAAGCACCAGAAACATTTTATGAAAATGTGAGTGATAATGTTCTTATAGAAGATGCATTACAATTAGATATAGGTAAAAATATTAATGAAATAAATACACCAATATTAGATGAAGTTTCAAAAAATATTGGTAAAAATTTTGATGAAAATACAATTGCTTTAGATTTATTAGAATACACAAAAGTAATAATACAATATTGTGGGATTGACCCAAGAAAAAGAATAAGAGAAGTAATGTGTGAATTAAGAGAGTTATATGGTAAAGATACATATTATATTAATGTCAATGATGAACATGGTATAATACATCAAATTCCTGTTTATCTTTCAGAGGAAACTAAATCAGATATTCTACCTTCATTTCCATTTATAGAAATAGAATTAACTGAAGCATTAAATGAAATACAAGATATAGGTGGGGAAACACAAAAAAATAGAATAAAAATGATGGTTAATATTTACTGGACAAAAATGGATAATATGAGCCAAGTTAAATTTGGAAAAGCTATTGCTGATGCGTTTTATAAAAAAATTAGAAATTATCAAAGTAATACAATTGGTAACACATGGAATCATAAAAATTCATTTGCTAATATTAAGTCAAATAGAGTATATATTGAGCAATATGGAAATCAAGTTGTGTTTCATAGAGTTATGGAATTGGATTTCACTTGTTATGATAATGAGAGTGTTGAAATATGAGTGAGTTATATATTTATCCAACTAGCGATAATTCCGTTGCTATGCAATATGTATATCCGACAAGTCCGACAACGCATTGGGATAAAGTTGATGATGCTTGGGATAGTCCAGATGAAGATTCTACCTATATTTGGGCTGACACTAATGGTGATTATAAAGATTTATATAACTTATCTAACCACACAACTGAAACTGGTTCAATAACAAATGTTAGAGTTGTTGCAAGAGTTTATCGTGAAACTGGTGATGGTGATTATATTGTATTGCATGTTTATACAGATGGTAGTCAGTATGATAGCCCTGCTCAAACTGTTACAACATCATATGCTGATGTTTATTATGATTGGGCAACCAACCCTGCTGGTGGTGATTGGGATTGGACCGATATAGATAATTTAGTAGCAGGTGCAACATTTACAAGAAGTCAAAATAGAGATATTTTTTGCACACAATTATATGTTAGAGTAACTTATGCATCAGCAGAAACATATTATGAATATCCAACAGATTTAGAAGCTGTTTCAGATTCACTCAAAAAGGAAGTTGGAAAATATTTAGATGATAGTGTTAATTTAGATGATAATATAGAAAAAGAAGTTGGTAAAAAATTAAATGATAATATTTTATTGAATGATATATTTAAAAAAGATATTGGTAAATCATTAAACGATGTTGTAACATTGAATGATGTATTAAGTAGAATTGTAAACTATAATAGAGCATTTCAAGAAAATGTTGAAATAGTTGATGAATTAGAAAAAGAATTTGATAAAATATTAAGTGATTTGGTATCACTAAATGATAACCTACAAACACAAATATTTAAATTAAAAAGTTTATATGATGATGTTACTGTAAGTGATGTATTAAGTAGAGTTGTGAGTTATCATATAAATCCTCAAGAAAATATATTATTATCAGAAACATTTAAAAAAGATATTGATAAATCATTAAATGATGGCATAATATTAAATGAAGAAATAAATAAAAACATAGGAAAAATATTAAATGATTCAATATTATTAAATGATGTATTATATAAAAATGTTGGTAAAACATTATCTGATATGATTTTATTAGATGATACATTAATAAAAGAAATAGATAAAAAAATAATTGATAATATAGAATTAGATGATTCATTAAATAAAAATATAAATAAAACATTAGCTGAAAATGTTATATTAGGTGATGCATTAGTAAAAGAAATGTATAAAGAATTAACAGATACGATATTGATTAGTGAGGATTTAGATTTAAATTTAATTAGCGCTGGTACAACTTTATATTTATACCCAGCAGATATTATAACATTAAATGACGATATTGATTTATTACTATGTAGATTACAGGAATTACAAGATATTGTTTTTATATCAGATACAATATCATTATCATTAATATCAGGAGAAGCTGCTTATTATTCATTAGACCCAAGAGAAACAATTAGAGAATATTTAGGCACTGAACGATATATAAGTAACGATAAAATTTATACAATAACAATAGCAGATGAACATAGAATAAATCATAATATACCAATATATTTAACTGAAGAAACAAAAGCTGGATTAAGTCCATTACCAGCTTTACCATTTATAGAATTAGGATTATTACTCGAAACTATGGAAGAACATAATGTTGGTGCAACAGTTAGAAAACATGAAGTTATGATTGATGTAAATATATATTGGCAAAAAATGGATAATATAGATAGCATTAATTTCGGAAAAGAAATTAGTGAAGAATTAAATTATTTAATTAGAGGAAACAAATGTAGAATACTTGGTACAGATTATTCTATATACTTCTTAAAAACAGGAAGAGTTTTTATAGAAAAATATGGTAAACAGGTTGTTTATCATAAGAATATGGAATTATATGTACAATGGTATGATAATATAGAATAAAAATAAAGGGGGAAAAAAGATGAAAATCAATAATGGAATACCAGTTATTGGAAAAGTCCATATAGCACTATACGATGAAAACGGAAAATTAAAAGAAGAACAAAATATACATAATTTAGTGGTGGCTTTAGGATGCGCATATATCGCTGATAAAATAAGTGATGATGCCGAAACTGCGATGTCGCACATGGCTGTCGGTGATGATTCAACACCAACTAATTGTAGTCAAACTGCATTAATTAGCGAATTAGCCAGAGTTGCATTAGATTCAACTACACAAGGCGCTGGTGCAAATGATAATGATGTTGTTTATGTGGCAACTTTCGGTGCTGGTACTGGAACAGGCGCATTAACTGAAGCTGGGATATTCAATGATGTTTCAGCAGGTACTATGTTTTCAAGAGCAACATTTAGTGTTGTTAATAAAGCTGCTGCTGATACACTTGTTATAACATGGACCGTAACAATAGGAAGTTGTTAATTAGAATAATAATATTGAGTAATAACGATTGGCGTATTTCGTTATGAAATATATCATTATGAATGAAATTAAAAAATTAAAGGGGGAAAAATAATGGCAAGTTTAGGATTACCATTTCAAGGAAAACTATGGTATTGGATAGAAGATTCTTACGGAGATGGACCAACAGGTTCTGCATTACCAGTATCTGTTAGGGTAATGAATGTCAGATTAGGATTAGCAGATAAGCACAAAACAGTAAGAGGATTTGATTCACCAAATGCAACATTAATTGAACAGTGTAATGATTTTACTTTGCATGTTGAGTATATTCCTCAATGTGGAGATACTTTATTGGATGATGCAAATACTAGAGTGGATTGTTTACTAAATTCATTATGTTTTTATTTAGAAACTAATTCATGCAGTTCTGTTACTGATGATAAATCAATATGGCTTTGTAAAGGTGCTAAATGTAAAACTACAAGAATTTCAGCATCACATAATACAGAATATGTTTTAGCTATGGATTTTTCATTAAAATCAGCACCAACTGATGATGGTTCAGCTTATTCAGAACCAACAGCATTATCTGGTGAGCTATGTGCATTCAATATAGCTGGTTCAATCAACGATGGAACAAACCCATTGGCTTATATTCTTGATTCAATTGATATTACAATTGATAATGGGGTAAAAGACCATTACGACCATGATTCATTAGATAAACAATATTCAATTGAGGGAGAAGTTGGATTAGAAGGTTCTTGTGATATATCACTCGATGAGGGTGGTTCAGAACACTTATCTGATGTTTTAGCTCAAGCTGATTTTGATATTGTTGTGAACATGGGAGATTCAGGGTGTCCGAAGATAACTCTATCAAGCTGTAAATGGAAGAGTAGTGAAATACCTGCTGATAATGGTGGAGATATAATGAAAGAATCTGCACCGTTTACTGGTGTAACATTTACAATAGATACCGTAACATAATAAAATTTTTAGGGGATTTTTATCCCCACAATTTTATTTATCTATGGGAATTAACCAAGCTCAACTCTTGGAGATGAATATATGAATGAAAGATATAAATTAAAGTTTGTAAATAAAGGAAAAGAATTTGTAATGCCAGATTGGACCGTAGAAAAACATGAAACATTATTAGAAGAAATGATACAGTATGATGAGAAATTAAAATTAGGTGAAATATCACAAGCTGATTATGATAAAAAATATAGGACAACGATGATAATGTTATCATTAATAGAAATAGACAAGAATATAAAAATATCTGATTTGCAAAAAATGCACCCTGATGATTTTATAGAATTGTGGGTAGCAGTTTATCGTTCAGGTAGAACAGGAATAAAAGTGAAAGATAAGGATTTTCAGGAAGGGGAACAATCCCCAAAGTTAGAATAAGTGTAAAAGAACAACTTGAAAATCTTATAGAAAATAGGTGCATAGTGTATTTGCAAACTGGCAACATGAATGATATTAAAAAAATGAAATTAGATGATTTTAGATGTGTAATAGAACAACTTATTAGAAGTAGAACACCAAATGAAAATAGATACAAATCTGAATTATCCGATTCACAAAAAAATATGATTGCTTATCATAAAAATAAATTTCAAAAAGATGGTAAGGTGAAATAATGGCTGAAGGCGTATCAGAAAAAATATCAATATTATTTGATGACAAAGGCACTATTAAAAAAATAACTAGAGAAATTAAAAATTTTGAAATGTCAATACATGGTGCTGGTCAGAAAATGAATACAATGCAGAATGTTGGTAAACAATTAATGACTAGATTTTTTGGAATAACTGCTATAATAGGATTAAGTATGAGGGCATTCCAAGAATTACAAAAATGGGTTGGAGAAAGTATAAAAGAATTTAGGTCATTCCAAACAAGAATAGCAGAGGTTAGCTCAATTTTGACTAATACAACCAGAGAAGTTTTACCATCTTTAGAATCTGGAATAACATCACTATCAGTTAAATATGGGCAATCTGTTGATGATTTAACAAAAGGATTATATGAAATTATTTCAGCAGCATTTGATGTTAAAGATGCTATGAATTTGCTTAATGTTGTTACGAAAGCTTCAATAGCTGGATTAACAACTGTTACAGGTGCAGTAAGAACATTTACTGGTGTATTAAATGCTTATGGATTATCTGCTGCTCATGCACAAAAATTATCTGACCAATTATTTACAGCCGTTGTGAGAGGTAATTTTACTTTTGCTGATTTAGAATCTGCATTGGGATATGTAGTTCCAATAGCTGCTGAAGCTGGTGTTGCATTTGAAGAAGTTGCATCGGCATTAACAACAGCGACAAGACAAGGACAACATATTGATTCAGTAACAAGAGGTTTAGGATTAATGATTCAGAATATTATTAATCCAACAAAAGAAGCTGCTGACGCAGCAAAAGAATATGGAATTGATATGACGGCAACGGCATTAAGAGTTAATGGTTTAAAAGGATTCTTAAATGAGTTATCTGAAGCAACAAAAAAATATGGTTCACAGATTTTACCAGAGCTTATAGGAAACATGAGAAGCTTGAGAGTTGCTATGGCTTTAACTTCAGAATCTGGTATAGGTGGATTTATTGAAGATATGGGATTAATGGAAACAGCAACTGGAAGGACAGATGAAGCTCTTAATCAGATAATGCAAACCCAACAAACACTTGCAAATATTATGGACCAAACAATGAAACAAATAGAAAGAGGTATTGGTGAATCTTGGTCTGGATTTGATTTATGGATTAAGAAAACACAAATATGGTGGGGTACTTTATTTTCTGGTGGTGATGCTGGTAAAGCTGTTAGGACTTTAGAACAATCAATAGCTAATATTTATACAAATGCATTTAAAGCTGCTAATGCTGAAGTGGATAAAAATAAACAAACAAAACCATTATTTGACCGATTATTTTCATCAGGTCCTAAAAATATTACAGAAATGCGAACAATATTAAAAGAAGGTTCAAGATTTTCAGATTTAAAAGAATATTTAAATTATACAGAACAAATAGAATCAGCAGGTAAGGAAGCTTTAGCACTTGATAAATTAAAAACAGGGTTACTCGCAATAGACCATACTCTTCAAGCTCAAGAAGATACAATTAGAAAAGATATATCTAATCATAAAGAAATGGATTTAGCTAATTATGTAAGCGCTGATATACTTGAAGGTGTGGCAAAAGCAGCTAAAGAAGCTAATGCTAATGTTGAATTAACATGGCATGGTATGAGTTATTGGGGTAAAGCAGCTATGGCTGTTGGTGAAAAAAATAATGAAGTTGTGTCTAATGTAGAAAGTTTAAAAGCAATACAAGATTCATTAATGGGAACTGTTAATGATGTATCAGCAGCTTTTGAAGATGCTGCCGATACGATTGAAGCATATGAATCTAATATTGTTACATTAAATTCTGAAATAAATAAAATAACAGAATCAATACCAGCTTTACAACAACAATTACTTGAATTAACAGTTGGTACAAAATTGGATAGATTTGAACATTATGCAAATTTAGCAGCAGATTATGGTGAAAAATATATTACAGAATATACCAATGTTTTCGATGAATATGGAAATAATATGAGTGATGTTATAAAAACAATATATGAGTATAATGAAGCAGCTAGAGAACAAAAAATAGCTGTAAAAGAATTAGAAAAAGCTAATAATGATTTACAAATAGCTATGGCAAAAAATAATCTTGAAATGCTTAAATTACAATTAGCTGGTATGATGAGAAGGAGAGGTAACACAAGAGCAGAACAAAGGATGATGAAAAATTTACAAATAGAAAATACCAAACTTCGTATTGACCAGATGAAGCAAGAAATAGATATTCAAGAATCTAATGATAAAGAATTATTAGATGAAAAAGAAATAGCAGCAGAAAAAGCTCAAGCAATTTTAGATGAATATGTAGCAGCAGAAAGACACAACTTTTGGCTCATTAGTGATACTAGAGATGCTGATATTGCAGATTTAGCTGAAACAATTAGTGAACAAGAAGGACTATTAGAAGAAAGAAAAACTATGCTGACAACACAAATAAATGATTTAGCTAATTTAGAAAAACAATATGATGCAATAATTCTTAAAATAGCAGCTAGTCCAGAATTAAAAGATACATTTGAAAAAATAACTGGAATTGATACAACACAAGCAGCTAGTAGTGCGATAATGAATGCTATTGATGAATCATTAGGACCAGCCAAAGTATTTAATCCATTTAGAACAGGTCGTGGTTTTCAGGGTGGTACACATTCAGTACCAGAAACTGGATTTTATATGCTTCATAAAAATGAATCAGTTTCACCAGCAGGAAAAGAAGTATCATCTGGTGGTGGAAATATTACAGTTAATATAAATAATCCAATTGTTAAAGATGATTATGATGTTGCAAAATTAGCTAGGGCATTTGAAAATGTTTTAAGAGCTAATCTTCAAGATAAAAGAACAGGTAAAAATAAATATAGGATGATGTAATGTATAGAGAAGCAGAAAATAATATTAAACCATCTGTGCCATTTATAGAGCTTGGTGATTGTGCATTAAGTACAAGTTTAGGAAGTAATTGGTATAAAACAACATGGGGTGAGGAATATTTTTGTACAGCAGATTTTACTTATCAATCTGATGGTTCTATACTTGTTAATACAACTGGTTTATATTTAATTCAAGCAGAAATGACTTGTAGCACTTCAGCAGCAGGTAGTTTTATAATAAGATTATATGATGCTGATGGACAAATAACTGATTCATATTCAAAAGCTTATTTAACATCATCATCTGATGTCAATACATTAGTAGTATCTAAAACAGCTTATTTACAAGCTGGTGATGAGATTTCAGTTAGATTTTATAAAAGTACGGCTGGGATAGCTATCACTGGTGATGATTATTCAAGATTTAGAATTTCATATATACCATCTGGTGGTTGGAATAATAATGCTGGTGGTAATATTATCAATAGAGGAATTAGAAGGTGAAGTAAATGGGTGATGAATTACCATACTATGAAACATTCTATGGTGTTAAAATAGATGATTGGAATTGGGATTATGGCGCTGGATATTTTAGTAATACGCATTATGCATTAACAAAAGAATATTACAGTGAGGGTGTAGAATCAGATGATACAACATCATTAGTAACTGATTCCAATACGATAAGATTTTTATTTTCACATTGGATAAAACGAAAGTATTATATTGAAGGAACAGCTATCGGACAATTCACATTATCCTGCGATGGTGGAAATAGCGAAGTATCAAATTATGAAATACGACTTATGAAAATAGATAATCTTGGAAATGTTACAGAGCTTGGTACAACAGATGTTGTTGTTCCAGTTAATACTATTTTCACATGGGATGGTGGTTTAAATGTTGGTACTGAAATAGTTTATCCATTTGAAATTGAAATATCACCAGAGCAAGAAATGTTAAATAATGATAGATTATTTGTGGAATTAATAATTGTAATGAAAGATGCAAATGGAATATTGTATCATAGTAATGATGCGACATGGGAAGATTTTAAAATACAAATACCGTTTAGAGGTTTATAATGGGAATAATATATCTTCGACCAATATCTGATTCAACGAAATCGAGTGGTTGGAATGGTGGCACTATATTTAGTTATACATCATCAAATCTTTATACAAGAGTTGATGAAGAAATAGCAAATGATAATACAGATTATATTTTTCATCAAACAAGTGGTGTACAAGAAATATTATTTGAAATGTCAGAATGCACCATTACTAACACAGAATGGCTTTCTATAACCAATGTCCGTATTTATGAAAGAAGTAGAGCATATACGAGTGGTTCACCTTCTAATATCACATATACAAAATTACATACACATGGTAATGATTATTATGGTTCTGGACAAACAAATAACACATCGTGGGCAACACATTATGATGATTATCCAACAAATCCACATACTGGTAAAAAATGGACTTGGAATGAAATAAGTGATATGGAAATTGGAATTAAAATAACTGCTGCACAAAAATTACCATTGTGTACACAAATATATGCAGAAATAACATATGGTCCAGTGATATGTGGATGTGGTCCTCAACTTAACACAATAAAACTTATATCATATTGGAATGAAAATCATACTTATACTATTAGACCCAATGCTGATGGATGCGTTGAAGATTTATACACACAACCAGTAACAGGCGACCATTATACAAATGTTGATGAAGAAACATGTGATAATAATTCAACATATAACTGGTGGGATTATCCAAGTGAAGTATCAGATATGTATGAGTGTTCTGACCCATCTATTCCAAGTGATTATGATATTAAATCAGTTGTTATATTTGCTAAAGTATTAGGTGATTATTATTGGAATGGTGATATGATTTGTAAAATAGCTTTTTCTGATAATGATTGTACTAATATATATTATTCAAAAAATTTTATTTTCGGATGTAATCACGATGAAAATAATTTAGGTGGAGATTTTGATTCAATAGCTGAAGCATGGGATTTAAATCCGAGAACGAATAGTGAATGGACTATTAATGATATTAACAATTTACAAATAGGGTGTTTACTTAAATCGGCAATAGCTGGTAGTGATGCTAATGCTGTATGTGATTGTTTAACATCAGCCGATGGTGGCACAATACAATTAACACCAGTTGGTGCAGCAGAAAATTGGGATTGTGTAGATGGTGGTCATTGTGTGAATCAGCCATATGTTTGTAATAATGCTTCAACAACATGGCAAAGAGATTTATATGTTATGCAAAATTGTGATGAGTATTATCCAGATTATCCAGAATTACAAGGTAATCCAGAAACAGTAATATGTCAAGCTCATGTTTATAGAATAGACCATAGTAATAATGCTCAAGCAAGAATAGTTTTATATACACATGGCACTGCTTATACATATGATACTAAATCATGGCAAAGTGGTTATGAAGATACTGGTTTTAATTTATCACAAAATCCTTTTACGACATCTGATTGGACTTGGGATGAAATAGCTAATATGGAAATAGGTATTGATTTATATTCACCAGATAACCCTGCTGATACAAGATGTTGTGATATTGATTTATCCATAGTTTATGATAGAGAAATAACAACAAAAATTGCAGTATCACAAATGTATGCAATAGTGAATGCTCAATCAGAGGTATCTGATTATTTATTATTACCATATCCATCAAAAGTTGAAATAAGGCATAATATAAATACTAATGCAATCAATTTTCAATCTGGAAATCGTAAATCATATGGTATTCAAAGAAGTAAAAAAACATTAATATTATCAGGATTATTATGGGATGGTTGTGTAGATAGTAGCGCATCTTGTATGGAAATTATTAATAATGTTAAAACAATGGCTAAAAGATTGGAACAAATAACATTGGATGATTTTATATATCCATCATTATGTACTGATTATAATATAATATCATTTACACCAGTGCAAATATCAAAAAGACCAAATCTATATGAATGGAAATTAGAATTAGAATTTGTTGATTAGGTGATAATATGGAATATTTTACAATGACATTTGAAGATTCATCTGAAGTAACATTAGCAAATCCATATTTTGGTGGAAATATGATAGGACCATTAGATATGAATTTTAGTAATATGCAATTTAAAAGTGGTAATTATAAATCATATGTAAATTCAATAGCCGAAGAAACATTTACAATAACAGGATGTGATTATGATGATGCACTTTCTAAACTTATGACAATAAGCGACCAAGCTGATGATGGCTCTCAAGTTATTATTTCAGTAATGGATGATACTTGGAATGACACATATATAATTGAATCAATTTCATATAGTGTTATTGGTAAAAAAGATGGTGAAGATGTTTGGGAATATAGTATAACATTTTCTAAAGCTGAAGATTCAGCACCGAGTTGATAACATGAAGAAAGTAAATAAAGATGAATTAAAAAATATATTAAGTGAAATTAAAAAATTTGCAAAAGAAGCTAGAAAAGAGAATAATGGTGATTATAATAAAATATCAAATAAGGATATATTATTTTTCTTTTTAGCTCAAATAACGGATATTGACACTAGATTAACCAAAGTTGAAACAACTCAAAAATTATTATGCTGGTTTTTTGGTATTTCAATTTCAATAATAGCAGTTGCTTTATCAGCAGGTGCTATATTTGGGGTGATACCATGAGTATAATAGAAATAGAATGTTTAATAATTATGGTAATGGCAATCCCATTAATATTTAAATTTAAAGATTGGTGGTTTAAAAAACAAAATCTTTCAATAAAAAAATCAGAGGAATATGCATTTCTTTTAATAATGTTCACATCATTATTTGCAATAAGTTATGTTTTACATGAAAAATTTTTTATGCTATTAAGTTTTGCATTTCTTTATTGGATAGTTTATGACGCAATAAAATATAATATTCAATTATGGAAAGAATTTTTAAGAATTTACAAAAAGTAAATGGGGGATGGAATTAATAAAACATAAAGGGGGTGAAAACAAATGGCAGAATTAAAAGAATGGTGGAGAAGTAAAACACTATGGGTTAATATTATTGCCTTTGGTGCATTATTAATTCAATCCATAAATGGTTTTGTTATAGACCCTGTTGAACAAGCAGCTTTTATAACGATACTGAATCTTGCTTTGCGTTTAGCAACAAAAACAGGATTAGAATAAATTTTTTGAACAAAAGGGGGAATTGAGGATATGTATTTCTTTTTTCTCTTTCTTCATACATATCCTCTTCTCTACTTTATTTTATTATTGTGATAATTAATTCTCTTAATCTAAAATCTTTTTGGTCGCAATCAGTTTCTATTGCAAATATTCGTTGCCATTTACCTAATAAAAGTTTTCCGTTCTCAATTGGTATGGCAATTTGCGTATTAAAGAATAACATGCGAATATGACTAGCACCATTTAATCTTTCATTCGGTGGCACTTCTCTTAATTTAACTTTATTATGTTTATATTCACCATTCATCGGTGCAAGTTTTTCCAAGAAATCATCTATATCATTTAATGATAACAATTCGTTCTCCATTATTTTTAACCCAAATGTTGTATGCATTGAGTTAATAAATAACATTCCTTTTTTAACTTGACTTAATTTAACATCCGTTTCGACTATATCAGTTATATCAATAAATTCTTTTTCAGCGATTAAATGCATTAACCTTCTATACATATTTCTTCACCTTTTCTATATATTATATTTTTACCATTATGGGAATCCCAAAAAGAATCATAAGCAGTTGATAATAGTAATTTTTTTATTAAATTAGCGATGTCCTCTGGTTTTAATAATGTTGATTCATCCTCATTTGGAAATAATTTTTTTCTCATTTTAGTATTGGTTCTACCAATTGATAATGTAATAGCTTTAATATTTTCTTTAGCTAAACAATCCGATAACATGATTAATCCTGCTTTTGAGATACAATAAGCCGACCAATCAGCTTTACCATCACAACCTGCTGTTGAGCCGATGTTAATTATTGTATCTGCACCATTAAGTATTGCATATTTTGAACACATGGCTGCACCAATTAAATTAATATTAATATGTCTTTTAAGCTCTAATACATTTAATTTAATAATAGGTTCTCTGTATATGTACCCTGCATTGTTAATTAAGATATTTGGCTTAATTTTTTCCATATATTTTTTTATTTCAAATGTGGATGTGATATCTAATTCTTCCTTACTTGGTGTATAAACAATAAATTCTTTTTCTAATAATTGTCTAGCAGCTTGTGCAATATCCCCACTTCCACCTGTTATTACAATTTTTTTCATTTTTTTCTACTCTCCCTTGAATTTAATCTAACATTATCAAATTTTGGTTTTTTAACACCCATATAATCACAAATTTTTTTAACATAAGCATCAGCATCTTTAACTAATTCAGAATAATATAATATTAAACAATCATTCCATAATGATTTTATTTCTTTAATAATCATTATGTGATTGTTCCAATTTTTATCATATGCAGCTAAAAATTCTTCATATGTTCCATCGAATTTATGTAATGCACCTTCTTTTTCAACACACATTTGTGCATAATTAGATTCAATAAATTCTTCTTCATCCGTTCTTAATGTAATTATTATTTTAGCATCTGGAAAAATTGTTTTCAATATTTTTAATGTTTCATATCTCCACGATACTGGTAATTTTGTTTCGCACCAACCAGATAATCTTTCATCACTTATGAGTATCTTATCATTAGGATAAATATATTTAAATGTTAAAGCATAAGATAAACTAGGTTTCCAGTAAAATCTTATCCCTTCTAATTTTGGAAAAACCTTTTTTTGTAAAAATTTCGTGCCAGTTTTTATAGTACCAATATGTAGATACAATTCACCCATCATATATCACGATTCCAATTAAAACATTCTTTTCTTGTTTTGAATATTGCTTTCAACATGCCTAAACAAACTTTAGTGTAATATCGAGTATATTCAAAATTTTTAAAATGAGTGGTACATCGTATTCCCCAATAAACAAAATAAAAAGGTCGCATCAATGTTCTAGGATTCCATCCCTTTGCTTTTAATTCACCTGCTATTCCCCATGATTCTGTATATAACCCAAATTTTTTGTAAACACCATGCTTAAGATGTTTACATGGAAGTGCGATTTCTATAACATCATAACCTTTTTTAATCATCCATTGGCACATTACATAATCTTCCCATGCATTAAGATTGTCTATTGGTGCATTAAGTAATGGTTCTCTTAAAGTAATTGTGTTATTTGTATAAGCTCTTTCAAATTCACCTTTTTTTAATTGTCGTGGTAAATTATTTCTTAATTGTCGCTTATATTCATGGTCTGCTTCAACAAATGGTATATCTTCTTTTGTTTGTCCATACACCCATCCAGTTTTATCATTGACCGATTTACAAATTTCTTTATACCAATCTTTAGGTAATTCAATATCACTATCAATCCATGCCACCCATTTTGTTCTTGCATGTTTTAACCCTAACAATCTAGCATGACCTAATGTTCCATCATCCCAAAATATGGTACACCCGTATTTATAAGCTATTTCTATTGTATCATCCGTAGAAAGTTTATCAACAATTATTACTTCTTTTAATGATTTACCAAATGCAGGACCAAGTGATTTTAAAGTTTGTTCTAATTCTGGCATACTATTCCATGTTGGAATAATTACGGTTATTGGTTTTCTTTTCATTATATCACATCCAAATATTTTAAATCTCCTTTATAAGTTATTTTAAATAAATTACTTCCATTGATTATGAATAAATATGGTTCAATACCAAATATTTCATACATCATTTCTGTATCTGATGTTCGATTAAGTCCTTTTAATTGTTTATGAGCTTTTAATAATAATTTTGTCCTAAATGCTTGTGGCACTAATAACTCATAACAATTTTTTCTATCAATATGCGTACCTTTCCAAACAATTGTATTAGTACATTTTTTAGCATATGATACTGATGGTAAACTTTCAGATACTATCATGGCTAAAAGTTGTATTTGTCTAGCTGTTACGAGTGGTCTTGCTGCTTCAACAATAACAACAGTATCATATTTTACTTTTTTTAATCCATTATAAACAGCACCCTGTCTACCATGTTTTGAATAGCCCATTATAAGTACATCATCACTAACATCGGTGCATGTATCATAAACATGTTTCCAAAGTGGTTTACCTTTCCAATATACATTTTGTTTTTTTCCACCGAATCGTTCACCTTTACCACCTGCTAATATTATACAGCTAAATTTATTCAAGATAACACCTTTCTATTCCATCAATTTTTTCTTTTAAGCATTCAGAGCCACCAAGCGTTTTTCTTTTCTTAATAGGATTTCTCCAGTTTTTTCCATAATTAACTTCACAATATGAATCAATTGGAAAAGGAACTAAAACAGTTATTCCATAATATTTTACTTTTTTAAATGTATCAACTTTCATTTTAAGCTCTCTAGTTGTTGTAAAAAATAAATCTATTTTATATAACATATCAGCAATTGTTCCAGTGATTTTATTTTTTTTATAGTTAGAATATTGTTTGGAATCAAAAAATGGAATTTTTTTATTCTTATTTGTAAATTCTAATATGGTTAGAAATACTTTATATAAATAATCAAAACATTTTGATGGGATATTAACTCTTATTAACCATCTAAATGTATATCTATTATGTTTATCTATAATAAATTCACTAATATCTACATGAAATGGTTGTATTTTTTTATCATAAATAAATAAACCTCTATAACACTTAGGTTTCAATACTTTATCTCTTATGAAAAACCCCTCTTGTTTTATTAAATCCAGATTTTGTAATAATTTATCAAATCCTTTAGTTGTTGTTCCTATATCTATATCATTATCCCATTCAAATCGTTTATGCTGTTGTGCATAACCAAGTAATGTTCCGAAACTCAACCACATTGGTATATGTAATTTATTGGCTATTTTATAAAGTCTTTTTAAAATATCTGAATAATCCTTATCTGAAATATAATCAATTTCTTTTTTAATTCTTCCCATAAACATCACCATTTTCTGTCCATTTTTTATCTTCATATTTAGCAACTTGTCTACGATATAACTCAAGTTTTACACATTCAAGTACACCGATAACTTCATTATAATCAGAATAATGTGGATTTTTACCTAAATATTTATCAATAATTTTTGTTATCAAATAATTTAATCTACCTGCATTTAACTGTATGTCAGGGTCGATTGCTTTTAATATTGCATCAAATAATTCTCTTTCCCATTCTTTTATATATGGCATTTTATTTTCCTCTTTTTATCATTCTTAATTCAAATTCTAAAGCTTTTGTTTCAGCGTCAGCCCATAAATAATAATGTCCCCATTCGTGGAATACAAGTCCTAAATAAGTACATGATAGTTTTTCTTTTTGTTTTCTTTTATTAAATACATATGGATATAATAAAATAATTTTTCCTGATTCTGTGCATTCACCTAATGATTTTGTCTTATCAATTTTCTTTTTGAAATTAGTTACTGGTACTTCAAGCTCATACCAATTACAGAATATCGTAAAAGCTTCCCTATACATTTTATAATTATCAATACTTAATGCTCTTTTATTATTTTTTTCATTCTCATAAAAAGTATTCAATAGTTTATGCATTTTTTTACATAAATGTTTTGGTGGCATTAACACTTTCATATTCTAACCCCGAATGTTGTTTTATTTATTGTATTATTTGAATATCCTTTTTTCTTTAGCCATTTTTTAAATGAATTAACTGAAGCAAATTGTTTAGTTGAACAACATCTAATCCATAAATGTTTTCTTATTTTAATATTTGGTGCTATAATATATACAGGTTTATGTAAAACAAATCCACAATAAAATATTTCCATATAAGAACCAATTGATTCTGAATCAACTATGATTGATATAATACCATCACTCTTATCTATTAAACTTAAATCACCTTTAACTATTTTTGTAGCATCCTTATCACTATATTTTAATCTAACAGCTAATTTTATATTTTCATTATTAAGTTGTTCAATATCTTTTCTTTTTGAATCAAAAAATGGATTAATTAATTCTATATTAAAATCTTTTTCCAATTGAAGCTCTATTTCTCTAACAAAAAATCTATACTTGAATTGATGTGCGAGATAAAATTTTTTCATTTTTCATACCACCTATTTTCCAAAATATATAAATATTTAATATGATTTGTGCTAATGCAACAGCTAAAGCTAAATGTGTTCCTAACATCGCATATGCAATACTAACAAGTGTTAATGCGAATAATTTAAGGCGATAATGTGTTTTTGAAAATGATTTAGTATCATAATTTTTTGTAAATAATTTATGTGCTTGTTTGCCATCAGCGAGAACAAATCCTATATTAGCAACAGCGAATAATAAATCTTCTATTATCATTCATAATCCTCTAATACTTTTATTTTTTTATTATCATATAAATAATTCAACAATTTGTAATTAATCGTTTTATACCATAATTTATCTTTATTCATTTCCATACACTATCCATATAGTTTCTACCAGTATCTGGACAGATAAAAACTATATTAACTCTAAATCTATAACCAACTAATTGTTGTAAAGCCATCCGTAATGCAACAAAAAAAGCTGCACCCGTTGAAGGTCCACCGAATATTCCCTCACTCTTGCAAAGCTCTTTCATATACTGCACAGCTTCCTTATCACCAACTTGATAAATCATATCAACAGCTTTTTTATCAAATATTTTAGGTATTCTTTGTATATCAAGATTTTTTAATCCCTCAATTTTACAATTTGGTTTTGGTTGTACACCGATAATTTCCCATCCTTTTTCTTCTTTTAAGTATTTACTGCATCCCATTATTGTTCCAGTTGTCCCCATAGCACAAACAAGAATGTTCTTATATTCTTTAGGGTTATATTTCCAATTGCTATCTGGTTTATAATTTTCTGGTTCTGTTTCACATATGATGTTTTTTAATTGATATTCTATTTCATATGCTGTTTCATAATAATGACAATCAATACATTGTGAATTGTCAAATTGATTAAGCCATAAATAATTATCTCGCTTTGAAAATATATTAGCCGTTCTTATACAATCGTCAATTGTCCCTTCGATTAATAATATTTCTGCACCTAATGATTTCATTATTTGTACTTTTTCTTTAGATGTAGAATCTGGAATAATTAATAAACATTTTATCTTTCGTTTAAGACATGCATAGGCAATACCTATTCCAGTATTGCCTGATGATGCTTCAATTATTATTGTATTACCAGTTACTTTACCATCATAAACAGCATTATTTACTAACCATTCACCTATTCTATCTTTAATAGAGCCATTAGGATTCATCATTTCAAGTTTAGCAAATACTCTAATATTACCATTACGATAATTTTTTAATTCAACTAATGGTGTTTTCATTTTCTTTTTTCTCCTTTTGTTCTAATGCATGTTTTCTCGATTGTTTTGGTATAGTATTAAATTGTCCACTACCATTACCAAAGGTGTAAATATTTAAACCTAAATCATCAAATATACAATATGAAACCATATGTTTCAATTTGCAGAATCTTACAACTTCATCAATTGTTTCCATTTTTAGAAATAACAAATTTTCTTTTGCACCTAATTCTTCAGATTCCCAATACATTATTTTCCACTTTCTCATTTTTATACACCAAAGTAAACATTTGGAAATGTCAGGGATGTAGCATTTGCGATAGCTCAAAGCAGATTGCGTTGCTTATGTAAAAGAACATTAATCATGCCTGACCATAATTGTCGCTTTCTGCACCATCTATCCTGTTTCCTTTTTAAATAATAAGAATAGGGAATTTAATCCCTATCTACTTCAACTTTAAAGTTATATGCTGGTTTACCTTTGCTGGTTTTTATCATACCTAGATAAGTTAAACGGACCAAATCTCCTTCCTTAACTGGCTCAACAACTCTTGTTCCATGTCCCATAGCTTCAATCAATGTTCTTTTACCTGTTATTAAAACTGGCTTTTTAACGCCCTTAACTTGGACTTCATAAATTTTTTTGTACTGTTCAGAATCACGAATACTAACAACTGTGAATACTATTGGTTTATTTTGTTCGACTAAATAGGATGATGGCACTCTGTCCTTTGGTAGTTTATCATAATTGTCTTTACCAAATATAGCAAAGAGTAAATCCTCTTTTTGTTCTGCGAAGGTCATTCTTCATCATCACCCCCTGCATCTTCGGATGCTTTTTTCATATTTTTCATAGATAGTAATGTCATACGCATTCTTAATAGGTCAAGCTCTTGTGATTGTTTGAATGCACTACGGTGGAATAATTCATCATATCCAATTGTTTTAGGTAATAAGAAACAAACAAATCCTTTCGATGATAAATTAGTATAAGTCCTATCATCTAATGCACCGAAATAATTAAACTTTGGCAAATCAACAGGCATATCATGTATTGTTTTAAAATCATAAGTATTTGATATTAGCATATATTTAGGTTTTTTAAATATAAAATCAAGCATTCTTATAATTACTTCAGTTTTAAGAACAATTGGTTCATCCTTCACACATATTATTATTTTGTCGAATTGGTCCGATATTGACATAATGCTCATAACCATACCGAATGTTGGTGGTTGTGCTGTTATTGGAACAAATAATATTTTTGGTTTATTTTCCATTTTCATCATCTTCTTTATATAATTTTGTTTCAGTTAATTTAGCACCACAATAAGGACAATATTCTATTT
>JGI2172J19969_10000026_pt1 | contig 47427 bp, 46 predicted proteins | sample DeeMarSWOR230_32_FD_19969 | JGI IMG/M metagenome (IMG submission 19969)
TGTTTCATCTCGGCAAGGTCCTCGAGATTTGCCGCCGAAGGAGGCATTCCCGTCAGCAGCGAGGCCTCTTCAGGGCTACAGGTGGCCTTTATGAGGGGCATCAATTCATTCGCTTCAGGCAAACCCCACCACGTCTGCCTTAACCGGTCAATAAAACGGGAATAGACTTCCTCTTGAATCATTTGGATTACCTCCTTTCCTTTGTGGCGCCAGCAAGGCATCGAGAATTCAGTTCCGCTCGCAGGCTCCAGGACCTGATAGGCCACGACTCTTGGCCTCCTTAGGCTTACTCGCCTATAATGCAAGAGGTTTCTGTCAAGGCAAGTTCGATGATTGATCTATCCCTTATTTCGCAGCTCCCTGATGAGGATTGGCAGTATCTCCATTGCATCGCCAACGATACCAAGGTCTGCAACCTTGAATATGGGTGCATCTGGGTCTTTATTGATTGCAATGATAGTCTTTGCTGAACTCATTCCAACGAGGTGCTGGATAGCCCCGCTAATTCCCACAGCTATGTAGAGTTGAGGGCCTACCGTGAGTCCTGATTGTCCTACCTGCTTGGTGTGGGGTATCCAATCGAGTTCAACAATGGCCCTTGAGCCAGCCATTTGGCCCCCAAGTGAGGCTGCCAATTCTTGGATGAGTTCCAGATTTTCCTTTCTCTGACATCCTCTGCCGGCTGAGACAATAATGTCAGCATCCTCAATGCCAACTTCTCCTTCATCCGCGAGCCGTTCGATACCTACTGCCTTTGTTCTGATTGCAGCAGGGGAGAGTGCTATTTCAAAGTCTTCGATTTCCCCCTTTCTTGAGTTATCAGGCTCTCCAAAGGAAAAGACATTTGGTCTGACAGTTGCCATTTGTGGCCTTGTGTATGGCGCAACTATTGATGCCATGATGTTTCCACCAAATGCAGGTCTTGTCTGGAGCATCTGTCCCTTTTCATTTATATCCAGACCAGTACAATCTGCGGTAAGTCCAAGGCGTAGCCTCGCGGCGACCCTTGGGGCCAGCTCCCTTCCATGGGGTGTTGCGCCAAAGAGAAAGATAGATGGTTTTTCCTTGGAGATAACAGCAGATATCACAGTGGTAAAGCTGTCAGTTGCGTAGCGATCGAGAAGTTTGTGTTGAGATCTAATTACCCTGTCAGCACCATAGGCAATCAGCGTCTCAAGTTCTGCCAGCCTTCCATCACCTAAGACTACTACCGACAGTTGTTGGTCAAGTTTGTCGGCAAGTCTTCGCCCCTGAGAAAGGAGCTCCCTGACCACTTTCCTCGGGACAAGCCTTTCACCCTTCTCCGCACATTCTCCCCAGATAAAGACACCAGAATATTTGTCCAGCTCTTCTTCTGGAACTCGTTTCCTCTCAATCGAAAGGGCCCCTTCCGGACAACTGTTTACACATGCCCCACAAAGCGTGCAATTGTCTTGCACTTGGGCTACCTTATCAGAAACGATGATAGCACCAAAGGGGCACATTTTCTCGCAGATCTTACACCCGGTACATTTCTCTGTATCGATTTTAAGCATTCTATTCCTTAAACGAAGCTCCTTTGTCTGAGGAATTCAACCAGTTTCCTTGCGGCGCCCTGTGCTTCACTACCATCGATGAGCTTTGCCCCTTTTTTCAGCCTAGGCGGAAAGATTTTTACCACTTGGGTTGGTGATCCTTTGAGGCCAAGTTCGTCCTCATCCATAGTGAGGTCTGAAGCAGTAACAAGCCGGAGCTCTTTTCTGCGTGCGTCGAGAATTTCTTCAAAGGAAGACACGCTTCTTATCATGGGTCCTTTGCTTATAGAGACGAGGCCAGGAAGTTTTATCTCTACTATTTCATAGCCTTTTTCTATCTCTCTTGTTACCCTGGCCTTCTTTTTGTTACGGGTGAGTTCTATGCCCACTCCGTACATTACCTGAGGGATACCAAGGATTTCCGCAAGCTCAGGGCCAACCTGGGCCGTGTCGCCATCTATTGCCTGCTTTCCCACAAGAATCAGGTCAAAGTCTTTTTCCATGGCCCTTATAGTTTCAGCCAGGGTTAGGGCAGTAGCCCACGTATCAGAGCCGGCAAATTTGCCATCTGATAGCATAATGGCCCTATCAGTTCCCATCTCAAGGCACCTCATCAACGCAGCCTTTGCCTGTGGAGGTCCCATGGAGATGGTCACTATCTCTATATCACCATAATGCCTTCTCAGATCCAAGCCCACCTCTACAGCATATTCGCAGAAGGGATTGAGGATTGAGGCCACCCCTTCTCTCATAAGGGTCCCTGTTTCAGGATTTATTGTTACATCCGTAATTTCCGGAACCTGCTTTACACAGATGACTATCTTCATCGTAACTACTCAGCCACAGATTTACGCTGATTATCGCCGATATTCTTTCTTTTATTATCATATACAAATCTTTTGAATCCGGTTAAGACAATATATAGGGCGTTTTCATAGACAGATTCTAGAAATCCATCACCAAGCTCATTATAAACTTCATAGAAACTTTTAAGAATAATATCTGTGATTTTTTTGTATTTAAAAGTACCTGCGTGCATCTGTGCGAATCTGTGGCTATTTTCCCTTACATATCCAGCATGTTTCCTGGATTTATCATGAGATTTGGATCAAGGGCAATTTTCACTGCCCTCATTTCTTTCAGTTCCTTATCCGAGAACATGATAGAAAGAAATTCCTTTTTCATCTTACCAATACCATGTTCAGCAGATATTGTTCCCCCTAGGGCCACTGCCTTTTTGGCAAATTCATGGTAGATAGAGAGGCCATCGCGCATCTCTTTCAGGGTTCTGGGAATAATATTTATATGAATGTGATTGTTGCCAATATGCCCGAATGCAACCCATTCGAGGCCTGCCTTAGCTAATTTGGATTCATAAAATGCCCATATTTCCTCAAGGGCCTGATCCGGAACAGCAAGGTCAGTTGAAAGCTTATGGAGTTCAGGCATCTTCTTTTTTCTCTCAGCTATGATAGTGTTGATGGTTTCAGGAAGGACATGCCTGAAATTCTTGAATCGTTCCAGATCCCTTTGTTCATATCCAGCCCATGAACTTGCCAGTGTTGATCCACGTTCAGTAACTATTTCTTCCAGTTTGGAGTAGTCATTATCTTTGGTTTCAGGATCGAATCTTAGATCAAAGAAGACTGCAGACTTTGCATAATCTGGTATTGGGGGCATTCCCACAATCCTGGGATCCTCCTTCTGTTTCTTCCGGAGAAGATTGAGGGCATGAGAGCTATAGAACTCAATAAACTCCGGCCGGATACTTTTCTCTTTGCGGAGGGAAATCACAAAATCAATCGCCTTATCATCCGATGGCAAAAACTGAACAATTGAGATAGGGTTATGCCATTTTTGAAGTGCCACCTCAGCTTCAGTAATTGCCCCAAAAATACCTTCACTGCCTATGAAGAGGTCAATCAGATCCATGTTAGATGCCGAGAAGATACCCGCGGCATTCTTTGTTGAGGGCATAGTGTACTTTGGAATCTTTACTATTGCTTCATTTCCCTTGCTATCGATTATGGTAAACTCACCAGCTGGTGTTGCAAAGTATTTACCCCGGGGAATCTCAAGGACCTCTCCTGAGGCTAACATGACTCTTATCCATCTCACCCAGTTTCGCGTGGCCCCGTATTTATATGTCCTGGCACCAGATGCATTGGTGGAAACAGTTCCACCCAAAGCTGCCCCCATCTCGGTTGGATCAGGGGGATAGAAGTAGATAGTTGGGCTTTCCTTATATCTTTGAAGAAATGCCTTGGTTTCAGCAGTACCTCTCTCGTTGAGACCAGGAAAGTTTTTTTTCATTGCCCAGTCGTTAAGGTCCATTAGAGTCACACCACACTCAGCCCGAACAAGCCATTCTTTTGAGCTGCTATCATACCTGATCCCCAGGATCTTATCGAACTTCTCGAGGGATACTATTGCCCCTCCATGAGGCACTGCCCCACCGACTATGCCAGTTCTCGCAGCAGATATCGTTAGCGTGATAGCCCTTTTGGCCATTTCTCGAAAGACCGCCGAGAGTTCAGCTTCGTTGGTGGGAAAGAAGAGATATTCGGCCCCTTGGTGAGGAAGTCTTGATTCGTCAGAGAGATAGGAGCTGTAATTCCTGCTTATTTCGCTATAACCTTTAATACAGCGAACCCTCTTGAAATCAATAGAAGGTACTATCTCAGAGGCAATCTCATGCATGGGCTATACAGATTCTCCTTTTTTCCATTTACGTCACCGTTACCTTAATACGTTTTTCGGTAATGGTTACGAAGCCCGTTTCGTTGTGCGGTTACGTGATTCGTCTTTTCTTCACGTCACCCTAACCGTTGCCGAGATACTGAAGAAGTAAGGCGGAGCAAGTTATGCAAGATTTTACCACTTGACCACACTAATATTGGAAAGCGTTCTTCCCAGAAAGCGCTCCCCGATTACCTGGAATCTGATGGGTACGTCCGTGACATAAAACCGGTATTCAGGGGATTTCTGTTGTCTATTGCGGAGATTATGTTTGCCTAATAACTCCCCTGTCTGCTTTGTGATCGCCTGAGCAGAGTCCACGAGCCTTATGTGATCTCCCAGAATTTCCTGAAGCACTGGTTTTAGCAGGGGATAGTGAGTACACCCCAAAACCAGGGTATCAACGTTGTGGGCCATAACTGGCTTAAGGTACTCCTGGGCCGTGAGTCTAGTTACCTGATGATCCAACCACCCTTCTTCCACCAGTGGTACAAATAAGGGGCATGGTTGAGAGAAAATCCGAATCTCCGGGTCATACGTGTTGATTGCCTTTGCATAGGCATTGCTGTTGATAGTTGCCGGGGTACCAATCACACCAACATATTTACTGTGTGTTTGGGCCACTGCACTCCGGGCACCTGCATCGACCACATCCAATACTGGAACAGGGGAGAGATCCTTTATAGCCTGATAGGCTACGGCAGACATGGTATTACAGGCAACAACGAGCAATTTAACCCCTTGATCAAGCAAAAATTCTGTGATCTGCTCCGCGTATCTGGAAATAGTTTCAACCGATTTCACCCCATAGGGTACCCTGGCAGTATCCCCAAAGTAGATAATGCTCTCAAAGGGAAGCCCTTCCATGAGGGCCCTCACGACGGTAAGTCCGCCTATACCTGAATCAAATACGCCTATGGGACTGTTAGGATTGACTTGCATAGGACTCCCAAAAGATTAAAAGCTCTCATATTGATAAAATGAAGTAATGAAAAAATCAAGAGGATTAAGGAGATCTATACCTAAACCTCTTTCACTAGAAGCACTAGAAAATTTTTTCTTTCAGGTGTTCGAGAAGGCGCTTCTGAATATTGTCAAATGACCCGTTTGACATAATGAGGATCACGTCTCCTGGTTTAATAAGATTAAGGAGTCCATCAAGGAGATTGTCATTATTAGGAAAATAGTGGGCCTCAATACCCCTCTCTCTTAGATTAGCGGTCAGTCTGGGAGAGGAAAATCTCTCATGTAATGGAATTTTGTCCATCATTGGAGGTTCTGGAAGAATGACTAAATCAGCACAATCAAAGGAAGAGGCGTAGGCCTTTTGAAAGATGTTCCTCCGGCTTGAATTTGATCTGGGTTCAAAAACGGCAACAAGGCGGCGGTTCTTATAATGGCTTTTCACTGCCTTTGTGGTTTCTTTTACAGACGTTGGGTGATGGGCAAAATCATCTATCACCCGGATATTGTTATAATTACCTAGTGGCTCCAGTCTCCTCTTCACCCCCTTAAACGTTGCAATGGCCTTGGCGATAATTTGAGGCCTTATCTTTAAATGGTTGGCAATAGAGATTGCGGCAAGGATATTGTAGATATTGTGGTCCCCATAAAGATTGGTAGTAACACTTAGATATTCTTTCTTGCCTTTTACTATAGTAAGCCTTGTCCCATTATCATCAGCAGTCATATCCCCAACAGAAAGATCTGCTTCTTGTCTTATTGCATATGTCATACATGGACACCTTGTTTGCGTAATCTCATCTTCTACTGCCGGATCGTCAATATTGGCACATAAGAGCCCTTGGGCAGGTATCATTTCAATAAGGTGTCTGAAGGAATCCTTGATTTCCTCAATTCCTTTGTAGATGTCAGCATGGTCAAACTCAATACTGGTTATCACACCTACGTAAGGATCATAGTGCAAGAATTTGGGTCTTTTATCAAAGAACGCGGTATCGTACTCGTCACCCTCGATAATAAAATATGAGTCATTAGATAATTTGAAATTGCTGTCAAAGTTNTTGGCTATACCCCCGATCATAAATGATGGATTCATGCCGGCCACCTCCAGAATCCATGCAGTTAGAGCAGATGTTGTTGTCTTACCGTGAGTTCCAGCAATGACAATGGATTTTTTTCTCTCCATAGCAAATTTCTTGAGTGCCTGGGGCATAGATAGGTATGGTATGGCAAGCTGGAGCAATTCACCTGCCTCCGGATTGTCTTTTGTAATAACGTTTCCCACAATAACAAGATCTGGCCTGGGGTAAAGATTGGAAGGGGAGTAGCCTTTTTTTACAGGAATAGATAGTCCCTCAAGGAAAGTGCTTATCGGGGGATAGATGTTTTGATCGGAGCCTGTTATGGTATAGCCTTTCTCCTTCAGCATCCCTGCCAGCGATGACATGCCAACGCCGCAGATACCCATCAAATGAACATGGGTATGACTTGGAGGAAGGATAGATGTGTCATCCATGTCCGAATTCCTGCATAATGAGATTGTGAAGTTTGGGGCGGAAACCCTTTATCTTCTCATTAGATCGGTTTGGGTGTATCCGGTTTGTAAGGAGTATTACGGTGATATTTTTTTCTAGATCTATCCATACCGAGGTGCCGGTAAATCCGGTATGGCCAATGCTGTTTGAACTAAAATATTTACCTGAACTGGAGTTCTTTCCCGATGGTGTGTCCCATCCAAGGGCCCAGGTAGACCCAGGGACAATTCCCTGCCTTGAAAAGAATCTTCTGACAGTTTCGGTCTTGAGCAATCCCGCACAGGAACCGTGATAGATTTTGACTAAGGTATTGGTCAGGGCAAAGAGATCCAGTGCTTTTCCAAAGAGCCCAGCATGACCGGAATAGCCCCCAAGGGCATATGCATTTTCGTCGTGGACATGGCCTTGGATAATCTCCGCTCTCCACGGGCAATACTCTGTGGCGGCATATAGCTCTTTTTCATGTCTCCTGCCACCAGTTATGTGATCAAGATAAAGGTTTTCCAGGCCCAGGGGATGGTAAAGCGCAGAGTTAAGAAATGAGGATAAATCCTGGCCAGCAATTATCTCTATGATCCACTCTAAGAGCATAAATCCTAAGTCACTGTAAAGCGATACCTTTTTAGGCGCATCATGCAAGGGTTCTTCCATGATTAATCGCCTTAAAGTGGGCTTTCTCTCTTCTATAGGGTGTTTAATGAGTTCAAGATAAAATGGTTTCCAGTCCGCTAACCCTGCGGAGTGGTTTAATAGAAGGCGGGGGGTTATGTCAGCTTTGTCTTTCCAGGGGAAAGGCTTTATGAAGGATGAAATAGCTATATCAGGACCCAGCAGATCCTCATCCACGAGTTTCATGATGGCCAAGGTGGTACCTAACGGTTTGGTCAGGGAGGCCAAATCAAAGCTCGTTTCCTTTTCCATGGGAAGGGGTTCCGGGATTAATGCCCTGTTTCCTACGTTATGGAAAGACACGATATCTTCCCCTCTTGCCACCAGAAGAACCGCTCCCGGATAAACCTTTTCCCTCAATCCTCTTTTGAGGAGATCTTTTATCTTATCGGTCATAAATTATGGTGTAGTCCGTTGTCAGTTGAAAATGTAATAGAGAGCCAATTAATTGGCAGAGATGGTAATAGAAACATTGAGTCTTAAATTGTCCACAACACCTTATAAACTCAATGAATCCACAGACCCAACAAACTCAACAAACCCTATGATACCGCCGATTCTTCTACCTTAAGAAGCATCCTTTCAGTATCAAGGAAAGCTGGAAGGCCAAGGGGCAAAGATATGTTTTCAGCTCCATGGCCAACAGGCAAACCTGTTACCACCGGGATATTAAGGCCACCAAGTCGTTCCTCGAGCAAACTGTTGATAATCTCTTTTTCCCCACAATCCTCAATTTCACCCATAACAAGGGCTGATAACCGGTCTAACCGGTCACTAAGTAAAAGGTGGGTAAGCATCCGGTCCAGCCTGTAAGGAGATTCCCCTTTCTCTTCTAAGAAAAGGACCACACCTTCGAAGGGGGGTAAAAAGGGGGTATCCAAAAGAGAGCATAGAGTTGAGAGATTACCACCCAAAAGTATACCTTTGGCCTTACCCTTATTTATTATTTTTCCCTGCTTAAAGAAGATCTGAGGCCTATGAGATGTGGTAATAAGCCCGGATAGATTTAACCAATTTTTACTTTTAGGGAGATCCGATAGTGTGGGCCCGTGGATGGTAATTAAACCACTTTGCCTATATAGGGCAATTATAAGAGCTGTTAGATCGCTGAAGCCCACTATTATCTTCGGGTTTTTTCGTATCAGGTTAAAGTCAATCTTATTCAGAAGCCTTGCTGAGCCATATCCACCCCTGGCACAAAAGATTGCCTTTATATCAGGATCGGAAAACATCTGATGAAGATCGGACACTCTGTCATGGTCACTACCAGCCAGATAACTCAGACCATCAAAGAGATGTACTCCTGGTTTTATCTTCAGGGGAAAGGACTCCAAAATCCTTAAGCCTTGCGATATCTCAGATTGGCTCACCGGGCTTGATGGAGCAATGACTCCTACTGTCTGATTCGGTTGGAGGCGAGGAGCCTTTATGATAGGCAGAGATACCATAGATTTTTACCCTGTCAGAAAGCTCCTCCATTTATAGCGCGGATGCCCGCCCGCAACGCCGCTGCTTGCAAGGTGGACGGGCTATAGATGAGATTTTTTTCCTTATTGAGGGCGGGATCTAAACCCTTGCCCTTCTCACAGGGTTTACATACTACTTTACAAGGATTGGGGCAACTTAAAATAGAGGGCCTTTGCCCTAACTTGGTTTTGCTCCTTTAGCTTTTCAAAGATTCTTCAAAATAAAAAATATGTTTTTAGGGTGCACCGATCTCTCTAAGTGGGCAAACTTCTTCGGATTTGCGTATAATGATCAATACTTGGCCTGATAACTAAGCATCTGGTAATCTCTACAACATATTGATATCATAGCTAATTATTCGATTGGTTGCAAGCTCAGAAGAAGATGAATGGCATGGCAGAATATTGGTTGGCATTCTGTCGCCTCTCTAATCTTTGTAGGAGCGCTATGGTAATTATTTCAAAACGGAAATGGCCTCGGTCTTTTTTGGAGATAAGTCGAGATCTTTCTCTCCCAGATCTTTCATACTGCAATTTCCCTCGAAGATAGACCCTTCTTCAGCAACTAATTTTGGGGTTTGAATATTGCCAAAGAGCTTACCCGGGACCTTAATCTCGATCTTATTCTTTGCAGATACATCACCATGAACCTCTCCATTTATTATCACATCAGCGACACGTATCTGCGATCTAATAATGGCACTTTCCCCTACTATCAAGGTTCCACTGGAAAGAATTTCACCACAAAACCTTCCATCTATCCTGGCAGCACCGGTGAAGGAAAATTTACCCTCAAATTCTATATCCTTGCCTAAAAAGGCAATTATCTCATCCTTTGGCTTCTTCATTGATTATTAATCTCCTTTCATTTATTCAAGTTTTGGATTAACAGCGTTCAAAAATTGAGGCACAATCGTTTCTTGGGCCATTTGTACGTCGGCTTTCCTCCGGGTGTCGAATAAACATCTCAAAATTTGTTGCCATGATGATCCCCCTTGGGAGGAAATTTTCGTGGAATCTTCAAGAGGCGAAATGATAATTCATGATGTACCTGGCTACCTCTGAAGCCTTAATTCCCAGCTTTTTTCCATGAATGGCCAGCACGGTAATACATATTCCCCCATCTCCATTCCTGGGAAGGGCATAGGCCGTTACCCAATCATATTTATACCGATCATGGTAGTCATTTATCGTGCCTGTCTTGGCGCCCAGCTCAATATCTTCGAAGAATTTTTTCCGTCGCAGCGGGTTGAGAGCCTTGCGGCATGTACCATGGGCAACTGTATCCTGCATAAGTATCCTCAGCTGGCTGGCTGTGTTCTCCTCTATAGGGCTTCCCAACTTGGAGAGTCTTGCGCGATAGAGAACTTTCCCTGATTCATCCTTAAGCCTTCTCACCAGCCAGGGCTCCACCATAATCCCGCCGTTGGCAACAGCCGCGGTGATCAATGAGACATGAAGGGGGGATATGAGCGTTCTTCTGTTAAATCCTGAGGCTATTTCAGCCAGTCCAAAGTCATCTGCCGGAATATGAACGCTGCTCGTGGCTAGGGGCAGATCAAATGGGATTTCCTGATTAAAGAGAAATTTATCCGCATATTCAGCCATAAATTCTCTACCCAGATCATAAATACCTATTTTCCCAAAAACTGGATTGATGGATCTGGAAAATGCCCTTTTAAAACTTGTTTTTCTGGTGTAGCGTCCTTCACCCTGCCTCAGCTGGGTGTTATACAAGGTATGTGCCATACCTCGAAAGGCCACCGTCTTGCCGGGAGTGTAGCCACGTGCCTCTATGGCCGCAGCTGCGGATACAATCTTGAAGAGGCTGGCAGGTGGGAAATCCGCCTTCAGGCAAAGATTTCCTTCCTCCCCCTGTCCATGCTTTTCATAATCTGCCATGGCCAATATCTGACCCGTTTTGGGGCTCAAAACGACCACAGCTGCCTGAAAAGTGCGAGACCGGCGAAGAAGGTCAACAATGTATCTCTGGAGAGCAGTGTCAAGGGGTATCTCAACAGTGAGTCTTATCCCCTCTGTTACAAGGAGATAACTCTCGGTCAGTGAAGTGAGGTCCAGATTCAGGGGGCTTAATAGGGCTAGGAGATCCTTCTTAACATATCTTTCGGGCCGTGTATTTTCCCATTCTCCGATTTTGAGGGATTCATGACTCTCTCGCCCTCCATGTGCCAGTATCCAGGAGCCGGTGTGAATAATACCGATCAGCGCTAGATACATTAAGATCAGCGTTGCTTTATTGCCGAGGTATCTTCTACGGGCTAACTTATGCAGCCGTCTCTGGCCATCCCGCCAGCTATTCGGATTGTTGCCACTTGCTATCATGTGATTAACTCCATCCCTCGCATACGAGGTTTGAGAACTTCAAGGGCTAACTAGGGTGATCCAAATGCAGTTACAACAGGGCAAATCGGAAACAGAGCGCACCTTCGAACGGTACTGTTCCCAGTTCCCGGGAGTTGTGGTTCGTCATGGTGACAATACCTATCTCGGGGCACAGAGTTTCTTCAATTGACCTTCTAACCCCACCTCTCAGCGAGTTCGGCAACGGATTGAGCACAACGGGTATCACCTTCAACTATCAGGATATCCATAAGACCGATCCATTGCTGTTCAGCGTTTGGGATTTTAGAGCAGCAATAAGTGTGCCATATGGTTCACATTAGTATAAGTACGTGATCGATCTAGAGTAATTGGAGGGCAGCTGAGGTGTGTTAAGAGAGAAAAAGGGGGGATCCTGAAAAGACAAGGCCCCGATCCTTGGATCGGGAAACGAAAGAAAAGTCCCATGACCCGCAGAAATGTAAACAATATATTGCTCTCCTTAGTAACTTCCATGTGTGAAGGTCGGAAAGCAAAAGCGGGGCTGAATTAAAGAGCAGGATAGAGGAACAGATATCCAAAAGGGTGCCAAAAATCATGAGAGATCTATTATGTTAGTCATAACCTTTTGGGCGTTTTTCTTGCCTGTATCTGACTTTATCATTTTGTCCGTCAGAAAATGTGACTATTTTCATAAAATATCTGTAAAATCAAATAGTTTCTATTTGAGATTTACTGTTACGAATCATGTTTCCATTAACCCCTTTTCCTTTCCCCCATATTTCACCCACCAATCTGATCCACCCTATCTCTAATGCAAGCAACCAGCCTCTCAGGCTCTTCCTTTTTCAATTCCAGTTGCTTTTTAGTCAGCTCGCCGCCCGTGATGGGTGGTTAGAATGTAGTGAAATTTCTTTACCTCATGTGCGCCTAGCATCAGCGTAAACTTAACTGTGTCGAGGTCTACTTTTTCGTACACGCCAAAATCTCCAGTTTTTGTAATATCCCAGGATTTGGTCTTAAAATTGCGCCTTATCTCCACCTTAACAGGGATATCACGGGTGTTTTTTGTCTCTATCTCAAAGTCGCGGATTTCATCCCATCCGCTGATATTGCCGTTATTGTGAAAGAGATATTGATCGGTCTTATAGTCCATCAGCGTGGGCTTGACTATCACATTGGCAACGGAGCCAAGACTCAGCTCTACATCTTCATCTACCGGGATATACTTGAAACTGGACCGACCTTCGTAGGAGAGGTGGGCCGATTCAGACACATTTCGGTAGACCTTCATTGTGCCGCCGGGGATGGGGGTGTCTCCGAGTTTGTGATCTTTATCGTTCTTGAAACTCAGAAAGCGTATGACCTGATTGCCGTAGCGTTCTTCCTCGTATTTATAGAGGTTGACAACTGGAATCTCATGTACCTCAAAGCTGGGCAAACGCTTTGACCATCCGTGAGGTATCGTTTCCGTTCCCTCTATCGAGTACAGGAAATACTCGCTGAGGCCCTCTTTTCTGATCTCCTTCGGCTTGGCTAGCATTATTTTTTCGGCACGCTCCAACGCGCGTTTTGCCTTAGGCATAACCGCTTCGGCTTCAGCTACTTGGGGTATAGCAGCTGCAGGAGGTGGGCCAGGACGACCGTAAGGATGCTGCCTCCGGGCCAGATCGGCAATCTGATCAATGAGGTTTATTTTCCCGACAATCATTCGGACCTGCGCATCTTCATAGTCTTCACCACTAGTGTTTGAGACGCGCACATATCCCTGCAGGCGCATGATCTTTTCATCGGTGCTCAGCGTTCCCATGTAGAAAGCGCGCCAAGACAGACCACTGGTCAGGTAGGTGATTTCCACAGGGACAATCCCACTGATCTGGCTCTGGACATGCCACAGACCAAGGTTGCGCACCCGCGGGGGAAAAGCGAGATCAAGGATATCAATCTTATCAGCATGCATTGTGGGCAACATATCCAGGCTAGTGGGATCAATAAGCGTGTTGGCCCAAGAAAACTGGAGCCGGTTATGCCCACTTTTCAAGGTCAGTGCCCGTTGTTCCCTTACCAATGTCAGATCAGCTGAGTTATATATGGTCAATTGCACTGTGTCTCGTTTTGGAAGGATTACCAGATCCACCTTGGCTATGGCAATGCTGTGCCCTAAGAGGACCGCAATGGTCGCAAAAAATATCAGCTTACGTTTCATTTCATTTCCTCCTGTCACTTACGTTTCGCCGATGATAGTGCATAATGAGTTCCTTCTTGCTGTGAGTCGGGAGCGCGATCTCAAATTCCAGCGTGTAGGCGTCTATGCGCTTGTATTGAACGTTACACTCCTCCATATCCCATTGCCCAGGAATGTGCTGAACCATGGTGAGCATGGCCTGTTTGTCTTTGAAATTCTCGATGGCTGCTTTAATCACTTCATCCGTATCATAGAGAACCACTTGGTTTTTTCTGTTACGACGAACGTTAATGGGTGTGTCGCGCATCTTGTGCTGTGTCACCACAATGTCACGGCTGTCGCCAATGTATATCTCCATGTTCTCGCCTACTGGCACCAGACTGGTGGAGTCCTCACCCAGAAAGATTGTGCTCTTGTGGCCGTCCTCTTGAAAAACACGCACCTTTCCGCCCAAGAGGGCAAACTTGCCAAGGCCAGCTGTTTCAACATTCTTGATCCGGTAGGTGACTGGTATGCCCACGTTACTATCCAGTTTCTCCGGGTCCCAAGGGAGCTTACGTGCGTCAAAGGTCCAGAACTTTTCAATAGGTACTGTGTCCTTGTTCAAAAAGAGCAGTTGCTTGGTCTCTTCATGGCTGATAGTCTGTTTAAAGGATTGACCATGATCCAGAAGTACAGAAACATCTTCAAAATTCTCACCCGAGAAATTGCGAAGCACCAGGAAACTCTTCAAATTCATCCGTGTCTCCTCTTTGTCCGCCACCCCTTTGTAGGTGATCAGTCGATCGATGTTAGAGAGCAGGTAGCTGATACGCACAGCAACCTCAAAGGCTTCTTCACTATAGATTTCCCAGACCAGTGCCGCCTCGTGAGGAGGATAGCTCACACTAATGAGGGTGACCTTGTCCGAGTGGGTGAGTACGGCTAGTCGGATCGAGTCTGCATCGATGCTCACCCCCTTCCATGAAAAGTCCACATTGTTGAGACCTTTCTGGAGTGTAAGGATACGTTCCTCCTGAATCAGGGTTGCTTGCGGGTTATCGAGCCGAATGGTGGCGTCTCCGCGTTCGGGTAGAGCAACCATCTTGATTCTAGCGTGTAGCGGAGTTGCGAGAAACAGCAAGGCCACTCCTATGGTGAAGGTAATGTTAAGGTAGCTTTTCCTTGTCATCTTCCTTATCTCCTTCTATTATTTTTCTTTGTGCCGTCAAAACCTAAACTATGTGCAGACTGTATAAATACCTCCCAGCTGTATGCTACAAACGAAATAAACCAACGTGCTCGACGCTATTACAAACAGCCATTACCCGTAAGCAGATGGAGATTCAAAGGCAAACCTATTCCTTATCCACATAGCCCCGTTTGATATGGGAAGCCCCATCTACATTCCACCCAAGGAAGCCACGCAAAATCCGTCACTGTTATTATCTTTCATCTTCTTCCTTGTCATCATCATCTGGGATGCTCTCATGCCTTTCTGCCTGTTGGTCAGCTATCTTTTCGATGTCTTTTTTCGATTTATGGTACTGTTTGACGGCCCGCTTTCCGGTGACCTCATCAAGTGCCTTTTCACCGCTATCGCACCCCCCAATCATGCCGAGACCGGCTAACGCGATCAGCGGCGCCATGAAAAAGCAACGCCAATTGAAGCGTTCCATTCTTAGAGTTCTCCTTCAATAACAGTTACTAAACTTGGCAGGAAATCCAAACACAAAGGCGGAATTGTATGGTCGCCTATTTACCGTTAGACATCCGCGTGCCTTCCTTTCAGCCCGCGGTTCCCGTAGTTGGAAAATCATCAGGTTTAATGATAACAGTAAAGAGAGGTAAATTCCAGGGATTAATTATTAATGCAATTACCTAGACTCAATAGATCAAGATGTGTATCTGGCAGCATACTTGGAATTAAGGATACTTGTCATGGTCTGTAGTCTGAATAAAGCATAGAGCATATGATAGTCAAAACCTCAACCGGTTTTTTCCTTCGTTATATTGTAAATATCTTGGTCCCATTTAGCGGTTTGGCGCTGTAGCCGTCTCCATGAACAGCCTTTTCAGCCTGGCCACATTATCTCACAAGACAACTAGTCTGGCACTAAAACAGAGATTATTCTGTTTTCAGAATCAACTAGCACGTATCGGAGGGAGGCACGTCTGGTAGGCATAGATTCGCCTCCCTTACAGATGAAGGCGGTATAGGATAGAGCCAATTCTGCGTCAATGGGAAGGGCATCGCATATTGATTATGCTTCTTGACAACCAAAGGAAAGATAGATAGCCTAACAAAAATTTAATTATGAAAGGAGGCAAGAGATGAGAAAAAAAGTAACTGTTGTTGGGTCCGGAAATGTGGGTGCAACTACAGCCTTGAGGGTAGCCGAAAAAGAATTGGCAGATGTTGTATTGATAGATATCCTTGAAGGGGTGCCAGCTGGAAAGGCACTCGATCTTGCTGAGGCCGCGCCTATAGAATGCCATGATTCAAGGATTACCGGTGTAACCAATGACTACTCTCTTGCAAAGGGGTCAGATATAGTCATTGTAACAGCAGGTATCCCCAGAAAGCCAGGGATGAGCAGAGATGACCTCCTCACAACCAATGCAGGCATTATGAAATCAGTGGTTAAGGAGATCTCAACTGCTGCACCTGATTCTATTTTGCTTATAGTAAGCAATCCCCTAGATGCAATGTGCCATGTTGCCTTGGATACAAGCGGTTTTGATAAAAAGAGGGTTATTGGTATGGCAGGGGTTCTTGACTCTGCCAGGTTCAGGACATTTATTGCAATGGAACTTAATGTTTCTGTTGAGAATACCCATGCCTTTGTGCTCGGTGCCCATGGCGATACCATGGTTCCTCTGCCCAGGTACTCCAACGTAGCGGGTATACCCATCACTGAGTTGATCTCAGCTGAAAGGATTGAGGCCATTGTAGAGAGAACCAGAAAGGGCGGAGGTGAGATTGTCGGCTTGCTAAAAACAGGGAGCGCCTATTATGCCCCTGCATCCGCAACTACGGAAATGGCTGAGGCGATTCTGAAGGACAAGAAGAAGATCCTTCCCTGTGTTGCCTACCTGCAGGGTGAATATGGGATAGATAATCTCTTTATCGGGGTACCGGTAAAACTCGGCTCAACTGGGGTCGAGGAGATAATAGAGATAAAGCTTACAGAAGAGGAGAATGAGGCCCTTCAGAGATCAGCTAAGGCTGTTCAGGGCCTTGTTGATGATTTAAAGAGACTCGGCTAATTTCTCCACCTATTGGAAGTGCTCAAAGTTAACGGCTTGCTTGCTCCAACCAGAATCAAAAGTGGAGCAAAGTGAGGATGATTTTCTTCATTAACTTTAGGCCTGCCCGCAACGCTCTGCGGGACGAGGCGGGCGGGCACTTTAGCCCACTTTAGACACGTATGACCCCCTTTGGGAGACTTGGTAAGATATTTATTGATAAGGATATAGGCTATGGACGAGGATTTACTACGTAAGGAAGATGTTTATGATATTATCATTATAGGTGGCGGGCCAGCAGGCCTTACAGCCGGTATATACACAGCCAGGGCAAGGCTTTCTACTGTATTGATTGAAAAATTGGGTATCGGTGGCCAGGCCTCCATTACAGATAAAATAGAAAACTATCCAGGTTTTGTTGGGGGCGTTTCTGGGCCAGAGCTTGTTCATACTATGGAAGAACAGGCTAAATCTTTTGGCATGAGGATAGCCTTCGGCGAGGTTACCAGAATTGAATTTAGTGATGAGAGTAATATCAAGAAGGTTTTTGTGAATGACGAGCCTGAGCCTTACCGATGTCTATCCATTATCATTGCTGCAGGCAATGAACAGAGAAAACTCGGTATCCCAGGTGAAGAAGAGTATGCCGGTAAAGGTGTTTCGTATTGTGCTACCTGTGATGGTGCCTTTTTCAGGGACGTGGCCATAGCGGTAGTAGGTGGTGGCGATGTGGCCCTTGAAGAGGCTCTATTTTTAACCAGGTTTGCAAAAAAGATCCATGTTATTCACAGAAGAGACAGGCTACGGGCAGCAAAGATTCTTCAGGAAAGGGCCTTTGGCAATAACAAGATAGAGTTTATCCTTGATTCAGTTGTGGATGAGATCTTTGGTCAAACTATGGTCGAAGGGGTAAAGGTAAGAAACCTTAAGACAGGAGAGAAGAAAGCTCTCGAGCTAAATGGGGTATTTGTATTTATTGGCTGGAGCCCAGGCCTTTCCTTTCTTGGTGCCCTAGTTAAAAGAAGTAAAGATGGCTATATCATAGTAGATAAAGAGATGGGGACGTCGAGGGAGGGTGTCTTTGCGTGTGGCGATTGCTGCAAAAAGAACTTACGGCAGATTGTGACTGCCTGTGGAGATGGTGCTACAGCTGCCTTTTCTGCCCAGCATTACGTAGAAAGGCTAAAAGGAGAGGAGTATGTTTGACAAGGAAGGGAGAAGGTGAGGTGTTCTTTCTCGCAGGGTAAATGGTGGAGCTGAGGGGGATCGAACCCCTGACCTCATGACTGCCAGTCATGCGCTCTCCCATCTGAGCTACAGCCCCATAAGAATAGTGGAAAATACCAGATAGAATTATGAGTGTCAATAGTTTATTGCTAAACCCACCTTTTATTAAAGACTACTATTATGATACCCGAATTGGCTATCGGCACTAAGGTCAAAAGGTGAGGAAATGGTTTGGTTGTATTATTGACTAATGTAGATGAGTATAATATACAAAACTAATTGATTGGGACGTTTTTAACCATCACCCTAAAAAGGAGACAAAAATGACTACTACTATAAAGGAAGGAGCAAAAAATCCCCTTAAGATCCAGGATATGACGTTCAGGGACGGCCACCAGTCCAATCTGGCGACAAGAATGAGGACTGAGGATATGATTCCTATCGCTGAGAAAATGGATGAGGTAGGCTTCTGGTCCATGGAGATCTGGGGAGGGGCAACCTTTGATACGATGCACAGGTTTTTGGCAGAAGACCCGTGGGAAAGGCCGCGGACACTGAAGAAGTACCTCAAGAGAACGCCATTTTCAATGTTGCTGAGGGGCCAGAACCTCGTTGGCTACAGAAACTACGCAGACGATGTGGCCAGGGCATTTGTGGATAAGGCCTGCGAGGTAGGCATTGACATATTCATGGTCTTTGATGCCCTGAATGATTTCAGGAATTTTCAGACCGTGGTGGAGAGGATAAAGGCCAACGGGAAACACTTCTCTGGCAACATCTGCTACTCCCTCACCGAGAGAACGCTCGGGGGGGAGGTGTTTAACTTGGAGTATTTCACCTCAAAGTGTAAACAGCTACAGGAGATGGGCGCTGATAGCATCCGTATCAAGGATATGGCCGGGCTCGTGGCACCGTATGATATCTATGAGCTTGTCACTGAGATCAAAAAGGACATCACGCTCCCCCTTCACCTCCACACCCACTACACCAGTGGAATGGCCTCAATGAGCTATCTGAAGGCCATCGAGGCAGGGGTGGATATAGTGGATACCTGCCTTGCCCCATTTGCCATGAGAACCGCGATGCCGGCGATAGAGCCCTTGGTCGTTGCCCTTCAAGGCAGCCAAAGGGACACGGGCTTAGACCTGGATAAGCTTCTCAAGTTAGATGAGTATCTTGAAACCATTGCCCCAAAGTACCGCGACTACCTCGCCACCAATAGGATGGCGGTGATAGACACAGGGGTTCTGGCACACCAGATACCCGGCGGGATGATCTCCAATCTGGTCAGCCAACTGAAAGAGGCCAACGCCCTCCACAGGCTGCCTGAGGTCCATGCCGAGATACCGATTACCAGAAGGGAGCTGGGGACCCCGCCTCTGGTTACCCCTACCTCCCAGATTGTGGGGGTCCAGGCGGTAATGAATGTACTTTTGGGCAAATATAAAATGATCACCAACCAGGTGAAAGACCTGGTATATGGGCTCTACGGGAAGACACCCACCCCGGTTGACCCAGAGGTACAGAAAAAGGTGCTCAAAGGCTACAAAAGGGGCGAGACACCCATTACCGGAAGGGCCGCAGATTTCATTGAGCCGGAGCTTGAGGAGGCCCGAAAGAAGATAGGGGATCTGGCAAAAACCGAGGAAGATCTCCTCACCTATGCCCTCTATCCCACCACGGGTGAGCAGTTCTTGAAGTGGAAATATGGCGTAGAGGAAAAGCCCGATCACGTCAAGCCAAAGACGCTGGATGAGGTAAAGAGGGAGGATGAATTAATAGAGAAGGCAAAGGCCGAGGCCAGAGGTTAAGAAAGCAGCTCATTCATGCTCCCGCTCCTGTAGCCAGAAAGATCGAGGGTGCTATAGGTAAAGCCGAGTTCCTTAAGCTTGAAAACCACTTTATCCCTGAGAGGCAATTGTGCCAATCGTAAGAGTTATTTTCCATTCACGGTACAAAGGATACCGAGAAAGACTACGCTACAATAAAGACATGAACGCGCGAAAATAATTGGAGGGATATTTGATTTGAAGAAGATCAAAAGTCTATTGCGCAACCGGGATTTCATTCTTTTTCTGGCACTTACACTAGGATTGCTGTGGGGACAGGCAGCGCGATGGACTGAGCAGGTGACACTCCCTGCGTTAGGTGTGGTGATGACACTGTCTACTATGACGATCTCAGGTGCTATATTCCGCGCTCCAAAGGCCATGGTAGTTCCAGCATTCACCGGTATAGTGATGAACTATGCGGTTCTCAGTGGCATCATCCTGGCCTTGAATCAAATCATCATCCGTGAAGCGGAACTTTGGCGTGGTTTCGTGCTTCTCGCAGCTGTTCCGCCAGCTGTTGCGGTCATACCTTTTACTGGATTTCTGAACGGAGATGTTACGTTTTCTCTTATAGCATGCATCGGGGCATATCTGGGTGCGCTGATCATCACGCCGTTGATGGCCCTTGGTTTTTTCGGAACAGGTTCTATTGACCCCAGTAATTTGTTAACCATAATGCTCGAGTTAATCATTTTGCCCTTAATTTTGTCCCGTATTTTACTCTGGACCGGGGCTGGCGTGCGGATAGATCCAATAAAGGGTGCCATCACGAATTGGAGCTTTTTTATTGTGGTTTACACGGTTGTAGGATTAAACCGTGAGGTATTTCTCGGCCAGCCGTTATCCTTGCTTCCAGTAGCAGCCATTGCTATAGCCAGCACCTTTTTGCTGGGGTGGATCATTGAGAATGCGGGCCATCTTTTCCGCGTTGACCCAAAAAAGGTGAGCAGCCTTGTCCTGTTAGGCACGCTAAAAAACTATGGCCTGGCGGCAGGTTTGTCGCTTACCCTATTCAGCAAGCAAACGGCAATACCAGCAACGGTTTCAACTATTTTTTTTATTGTTTACATCATCTGGTTAGGCCTCAAAAAACGCTGGAGATGGCATATGGTGGGTGTAGGTAATCTTTAAAAAGGAAATAGAAAAATGGGAGGTATAAAATGGCTGAGTTAAAAGGAAGTAAAACAGAAAAAAATCTGCGAGAGGCCTTTGCAGGTGAATCCCAGGCCAACCGCAGGTACCTTGCCTTTGCCAAACAGGCTGAAAAAGAAGGCTACCCCCACGTTGCAAAGCTCTTCAGGGCAGCCGCAGAGGCCGAGACCGTTCATGCCCATGCCCATCTCCGAGTACTCGGGGGGGTCAGGAGTACAGCAGAAAACCTGAAAGAGGCTATTTCCGGAGAAACACATGAATTCAAGGAAATGTATCCGACAATGATTGATGATGCCAAAGAGGAGGGCAACAAGGCAGCTGAGCGAACGTTTACCTATGCCAATGAGGTGGAAACGGTTCATGCTGCTTTATACCAGAAGGCCTTGGACAATCTGGATGCCCTCGAAGAGAAGGACTACTACGTTTGCTCTGTGTGCGGATATACGTGCGAAAATGAGCCACCGGATAAATGCCCTGTATGCGGTGCCAAATCAAGTGCCTTTTTTAAAACAGGGTGAGTTATTTAGGAACAAGGGAGATACTACTATGGATAATGAAATAAGGAAAATTCCTATGGCTCTGGCAACTATTGCGATCTCTGTGGCACTTCTCCATTGCCTGGCCTTTGCAGGCAATTTGCCCCCGGTAAAAGGGGATGTGTTGCCAGAGATACAGCTCCTGGTGCCAGAGAATACTATCCATAGGAATTATCTGGGTCTCGAAGGCGGAACATTTTTCAAAATACCTGAGATTAAGGCCAAGGTGGTTATCATTGAGATTTTTAGCATGTACTGCCCCCACTGCCAGAGGGAAGCACCAGGGATCAACCGGCTGTATAGCATTATAGAAGGTAACCCGGATCTGAAAGACAAAATCAAATTGATAGGGATCGGCGCAGGAAATTCATCCTTTGAGGTTGATGTATTCAGAAAGAAGTATAATGTTCCCTTTCCGCTTATTCCAGATGAAGATTTTTCCATCCATAAGCGCATTGGAGAGGTCAGAACTCCATACTTCTTGGGTGTCAAAATCAATGATGATGGAACACATCGGGTCTTTTTTTCCAAACTCAATGAATTCAAAGGGGCAGAGCCATTTCTGGATTTAATACTAAAATTATCTGGATTAAAGGGGGAGGGGTAACATGAAAAAACATGGTACTCTCATTTTAACCTTGGCAGCGATATCCGTTGTTCTATGGAGTGCAGGCGCCTTTTGCCTTTCAGATGCTTTCAAGAATAATATCTATAACCCCGGGCTTCTAAAGCCAACTGATAGTATTCTGAAGGTAAAGGTGGGGGATATTGCCCCTGACTTTTCTCTTCCATCAGTCTCTGGGGGAAGGATATCACTTAGCCAGTATCGGGGGAAAAAGAATGTGGTTCTCTCCTTTGTCCCTGCAGCATGGACGCCCGTTTGCTCAGATCAATGGCCAGGGTACAATATTGTAAAAGACATTTTTGATAGGAATGATGCCGTACTGCTGGGAATTACTGTGGACAATATCCCGACCCTGTTTGCATGGACCAATCAGATGGGTAATTTGTGGTTTTCCGTTCTCTCCGACTTCTGGCCCCATGGTGCCGTGGCTGACAGATTTGGTGTCTTACGTTCGGATGGGGTCTCGGAGAGGGCACTCTTTGTCATAGATAAAAAAGGTATCATTCGATATATTGGCGTGAGCGATATTAACAAGAGACCTCGACTTGAGATCCTGGTAAAGAAGCTGGAGAGGCTGGAGAGATAGACAATGAATCCAGAAGATTCTTTATTATCCAACCAGAAATACAGGATGACCCATCAGCGCCAGGTTATCCTAGAAGAGATTCGGAAGGTCAACACCCATCCCACAGCAGATGAGGTATACGACACGGTGCGTAAGAGACTGCCCCGAATAAGCCTGGGAACTGTTTATCGCAACCTGGAGATTCTATCCACACGTGGTTTGATACAAAAAGTTGGGCCCCTATCCAGCCAAATGCGGTTTGATGGCAATACAAAAAGCCACTATCATATTCGTTGTAGTTACTGTGGCAGGGTAGAAGACGCCCCCATTGAATCAATGGATGACATTGAAAATGCCGTTCGTAACGTAAGCGATTACAGCATAATCGGGCATAGACTTGAGTTTATGGGCATATGTCCAGAATGCAGGAGAAAAGGAAAACCCTTTTCATAGAAACCCCATTATGCTTCGCTCTAATGATTGATTAGATCTGTACGAAAATAATACATACGAGACTAAAATTAGACTGGAAGATAACTTGCTGAAATAAAGCAATAATATTGGATTTTGGCGTATCTATTGTGTCGAAATTTAGACTGCCTGCCTGCGCTATCGGTCCATGAGTTGGTGAGAAATTGGTCAGTATGATTTTTTAAAGCCCCATAAGACAGCCGGTAAGTGTGTTTTTTTATTGGCCTTTTTGGCTTCCAGCCCTTCCGGTCTGACATCAAGACGCAGAATGTCTGGCATTAAAATTGCCTGTTTATTTGTAAAGTGATCCATTACGATTGAAGTCCTCTCGCCTGGAAGGGGGGAAACAGATGGCCCAGGATTATGGGCGAGAGATAGGGAAAAAACTGGCTTAATAACATACCTTAAAAGGAGATAGTCATGACTACTCCAAGACATTGCCCAGGATTTGAACAGTTTAAGAGCTTGGAGGCCTTTACTTGCAAGTGTCCCAACTGTGGAAAGGAAAAGGAGATATTTTCAGACGAGTTTGACAGAAAGCACGTGTGCGCTGGGTGCGGCAAAGAGATCGATTTTACCAAATGTACTCTCGAAGCGGGAGGGGGAACAAAAACCCCGCGATAAAAAGCCTATACTCTCCTAGCACTGTTATACTATGCCTCTTGCTCTAGTGGGGCAATTTAGGCCTGTTTTTAGAAATCAAACAGGTAATATAAGATGCTGGGCAGAAGAGGGGTATCGTAAAGGTGTAGCTATGAAAAGATTTGAATATGAGATTACAAAACACCCGGCAGGAGAGTTCAGTCATCTCACGTATTTCTGTTCAGAGACTGGAGAATGCAGCCTTGACCAGGTCCCTGAGTACCAGACAAAAAGACTTCGGGAGATCTTGAATAAGAAGGGCAGCGAGAGCTGGGAACTAGTACAGATATCCTTTGGCACAGATGGCATAGTTGCCTTCTGGAAAAGAATGATTAAGTAAATAATCTTGTTGATGCAGATATATATACAAAGGAGGATGTTAACATGGCAGAAGAAGAAAAAAAGGAAAAGAAAATTATCCCAGTGAAAAAGATAAATATAAAAGAAGTGACAAGCTGTGATGCCACAGCACAGATGCTTGAGAAGGCACAAAGGGACGGCGTAGAGACCGCCTTTGATCGCGCAGCAAACATGAAGGCCTGCCCGATCGGAGCTGATTCTGCCTGCTGCAAGCACTGCGCCATGGGGCCATGCAGATTAAATCCCAAAGATCCTTATGGTAGAGTAGGTGTGTGCGGAGCAACCATCGACACCATCATGGCACGAAATTTTGCCCGTATGGTGACCAGTGGTGCCGCAGCCCATACAGACCATGGTATGTCAATGCTTGATGTGTTCAGGGAAGTGGTCAACGGAAACATCAAGGATTATACCATTAAAGATACTATTAAATTGGAAAAAGTGGCCAAGTCCGTCGGGATTGAGACAGATGGGCGCGAGATAAAAGATATTGCCACTGACCTTTACAAAGAACTGGAGCGTACCTATACCCAGTTAGAGGGTGAGATACCTTTTGCCAACAGGGTGCCACCCAAGACCCTGGAGACATGGCGAAAGCATGGCGTGGTACCACGTGGCGCCATGCGAGAGATCATGGAATTGATGCACCGGACCCATATGGGGGTGGATCAGCACTATGAGAATATTACCAAGCAGTGCAGTCGCACGGCTCTGGCTGATGGCTGGGGCGGCTCCATGGTGGCTACAGAGATTTCAGACATTCTCTACGGGACTCCTACCCCGGTAAGGGCTGAGGTCAACATGGGTTGTCTGAAAGAAAAGGAGGTCAATATCATTATCCATGGCCATGAACCGAACCTATTTGAGTCGATGCTGGAATCGGTCAATGATCCGAAGCTCATTAAGGCAGCCACAGATGCGGGTGCCGAGGGGATAAACCTGGTTGGGATGTGCTGTTCAGGCGCGGAAATGCTCTCCCGCCATGGGATCCCCCATGCAGGAAACTTCATGTCCACAGAAGCGGTTCTGGTGACCGGCGCTGTAGATGCCATGGGTGTGGATGTTCAGTGCATTAAACAGGGTCTGGCGAAAGTAGCCGAATGCTATGGAACCAAGCTCTTCACCACCAATCCCAGATGTCACATTGAGGGAGCTGAACACATTGAATTCGAGGAACATGAGCCGAGAAAATGCACTGACAGTATTGTGAAGATGGCTATTGCCAGGTTCAAGAATCGTAAGGCGCCAGTGGAGATTCCAAAGATTACCAATCTGGGTATCCACGGCTTTTCCCATGAGTATATTAACTATATGCTTGGAGGCACCTTCAGGTCCTCCTATACCCCCCTGAATCAAAATATTATCAATGGCAGGATACGAGGGGTGGCCGGTGTAGTAGGCTGCACTAATCCGAGGGTCAAACATGATTGGGTGCATGTGGAGCTGGTCAAGGAGTTGATTAAAAACGATGTCCTTGTTGTCCAGACGGGATGTTCCCAGATCGCTCTGGCAAAGGCCGGCTTATACAAGCCAGAAGCGGCTCACTTGGCAGGACCAGGTCTCCGTGAAGTGTGTGAAGCGGTGGGGATGCCACCTGTTCTTGGTGTGGGGTCTTGCGTTGATAATAGCCGGATTTTGATCGCATGCGCTGAAATGGTTCATGTGGGAGGCCTGGGAGATAGCATCGCAGACCTGCCAGTTGCCGGCGCNGCCCCAGAATGGATGAGCGAAAAGGCCATCTCAATAGGCCATTACTTCGTGGCATCGGGCGTCTACACCGTTTTTGGCGTCACCTTTCCAATTATTGAGGAGACCAAATTTCACAAGCTCCTGTTTGAGGGCCTGGAGGAAATGGGATTTGGGAAATGGGGATTCACTGAGGATCCCTATGAGATGGCCCGCATGATGATCGAGCATATCGATAAGAGGAGACATGCCCTGGGAATTGATAAGGCGAGAGAGAGGGTTCTTTTTGATATGGCTGCCCGACGTGAGTTGGAGGCGGCCTAAGGAATTAACCACTAGAAGAGGGCCTGTCAAATACAAAACAAAGGAGGATCAAATGAACCCGAAGGCCCTGCACCAGATCAGCTATGGTCTCTATGTTGTTGCCGCAAAAAAGGGTGACAAGATTAATGGCCAGGTAGCAAACACCGTGTTTCAAATCACCTCCAAACCACCTACCCTGGCCGTGAGTATTAATAAAGACAATTATACCCACGAGTTTATCAAGGAGAGTCGTTCGTTCGTGGTAAACGTGCTGGACAAAGATACTGGGATGATCTTTATAGGGCGCTTCGGGTTCAAATGCGGAAGGGATATTGAAAAATTTGACGGCGTAAAACACCGCCTAAGTCAATGGGGCAATCCAATTCTTGAGGAGAACAGCACCGCGTACCTGGAAGTGAGAGTTGATAAAGAGGTGGATGTGGGGACCCATACGATTTTTATTGGTGAGGTTATTGACGCTGATATGATGAGTGGCGGTGAACCCATGACCTATGCCTACTACCATCTTGTAAAAAAGGGTAAGTCACCAAAGGCTGCTCCAACCTTTATTGAGGAGTAGTGTTGGATTCTGTATCTTAAAGGATGGTGCAAGTTTCTTGGTATATGTTTGAGATACTAACTATATAAAAAAGGGGGAGAGAATCATGGATAAGTACGTCTGTCAGGTTTGTGGCTATGTATACGATCCCGCTAATGGGGATCCGGATAATGGAATAGAGCCAGGCACCAAGTTTGAAGATCTGCCTGATGACTGGACGTGTCCAGTGTGTGGTGCCTCAAAGGATGATTTTGAAAAAGAATAATAGTCAACAGTAAAAAAGGAGCGGTGTGTTGATTTACGGATTTAATGCAAACGAAGTTTTCCAAATAGCTATTGACATGGAGGGAAACGGTAAATTTTTTTACGAAAAGGCCATGGAAATCATTGATGATCCTGATGTAAAGGAGCTTTTGGCCTTCCTCGCACAAGAAGAGGGAGAACACCTGAAGAAATTTACAGAGCTAAAAGCTCAACTGCCCAAAACAGCTACTGAAGATACCATATGGGATCCTGAACATGAGATGAACAAATACCTCCAAATGATGGCTGATATGCACGTCTTTAGATCAGATTTTGATGTTGAGGAAAAATTATCTCGAGTGAAAAACCCTGAAGATGTGCTGAAGCTAGGAATTCAGTTTGAGAAAGATTCAATAATCTTCTTTCTCACCATACAAGACGCCACTGAGGAGAAGAAGGGGCAAGAATTAATAGGTCAGCTCGTTGATGAGGAGAAAAAGCACTTAAATAAGCTTTCCCTGGAACTCGGAAAACTCACAGCTCACAAGAAATGACCACCGTTCACTAAGGCACGGCCACCAGTCATTTAGCTTGCGTGGTAAAACATGCCGCTCTAGTATGAGAAAAGCCTTTGTGTATTGGAGGACAGCATGCCACCGATTGAGATCTTGAAGGATATCCACTGGGTTGGCGCCATTGACTGGAATATCCGCGACTTCCACGGCTATTCCATCTACCGGGGCACAACCTATAACGCCTTTCTGATACTAGATGAAAAAATCACCTTGTTTGATACGGTTAAAAAAGGTTTCAAAAGCGAGCTGTTGCACCACATTCGCAGGATAATCGATCCCACCAAGATCGATTATCTTGTCGTAAACCATGTGGAAATGGACCACTCCGGCCTTGTGCCTGAGGTTGTGGAGCTGGTGAAGCCCGAGAAGATCTTCTGCTCCGAAAGGGGCAGGAAGGCCCTGCTTGCACACTTTCGCAGAGAGGATTGGCCTTACGAAGTTGTAGGAACTGGTGATACCATCAGCCTTGGCAAAAAAACAGTTGAGTTTATCGAGACCAGAATGCTCCACTGGCCAGATAGCATGTTTTCGTATATTTCCGAGGATCACCTTCTCATTTCTAGTGATGCCTTTGGACAGCATGTGGCCACTGCAGAGCGGTTTGATGATGAGGTTGATCTCTCCATGCTCTTAGGCCATGCCGCCAAGTATTATGCCAACATTATCCTCCCGTATTCCAACCTGGTCCAAAAACTCTTGTCCACGGTCAAGGAGATGGATCTCAAGGTAGACATGATTGCACCTGATCACGGCCTCATATGGCGCAGGAATCCTGGAAAGATACTTGAACGCTATGATGAATGGAGTCAGCAGAGGAGCAAGGTCAAGGCCCTTGTTATCTATGATACTATGTGGCATAGCACTGAAATGATGGCCAAGGCCATTGCGGATGGATTGGCTCAAGAGGGTGTCAGTGTTCAGTTATTTGATCTATCAACCAATCACCGGAGCGACATCATAACCGAGGTCCTCGATGCCGGCGCACTTGTAATTGGCTCTCCAACCCTTAACAATGGGATGCTTCCACGGATGGCCGACTTCCTCCACTACATGAAGGGGTTGCGGCCTGCCAACAAGATTGGGGCCGCATTCGGTTCATATGGGTGGAGCGGAGAGGCCGTGAAGTTGATTAACGCCATCATGGAAGAGATGAAATTCACGGTCATCGATCCCGGGATCAAAGCCCAGTATGTGCCCGCACACGATGACCTGCAAAAGTGTGTGGAGCTGGGACGGAAGGCGGCTAAGGCATTGAAGAAAGGAGCATAGAGGCCCTTGTTATCTCTTTTGTGAAAAGAAAAGGATTATAGAAACAATCTATGAGGGGGGATTATGTCAACGAATGAACATTTGATAAAGATCTTTGAATATGCCCTCAACCAGGAGGAGACAGGTAAGGCATTCTTTGAACACTCACTACAGCGGATGGGCATGGGAGCAGCCATTAGTGCGTTCAAACGATTGATAGAGGAAGAAAGGCGGCATATTGAGTTCATCAACCAGATCCTCAAGGATCTGAAGGAGGGAGAAGAAATAAACCTATCAGCGGTAAAAAAAGTAGTTCTGGAACCCACAAACTATTTTGATGCACGGGCGAAATCAGAATTTCTCGAACAATGCATCGAGGGTTCTATGGTCCCTGATGTTACCGTTTTTAACACCGCGTGGCTTATCGAGAAGGATCTGAGTGAGTTCTATGCAAATATGGCAAGAAATACTGGAGGCAAGGCCAAGGAGGCCCTCACTATGCTCTCAAACTGGGAAAAGGAACACGAAACATTTTTCAGAGAATACCGGGATAAACTTTCGGAAATCTATTCGAAGATGCCGTGGGGAGGTTGAGATCGCACGCATAGGGGGATTATAAATACCTCAAATGCCCTAAGGAGGGAGCAAATGGATTTTCCTACTTTTTCTCTGGATACGTCATTGTTAGAGAAGGCAAAGGAGCCGGAGCCAGGGATCACCTATGATCTCCTCATCCTGGGTGGGGGTCCGGCGGCCATGAGCGCAGCTGTTTATGCTGCACGAAAGATGATGAACCTCGCCATTATCACCAAGGATTTCGGAGGGCAGGTCCGAGAAACCTCGGAGGTAGAAAATTGGCTTGGGTTTCAGAGCATAAATGCCAAGGACCTGGCTGACAGCTTTGAGGAGCATGTAAAAAGTTTTGATATACCCGTCAGGCTGGGTACTGCTGCTACGGAAGTCAAAAAAGAGGCAGATACCCTCAAGGTTTGGACAGCTGATGGCACAATATTTTCGAGTCGCACCTTGATCCTTTCAACCGGCAAACGTCACCGCCCACTCAACGTGCCTGGAGAGAAAGACTTGGTGGGGCGAGGTGTGGCCTACTGCGCCACCTGTGATGCCCCGTTCTTCAAGGGGAAAAAGGTAGTTGTGGCCGGTGGAGGAAATTCCGCCTTTACTACGGCCATGGACCTGTTGAAGGTGGAAGCAGAGGTCACCCTTGTAAATTTCATCAAAGGGTGGCAGTCAGATGAGGCTCTTCAGCAAAGAGTGAAGCAGACCGGTAAAGTGAGCTTACTCGATTACCACCAGGTTGTCAGGATCGAGGGAAAGGACAGAGTTACCGCGGTGGTTGTCAAAAACCGGGAGAGTGAAAGAGAAGAGAAGCTGGATGCGAGCGGGGTTTTTGTGGAGATCGGGCTTTTGCCCAACAACGAGTCGGTCAGGAACCTCGTCGAATTGAACGAGCAAGGCGAGGTGATCGTGGATTGCTCCTGTCAGACAAGTGTAGAAGGGCTCTTTGGCGCAGGCGATGTTACCACCGTCCCCCACAAGCAGATTGTAATCTCAGCCGGTGAGGGAGCCAAGGCCGCACTATCCGCGTATAATTACCTTATCAACAAATCCTTAATATAACGAGGTGTGTCATGGCAGTACTGAAAGAAAAGGACAAGGAAAAAGTGGCAAACATCTTCAAGGGTATAGAAAAGGATGTCAAGGTCGCTATGTTCACCCAGGAGATGGAATGCCCCCGCTGTGAGATGACCAGGACAATGCTTGAGGAAGTCTCTGGTCTCTCAGAAAAACTCTCTCTCGAGGTGCACGACTTCGTGGCCAAGGCGGACCTGGCCAAGAAGTACGGAGTGGACAAAATACCGGCCACTGTAGTTTCTGGAGATAAGGATTATGGTATCCGCTTTTACGGGGTCCCTGCCGGTTATGAGTTTAATGTCCTGATAGAGGATATCATGGATGTGGGAAAGCGGGACCCTGGATTGAGTAATGAAGTAATGACAGAACTGGCCAAGGTTGATAAGCCCGTGCATATGCAGGTCTTGATCTCTCCTACATGACCCTATTGCCCAAGTGCGGTTCGCACTGCCCACAGGTTTGCTATGGCCAGTGACCATATCACCTCTGACATGATAGAAAGCTCGGAGTTTCCTTTTCTCGCGGTCAAGTACAATGTCCACGGAGTGCCTCATACAGTGATTAATGAGGAGCATAGCATAGTAGGTGCACAGTCGGACACGGAATTCGCCCATGCGGTACTGAAGGCTATCGGAAAGTAGTCTTTTATTACGGGGCAAAAAACCCGCCTTCACATAGTAAACTGTCACTCGCGTAATCAGATCACCCAAAACCCGCACTATATTTGGCTTGCAGTCGACAGGAAGGCGCGAAAACCCATAATAGAATATCCGCTTACCAGGGTGTTTTTCGCCGGTCCCTTGTTTAAAGAAGGAATCGAGATCCATGGAATGAATGCCTTTCTCATTGACACACAAGGCTATTTCCCCTTACACTACCTCCTCAAAAAGAGACTTCTTTGCATTCAATTCAACCAATTTACCCACTCGTAAGAAAGGATATTCAAAAATGAGGCTGATTAAGACCTTTTTGTTGCTGATCCTTGCCCTTGTTCTTATTCCAGTGCCACTGCCTGCCAGTGAAAAGGTCCTGAGCATCATTCACACCAACGATCTTCACTCCCGCCTTTTGGGACATTGCCCGAATCTGGATTATACGCCCTCTAAAACCGGGGATGATCAGACCATGGGGGGCTGGGCCCGCATTGCCACGGTGATCAAATCAGAAAAAGAGAAAAGGCAGAACCCGACCCTTGTGCTCGATGCAGGTGATTTTCTCATGGGTTCTCTTTTTCATATGGTCAGCCGGGAGGAAGGCCTTGAACTGAGACTCATGAAGGAGATGGGCTATGACGTCACTACCCTGGGTAACCACGAGTTTGATCTAAGGCCCGCCGGTCTGGCCAGGGTCCTTAACTCTGCGGCCGCAAAAGGAGGGATGCCCCTGCTTGTTTCATCCAACCTTATCTTCAGCAAGGACGACCAGAGGGACGATTCGCTCCAAGAGCTCTTTGATCAGGGTGTTGTGAAGAAGTACGCGGTGCTGGAAAGAGAAGGGATAAGGATCGGCCTTTTCGGCCTGCTGGGTAAGGACGGGGCTGAAAAGGCTCCCTTTGCCGCTCCAGTTAAGTTTCGGGATATCTTTGATGTCTCGCGCCAGATGGTTAATCTGCTCAAAGAAAAGGAGAAGGTGGATCTCGTGGTCTGTCTTTCCCACAGCGGCCTTGAGGGCGGGATGAAATCAGAGGACGTGACGCTTGCCGGGGAGGTTCCGGGCATTGACATCATCATCAGTGGACATTCCCACACCCGGCTGCTAAAGCCCATCATGGTCAACAACACCATCATCGTGCAGGCCTGGGCCTATGGCAAGCATGTAGGCGTCCTTGATCTGGCCATTGGCCCTGAAGGCGTGAGGATGAAGGACTACAAGATCGTGGAGGTTGATGACCGTATCATGGGCGATCCCGGTATAAACCGCCGGATCGAATCCTACATCGATATCATCAACCAAAAGGTCCTGGCGGAGCTGGATTTAAGCTTCTATAAACCGGTTGCTGAGACCGATTTCGACCTGACAATAGAGACCAACGAAACAAACCTCGGCAACATGATTGCAGACTCTATCCGCTGGTATATCGACCATCTTGACTATAACCCAAATGACCCGCTATCAAAGGTGAGAGTGGCCGTGCAGTCCAACGGTCTTATCAGAAGCCCGGTACTCGTCGGCAAGACCGGGCTTGTGGCGGTCTGCGATCTGTTCCGATCCAATCCGCTGGGCATAGGCTGGGACGACACCATGGGCTATCCCCTGATTACCTTCTATGTCTATGCCGCAGAGATAAAGAAGGCACTGGAGATTCTAACCACTGTCGCTCCCAAGAAGGGGGATGATTATTTTATACAGGTCTCAGGGATACGCTGTAAATACAACCCCTACCGGATGCCATTCGACCGGGTAACAGACATCCAGATCGAGGATGAACACGGAAACTATAGCACCCTGGATTGTTCCTCCTCCAATAAGACACTCTACAAGGTAGCCGCCAATATATACAATGCCACCTTCCTGAAGATTATAGGCGGATTCACATGGAATATCTTGAATATCGTGCCCAAGGATCGCAATGGCCGGCCCATTACCGACCTGGGCACGGTCAGGGTGGACGCAGATAAGGAAAAACAGGGCCTCCAGGAACTCAAAGAATGGAAAGGTCTGATGAAGTTCATGGGGACATTTAAAGATACGGATGGTGACGGCGTTCCAGAGATACCGCCGAGATACAGGAACAAGCAAGGCCGGATTGTAAAGGCCCCGAGCATGAACCCCATCGCCTTAGTGTCAGGAGGAAATTATGTCACATGGCTCGCAGTGGGCGCTGTTGTTTGTGTCCTCGCAGTTCTGGTATTCATTGCCTGGTTCACGGTTAAGATGATTAGAAGAGTGCTGGGGAGCGGCAGAAACCATGCATGATATAGTGCGGATTCTTTCGATGAACCAAAAAGGAATATCCACTTTAACTGGTGGTGGAATTGTATAGAAAAGTTGCATGGGGACTTCCTGCCTTTATCATGGCAGGGCTCATTTTTTATGTGTCTTCCCTGGAAAAAATTGAGCTTCCGCTCGACCTGATCTCCTTCAATGATCTCTTGTTCCACGGTGCCGCATATTTTTTCTTCGGCATAACACTGATGGTTGCGGCCTATCCGTGGAACACCTACCTTGAGTATCCCCTGCGAACCTATGGCATTCTTGCGGTAATAGGAATCCTTTACGGTCTTTCTGATGAGATCCATCAGTCCTTTGTTCCCAACAGGACATGCACCGTAAGCGACTTTCTGGCGGATTCCACCGGGGTTATGCTTGCCCTTGCCGGCGCAAGGATGTGGATTAAGAAGGCAAAGATAGATCGCGCTTAAGCTAAGGGAGTATACGAACCAACAGATAGTCTACGATAATGGAGACTCAAATCTACAGCCCGTTCATGAATCAGTCACTGTGCTGCAGGCGCAATCACTCCCAGGGTGTGTACTGATTGTAATACTATATTAAAGAGCTAAGCCTTTGCTTTCGGTATTACTATAGGCCAAAGGAGGAAAACGTTCTTCAAGAAGGTGAAAGACTGGCAGAGCTCGATAGTCCTCCAGGGGAGGTGTGGAGTTATTCAATAAGGGAGACAGGACCGAAAAGCAATGGATTTACGATGATTGCAGTTGTTCATCCACCCATCTAAGCCTTTCCTTGATCAGATCTGGTATAGGAAGTTGGTAGGGACAACGGGGGATACATTCCCCGCATTCGGAGCAGTTTCTGGCCTTCTCAATGGCCTTGGGCCGCCAACCTTCCCGCAAAATATTCTTCCCCATTCTTTTGACCATAGAAGGCAACCCAAGAATGATCTGAATTGGAATGTCCTCTGTACAGGGCTGGCAGTAATCGCAGCGCCTGCAAAAATTCTTCTCATATCTTTTGCGGATCTTCTCGATCTCCTTTTTTTCGGCATCGTCTAAATCAGAGCTATCTTGGAAGACTTCCCAGTTCTCATCGAAGAGGTCTTTATGCTCAACACCAGCAATGATCATAATACCTGGTTGAGAAAGTACATATTTTAGGGCCAGCCTGGCGTTATCGATGATCCCTCCAGAAAAAGGTTTCATGGCAATGACCCCGACGTTTTTTTCGATCGCCTTTGGGATGATCCTCTCCCGCGCCAAAGGCTCAAGAAAGCTAAAGCAGACCATGATCGTCTCAAAGAGACCATCATCGAGAACGCGATCCATAACCTCCAAGCTGTGGCTGGTTATTCCAATATGGCCAATCAAGCCTTCTTGCTGAGCCTTAATCAGGCCTTCTAGGGCACCATTGGAGGAAATCACCTGCTCGTAGTCATGGTAATCCTTGACAAAATGACATTGGTAAAGGTCAATAGAGCCCCTTTGGAGTTCCTCCAGGCTCCTTTCCAGATCCTCCCGAAGCCCTTCGGAGGTCTTACTTTGGGACTTTGAGGCCACGGTGACCCGTTTATCTGTCTGGCGCAAGGCCATACCGATTCGTCGCTCGCTCGTGGTGTAGGCCCTGGATGTATCGATAAAATTGACCCCCCTTTCCACGGCATGCAATACGGTCTCAACCGCCTGATTTTCGTCCACCGTCTGAATTGGGATTCCCCCAAAACCAAGCCGATTGACCTCAAGTCCTGTTTTCCCGAGTACAATTCCCTCCATGGTTTTCTCCTTTTCTTTAATCACCTGAATCATATATCACCACGCAAACCTGGGCATATATGATGTTCAGACCATCAATTTACGCGACAACCTGCTTTTTGAGCTTATTCAGCAGAGATTGAGGGAGGAGGGTGGAAGAATAGCATAGCCTGCCTTTGAAGTCTATCGATAAATGTACCTGAAAGCCAAACCGCAATTTCCGGGCACACCATGCCTATCTCTTGGTCAATGACTGACTAGGAGGATGAATCTCGGCGAAGCCCCTTAGGGACGGGACAAGTGGACGGTGAACATTTTATGGCAGAAACACCTTTTGCTGGTAATACCTTAGCTCATCAATGGATTCTTTGATGTCGCTCAATGCCAGATGGGATTTTTGCTTTTTATAGGGAGGAAGAGAGGGATACCATCTTCTGACCAGTTCTTTGATGGTGCTTACATCAATATTCCTATAGTGAAAGAACTCCTCGAGGCAGGGCATATGCCTCTTCAAAAATCGCCGATCCTGCCAAACCGAATTCCCACACAGCGGAGACACCTCTTTCCTGCAATAGATAGAGAGAAATGCCAGTGTCTCTTGTTCAGCGCTCTGGCAGTCATGGGAAGAGGCCCTGGCCCGATCGAGCAAACCTGATTTCTTATGATGGGTCATGGCCCACTCATCCATGGACGCGAGGATCTCTTCAGGCTGGTTTATGGCTATGTCCGGGCCCTCAGCCACAAGCTCCAACTTATTATCTGTTACAACACTGGCAATCTCAAGGATGAAGTCCTTTTCAGGGTCCAGACCGGTCATTTCCAGGTCTATCCATATGAGTCTGTTGTGCAAGCAAAAACCTCAAGTATGATTTGATAAACAGATCAAACCTATCAGATCACGAAGCCCTCATTCTCGAATTTATCTCCAGCTTTTCCAGGGACAATTTTATGACATCTTTGGCCTTGTCCTTTTTTCTCATGTAATCTTCAAAAAAGGCCTTGACCTCTTCTTCTTTCCCAATGCCGCTCACGGGAACAACTGCTTCGATGACCCGCTCATAATGAATTGGATGAAACTGCTCGAGCGCGGTTATATGAGATACATACCATTCCCACATAAAGGGTATGGCATGTGGGTTTGAAGCCATATGCCCTATTGGGATAAACTTGTTTCTGTCTGGTATTTCCTTCAACACGTATTCTTGGATTTTTTTGATCAACGCCTTGTCCCTGAACCTGCCGAAGGCCATTAATATGTTCATTCTCTCATGCTCGCTTTCAGAGGATTTGAACCTTTGATCAAACCACATAAAGGTTTCGTTGCTACCATTCAAGGCTCCCACTTGCATGACGCTCTTCATGATGTCGGGGTGGACGTCCTTCCCCTCCATCAGTGACGAAAATTTTCCGAGTGCGGATTCCGCGACAGCTTCTGAACCATACATCACTGCATCGACCATAACTTGGTCTCTCAATATGGACGTTGTATGTTTTTCCTCTGGATGCGGTGCGTAACCAATATGTGAGAGCACATTCTCGAGGAATGATCTCCCAATGGAAGCAACCTTTTTTCTCTGAGCCCCTTCCATAACCAGGTATGCCTGGAATAGGTTGCACGCAATACCTACGAGAGGCAGAAAGGCGTCCTCGTGTATATAATTTAAGAGAAAGTCCAGGTAATCATCCAGGGAGGCATCGCCACGTCTCACCAGCGCATAGAGATCGTTTTGAAGGCCCCACCTGTCCTCTGGTGGCAGTTCTTTACTTAACACCCGTTTGCCGAGTTCAGAGAGGTCGCTCTCTTCATGGTACCTGACCCTGTAAAATCCGGTCTGTCCATAATTTACTTTGTATGCAACGGCATCTCCACCAATACCGATGCCCGAGTTCTTGCTCTGGAGAAGGGTCGTTATTGTCTTTGAATCACCGTTACTATAAAAAATCTTGACGGTAACTGGGACGACCCATACTTGGTCAGATTCATTGGGAAGATAGGTGAACCTCGTCTGTGTAAGGATGAGTTTATCCACATCTCTTGTGACTTCAACAAGGGGGAATCCTGGCTGTTCAATCCAGCTCTTCATCATGGTAGTTACGGGCTTTTCTGAAATTTCTTCAAGGGCTTCCCATAGGTGAGGGCTTGATGCACATGCATATTCATATTTCTTTAAGTAGTGCCTGAGGCCCTCTTTAAACTCATTCTCACCGATATATCCCTTAACGTGCCTTAAGATGCTTGCACCCTTATTGTATATGATCGGTACAGTACTGGCATTAATGACGAGGTGCTCTCCTCCTGGGATCTCTATTGGGACGGTTTCCTTCAGGGCGTCCCTGTCAAGGGCTGTATCAGTTTCGCCATGGAGAAATTGATCCCAGAGGTCCCAATCAGGATAGTAGTGCATCACAACGCCATAACCAAAGTACGTTGCAAAGCTCTCATTGAGCCAAAGATACTTCCAATCAGAGGGCGTTACCAGATCTCCGAACCATTGATGTGCTATCTCGTGTGCAATGACCTCACATATCCTCTGCTCGCCTGCCTTGGATGTGATATTGGAATAGTGAAGCAGCAAATTTTCTCTGAAGGTGATCGCACCCCAATTCTCCATTGCACCTGCTGCGAAATCCGGGATTGCAATCAAATCAAGCTTAGGAAGTGGATATTTCACACCATAGTAATCCTCACAAAACTCCAGGGCCTTTCTCCCAAACTGGAGTCCAAATTGGGCGTGCCTTGTCATTCCAGGCATGGTTCCTACACGAACGACGATCTCACCTGCGTCTTCAAGGAACTCGAACTCGCCAACGCCGAAGAAAAGCAAGTATGTAGACATCTTTGGTGTTTGCTGGAAGGTTATTACCTTCCTTCCGTCATCCCGGCGCTTCTCTTCAGTTATTGGCCCATTGGATATGGCAACGAGGTTTTCATTGATGACCATCTCAACATCAAAAGATGCCTTCTTGACTGGATGGTCAAAGCACGGAAAGGCCCTCCGTGCGTTGCTCTCTTCAAACTGTGTCACCGCACTGTATTTGGCCTTGCCTTCAGCACTGTACCCGCTTCTGTAAAAACCAGCCATCTTATCGTTTATCTCTCCCACGTAGTTGATCTTCAGGGCTATTCTTCCGGTCATCTCCTTGGGTAGGTACACCCTTATCTCCTCTTTCCGGGTATCCACATAAAATGGGCACTGTGCAAACTCACCGTCCATCCAGACCATACAGCCCCAGAAGGCCAATTCCACTGCATTCAATGTAATCTCATTCACTGGTCTTGAGGCCTCAACCACAATCTCAACGCTCCCCGAAAATCTCAGGGTCTCTAAATCTGGCTCCAGGTGAACCTTATAGTTTATTGGGGCAACATCATTCATGGTTACCTTCGGTTCCTCCTTTTTTTGCTTTTTTTCCGCTGCACGGTAATTTTCGGTTCTGGCGCTCTTTTTTCTGAAGGAAGTGGAAATCCTTCGTGCCGCCGCTTCCAGGCATAAACCAGCAAGTAAAGGCCGATCAGGAAAAAAGGAATGCTGAGATACTGCCCCATGGTCAATGGCGAGCTCGAGGGCAGCGTCTGATATTCCTTGACGAATTCCACAAGAAACCGGCAGAAGAAATAGGACACCAGGAAAACACCGGCTAAAAGCGCTGGCGGGCGCCTCTTGCCGAGTTTGCGCTCCAGCAGTATCAATCCGACAAATATTGCCAGACCGATGGAGGCCTCGTAGAGCTGGCTCGGGTGGCGGCAATACTTGCCCCCGTCCCGATACCTCAGGAAGTGCACACACCACGGCACGTGGGTGATGCGGCCCGCGATCTCGCTGTTCATGAAGTTGCCAATGCGCACCAAAGTAGCAATAAGGGCAGAAACAAAGGTGTTGCTGTCTAAAACCACATGCCAGGGGATTTTCTTGATGTGAGAGTAGAAAAAAATGGCCGTGAGGATACCGACGGCAGCCCCGTGGCTCGACAGCCCCCCTTCCCAAATCTTCATGATCGAAATCGGGTTGGACAGATAGTATGCGGGATGGTAGAAGAAGCAGTGTCCCAGTCTCGCACCGATCACCCCCAAGATTGCGATGTAATATGGGAAGGTGAGGATCACGGCCTCCTCATAGCCGGCCTTGCGCATCTGCCACTGCCAGAGGTAATATCCAATCACCAGTACGCACCCGATAAGCACGCCATAATAGCGTATCTGCAACGGCCCGATCACCACTATTGTCGGGTCAATGTCCCAAACAAATCCTTCCATCTCCTCTCACGCCTCCCAAATCCCTTCAGCCAGGGCAGCAACCTCCTGTCCCATATCTTCACACAGCACGTCAGTGGATATTGCTGATTTAGCCATCCACAAGACAACTACCCGCCTCCACCAGGCTGTTGAAGGCCATGTGATTGGGGTATAATTATGTTTAATAAAGAAGGCGATGTCAAACCCAATGATGAAGTGAAAGGAGCCCAGCTTTCCTGTCTCGAAAAAGCCGAAGCCACATAAGCCTGCTGGAAACAGAGGTGAGGATATCTCCCAGGTGAGAACAGGGCTTTTTTCTCCTCGAAGGTCCTTGAGATATTTTCAAGTGTTTTCCTTACACCTTTCTTCCTTAAATCCTGGACAGATTTGTTGGAGCAGTCAAAATTAATACATTTTTTCCATTTAATTCTTGACAAGAAGGACATGTTTCCTTCAACTAAGGACTGGGGGTCTGGTCAAAAAGTGGACCTTGGGGCAAACATTGGAAAGGAGAATCATTGTGAGTGACGAAGCACTAAAAAAAAGGACGCAGGAAACAGCAAACAGGCTCTTCGGTAGAGGTGTCAAAATCGATCCTCCCTATCTGATGTGGAGGGAATTCGACAGGGATCTAGCCAAGGATTTCTCTAAATTTATAACCGGCAACCTCTATTCCCGAACCGTCCTCACGCTGCCTGAAAGGCAGATGGTTGCATGCGCCATGCTCGCAGCGATCCGTGCCGGGGATGAATTAAGGCTCCACGTCAATGCAGCCTTGAATGTCGGCTGCGACCCCAGAAAACTAACGGAGGTCTTCTTCCAGGTTGCTCCGTATGCGGGTATGCCTGCGGTTAACGAAGCGCTTGAGGTTTACCGGGAGGTCCTCAAACAGAGGGGAGAATGGCCGCTGAAAACCCAAGAACCCTAAACCCTAAGATCAAATAAAATATATGAATATTCTTTTTGTATGTACCGCAAATATCAGCAGAAGTTTTATGGCAGAAATGGTACTCAATAATGAGGTTGATCTGCATAACCTAGACAACATCTTCATCTCATCCGCAGGCCTCTTTGCCAACCCGGGCAGCCCCCCTGATCCTAAGATGGTTGAGCACCTGTTAGAAATGGGAATATCCATAAAAGACCATGAGTCCAGCCAGATTACAAAGGAAGATGCGGATTGGGCGGACCTGATCCTGGTCATGGAGGCAGACCATGCAACAATGATAGAGAGATTGTGGCCCGAGGTTAAAGGCAAAGTGGAACTGCTTGGTAGGTTTATTTCACAAGGTCAAAATGTGGACGATATTGTTGACCCATTCGGTAGGTCTTCATACCATTACCGCCTTGCCCAATCTCAAATCACCTTGGCCATAAGATCCTTTGTCAAAAGGGTCCTATTGGGTCAAACGTGAGAGGGTTAAAAGGAAACGGCTCATTATGAGTTTAGCGCTGCCCTCCATTGTGTTGCCCTTACTGATTTCTGTATTGGCCGAAGATGCCTATCCCGCCTATTTACTAATTACGGTTGGTCTAACGTCATTTCTACCAATTCCCTCAGCTGAAATGAGCTCCCCTACAAAACTTCCAACAACTACCCTACTCTCTACTTTCACTGGAATCCGTTTGGTATCTGCTGTGACCCATATCCTAATCTTGGCATCTTTGGTTTTCTTAAATACCCCGCCAATATGCTTTAAGTCAGGCTCAACTAGATAGGTATCATAGGTGCCGCTTGCCACCCTGATCTTTTCTCTCTTAATGACCTTCGCCTTCCCCACTACACATTTTTTTCCATCAGTGACAGGGGCTTCCACCTCTGCATTCTCTTTCAGGTCATGAAGGCGAAAGGCATAGAAAATGGAGAATGGGTCAAATGAACCGGGTAATATAGCAATGGGTTTTGTTTTTCTTCCAAAGTTGGAGTATTGGGCCTCTTGTTTTTCCCAATTGAAATTTACAATTACATCTCTTTTACCTTTCCCTTTGTTTTGTTTTTTATAGAGGATTGAGCGGGTCATCTCTATGTCTGTATAGGCATCCACTCTGTCGCGGATTCTATAGATAAGATCTATAAGTGGATAGGTTTTTGCAATCATCACAAAATGGTATGATTTAACACCATTCACGGACTCTATCGGGGGTATCTCAAGAACAACCTCTCCGGCCGGGATGAAACTCCATCTAATCTGAAAAGTCAGTTTTTCACCAGGACAAAAAGGAAAGGTTTTCTCAACCGCCTTGATGGCCTTGGCAGAGCCAAAGATCATCATGAATGCTATCACAATGAATGGAAAGACAAACAGCCCTTTCGGTCTGCTGTAATGACTATGTGGAGATGATACTTCCATGCCTCGCGCCTGTTTATCCACCAGTCCTTTTTCCAACATCGTAGCCCTGGGAGCGATTTTTCTGAAACCTACTATGTGCTATTATAGCATCTGTCATATTGTTTGCCCAAATCTTTGTCAACCAATCTCTCTTCCCTTGACGCACAAGTATCTTTTCCACTATACTGCACTCAGCCAAGAGGAGGCGTCAATCATTGAAGGTCTTTTGTGTGCCAAATAAATACGAGGGATTTACAGGATCAACATTTGGAAAGGAGATGAGAACATGGCATTCGGATACAATGGCAGGGTTTTGAGAATCGATCTGAGTACACGGGCAATAGACGTGGAATCCCCTTCGGAGGTCTTCTACAGGACATACATGGGTGGAGGCTCTCTGGCTCTTGCCTATCTCCTTCGGGAGCTCAAGCCAGGAACCGATCCATTGGGACCGGAAAACGTCTTGGTCTTTGCATCCAGCGTCCTTTCCGGGATACCCATGGCCGGAATGGCAAGGTATACCGTGGCTGCCCGTTCTCCCCTTACAGGGGCATTCGGGGAAGCTGAAGCCGCCGGCTTCTGGGGGCCAGAGCTCAAGCATGCAGGCTTTGATGCCATCGTGGTTAAGGGAAGGGCCGAAAAGCCGGTCTATATCTGGATACACGACGGAGAGGCGGAAATCAGAGATGCCTCACATCTCTGGGGTTCAGATACAGGGACGACCCAGGAGGGCATTAGAAAAGAACTTGGCGATAAACTCATACGGGTGGCCCTTATTGGTCAGGGCGGAGAGAACCTGGTGCGCTATGCCTGCGTGCTGAACAACTTGAAGCATGCCAACGGAAGAACCGGCATGGGCGCCGTGATGGGGTCCAAAAAGCTGAAGGCGATCGCGGTACGCGGGAGACAGAAGCTTGAAGTCAAAGACCCTGACGGCCTTCGCGTGATCAGCCAGAGACTCGCAGAGGATATCAAGACACATCCGGGCGAGCAGACCTTTCAAAAGCTGGGAACCCCAAACGTTATCATGCCCTTGAACACAGGCGGCATCCTCCCCACAGAAAACTTTACGCACAGTCAGTTCGAGGGTGCCCAGAAGATCTGTGGTGAAACCATGGAGGAAACCATTTCCCTTGGAAACGAGGGATGCTATGCATGCTCGGTTCGCTGCAAGCGCAAGGTCAGCTCCAAGGAACGATACGAGGTCTCACCCGAATACGGGGGTCCCGAGTATGAAACCCTCGCCTCGCTTGGTTCCTGTCTTGGCATCGACGATCTGGAGGCCATTGCCAAGGGAAACGAACTCTGCAACCGATATTCCCTTGACACCATCTCCACAGGAATGTCAATTGCCTTTGCCATGGAATGTTTTGAGAAAGGCCTTCTCACCCTCGATGATACAGAAGGATTGGAACTTACATTCGGAAAGGCCGAGGCCATGGTCGAAATGATCGAGCGGATTGCCTTTCGGAGAGGGCTGGGTGACCTCTTGGCAGAAGGGGTCAAACGGGCCGCTGAAAAACTGGGGGGGGAGGCCAAGAAATATGCCCTGCACGTCAAAGGTCAGGAGGTTCCGATGCACGATCCTCGGGGGAAATTCGGGGTGGGTCTTGGTTATGCCGTCTCACCAACAGGTGCTGATCACGTAGAGGCCGCACACGATCCATTGCTTCAGCAGCCGGGCCCGTGGCTTGAGTCTATTTCCCCCTTGGGCATCCTGGAGCCCGTTCCAACCCTTGAGGCAGGGCCCGAAAAGATCCGACTTTTCAGGCACACCCAGCTCATCTGGAGTCTATGGAATTGCCTCGGAATCTGTTATTTCTGCGGCCAGCCACTGGGGGCGCTCTCCCTGAATGACGTACTGGAGACTGTTCGGTGTGTGACAGGGTGGAACACGAGCCTCTTCGAGCTCATGAAGGTATCCGACCGGTCTATGGCCATGGCCCGTGTCTTCAACCTGCGGGAGGGGTTTGGCCGCGAGGACGACACCTGGCCTGAGAGGCTCTTTGAACCCCTTCCTGATGGCCCGAACAAAGGACAGATCTTCACCAGGGAGGATCTTGAGAAGGCCAAGAATTTCTACTACGAGATGATGGGCTGGGAAAAAAAAGATGGAAAGCCCTCTGAGGGAAAGCTGATTGAACTCAACCTGGATTGGCTACTATAGTAACAAACCGGTAATGATCCCCTGTTGGCAGATACATCGTGCAGAAATGAGTTGACACAGAGGGCTGACAAGATCAAAAAAACAATCCTTACTATTGAGGATGCAGCCCTTGTTCCTAATACGCCCGCCCAAATCCCGCACTTAGCTTGGAGCTTCTCATGTCAACAAGGCTTTCTGCGCAATTCATAGGCGAGTTCAGTATTTCTTAGCTTATGGAGGGAATGAAAATGCTTAGGATAAAGATGGTAATCTTGATCCAGGTATGTGCCATCGTGTTTACCCCTTTACTCACTGCAACATCCCAGGAGGTAGTGAGCACGCCAACCGTACAGGGGAGAGATCTAAACCTCACCATAGTTTATGATAATAACCCTTACGACGAGAGATTAGAGACCAGATGGGGCTTTTCTTGTTACATCAAGGGGGCGGAAAAGACGATCTTATTTGATGTGGGCGGTGAGGGTTCTGTGCTCCTTCGTAATATGGGAAAGCTCAAGATTGACCCTAAAACAGTGGATGTGATCGTTCTCTCCCACGTTCATTATGACCATATTGGCGGCCTATCCGGTTTTTTGGAGGAAAATCCTGATGTTACCGTCTATATGCCAAGATCTCTGCCTCAAAGTGTTAAGAACAAGGTCAGGCTGGCAGGTGCCCGCCTAGCTGATGTCCATAACCCAATAAAGATCTGCGAGGATGTCTATTCCACGGGTGAACTGGGAATCTTTATAAAAGAGGAGTCGCTTATAATAAGAACATCTAAGGGGCTGGTAGCAATTACAGGTTGTGCGCATCCAGGGGTTGTAGAGATAGTGAAAAGGGCAAAAGAGATGCTTAAATCGGATGTCCATTTGGTATTAGGTGGATTCCATCTATGCTGGATGAATCTTTCGCAAGTAAAGAAAATAATCAACGGGGTTAAAAAAGAGGGTGTTAAAAAAGTGGCCCCGTGTCATTGTTCAGGTGATCTCGCCAGAAAGCAGTTTGAGAAGGCCTTTGGAAAGGACTTTATTCTTGTAGGTGCGGGAAAGACGATAAAAATAACGGATGCTTTCTAATTCCATAAGATTACTCATAGCTGGTTTTGTCATGGGTTGGGGTCCGTGTCTGACATACACTGCTCCGTTGCTTCTGCCCTTTATTGGGGCCACGAAGACAGATTGGCGAGGTGGTTTAAAGGTGGGGTTGGTGTTTTCAATTGGTCGACTTGTGGCGCTTGCCATCTTGGGCGGGCTTGCAACCATGGCCTTTGGCCTTATCAATCAATTTTTTCCACCTCAAAGATCTGTTTGGCTCTATGTAATCGCTGCCCTCTTTATGATAGTGGTGGGTGGGCTTATCATTCTAGGCAAAGGACTTAGAATGCCCGCTGGAAATAGGATATTAGAGAGAGGAACCGAGGGTATGTTCCTGCTTGGTTTTTTGATGGGGGTTGCCCCCTGTGTCCCCTATGTGGCAATCTTGTCCTATATCGCCTGTGAAGCAGAGAATGCCGTTTTGGCAGGCATATTGTATGCAGCGGTGTTTGCCGTGGGCACTGCGATTGCCCCTATAGTATTAGGGACCTTGGTGGGTATCATCCCAGGAACACTATTGAAGTCATCCAGATTACTCAAAGGTTTTCAGGTGCTGTGTGGAATTGTTCTTGTTCTTTTTGGATTTCAGCTTTTCTATCATGCATTGAATGTGGTGAGGTGAGGCCGCCAGGATTCCAATCTCCAGAGGGGGGTGATGTGCTGAAAAAACTCGCAAAAAAGCTCTTTGGTGGAGGTTCCTCTGTGCAATCGCCAGATGGTTTCTTTCTGAATGCTCGCTGTAGCGCCTGTGGCGAGGTATTCAATCTTTTCATCAATAAATCCACGGACCTTGTCCAGAATTTTGATGACCAGGACGGAGTGACCTACTCCTTGAACAAGGAGATTATTGGAGGTCGCTGCAGAAATTTGATCCATGTGAAGATGCAATTTGATGGGGCCAAGAATCTGGTATCTAGAGAAATTGAGAATGGAGAATTTATTGAAGAGTAGCAGTGTCCACTATTAGGTCTTGACTTGAAAATAGGGAGCTCAAATGAGACATTTGGAGATGCTGGGCGTGGATAAGCAGACCCGGATCGAACTTTGGCAGCATATTGTTGAGACTATCGAAGCATACATTGCCAATGTGGGTCAAGCTCGCGTTGCCCCTGAACTAGATCCAGAAAAGGTCCGCTCTCTTCTGACTCCCATGAACTTTGCCCAGCCGCTGGATCCACGCGAAGCAGTGGATTTTGTGGTACAAGGTCTGTGGCGCCATCAGGTTCATACTCCACATCCAAGGTATTTTGGCTTATTCAATCCTGCCCCAACCACAATGGGAATCGCAGCCGATGCCTTGGTTGCTGCTTTTAATCCTCAACTGGCAACATGGAGCCACAGTCCCTTTGCCGTTGAGCTTGAGCAACACCTGCTCCGGACCTTTGCGTACCAATTTGGGTATGATCTGGGAAAAACAGATGGCACTTTCACGAGTGGCGGCGCTGAGGCCAATCATACTGCAATACTCACCGCGCTTGCACATGCATTTCCAGAATTCGCACGGGCAGGGATCCGAGGGCTTGACGAGCAACCCACGCTGTATGTCTCTACGCAGAGTCACCACTCTTTCATAAGGGCAGCCCGTGCCTGCGGTCTGGGTACCGATGCGGTACGAGAAATAGCCGTTGATAGCACCCTGCAAATGGGGGCTGAAGCCCTCGCCGAGCAAATTGCGCAAGACAAGGCCTCAGGGTTTGCGCCATTCCTCATCGTAGCTACTGCTGGAACCACCAACGCCGGGGTGGTAGATCCGATTTCGCGCATCGCGGATGTGGCCTCCCGTGAGAGGCTTTGGCTTCACGTTGATGCCGCATGGGGCGGAGCGGCTGTATTTGTTACTGAACTTCGCACCATTCTTGATGGCATCGAACGATCGGATTCGATCACGTTCGATACACACAAATGGCTCTCAGTCCCCATGGGAGCAGGAGTCTATCTTACTCGTCATCGAGATATCCTGGGACAAACATTTCGTATAGCAGCCGACTACATGCCAACCGATGCAGCTGGACTAGATGTGGTTGATCCATATACACACTCCATTCAATGTTCACGTCGGTTCATTGGGCTAAAGGTCTTTCTATCTCTTGCTGTGGCAGGATGGGATGGGTATGGCACTGTGATCAGACATCAGGTCGCAATGGGCGACTTGTTGCGTAGGGAGCTTGAAGCATCGGGCTGGGAAGTCGTCAATCAGACAAGGCTACCTGTCCTATGTTTCGTGGACCGGCAGAATCCTGAAGGAAAATCTGTTGCCTTCATTGAGGCTGTCGCTCGGGAAATCGTTTCTTCTGGAGAGGCCTGGATTTCTACTACCCGTCTTGACAAAGATCTATCTGTGCTCAGGGCGTGTATTACAAACTACCGGACAGGGCCAGAGGACATTCGTGCCCTTGTACGTGCCCTCAACAAGGCAAGAAAAAAGTTTTACGGTGCCAAGGTTGAGTGAAAATGGGCCCAACAAGGATCCCCATACTTTCCAAATCGCGTTTCCTCGCTGGTCTGCAGTGCCATCTGCGTCTGTGGCATCAGTGCTATAATCCTGGCCTAGCCTCTGAGGTATCCCCTCTCCAGCAGGCCATTTTCGACACCGGTCACGAGGTGGGAAGAGTGGCGACCCGCCTTTATCCTGGAGGACTTCTGGTCGAGGAGGATTAT
>JGI2172J19969_10000028_pt1 | contig 47044 bp, 35 predicted proteins | sample DeeMarSWOR230_32_FD_19969 | JGI IMG/M metagenome (IMG submission 19969)
CATTGTTCACTGCTGACCAGGTTATGGCCACCTCCCTGTTGTCTACGTATATCTCTTCAATCGTTGGCGCAGCCGGCACATCGGGAGTCTCGATCCCGCCACAGCTGTTCATGATCAACACGCCCGCCAAAACGACCGCAGCCATGAAAAGAACATTTTTATTTTGTTTCATCCTTCGCTCCTTTATCATCTGACTCAAGGCTTGCAGAGCTGGCACTGTTNCGCTCAGCTCTCTGAATAGATCGCCGCCCAAAAAACAGCCTTCTCTATCAGACAACGGCCTATTCGAAAAAATCGTTTCAAAACTTTTCTCCAGGCCTCTTCGATTTGACCATTCCTTTCAATGATCGCTTAGATCTGAGCCTCTGGCCGGGCACACACTCCGAAACACATATTTTATGCTTTTCTTGAGGCTGTTGACAACTTCGGCGGGAAAATTCCTCATCTTTCCCTGATGTTCAATCCTGTCACTCAGGCTGATTCAAATCAGGAAAGTGACCTTAGGGCGCAGGAGCACAGACCGAGCAAAGTCAGAATTGATGAATCATGTGAATTCTAAAATTTCTCTTAAGGATTTGGAACAAACGCAGCTTTCCCCGGAACAGCAATCCATTAAAAAATATAGACCGCTCCGCGGTTGGACCCGCTGCCGTCTTCATAAGGCGTAGCCACCACAACATAATCACCATATATGGCCACAGAAAAACCAAAATAATCTTGATCTTGGGCATCCGAGGCCGTAAGCTTCATCACCTCTCCCCAGATATCAGCCCCACCGTAATTGCGCCCATAGATATAAGCGGCGCCACGACTGGTGCCCGCACCGTCTTCTTGATGTGTACCGACCACCACATAATCTCCGTCTACAGCCACAGAAGAGCCAAACTCATCGATATCTTCGCCATCCGAGGCGGTGAGCTTCGCCACCTGACCCCAGGCGTCCGGGCCACCCTGGGTCCTGTCGTATACATACACTGCGCCGCGATTGGTTCCAGTTCCGTTTTCGCCATACGCGCCGACCACGGCGAAATCACCGCTTACAGCCACAGAATAGCCAAAATAAGCCGCATCCTCAGGATTCGAGGCCGTAATCTTGGTCACCTGCCCCCAGTTGTCTGTTCCACCTTCGTTTCGACCAAACACATAGGCCGCTCCTCGATTAGTCCCGAGACCGTCTTCATAGCGCGCTCCCACCACAACATTATCCCCACTTATGGCCACCGAATTGCCAAATTGATCATTATCCTCAGCATCCGAAGCCACGAGCTTTGCCACCTGGCCCCAGTTATCCGTCCCACCCTGGTTCCTGTCGAAAACATAAGCAGCACCACGATAGCTCCCGAGACCGTCTTCAAAAATTGCACCAACTACCACATAATCTCCGTCTATGGCCACAGAATAGCCAAACTCATCAACATCCTCAGCATCCGAAGCCACGAGCTTTGCCACCTGGCCCCAGCTATCCGTCCCACCCTGGTTCCGATAGAAGACATAAGCGGCTCCGCGGTCTATCCCGCCACCGTCTTCTGAAATTGCACCGACTACCACATAATCTCCGTCTATGGCCACGGAACGGCCAAATACATCAGAATCCTCGGCATCCGAAGCCACAAGCTTTGCTACCTGACCCCAGTTATTATTCCCCCCGTAGTTTCGATCGAAGATATAGGCTGCCCCGCGATCGGTCCCGCCATCGTCTACATATTGCGCACCTGCCACAGCGTAATCTCCGCTTAAACCCACAGAATAGCCAAAAAAATCTAAATTCTGGGCATCCGAAGCAACCCTCTTCCATAACTCTTCAGGGACTCCGGCAGCCAAGGCACTCACTTCATTCGAGAGTCCGCTCGTTCCACCTGCATTCACGGCTGTGACAGCATAGGAATACGTCTTGAATAAACACAATCCCGTATGGACGTAGTAAGGGGCCCGAAGGCCGGTGACGCTTGTATCAGAGGTGGTCACGCCTCCGGTCGTGTTCCAGTAGAGGTTGTAGGTGCTTGCGTCACTGACCACATCCCAGAGTATGGCCAGCTCCCTGTTTTCTGAATATATATCCTCGATCGTAGGCGCACCTGGCGGTGAAGGTGTTGGTTCTCCGTTCTCATCGGTGCCTCCGCCGCAGGCAGTCATGATGAACATCGCCGCCCAGACAAAAAAGCCCATGATTAACAAACCCTTGACTTTCTTCAAATCAGCCTCCTTATATTTTTAATCAAGCTGCAAAACCGATGATTCTACAGTAAAACTTAAAATGTATTAAAAAATATAAATCGCTCCGCGGTTGGACCCGGCACCGTCTTCATAATNTGCTCCCACAACGGCATAATCTCCGTTGATAGCCACTGAAAAACCGAACCAATCTTGATCCTCAGCATCCAAGGCTGTGAGCTTCATCACTTCTCCCCAGGTATCTGCACCACCATAATTCCGACCAAATATATAAGCCGCGCCACGACTGGTCCCGGCACCGTCTTCATAATGCGCGCCCACTATAAGGTAATCTCCGTCTATCGCCATAGAGCCTCCGAACTCATCCCCATCCTCAGCATCCGAGGCGATCAGCTTGGCCACCTCTCCCCAGTTATCCGCTCCACCATAATTCCGGTCGAAGATATAGACTGATCCGCGATTTGTTCCAGTACCATCTTCCAAGGATGCTCCCACCATAACATAATCTCCGTTGATGGTCACAGAATGACCAAACCAATCACTGTCTTCGGGATCAGAGGCGGTCAGCTTGACCACCTCTCCCCAGTTATCTGTTCCTCCTTCGTCTCGATCAAAGATGTAAGCTGCGCCGCGATTGATCCCCAGGCCATCTTCATAGACAGATCCAACCACTACAGTATCTCCGCTGAGGGCCACAGAAAATCCAAAGTCATCATCATCCTCAGGATCAGAGGCGGTTAACTTGGCTACCTCTCCCCAGTTATCCGTCCCTCCTTCGTTTCGGTCAAAAACGTAAGCTGCGCCGCGATTGGTCCCCAGACCATCTTCGCCAGGCGCTCCCACCACAACGGTATCTCCGCTGATGGCCACAGAATATCCAAAATAATCTACATTCTCAGGATCGGAAGCGATGAGCTTGGCCACCTCTCCCCAGTTATTCGTCCCTCCCTGGTTACGAGAAAAAATGTAAACTGCGCCGCGATTGATTCCCGCGCCATCTTCATAATATGCTCCCACTACAACATAGTCTCCATTGATTGATACAGAACCGCCAAAATAATCATTATCCGCAGCGTCGGAAGCGCTGAGCTTTTTCGCTTGTCCCCAGTTATTGGTTCCGCCGGAGTCCAGGGCAAAAATGTAAGCTGCGCCCCAATTGGTCCCCGTGCCATCTTCGATAGGTGCTCCCACCACAGCATAATCTCCGCTGAGGGCCACAGAATGACCAAACCAATCATCGTCTGCTTTATCCACAGCGGTTCTTTTCCATAACTCCTCAGGAATATTGGCTGCAAGTGCGCTCATCTCATTCGACAACCCGCTCGACCCTCCTGCATTTACGGCTGAAACTCTATAGGAATAGGTCTTGAACAGGCTCAATCCAGAATGGACGTAGTAGGTCGTCCGAAGGTTGGGCACACTGGTATCGGACGTGGTCACGCCTCCGGTCGTGTTCCAGTACAGGTTGAAGGTGTTCGCATTGCTGACTGCGTCCCAGAGGATAGCCAGCTCTCTGTTTTCCGCATAAATATCCTCGATCGTAGGCGCACCTGGCGCCGAAGGTGTAGGTTCTCCGTTCTCATCGGTGCCTCCGCCNCAGGCAGTCATGATGAACATCGCTGCCCAGATAATAAAAGCTAAAAAAAACAGTCCTTTAATTTTCTTCATGTCNACCTCCTTTTGTTTTATCAGATNTTTCTGGTGCCTCTAAATCCATTTATATCAATATTCATAAAGCTCTGAATTTCTTTTTTTCCAGATGCATGAAGATGGACAGCACACCATCTAACTCGAACAATTGATTGCACCCCGCTCATAAGCACCCATACAAGTATTGCTTATTTCAAGATGAAAGAATTCTACATCAACCTTGACGATATTTGCAAGCTCCTCAGAAGGCCTGTCTCTAGCTGACATAAATGCTGACTCGGGTTTCGCGCCATTTTTTTTTAAATCTTTCCCCACTTCTCCAGGAATGCCCTGGCGAGCTTTCTTGTCTTGGGGCTCTTGCATTCCTCCTGCTTCTTGACGAATTCTAGAATCTTTTTTTGGTCTTTCGATTCCCCAAAGTATTCAGCAAAGGATTCAATGGCACCGGACTTTATCAGGTCCTTCCTCTCTGGATCGTGATGCGTCTGATCAATGCTCAACAGTCTGTCTGTTATTCGCCTCTGCAGTCCCGGTTTGAACCTGGCGATCCTGCCCGAGTTGGCCGCGACCCAGGCAGCCGGGATCACGCTTCTGTCGTTCAGCAGCCCGAAATACCTCTCGAATATTTCTTCGAACTTGTTTTCCGTGTCAACCCTGGCCAGGTTCGCCAAGATTGGTATCACACTCAACTTCCAGTACGTGTGGTCGGAGCTGAGAAGCTCGACAAAGTAACCCCATTGGGGAAAGAGCGCTTCAGGATTCTTTTTGCTTAAGAGATTGAGCACCTTGGAACTGTTGTATCTGACCGTTTCGTTCTTGGTCTTCAAGTTGCTCAACAGTTCAGACAGAATCTTTCCGTCCTTCAGGGCCTTCTTGGCCATGGTTTCCACATTCATGTTCTTATCATTTAAATCAGGAAGCATGGGACTTTTCCTCCTTCAGGTATTCATCTCCATAGAAAATATTATTTTCCTGTCAAGGCTCTGGTGATAGCCTCGTCGTCCTTGAGGGCGTGAGCAGGACGGGGATGATCCTTGTTAAAGACGCGCATAATCTCCTGCTCTTCTATGACAACACCGCTCTCGCCAAACGGGCCATAACGCTCAGGCTTGTGGATTATATCGAGCGAAAGATTCAGGTATTTCGCCAGGAATTTATAGGCACCAACGCGTTTCGACGGCCCGTAATCATGGTCTTCCTCAGCCAGATGGATGTTCTCGACCCGGTCCTGGGCTCCGTACAGGCGGTAGACATTCCGGATATAGGGAAACTCGACTTCGGGCGTGTTCCTGGTCCAGTCCATGCCGCAGGAGATGAGAAGCTGAGGTCTCGGGGCTGCCAAGGCAGCGATTTCCGCGTTGTTGGTCACATGGAAACGGCTTTTATGGATAGGCAGGCCGCTCTCGCAGTCACATCCGCCAAAAAAATGGGCTGAGACCATGACTACAGGGACCGACACAGAAACACGGTCGTCCACAGCCGCCAAGAGGAAAGTCTGCGTCCCGCCGCCTGAAGCGCCGGTCACACCGATACGCCCGGGATCGACCTCATCAAGTGAGCGAAGAAAATCGACAGCGCGGATGCTGTTCCAGAGCTGAAGAGCCAGGACTTTGGGATGGTCGTGCGTAGTCTGTGTCGAATCCCCCCAGCCCACCATATCATAGGAAAAAACCACAGCTCCCATCCGGGCCAGGGTGGCGCACCGGATCTGATGGTCAGGCCAGAACCGCCCTCCTCCGTTGGGTTGTTTGAAGTGTCCGTGCGGACAGAGTATCCCGGCCAAAGGCTTCTGACTTGAGAGAGGACGATACAGGTTTCCGGTCACAAAAAACCCGGGAAGGCTCTCGAAAGCCACGTTTTCCACTGTGTAATCGCCGTGGATACGCCTGCTGTGAATAATCGGATTAAGGGCGCACTTGTCCGGCGGGGGCAGCAGGCCTGCACCGGTAAGGATACCCTGGCGAATGCGTGCGGCCCGGGCTTTCCACTCTGGCAAAGTGCTATAGGTTCGGGAGAACTCATCCAGCTGATGTTTGGCAGCTTCCTCGCTGAGATAATACCCCTGGCAGAGCTCAACTCGCCCGTCCTCTTTCTCCTGGCCCTGAATGACGCAGGTAAGACAAACCAGAAAAAGTGCTATTCCCCAGGAAAGGAGTATTCTGTTCACCGGTTTTCCCGTCCTCATATCATAATCATATGCCTTAGCGAAATCAAACAAAACAAAAAAGGGGGAAAAGAGGCCAAGTCTCTTCATTAAGGTAAGGTTTTTTTGGAAAAGAGGCCTGAATCACGTATTCAATTCCATCTTAATATAGCTCTCAAGAGCGAGCGGAAGCGAGCGTTGGAAGGGGGAAGTCAGTTCCCCCATTAAGTTGACTTGCGAATATTCTTCAGGTATAAGCAAATCTTTATGCTTAAAAAATTCATTTCACACAGGCCATAACAAAATGACAACCAGATACGCCAAAAACAAAATCCACAAGAAAATTTTTCTGATAATATCGATGGGTGTGTTACTATCCCTTGCCGCACTGCCTGCACCGGCAGAGGAAAAGCTGGAGCCTCTTGTCCCCTTTAGGACAGAGGTTCCTCCTGTTATCGACGGCAATCTGGATGACCCGGCCTGGCAGCAGGCTCCGTCTGAGTCAGGCTTCAAGACCTATCATCCGGATTACGGAATAGCCATGGTTGAAAATTCCGTGGTCTATTACGCCTATGACCAGGAGAACCTGTACTTCGCCTTCCGCTGCTTTGACAGCCAGCCAGATAAAATAAAGGCCACAGTCAACAGACGGGATAATATCCGGGATGATGACTGGATCTGCATCAATCTGGACTCCTTTAACGACCATCAGTCTCTGTATGCCCTTTATGTCAATCCCCTGGGAATCCAGATGGACTCCAGGTTTGAGGGTGGAGAAGAGGATTTCAGCGTCGATATAGTCTGGTACAGCAGTGGAAAAATTGACGCGGAAGGCTACGCTATCGAGCTGAAGATCCCTTTTAAAAGCATCCGCTTCTCCCACAAGAACCCTGTCGAGATGGGTGTGATCTTTGAGCGCTGGATCAGCCGCCGCTCCGAAGCAGGGACCTATCCGCCGCTGGACCCGGCCCAGGGACCGAATTTTCTGACCCAGACAAGGCCCATCGTTTTTCACGAGATAAAACACTACACCCTTTTTGAGATGCTTCCCGCCTTTACCTACAGCCAGACGAGCCTGGACGATGAGGGGGAGCTGTCTTCTGCCGGAAGCGAGCGCGATATCAGCCTGACGGCCAAATACGGGATCACCTCGCACCTGATCTTCGACGGAACCTATAATCCCGATTTCAGCCAAGTCGAAGCGGATGCCGGACAGGTGGATTTCAACCTGCGGTATGCTCTCTTTTTTCCTGAGACGCGGCCCTTCTTCCTGGAAGGACTGGAAAAGTTCAATTTCGGAGGCTACGATTCCGGTGACCCTCTCGGCGAAGTGGTGCACACCAGGACCATCGTCGATCCCTTGGTGGGGTTGAAGCTGAACGGCAGGATCGGGGAAAAAAACACCATCGCCTCCATCTATGCCCTGGATGAGCTGCCTGAAACAGAAACCGAGGAGCAGGCCCATTTTGGTGTCTTCCGCTACAAGAGGGCTCTGGCCAAGGATAGCTTCCTCGGGGCCTTCTACACCGGGAGAGAGCGCGCCAGTGGATTTAACAGAGTGGCAGGGATTGATGGGCAGATCAGGCTCAACAGGTCAAGCCTCTTCGGCTACCATCTTTTTGGCTCTCAAACAAAAATTGACCAGGCGTCGCCAAGGGATGATGGACATGCTTTGGGGCTGCATTATTACTCCAACACCAGAAACTGGGTCGTCCAGCTGGGGCTTCAGGATATCGGGGAAGATTTCCAGACTGAAACAGGTTACATCACCCGGACAGGCTTGACCCGGTTCAGGTCCGGAATCCTGCGCAAGTTCTATCCGAAATCAAAAATTATCCAGAGGATCGACCCCATGATCCACAGTTACCAAATCAGGGATAAATTCAGCGGTCTCTACGAGACCTTCAATTCTCTGGACCTGAGGCTGATGTTCCCCAGAAACTCGATGCTCCTGTTTGGCGGCCGTTACGCGACCGAGATCTTTCTGGACGAGAGGTTCAACACCAGCAAGGTAAGGTTGACCGGAAGAAGCCAGTTCACCAAGCAATTCTCTTTCGCCCTCTCCTACACCTACGGTAAAAAAATACGCTACGTAGCCGATCCCTACCAGGGAAGCGGGAGCGACGGTGCGGCAGAAATCATCTACCAGCCTTCGCAAAAGCTCCATTTCATCCTGAGCTTCATCTACTCCGATTTCTACCGTGATGCCGACTCGATCAAGGAATTCGATTACACGATAATCCGGAGCAGAAACATCTTCCAGGTGAATAGATACCTCTTTTTCAGGGGAATCGTGGAATACAATTCCTTCAGGAAACGCCTGATGACAGACCTTCTCGCTTCTTTCACCTACATTCCCGGGACCGTGATCCATGTCGGCTACGGTTCTCTCTACGAGAAAGTGGAGTGGACGGGCAGCGAATACGTCCCCTCCGACAGGTTTCTGGAGACAAAGAGAGGATTCTTTTTCAAAGCATCTTTTCTGTGGCGGATTTAAACGATACAATCATCAGGGGAAACAAAAATTTGACTCCTGACGCAAAGCTCGAAGCTTTAGACACGAAACTCTGGGACCTGAAGCTTTACGGGTGTAACCTGGAATCTCTCAGCAATTTTTGCGTCTGACTAGAACTTTTTAAGGTTTGATACGTCTTAGCTAATGAAATCCAGAAGTGAAACACAAAAATCCATGGAAACCAGTGGATTAGAGCACGAACATGAGACGGGACAGGCCATTCATCCTCAATTCGATGAGCTGTACGAGAGATACCAGAATGAAGTATTCAGTTTTGCCTATCATCTCACCCGACACAGAGGAGACGCAGAAGACCTGTATCAGGATGCCTGGCTCCGGATCGTGAAAAAGCTGCCTAAAGAGATAGACATGAGAGGCATCAAAGCCTGGATATTCACCATCGTCATCAACCTGCACCGGGATGAACTGCGCAAGAAACGGATAAGAAGGCTGTTCCTGCTGGAGAAAGCCAAAGCTCATGAAAAAGAAGAAGCCTCTTTCCCTGTTCAGAGGGATATTCTTCCGGCTGATTCAAAGGACGACGGGCTGCGAATTGAGATAGGCAGGGATATCCGTCAGGCAATGGACAGCTTACCCCAGCGGCAGCGCCGCGTGTTCGTGCTCAAGGAGATCGCAGGTTTTAGACAAGCGGAAATCAGCGATATTCTCGGGGTTCCGGTCGGAACGGTCAAGTCTCTGATGTACCGGGCCGTCAAACGGCTCCGTCAGGAACTCTCGAAATACCAAACAAAATATAATCCTAATGAGGAAATAAAATGCGGTGTAAAGACATCGAGCGCTTGATTATTGCTTCCTCGGATGAGGATCTCAGCTCGGAAGAATTAAAGGCCATCGAACAGCATGTGGGCCGCTGTGAGCACTGTGCCCGCTTCCAAGGAGAGCTGGGAAAAATCAGGACAGGCATCAAGGCTATGCCGATGCCCGAACTCTCGGCAGACATAGCCGAAAATACCCGACTGCGGTGTTATGCTGAGATGAAAAAACAGCGGAAAGCTGCTCTGGAAAAACGTTCCTCACCAGCTCTCTCCCGTCCCATTCCCGTCTATGTTTGGGCCACTCTCTTCGTGCTGACTCTTTTGACGATGGTCATCACATTCCCGGTCATCGGAGAGATCAGGTTTGACCAGACTCTGACGTTTAAAGCGGCAGCAGTCCTGACCCTAATCATCCAGAACGCGGTGATGCTTTTCTTTGCTCCGATCCTCATCCGCAAGTATCGCTCAAAAAGAGAGAATTTCAACGGTATGGCGAATGCAAATGCATCATAGAGCATATTCTATTCCATGTCCTGCGAGCTATAAGGGCGTGGCTAAGGAGGTTTAAAATGGCGACTTCAACCGGAAAAACAATAGGGCTTATCCTATTGGTTTTGCTTATAGTCTGGCTTGCGGCAAATATAACTCCTTTTTTCATTGCTCCGTTCGGCATTTTCTCCGGATTTTTCGAATCACTGGACCTTCCCCATGTGAAAATCAGCCGTATCGTTCCTTCAATCCGTTACTCGATTTATTCCGTATTCTCGCTTGTGCTGTTGGTCATCTGGATCCTGGTGATCGTCTGGGTTTACCGGGATGCTGAGCGCCGGGGCATGAACGGGATACTCTGGGCTCTACTGGTGCTGATTGGAAACCTGATCGGGTTGATAATCTATCTGATCGTCCGCTCGGATATCGTGCCCGCGCAGAGGGCGGCACCGGCCTTGCAGACATGCCCTAAGTGTCAGAAACAGGTCTCTACGACGTATGTATTCTGTCCCTATTGTGCGGCGCGGCTCCATGCGGTGTGTCCGAAATGCGGCAAACCGACCGAAGAGAACTGGAAGGTCTGCCCGCACTGCGGTGAGAAATTAGGTGAATAAGTTGGGGCCGCATCTCAACATTTTATTATCGGATCTGTCGATTTTGAGAAATGTCGATAAATTGGGGACTGTCCCCAATTTAAGAACGAAAATGTCAAATGTTGAGATGCGGCCCCTTTTTTGATTTTTTGGTTAAAGCCATCTTTTCTTTCTGAAGTAAAAAACCATCAAGACAGCAACGGCAACCATAATCATCCAGACTGCAAAATAGCCCCATCGCCAATCGAGCTCGGGCATGAATTTAAAATTCATGCCGTAAATTCCCGCCACAAACGTCAATGGAATGAATATAGTGGCGATGATGGTCAACACCTTCATGATCTCATTCATCCGATTGCTGATGCTCGAGAGATAGGTATCATGCATTCCTGAAAGCATGTCGCGGAAAGTCTCGACTGAATCGATCACCTGAATCGTATGGTCATAGACATCCCGGAGATAGATGCGCGAAGTTTCTTGAATGAGCGAAGATTCACCCCTCTCAAGATTATTGACGACTTCTCTCAAAGGCCAGACTGACCTCCGCAAAAAAATCATCGTTCTTTTTAACTTATGGATCTCCTGCAATGTTTCAGGCTTGGGATTGGATACAACCTTATCCTCCAGCTCCTCTATCTGTTCTCCTGACCTCTCCAGAATGAGAAAGTAATTATCGACGACCGCGTCCAGCAGTGAGTAGGCCAGGTAATCCGCTTTCAGCTTCCGGATGCGGCCTTTTCCGTTCCTTATCCTCTCCCTCACATGGTTGAAAATGTCTCCTTCTCTTTCTTGGAAGGAGATGACAAAATTCTCACCCAAAATCATGCTGACTTGCTCGATTTTGATCTCGCCGTCATTCTCATCATGATAGACCATTTTGAGCACGATAAAGATGTAATTGCCGAAATCCTCGATTTTTGGCCGCTGCTCTGTGTTGACGATGTCTTCCTGGATGAGCGGGTGAAGGTCAAAATTTCTGCCGATCTTCTCGATAATATCGACCTTATGGATACCATCGATGTTGATCCAGGTTACAGTGGATGTATCCTTACACGAAAAACACTCCTCAACCTGTTCAAGCTCTTTTTCCTCGAAATGCTCTTGGTCATAATCCAGGACTGAAATCCTGACCCTTTCATCCTCTCTCTCTCCCACGTAGACCGGAGTTCCGGGGGGAAGCCCCAATTTTTTGGATCTTCTTTTCCTGAAATTAAACATTTTTTTTCTCTTGCCTGCATAAACAGGCCTTTCAGGAGTAAGCCCTGCCTCTTCGGCTGGTTTTTTCTTTGAATTAGCCAATTTGTCCCTCCCTTAATGAGAAAAAATGGAAACCATCTTTATAGATCGTTGATGGCCTGGTCATTCTCATTACTCTCTTAATCTTTATTATCAGCACCCAGAGTTGTCGGGAATTTTGAGAGCTCCTTGAGCACATCATTCGGGCCGTAAACCACAAGGCGGTCATCAATCTCTATCCTTTCGCGTGCTTTGGGGATGGGAATCCAGTTCTTTCCTCTTTCGATTCCCAAAACCAGGGCTCCTTTCTCGCTCAGCCTGCACTCGGATATCGAACTTCCAATGAGAGGAGATCCTTCCCTGATGATCTTTTTCACCAGTCCGTATCCCTCGAGAAAATGGAGAAGGTCTTCTGCTGACGCTTCTTCAAACGCTGGGGATTTGATGAGTTTTCTTTCTATGAAATTCTCCCACTTTTTTACAATTTTCCTGTGAGTCATGATTTTGTATATTAAAAATATGCCCAGGATGAGAACAAGGACATTGATCGGCAGTTGAAATCCACGGCTGGTGGCAAAGGACGAGGTGGTGGTCACGATGACGGTTACGATTCCCGCGTTTCCCATGATCATCAGCCAGGTCATAATCTTCCGCCTCACCGGGTGGTTGATCACCAATTCGGCTTCCTTGGTCGTGAACCCGGTCCCAGAGAAAGCTGACAACGCCTGGAACCTTGCTTTTTTCTTTTCCAACCCGGTCATCATCAGAGCAATGGACGCTCCCCTCACGAAAAGAATAGATATTAAAATAGCCAGCAGAGTCGGAAAAAGGAAGTAGAGGCTGCTCATTTTATCGCCCTCCCGCTGTATTCACTCACAGGATTGTTATCCTCATTCATAATAATTATATAAACGCAATAATTCTTGTGACATCCCATCTTGGGCGGCACGAATGCTGCCTTCAGGTCCCCGTAGAGGAGGCGGGACCGACGGGACAGGTTCCCTCGGGGCCTGGGGCTGAGGGCAGCTTCGGGCCACCTAGAGATTGTAACCTTATTTACCGCGTCGACATTAGCTCATGTTATATGTATAAAAAGTGCTCATGAAAATCAATCCTCAATTATCCCTTAAGCTGTTTCAGCCAACAGGGCACCAGTTCAAAAAGTAAATTTAAGCGGTCTTATTACTTTGACAACACCAGATAATTTCTTTAATATGGGGGAGAGTTCCCATTATTCTTTAACTCTAAGTCATCAAATAAAGATCATTCGGGGTGAAATTTTGGCCGGAGTCCACTCTCAGAAGGTCCCCTCAGTCCTCATCTTCACTGACCTGGACGGGACTCTTCTAGACCACCACACCTATTCCTTCGAGCCGGCTCTTCCCGCCCTAAAAGCCTTAAAAGAGAAAAACATCCCTCTTATCATCTGCACCAGCAAGACCAGGGCAGAGATCGAAAAGTGGAGGTTGGAGCTGAACAATGATCATCCTTTCATCTCTGAAAACGGCGGGGCCATCTTCATCCCCAAGGGATACTTCTCGCATAGATTTTGCTTCGAGAGAGAAAAAGACAATTACCTCGTCATCGAACTCGGCACGCCCTATTCTCAGCTCAGAGAGATCCTGAACCGGATACGCAGCTCCCTCCAGCTCGGGCTTAAAGGATTCGGGGACCTTTCATTCAAGGAAGTGGCCCGCCTCTGCGGTTTCTCCCCAGAGGAGGCCAGGCTGGCCAAAAAAAGAGAATACGATGAGCCTTTTCTTCTGGACGAAGAAAGCGCCATCCAAAAAGTCCAGGAAATGGCGCGCCTCTCCAATCTTCAGGTCAGCCGCGGTGGACGCTTTTTCCATCTCATGGGAGAAAACGACAAGGGAGAGGCACTCAGGCTTCTTACTGATATTTACAGAGAAAAAACAGAGCACATCGAGACTATTGCTCTGGGAGACAGTCTAAATGACCTGCCCATGCTCCACGCTGCAAATCATCCGGTCCTGGTTCAAAAGCCGGATGGAAGCTATAATCCTGAGGTCAAACTTCCCAGTCTGCACCTTGCTCCCGGCATCGGACCAGCAGGCTGGTGTGAGTCTGTGCTTGAATTATTGAATAAACTTTTGCAATAATTAAAATCCCATCAAAGGAGGGAAAAATGGCTGACTTTTATCAAACCGGAGTAGTGGCCACCTTTCACAGGTTCGGAAAAGTCGATCTTGACCGGATGGAAAATGAGCTGACGGAATTCAACCGCCATCGCCCTATTGCCCTGGTTCTTCCCTCTACTTTTGCCGAGCTGGAAGCCCCGGCCATACAAAAAATCGTCGAGGATATCCAAAAGGTCACCTACATCAACGAGATCGTGGTGACTATGGGGAGGACAGATGAGGCCCAGTTCAAAAATTCCAAAAAGTTCTTCTCCTCTTTTCCTCAGAGAACTCGGGTCATCTGGAACACCGGTCCTGCCATAGGAAGACTCTATAAACTTCTGGAAGAGAATGGACTATTTGTGGGAGATGATGGAAAAGGCCGTTCCTGCTGGACAGCCTACGGTTACATACTGTCTCGAGAAGAGAGCAAAGTCATTGCGCTCCATGACTGCGACATCGTCAATTATTCCAGAGAACTCCTGGGAAGGCTGTGCTACACAGTGGCATCGCCCAACATAGATTATGTCTTCTGCAAAGGCTATTATGCCCGAGTCACTGACCGCATGCACGGCCGGGTCACCCGTTTATTCGTGACACCGATAATCAGGAGTCTGGAAAAATTGTTCGGGCCGCTGCCTCTCCTTGTCTATCTGGACAGCTTCCGCTATCCCCTGGCTGGAGAATTCTCGATGAGCGCGGACCTCGCCAGAATCAACCGCATTCCCGCAGACTGGGGGATAGAGGTCGAAACCCTGGCCGAAGTCTACCGCAACTGTGCCCTTAAAAGAATCTGCCAGGTCGAACTCTGCGAAACCTATGAGCACAAGCACCAGCCTCTCTCTGCCGAGAATCCTAAGACAGGCTTGATGAAGATGTCCATCGACATTGCCAAGGCTATCTTCAGGAATCTCGCCATCGAGGGAGCGGCTTTGAGCGAAAGCCTTCTCAACACCCTGGTTGTCAATTACCTCCGCACTGCCCAGGATACTATCAAATGCTACCATGACGACGCCGCGATCAACGGGCTCTTTTTTGACCGCCATCAGGAAACGGCGATGGTGGAGGCCTTCACCAAGGCCATCCAGATTGCAGGACAAGAGTTCCAGGAGAACCCGCTTTACTCGCCTCTCATTCCAAACTGGAACCGGGTGACATCGGCCATCCCCGATTTTCTCGAGAAACTGAATGAGACGGTGGAGCAAGAGAACGCCTAGACTGGTCTATTTTCCTGACATTTAATTATGGAGATGTAATATATTGTAGCGCCGGTTCCCCTCCATCCGGAGCCCATGGTGGAGGGTGGAAGGATCTTGGCGAGGATGGAGGGGAACCGGCGCTACACTTCTCAAGGGGCCGGACGTTTCCCTGATTGCGGAAATAGAGATGCTTGCCCAGGATTAAAATCCCTTTACTTTTTGCCCCATTTTCATTAAATTTCTCTTTATACATATGAAAAGGTAATGCCTCTGTGGCCAAGGTTGTAACGATAATTCTGGCAGGCGGCCAGGGCAGTCGGCTTTATCCTCTCACTAAAAAACGGAGCAAGCCCGCAGTCCCGATCGCTGGAAGGTTCCGTCTCATCGATTTTCCCATCAGCAACTGCCTCCATTCCGGATTGCGGAGAATCTTCATCCTCACCCAGTTCAGCAGCGAATCGCTTCACCGTCATATCTTCCTCACCTACCGTTTCGATAACTTCAGCAAAGACTTCATTACCATTCTTTCCGCCACTCAGACGCTGGAAAGCCCTGACTGGTATCAGGGAACGGCCGACGCTGTCCGGCAAAACCTGCGATTCCTGCGTACAGAAGGGGACCTGGTTCTTATTCTATCGGGCGACCATCTCTACCGGATGGACTACCGTAAATTCATCGACTTTCACCTGAAAAAAAAGGCAGACGTCAGCATATCCGTCTATCCTATCCCCTACGATAGAGCGCCGGAATTCGGGGTGATGAAAACCGAAGAAAACGGGAGAATCTCCGAATTCCACGAAAAGCCAAAAGAGCCGTCTTTACTGGACAGCACCAAAGTGGATGAGAAAGTCTTCAAGCCGTTTCATTTGAAGTCTGCCGGCAGGACTCATCTGGCTTCCATGGGAATTTACCTCTTCAAGTGGGAGGTCCTGAACGAACTGCTGTCAAGCACCACATTCGAGGATTTCGGCAGAGAGGTCATACCCTCTGCCTTGAATCAGTATAAAGTCTTTGCTTACTTTTTCGATGGCTACTGGAAAGACATCGGGACAATTCGCAGTTTCTTCGAAGTCCATCTCGACCTGATCCAGCCGTTGCCTCAATTCAACTTCTATGACGAAGATAAACTGATCTTTAGCCACGCTCGCTTCTTGCCTGGATCCAAAATAACGTTTTCTGAGGTCAAATATTCTATTCTCAGTGAAGGGAGCATCATCGACCGCGCCAGAATTAGCGAGTCCATTATCGGAATCCGCTCCCGTATCGGGGAAAATTCCATAATTGAGCGAGCTGTCATGATGGGCGCGGATTTCTTCGAAACAGTAGAAGAATTCGCCCAGAATAGAAAAGAAGGCATTCCCGATGTCGGCATCGGTAAAGATTGCCAGGTCCGCAATGCTATCATCGATAAGAATGTGCGCATAGGGAATGGAGTTAAGCTCATCAATTCCCGGAATATCAACGATGAAGACACGGAAGATTACGTGATCCGTGACGGGATCATTGTCATTCCCAAAAACGCTATTATTCCGGATGGGACCGTGATTTAATGACGAGAAGGAGATAGAAATGCCAGAATTCAGGTATGATCCTCTTCAGGACCGCTGGGTCATCATAGCCACGGAACGGGCAGTTCGCCCTTCCGATTTGCGCGATACTACCAAATACAACCACATCAAGCTCTGTCCCTTCTGCGGCGGGAACGAATCCCAGACTCCTCCCGAAATTTGGGCTGTCAGAGATTCCTCTACTCAACCTAACACACCAGGATGGAAAGTGAGAGTGGTCCCGAATAAATTTCCCGCACTCCAAATCGGGCCTGAGGGAAAGAGGATCGGCGTCGGCTACTACGACATGATCGAGGGTGTGGGAGCTCATGAGGTCATCATCGAAACTCCGCAGCATGATGTGACGCTGGCAGACCTCCCCCCAGAACAATTCAAATGGGTACTTCAAGCCTACCGGGAAAGATTGAGAGACCTTTACAAAGACACGCGGCTCAAATATGTCCTCATTTTCAAGAATCACGGCAAAAGGGCTGGCGCGTCTCTGGCCCATGCCCATTCCCAGTTGATCGCCACGCCCATCGTACCGCTGAATGTCACCATCAAGCTCGAGGCCGCGAAAAAACACTACGACAACAAGGAGCGCTGCCTGATATGCGACCTGATCCAGCAGGACCGCTTCGACAAGAGCAGAGTCATCACCGATGAAAACGGATTTATTGCCATTGCCCCTTATGCCTCCCGTTTTCCATTCGAAGTTTTTATCGCCCCCATCCAACACAATCACAGCTATGCAGAGGCATCCGATGAGGATTTAGAAAAACTCTCTTTCTTTTTCAAAGATATCCTGACTCGCCTTAAGAGAGTCCTTCATGACTCTCCTTACAATTATGTCCTGAATACAGCTCCAAACACCGAGGCTAAGCCGAAGTTTGCGGGAAAATGGGAAACCCTCAAGTACGACTATCACTGGCATATTGAGATCATTCCCCGCATGACACGTATAGCAGGCTTCGAATGGGGCAGCGGCTTCTACATCAATCCCAGCATACCTGAGGAGGCCGCTCAATACCTGCGGGAAGCCAAAGATGAATAAAAAAAGGACAAGCTGTCTTTTTGAAGAAAGGGGACAGTTCCTTTCTCCTTTCATAAAAGGACTGAATGGAACAGTCCCCAAAAGCATCCTGTCCCCTTTTTACCTAAGCTCTCCCGTAGGTCTCTGTGATATCTGAGATCTTCCTTGCCAGTTGAGACGTCATTTGAGAAGGCAAGAGCCGCCATTCCCAGTTGCCCTTGCCGGTCGCCGGAAGGTTCATCCTGGCCTCCTCCCCCAGACCCAGAACATCCTGCAGGGGTATGATCGCTGTTCTGGCCACAGACTGCATGGCCAGCCTGATGAACTCCCAGTGGATATCTTTTTTTTTAACCTTACGTCCGATGTAACGAAAAATCCTTTTTTTCTCCGCCGGTTTAGCTTCTCGCTCAAACCATCCTCTTACCGTGTTGTTATCGTGAGTTCCTGTGTAGACCACGCAATTCTCCTCGTATGTATGGGGAAGATAGGGATGACTGGAATCATCCTCCCCAAAGGCAAAAAGAAGTACTTTCATCCCTGGAAAATCGAAATGCTCCATGACTTCTCTCACATCAGGGGTGATAACGCCCAAATCCTCTGCTATAAGGGGAAGAGGAGGATGCTTTTCCGTCAACACACGGAAAAAATCTCTGGCAGGAGCCTCCTTCCATTCCCCGTTGACAGCGTTATTCTCGGTGGCCGGGATTTCCCAATAGCCCACAAAGCCGCGAAAGTGGTCTATCCTGACGATATCAAATAACCTCAGGTTGTGATCTACCCTTAGGATCCACCAATCATATCCTCTCTCCTTGAGGATGTCCCATCGGTAAAGGGGATTTCCCCAAAGCTGACCGGTCGCGCTGAAATAATCAGGCGGCACACCGGCAACCGCATAGGGTTTTTTCTTTTGGTCCAACTTAAAGAGCTCAGGATAGGTCCAGAGGTCAACGCTGTCATAGTTCACATAAACAGGGATGTCTCCGATGACCTGGATGCCTTTCTCCTGACAGTAACTCCTCAAGGCACTCCACTGCCTGTCAAACTCATACTGAAGGAATCTTTCTCTATCCATGTTTTCCTGAAGCGCCTTCTTCAACGAATGGAGAGCTTCATCACGCCTGTCCCTTACATCCGGAGGCCAATCGGACCAGACCCGTTTCTTGAAATGCTCTTTCAAAGCCAGGAATAAAGCGAAATCATCGAGCCACCAAATATTTTCATTACAAAATTTTTCATAGTCATCCTTGTCTTTCCTCTGTTTAAACCGCTGGAAGGCTGTCTGGAAGAGCTTTCTTTTGAAGGCGACAACAGAATTGTAGTCCACTCGCCTGGGACGAAAGGTTTTGTCTGGGATGATATCTTCCTCAGTGAGCAAGCCCTCCCGCACCATAAGTTCAGGACTCAGGAGCAGGGGATTGCAGGCAAAAGCGGAATAGCCTTGGTAGGGGGAATTCCCGAAGCCCGGCTCAGTGGGATTCAGAGGAAGAATCTGCCAGTAAACCTGTTTCGCCTCAGCCAGAAAATCTACAAACCTATAGGCCCAGGGTCCCAGGTCTCCGATGCCGAAAGAAGAAGGAAGGGATGTAACGTGAAGGAAGATGCCGCTTCCTCTTTTTTCCATTCTTTTCACTCACTATTAAACGAAAATTCAGGATCGTTAATGATCTTGCCTGCGACAAAGGGTGTCAAAGACATTTCACCCTCAGGTATTCTCCCATCTTACTCAGGCAATCAATCCATTTTTTCGCATCCTCATTGCCCTCTTGACTCCTTTTTTCCATCTCGCTTCCCAGTTGATGACAGACTTTGAAGTAGATATTCTGGCTCCTCCACAGGTCTAAATCCAAGGGGAAGTCTCTCAGGGTCTCCAAAAGGTCAATCACGGTCTTCCAGAGAGAGAGGTCCTGCGGTTTCTCAGAAATTCCTTCCATGAGCCGATCGACTTTTTTGCCTGCGACAAAGCTTAAAAGAGCTCTATCGGGTTGAAGGTCCCACTTTGTAAACTCCTCGACCAGCTTTTGAAGGCGCTCCAGGTCGAATTCCTCATCCTCCATTAGCCTGCGGAAATCCGTGTTGAGGATGAACTCGACGGTGGTGGTAAAAGCCCTGGGCAGGGGAACGCGATTCTCTCTCAAGGCCTGCATCAATGAGTACTGATTCTCGTAAAGCTGCCGGAAGGATGTCTCCATCTCCTCCAGCGTGGAATTGAGGACCTGATTCAGCACCTTGCGCTTTTCATCCTTGAATAAGTGCCAGAGAGAATAATTATGGGTTCCAAAATGCTTATCCATCAAACGGATCACTTCAGGTATGTCCCCCTTGGTAAAAGCCTCCTTCATTTCCTCGTGCAAAGATGAAAAGTAAGAGTCATCAGTAAACTTTCTGGCCCCTCCGATGAGATTGTGATCGCCAAAATGCAAGACGGCAAAACTGATGTTTTCCTCTTCCCAGGTGATTTCCGATGACAACCGGGCTTTTCCCACTGCCAGCTTCTCGCGCCCTGAATCCGTCAAATCATAGGTGTCACTGGTAGAGGTGTAGGCCCCGATCTTTATGGTCTCAGGATACTCCTCGAACAAAGACGATACCGCATAATGTACTCCCACTCTGATAAGCTCCAGGACAGCAGGCTGGACAAGTTTCTCATAAACTTCGGCTCCATTCTTGAATTTGGGGACATTGCTGGATGCTTTCTCCAGGATTTTAATGTATTCCGGCTCAAAATCCTCCCCTCCCGTTTCCCTGGCGAGCTGGATGGCTCGAGCGGCATACTCCATCACCTGGACAGCTTCGATACCTGAAATGTCATCAAAAAACCAGCCACAGCTGGTAAATCCGAGCATTGAATTCCGCTGCATCTCCAGGAGCTTCAGGGCTTCTATTTTCTTCTCTAGAGAAAGCTCCGAAGACATGTGACTGTGGAAAAAGGCTTCAACATTCTCCCTTGACCTGTCCAGAACCACTTCGATGTAGTCTTCTCTCGCTTTCCAAGGATCTTCGGTAAGAATCGACATCCTATCCTGGTAAACTGAATCCAGCCGGTTCCTGAGCCAATCCATTGCTTCACGGAGAGGAGTACGCCATTTTTGCGTCCAGCCGGGATGACGTCCGGTGCTGCATCCGCAATGGCCTCTCCACCTCTCCACTCCATGAACACAGCTCCAGGAAGTGTTCTCCACTATCTGCACTTCTTGGTCAGGGGGGTATTTTTCCAAATGCTCACCATACACAGTAAGAAACTCGGAACGCCCTGTTTCTATCCGGTCAAGGCAGTAAGCCAGGGCCATTTCGCCGAAACGGTGGTGGTGGCCAAAAGTCTCACCGTCGGTGGCGAGGTGAACGATCTGTGGCTTGTTCTGCTCTTTGGAGAACGCGCCCCGCAGTCTTTGGGTAAACCGTTCTCCATCCTTCAGCAAATCACCAAATGCAATCTCGCTAGATATCACGCCATCATAGAAAAAGAGGGAAATGGTCCTTCCTGAAGGGAGAGGACAGAGATAAGCCGACCGAGTATCTATCGTCCCTTTTTTTGCATCAATCCAATCTTTCTCGCCAATTTTTCGGAATTTCTGGACCTGGTGAGGGGCAAGAATAGTGAACCGGATTCCGTATTCGGCCATAATATCCAGGGTCTCGATGTCTACGGCTGTCTCCGGCAGCCACATACCCTCCGGCTTCCTTCCAAATCGGTGTATAAAGTCTTTTATCCCCCAGACAATCTGGGTGCGCTTATCCCTGGAGTCCGCCAGAGGCATGATCATATGGCTGTAAGCCTGGGAGAGAGCTGAACCGTGTCCAGAAAACCGGTTCAGGCTCTCTTTATCTGCGTCGATGACAGCCTGGTAAACCGCAGGAGCATTCTTTTCCATCCAGGAAAGAAGGGTGGGGCCAAAATTGAAGCTTATCTTGCCGTAGTTATTGATAATGTTGATGATGTTTTTTTCTGAATCAAGAATGCGAGACGCAGAGTTTGGAGCATAACATTCGGCGGTGATGCGCTCATTCCAATCGTGGAAGGGATAGGCAGAATCCTGGATCTCGACTTCCTCAAGCCAGGGATTCTCTCTTGGCGGCTGGTAAAAATGACCGTGAATACAGATGTAGCGATTCATCCTGAGAAGTCTATTTTGGAAAATAAGAGTGCCGGATTCTCTCTACGAAAGATTCCAACCTGTTGAATTTCAACTTAAATATTTTATGCGCCTTCTTGAATTTATCTCCTCTTAAATTCGTCCTATTTACTTTTGGTCAGGCCAGGCAACAGCTAGAGAATCTTCTCGGATTCAGGAAGAGAAACGAATATCTTTGTGCCTGCGGTTCGGTATTCGATTTTATTTTCCCGGGCAAGCCAGCCGATGGCTTGATGGACAACGTTCGATTTCTCTTGGAGAAGTTTCGGCATCTCGGCCATGTTGACTTCTCCTTTTTTCTTTAAAAGATCCCAGATCTGTCCTGCAGTTTCTCCTACTTTTTCTTTCATGATACCCTCCTGTTCGATTCTATTTCACTCCGAAGAAGTGATTTTCATTGATGTGTCACTGAATAATTCAGCTATATTCTATCATAGTTTATTAGTTCGATAGTAAAGATAAAATTTTATTCTCTTTTTCTGTTTGCGGAGAGTTCTCATCTTTGCTCGATCTAAGCTTCAGAACGGGAGGGCAAATGAATAATCTTCATCTTTCCAACGACAAGAAAAGAAACGGATTATATAACAAAGCGGCCTTTTCTCAGCCCTACTTTTATCAATTCCTTTTATGACTAAGCTTTCTCTTTTTTCAATAAGAAACAGCGATACTCTCTCTATTCCTTTTTAAGAATAAGGATGCTCAAGGGCGGCAAGGTCAAGGAGATAGAATTGGGCCTGCCATGAGCCTTCTTGTTCTCCGCCTCCACCCCGCCCAGGTTGCCCTGTCCGCTCCCTCCGTATTCCTTTGCATCGCTGTTTAGCACTTCCCTCCAGAATCCATTCGCAGGAACGCCAACCCTGTAATTGGACCGCACAACGGGTGTGAAATTGCACACGGCGGCTATCGTGTCTTTAGACGTCTTCCCTTTTCTCATGAAACCGATGATGCTCTTTTCCCAGTCGCTGATATCTATCCACTCGAAGCCTCCCGGGACGAAATCCAGTTCGTAGAGAGCCGGCTCGCTCCGATAGAATCGGTTCAAATCCCTGACCCATTGCTGGATCCCTTGATGGGGTGCGTACTGGAGCAGGTGCCATTCCAGGCTCTCGTCATGAACCCACTCCTTCCTCTGTCCAAACTCCCCTCCCATAAACAGGAGTTTTTTTCCGGGGTGAGTATAGAGATACCCGAGAAGAAGACGGAGGTTGGCGAACTTCTGCCAGTCACCTCCTGGCATCTTGCTCAGCAGAGAGCTTTTTCCATGGACCACTTCGTCATGGGAGAGAGGAAGCATAAAATTTTCAAAAAAAGCATACCATATGCTGAAGGTAAGCTGGTTGTGATGATGTTTGCGGTGGACGGCATCTTTGGAGAAGTACTCCAGGATATCGTGCATCCAGCCCATGTTCCATTTCATCCCAAACCCCAGACCGCCGAGATATACGGGCCTGGTCACCATAGGCCAGGCTGTTGATTCCTCAGCAATGGTCTGCACATCCGGGAATTTCTGATAAAGGGCCTCATTCAGCCGTTTGATAAAGGATATGGCCTCCAGGTTCTCCCTCCCTCCGAATTCGTTGGGAATCCACTCCCCCTTCTTCCTGGAATAGTCCAGATAGAGCAAGGAGGCCACGGCATCTATCCGAATCCCGTCCGCATGATATTTATCCATCCAGAAAAAGGCGTTGCTTATCAGAAAATTCCTCACCTCGTTCCGGCCATAATTAAAAATGTGGCTTTTCCAGTCCGGATGAAAACCCTTTCTCGGATCCTTATGCTCGTAAAGGTGTGTTCCGTCAAAATAGGTCAACCCGTGTTCATCGGAAGGGAAATGGGATGGGACCCAGTCCAGGATCACGCCGATATCATTCTGGTGGAGAAAGTCGATGAGAAACATGAAATCCTGGGGACTGCCGTAGCGGCTGGTGGGAGCAAAATAACCTCCCACCTGGTATCCCCAAGACCCGTAGAAAGGATGCTCCATCACCGGCAGAAATTCAACATGAGTGAAGCCCATGTCCTTGACGTAATCCACAAGTTGAGAAGCCAGCTCCTTATAATTCAAGACTCGGTTCTCTTCTTCAGGAAACCTCCTCCATGAGCCCAGATGAACCTCATAGACAGCTAGGGGAGAATCAAGGGCGTTGCGCTGGCCGCGCTTTGCCATCCATTCCTCATCCCTCCATTTATAATCCAGGTCCCAGACGACAGAAGCCGTCCGGGGAGACAGCTCCCAGTAAAAACCGAAAGGATCCCCTTTATCCACTCTGTATTTACGCTTTCTGGAGACGACATGAAACTTGTAAAGATCTCCCCTGCTCATTCCGGGAATAAATCCTTCCCAGATACCCGATCCATCCCATCTGACCTCCAGGGAATGTGCCTCCGGATCCCAATCATTGAAATCTCCGATAACGGTGACCCGTTCGGCGTTCGGGGCCCAGAGAGCAAAATAAGCGCCTTTCTCGCCCTCAACAGCCATCGGATGCACACCCATCTTCTCGTATAACTGGAATGAGCTGCCCTGCTTGAACAGATAAATGTCATAATCGGAGAAAAGAGTTGGCCCGTGAACAACACTTCCGGCTCTTTTTTTATCGGGCATCTGAAGCGGTCGCTCTTTTTTTTTAGGCACGAAATAACCTCTCAATACTTTTCATAACCAAAACTCCTGGATACTGCTTTCTTATTTTCCATCATCGAGAGATACTGAAATTATCCCCTTCCAGCCCTTTCCTGAGAATCAGGGGATCTTCTGGGGAATAAAATCTATTTTTTTGCCAGGGATCCTTGATAAATCTTCTCATATCTTCGAGCTGACCTCTCCCAAGAAAAGTCTTCCCTCATGCAGACCTTGACCAATTTCAACCAGAGCTCTGGGCTGCGGTAAACCTCAAGTGCTCTTTTCATCTCTTTTATCAACGCCTGAGAGGAGTACTTGGCGAATTTAAAGCCATTCCCGTTCCCTGTTTTGGGGTCAAATTCATTTATGGTGTCATCCAGGCCTCCGGTGGCCCGCACCACGGGAATGGTTCCATACTTCAGGCTGTACATCTGATTCAATCCGCAGGGTTCATAGCGTGAGGGCATGAGGAACATATCCGCGCCAGCTTCGATCTTATGGGCCAGCGCATTGTCAAAAGCGATCTTGACTCCGAAGCGGCCCTTATGCTTCTTTCCTATCTCCGCAAACTGCTTCTCATAGATCTCATCACCGGTTCCCAGCAGAACTATGAGGAATCCAAGCTCCATCAGCGTGTCCACAGCTTCGGCGAGGATATCGAATCCCTTCTGGGAGGCCAGACGGCTGATGATCCCTATGAGTGGAGCTTTTTCAGAGCCCTTCAGCTTGAAATCCTTGATCAGGTCCTTCTTGCACCTTTTCTTGCCTGACAGGTCTTTTTCATTGTAGTTGGTGATGATGTGCGGGTCGGTTTCAGGATTCCATTCTCTGTAGTCCACTCCGTTCAGCACGCCGTGGACATCGCTGCTCCTCCCCTTAAGGATGCCTTCCAGGCCATACCCGAATTCCGGAGTCTGAATCTCCAAGGAATATTTCTCGCTCACCGTGGTAATGACATCAGCAAAGACAATTCCGCCCTTCAAAAAATTCATCTGGCCGTAGAACTCAAACCCGTTTAAGGAATAGAACTCAGCAGGCAGCCCACTGACAGCCATGTATTCAGCTGGGAAAATACCCTGGTAAGCAAGGTTATGAATGGTGAGGATGGTACGCGCACTCTCGAAAAAAGCATCATACATATACAGGCTCTTCAGGTAAGATGGGACAAGGCTCGTCTGCCAGTCATTGCAGTGGATGATGTCCGGCTTGAAGCTGATCAGCTTGCTCAGGTTCAAAATTCCCCGGCTAAAATAAATGAACCGGTCTGCGTTGTCGAAGTAATCCCCTTCGGGCGTACGGTAGAGCATGCTCCGGTCAAAAAACTCATTCTTCCGGATAAAGCAAACCGAAAGGTTAGGCTCCAGCTCGGAATAAAAAGCTTTATCCTTTAAAACCCGCCCTCTGTAAGGGATCTCCAGCGCCCCTTCTATGCTCTTCAATTCATAAGGCCCTTCCATCACCGAACGGTAGAGGGGCATGACGACAACGACCTGATGCCCTAAAGAGGCCAGGGCAGAGGGCAAAGAACCGGAGACATCGGCCAATCCGCCGGTCTTGGCAAACGGCGCCACTTCAGAGGACGCAAACAGGATTTTCAAAGGTTTGGACTTTTTCATGGCGGAAAAAAGATCATTCCTTATCCCATATCTTTAGCAGATAGGGTTTCAATTGTTCAAAGTTCTGAGCCTGCCTCTCGATAACCTCCTCTGCCTGGGCATTATTCATATCTTTGGTCTCGTTAATAAAGGATGCCACACGTGCGTAGTAGAGAGGACGCATGATCTCGACAAGCTTCCCCCTGTCCCTTTTCCAGCGATGGAAGGTGGAGGCAAAATCATAGACTATCTTTACCCAGTCTTCCGTAGACATATAAAAATGGTCTTTCTTCCTGTTTCTGGCCAGAGACTTGAGAACAGAAAAGCTCTCAGGGTTGATGATCTTCTCCCAGAGGGCAGACAGGTTGTTAAACCCTTCCTTGTAATTCTCCACCATTCCCGGCAGGTCCACGGAGAAAGGTTCGGGCTCCTGGGTGAGAGGCTCTCCGTAGACCGGAACAAGGGTACTGTCCTTTATGCTCTTCCAGAGCTCGGCGTGGCTTTCCATAAGCTGAAAAAGCGGATGAACCACCTGCCTGAACATGGGACCGAGGTTTTCCAGGGGGTCTTTCACATCATGGACTTTGGTACCGAGATAAGCCTGACATATGGATTTGCCTGAGACGATGGCCGAAATCGTCATCCAGATATCAATCCCGAACTTGGCGATGTCTGTCACCCAGATATCCTGGCCGCAGTAGAAATAGTGGTCTATCATGTCCTGGGAGAGGCCGAAGTCGCCTCCTATGGGCTGACGAACCCGCTTGCCGAACAGAGCCCTGGTGAGATTATAAGCGATGTTGTTGGTGATTGTGGCGTCGTATTTATACCTGGAATAAACGGGCGCAACAAAATCATGTCCATGCTCCAGGACGGGGTCGGCAAGAGCCTTTATCCATTCTGGTTTTATGCTCCGCAGGTCAGCATCGCAGAGTACACATGCTCGGGCATTCAGTGAATTCGCTGCTTCGAATATCATCCGCAGGGCGCTTCCCTTGCCCGGAAGCCCCCGATAAATAGTGACCATTTTCTCGATGAACGGGTAAACAGTCTTATCCCTGGAAAGCTCTCGGGTGTCGTCAGTGGAGCCGCCATCAGAGATGATGATCACTGCCTTCAGGTCTTGGTAGTGCTGGGCAATGCCCTCGCTGGCCATGTCGATCACATGTTCGATGGTCGAGTCATTATTGAAGCAGGGGATGCCGACGATCAGATCCACCTGCTCGATCTTCTCCAGGCGTCTGATCGCCCAGGGACGAAGTGCTGTATGGAATTTCATCATTTCTCCTTCCAGCGATTACAACAGCCTATATAATAGCATAAGAACCGGTTTTCACAAAAAATTCGCCTAAGAATGCGAGCATCTCAATTTCGGTTATGATGGAAACGTTTGATTGAACAGAGACGTTCAGCGCTTGCTCCTCGCCATCTTCGCCAAGCTCCCCCTACCCGCCATCATGGGCTCCAGATAGAGAGGAGCAAGCGATGTAACAGATTATGCCTTCACAATTAACTTTCGCATCAATAGAGCTGCTTCCTAAAAGTATTTAAATTGACAACGGAAATCTGACAGGAAAGCATCATTCCTTTCCCGAAATTATCACAGCAGGGCATAATGGACGGTATCCACTTTACATTGATCATTCAGGGACTTTAGAATAGATTGAGTCCTGTCTCTGCCAGGACCAGAATCGAGAAAAGCCAAGCAAGAAAGGAAAAATCAAATGCTTCTTAAAAAAATCTCGAAAATCATCAGGAACTATTTTGTCGCGGGAATGATCACCATCATTCCCATATGGATAACGGTTCTTGCCATCATGGCCATTGTCAACCTGATCAGCAACACTTTCAACCTCTTTCCCTCAGCGCTCCAGCCAAAGACATATTTTCCGTATTTCGGTGTGGAGCTTGTCATCGCTCTTTTTCTTATTTTCTTGGTCGGATTCATCGCCAATAATTTCTTCGGGAAGAGAATCATCAAGCTGGGCGAGATCATTCTGGCTAAAATCCCGATCGTGAAGACCGTCTACCAGAGCGTGAAGCACCTCACCACAGGTATCGTGAGTGATAAAAAGATATTCTCACGAGTCGTGCTGCTTGAGTTTCCGATCAAGGGGTTATTTTGTATCGGGTTCGTGACCGGCGAGGAAACCCAGATCCTGCCAAGCCGAGGACAGAAGAAAGTGCTCAAGATTTTCGTGCCGACGACTCCCAACCCCACCACAGGATTTTTTTGCCTGGCTCCGGAAGAAGAGGTCAAGCCTCTCCGCCTCAGCGTTGATGAAGCCTTCAAGATGATCATGTCCGTCGGTTATTCAGATTTAAAAATAGATTAGCATGCCGTCTCGATAGGTTTTTACTGCTCGATGCGGATGAAGAATTCGCCTTTGAGAGGCACTCGAGTAGCTTTCAGCACGATTCTGTATACTTGGTCTCCCCAGGAGGACTTCAACCGTTCGTCTTCCAGGGAGATCGTCTCCATTTCCGCGCGAAACCTGTTTTTGTCATAATGGATGAAGACCGGCTTCAAACCCCGTGCTCCTTCAGGATTCTCCAGCCTGATCTTGCCTTCTTCTTCCAGATCAGGCTTCATCCAGCTCATTAAATTCATCTGGAGAGGCTGTTCGAATTCTCTGAGCTCATACTTGTCATGAACAATGACCTGCTTCCCTCTTTCCAGCGTGATTGTCCTTATCCAGGATTTGATCTTAGCCTCTTCAGGATAAGCCTGGGATATGTCGAGGCTGAACACGGCTCGCTTCTTTCCTGCCTCATATTTTAGGTCCTTGGCCTGGAACTCGCGGCCATTTTTCTGCATGGTACCGTTGATGGTGGGCAGATTATGGAAAGCCGACTGCATGGTCCAGATCTCATACCTCCTGGAGCTGAAGGTCTTGGCGGTATAGGTTTCGACGCCGACATCGATGAGAGCAGGATAGCCGTCCGCATAGACGATAAAATTCCCCACATCATTATGATTATGGCTTTCCGCGTTATGTCCTCCTTTGGCAGCCAGATAAAGGCCCTGCTTTGAGCCCTCGAACGACCTCGCTCCCATGACTTGAAGCTCCGGCAGCCAGAAATCACGCAGCAACAGCTCCCGGGGCTCGGTCCGCAGCAGCTCATCCAGATGAAAGAGCGCAGGCAGGACTCTTCCCAGGCAGCCCCAACCTCCTCTGACATAGTCTTGCCCCAGGTTCTGTTTCCAGGCCAGAAAAGCCCCAAATCCCGTCAAATCCGCATCTCCGATGCTCTTTCCGTAGCGAAAAATAACGCTGGCGTCTGGGTTCAGCTTGGCAGCAGCATCGGCGAAGTTGATGAAGTACCGGTCGTTGATGTAAACCCGGAAGATATAGCGGCCAATCTCCTTGATCAGCGGCTCATCGAAGATATCGATCCTCCCTTCCGAAGCACTGGCCAGCAGTTCCAGGCAATCATACAGTGAAGCCCCGGCTCGACCCCAGTAACCCGGGCCTTCGTCGCACCCGCCGTCCCTCGGATAGGGATTGAGAAAATTATCCAGACATCTGAGGACCTTGTGAATGGATCGAATTCTTCTCTGCTGATCATTTTCAAGTATCAGAACAGCAGCCAGCCAGTTGGAGCAGATCCAGGGATTCCAGTTGTTGACTATCCTGCCGCCAAAGCCCATCCACCAGAAGTCGTCTCTTTCCAGGTTGGCCGACATGATCCTGCGCTGGACTTCATAATGGATGCGTTCCGTGATCAGAGGGGATATGCGGTCGAGCTGTTCACCCAAAAGGTAATGGGTCCAGGCCAGGAGCATCCCTGTCTCAGCGGCAAAGAGGTCCACCGTGGGCTCCTTGACGTCGGGCAGGCCGGAGCCCTTTTTTTGAGCTCCGACATGAGCGGGCACTCCCCAGTAGGTCTCCTCGCATATGGCCCAGACGCCGTCCATGATATCATCCAGAAAACGGCCTTTCCCTTCGATGCATTCGGCAATAACCATCTCGGCCAGTCTGACACGCCTCCCGTTGGCGATTATCTGATAGTTTGTCCGGTTCCCGGTCCGGACGAATTCCAGAAAGATGGAGGCTTTGGGTATCTCCCAGTCACAGCCGAGATGCTTCATACCCTGACGGAGGTGCGCTGCCCGGACCTTCTCGGGGAGTTTCTGCCATCCGGCCTGCTCTGAAGCCTTGGGAAAAGGATGCCACTCCGCGGCCGGGATGATGATCTCTTTGAGCCTCTCCGGCGTGTATTTTCCGCTGAGCAAGTTCAGCTCTTCCTCCTTTTCAGAGGAATAAAGTGATATGGATATGACCATAGAGATGGATAAGAGGATTATTGTTTTTTTCATTGGAACTCCTCCTTTGGTAAATCAAGGCATATTTTTCTTTTCTGTACGTAATGAATCTTTCCGAATCCTTTACATGGAGTAAACCACGGACAACAACAAGTCACCTTCCTTTTTCCAATAATGGCCATAATTGGGAATAATTGGGGACTGTCCCCAATTTTCTTGCGTTATCTCCTCTAGCATTAATATATCAGGAAAGGATTGAAGTCAAAGGCAAAACAGTAATGAATTGGGGACTGTCCCCAATTTTTAGGACCCAATTTTTAGGAAATGTCAATTGTTGAGATGCGGCCCCATTTGTCATAAAATACACAGCAGTGTGAGAAGGGTCAGAGCATCAGGTATTTTTTCCTTTCCGAGATGGAACAAATGGAGCAGGTCCTTATCCATCTTGAATAATGAGATCAAAAAAGGAGTCCAATCATGAAAAAAAATCGTTTTGGACGGCGCTCTTTCATAAAACAATGCTTGACAGGGTCTGTTGTTGTGGCCGGTCTATCCTGCAAGAACCTGTTCGTCGGGAAAAAAGGCAAAGTCTATGATGCCAAAGGACTGCCCACACGGGTCCTGGGGAAGACCGGAGTGCGTGTGCCCCTTATCGTTGTCGGCTGTGGCAGCCGGTTCTGCACGGTTCAAGAACCGGAAAAAAGCGTCGAGATCCTCAATTATGCCCTGGACCACGGCTTTTACTACTGGGATACAGCCCACGACTATGTCTACAACAACGTGGTCAGCGAAGAGCGCCTGGGGCTTGTCCTCAAAGACAGGCGGGAAGAGGTTTTTCTGTCAACCAAAGTCGGAGAGAGGACCTACGACGGCGCCATGCGCCATTTTGAGGAAAGCTTGAAACGTCTCCAGACCGACCGGCTCGACCTCCTGCAAATCCATCTTATCCGTTCTCAGGAGGACGTTGAAAAGATCTGCGCCGAGGACGGCGTGCTCAAAGCTCTCCAGAAGCTTAAGGACGAAAAAGCGACCCGTTTCCTCGGATTCTCAGGGCACCTGTCGGCAGAGGCGATGACGGAGATGCTCAACCGCTATGATTTCGACACCATGCTCATCGCTCTCAACCACTACTCAGAACGCCAAGGGGATTTCGAGAATCAGGCCGTACCCGCAGCAGCCGAGAAGAAAATGGGAATCTTGGCGATGAAGGCCATCCGTCCCAGGGAAACAGTGAAAGGCCTGGCTGCCGACGACCTGATCCGCTATGCCCTGAGCCTCAAACATGTTGACGCTGCTGTCATCGGCACGGACAGCCTCGATGTCCTGAAGAAAAATATCCAGCTGGTGAGGAACTTCAAGAAGATGACTCCTGAAGAGATGAAGAAGATCAGCGTTGACCTGGAGCCCGTCTTCGCCGGCCAGAACCTCCCCTGGATGAATCCTGAGTATACGGATGGCGTCCGGGTTTGATCGAGAGAGCCGTGAAAACGAATAAAAAACCCTCAAAAGAAAATACATCTCGCCAATTCAATGAGACAGGAATTAAAAAAAGCGTGTGCTCACCCAACGCGCCAACAAACCGGAAAAGGGGGCCGGAGAGGATGAAACCATCACAACAAACGATCAGAGTCCTTCTTGTCCTGGCCATCTTTTTCTTTTCTGCAAACTGCGGGAAAAAGGGGAGTGATGAGTTCCCGCTTCTGGCCAGTTATGACTTTGAAGACGGAAAAGCGGAAGCGTGGCAGCCCAAAAATCCTGAGAACTGGCAGGTTGTCGAAAAAGACGGCTCCCTGGTCTACGAGCTTATCGCGCCCGGAGAACAGGGCGAGATCCGGGCTCCCACATCCTGGTCAATCCTCTCCGAACACGGCATCACCTCATTCGTATTCACAGGCCGTCTGAAATGCTTGACAGAGGCCTCCAATCCCCACCGGGATATGTGCGTATTCTTACATTTTCAGGATCCGACCCATTTCTACTATGTCCACTTCTCGGCTTCGAGCGACAGCCTTCACAATATCATCGGTCTCGTCAACGGCGCTGACCGGATCAAGATCAACTCAGAAGCGCCAGGAGAGTCCATGTTCCGCCTCACGGATAGGGACTGGCACAGGTTCAAAGTGACCTATGACGCCATAACCGGGGACATCAAAGGCTTCCTCGACGATATGGACACGCCGATCCTGACCGCCCGCGATAAAACACTGACGCACGGGCATGTCGGAGTCGGTTCCTTCGATGACACCGGTCACTTTGATGACCTCACTCTCTGGGGAAAGAAATATTAGTTTGAATCCAGTTCACTATCGGTTGTCTCCTTAATCTGATGGCAGCACCTTCGATTGAAAACAAAGAACTCCATCAAAGTGATGACCTCCGCCGCGGCCTGCCCATGGCCGAAGCCCGGGACCCTGAAGCATTGGAGAGGGAGAGACAGGCTCTCAGAGAGATCAATGCCCGTCCGCACTTCTGGCAGCGGTGGAAAGGCTACTGGGGATTTTCCGGCCCTGGCTGGGTCCAGAGCGCCCTGACTCTCGGCGCGGGCTCAGCCGGTTCCGCGATTTTTGCCGGCGCTGTCTACGGCTACAAGCTGCTCTGGGTGCAGCCGGTGGCCATGTTCCTGGGAGTGATGATGTTCGCCGCCATAGGACACCAGCTCCTCGTCACTCGCGCCCGGCCCTATGACGTGTTCTGGAAAAAACTGCATCCCAGCCTGGCTCTTCTCTGGGGATTCAATGTCCTGCTGGCTTCCATAGTCTGGCAGTTCCCCCAGTATTCCCTCGGGACCGCGGTCTTCAAAGACATCTTCGACGTTTTTGGTGTCCACCTACCCAAAGGATTGATAGCCCCGATTCTCCTGGTATTCGGGACCGCTGTCTGCTGGGGCTACGGCCGCGGCAGCCGGAAGGCCATACGAATTTTCGAGCGAACGCTTAAATACATGCTTTTGCTCATGGTCCTCTCCTTCCTGCTGGTGGTCATCAAAACCGGAGTGGACTGGATCGAAACGCTGAAGGGCTATTTCACCTTTCACATTCCGCGCAGCCGCGAGGGCATCACCATAGTCCTGGGGCAACTGGGCGCAGCCGTCGGGGTTAACATGACCTTTCTCTACCCTTACACCATGCTAGCCCGCGGCTGGGGAAAAGAGCACCGCAGGCTGAAGAACTTCGATCTGGGGACCTCGATGCTTATCCCCTTTGTTCTCTCTACGAGTTTCGTCACCATCGCCTGTGCCAACACCCTGTATGCCCAGGGAATCAAAGTCCAGAATGCAGTGGACGCAGCCCACGCTCTGGAGCCTCTGGTTGGCCTCACCTTCGGTCGCCTGATCTTTTCCTTCGGGATCCTGAGCATGTGCCTCACTACGCTGGTCATCGAAATGCTCATCTGCGGGTTTGTGCTCAGCGAGATGTTCGGTTTCGAGCCCCGCGGCTGGGCTTACCGGGCCAGCACCATGCTGGCCAACATCGGCATCCTCGGCGCTTTCTACAAGATGCCTTTCTGGCTGCCGGTCATCACTTCATCGTTCAACCTGCTGATGATGCCTGTGGCCTACATCTGCTTTTTTATCCTCCAGAATAAAAAAAGCTACCTCGGCGAAGAGGTCAACCGGGGAATCAAAGGAACCGCATGGAACATCGTCCTCGTTGTGGCGATCCTGGTCGTGGCCGCCGGCGCAACGATAAAAATTCTCTCGGCTCTCGAATAAAGAGGGCCGTTCCTCAGGGTGCCACCTCTCAATCCTCGAACCTGATATTCTCAGTTGCCGAAAGGTGTCCTTTTAGGGAACGTCCCTTTTTATTCCTACTTGTCTTCCAGCTTTAACGGCTTGAAAGTCTTGAACAGCGAGAAATCTGACTCCTCGAGCAGCTTCTTGAAGTTCTCGACATCGGTCTGGAAGACGCTGTTGAATTTCTCAAGAAAAGCCCCCGTTTGAGTTCTGGCTTTTTCATACATCACTTTGGCCGCCTGGCTGATGGGCTCATTCCCGGCTCTCATCATCCCCATCACAGCCTGCATTACCCGGCTATTCAGGCCGGATGAGCGGTCAGCGATCCCTTGTTTGGGGGGCGTCGGGTTCAAGGCTTCAGACAGCTCATTCAGCTTGGCTTCAAGTTTCCGGGCCGCGCTCATCAGGTCTCTTGTCTTCGGAGAACGGACCGTCCGTGCCGCCTCGACCACAGTCTGGATGGCTTTCTTCGTCTCTTCAATCTGCTGTCCTGCAGAGCTTATGGTATTCGACAGACCCTGCGCCTTTTTACCCATCTCATAATTGGCCTTGAGGACATCCAGGTCCACCTCGAGGCGGGGGTCGCTTTCCACAGAGAAAACCTGGCTGACCTCCTGGTCATCATATTTAATTTTAACAGTGTATTCCCCGGGCAGGACCGTCATGCCGCCCCTCATGTACCTAAACCCTCTTGCCTGTCCTGGCTGGGAAGTCCGGGGGTCCTGCTCCCTGAAGCTCCAGTAGCTACGGTTGATCCCCTTGTTTTCAATCCCGTTCAACCTGGCCACAACCTGCCCCTGGCTGTCCTCGATAGTGATGGAAACACGGGAGGAGCCGCCCATCATTCCCATACCGCGGGACTGGGCCATAGCGCCCACCTGTCTCATCCGAGCCATCATCTGCTGTCTCATCTCGTCTCTTTCTCTGGACTCCGGTTCTTCGGCTTTACGCTCGCTGGGAATGAGATAGTAGGTGAAACAGGCATCCGTTCTCTTGTTCTCGCCCGCATAAGCTGTATCGCCGGGACTCATGTGGGAACTCAACCGGCCTTGCTGGTACTGCACAGCATCCTGGACCTTGAAAAGATGAAGTTTCTTCTGGAGCAGCTCATTTGAAATTTCACGCAGAGGCGAAATATCATCGATGATGTAGATCGACCTGCCGTGAGTAGCGATGATCAGGTCATTCTCGCGCGGATGCACGGCCAGGTCCCGCACCGGGATCGTGGGCAGCCCCTGGGTCCACTTCATCCAGCTGTTTCCTCCGTCGAAGCTGACGTAGAGCCCGAATTCGGTGCCGAGAAAGAGAAGGTTCCTGTTGACAGTGTCTTCCTCGATCACATGAGCAAAGCCGTCGATCTCAGGAGTGGCCAGGCTCTTCCAGGTCCTCCCGAAATCATGGGTCACATAGACATAAGTGGTCCAGTTGGAGCGGCGGTGGTCGTCGAAGACCGCATACGCCGTGGCCGCATCGAATTTCGAGGCCTCCACGTGGGGAACCCAGGTCCCCGGAAGGACCTTTCCTTTTTTCCCGCTGGTCAGGTCTTTGGAGACGAGCTGCCAGTTCTTTCCGCCATCCCGGGTCAGCTGAACGTTGCCGTCATCGGTCCCCACCCAGATAACGCCTTCCTGCACCGGGCTGGGTGCGATGCACATGATAGTCGTATGATTTTCGGCGTTGGTGACATCCAGGGTGAGGCCGCCGCTCTCGGCCTGTCTCTGCTTTTCCGGGTCATTTGTAGTCAGGTCCGGACTGATGATCTCCCAGGTCCTCCCTTTATCCGGGCTTTTGTGGACAAACTGGCTTCCGAGATAGATAGTGGAGGGCTTGAAGGGGTCAACGGCAAATCCCGCATTCCAGTTGTAGCGGTGCTTGACATCGGATTCGGTCGGAACGATGCCCTGGCTGGTCCCGAGGGCAGTGTCGAAGTAATACAGGTTTCCTCCCTGGGACATGCCGTAGCCCGCTCCGGGCTTTTCAGGGTCAGGTTCGGTATCGAAACCGTCACCGCTGCCGACCATCTTCCATAGATAACTGTAGATGGCCCTTTCTTTCAGCATGTAGGCCGGCCCCATCCACGAGCCGTTATCCTGGAGTCCTCCGTAGACATTATAGGGGAGCTCCAGATCAAAGCTGACGTGGTAGAACTGGCCCAGCGGCAGGTTCTCCACAAAACGCCAGCCCATTCCCCGGTTATAGCTGATCACCACGCCGCCATCGTTGCCGACGACCATCCTTTCTCCGTCGGGATGGATCCACATGGCGTGGAAATCGGAATGGGCCTGGCCAAACCCGGTCAAGTTCCTGAAGGTCTTGCCCGCGTCTTCACTGATCATCATCCTTGAATGGAGCATGTAAATAATGTTCTCGTTGGCCGGATTGACCCAGATCCGGTGATAGTAAAAGGGGCGATTTCCGACGTCGGATTGATCATTGACCACCTGCCAGTTAAAGCCCCCGTCGCTCGAGCGCAGGAGAACGCTCTTCTCGGCTTCCACCAGCGCATAGACGACTTCCGGTTTGTTGGTCGAAAAAGCGACTCCTATCCGCCCCAGCTCCCCACTGGGGAGACCGTCCTTATCCGTCAGCTTCTTCCATGTTTTGCCGCCGTTCACCGTGATGTACAGACCGCTTCCCGGGCCCCCGGATTTAAAAAACCAAGGCCAGCGCCGATGTTCCCACATGGCGGCCATGATCTTATTCGGATTCTGGGGGTCCATGGCCATATCCGCCACTCCGGTCTTCTCATCCACAAAGAGTACTTTCTCCCAGGTTTTCCCGGCGTCTTCTGTTTTATAAACTCCTCTTTCAGGATTCTCTCCCCAGGTGGTGCCCATCGCTCCCACGTAGGCGACATCAGGATCATCCGGGTTAAGCAGGATCTTAGAGATCTTCTCGGTCTTTTCCAGGCCGAGAAACTCCCAGGTCTTTCCTCCGTCAATTGTCAGATACACGCCGCGTCCCACGCCCACGCTGTTGCGCGGAGTGGCTTCGCCGGTCCCGACCCAGACGATACTGGGGTTGGACTGGTTGATGGCGATGGCGCCGATTGAGGAGACAGGCTGGTCATCGAATACGGGCGTCCAGGTCAGGCCTCCATCCTCTGACTTCCAGAGTCCGCCGGTGGCTGCCCCGACATAGATGATGTTGGGATTGGANACGACCGCATCGATGGCGCCGATGCGTCCGCTCATGTTTGCCGGGCCGATACTCCTGGCCTTTAAACCAGCAAACAATTGAGGGTCTTCCTTGGCCGATACAGCCTGGCTGAAAACCAAGAGAGAAATCGCGATAAACACATACACTTTAATCCAGTTTTTCATCGAATCTCCTCCCTCCGAGAAATCATATTTTGGAATCTCTATCCAAAAAATAAAACCTATTATTGCCTTTATATTCGCCTATTTATCAGACCTTTTATAGCTGACGGAGATACCGCTCCAGCTCGAGCTCTCGTAAGTCGTTTCCATATAAGGCAGGCTCTCCAGATATTCAACGAATTCTCCGATGCCGTACTGGCGCCTTCCCCTCCTGCCAGAGACGTTATGAGCGGCGAAACACCCTCCCACCTCAAGCTTGGGCAGGACAGCGATCAGATAATTCTTGTACCAACCCTTGTCCGCATCACAGAAGACAAAATCGAACGGTCCCTTGAGCCTGGGGACTAGCTCATGGGCATCGGCGAGCCTGGCATCGATATACTCGGAAAGTCCGGCTTCCTCAAAATTGGCCAGGGCCTCCCTATAGCGTCCCTCATCGATCTCGATCGTTATCAGCTTGCCGCCGGTCTTGCTCAACGCCCAGGCGATCCAAATTCCCGAATGTCCGGTGGAGGTCCCGATCTCCAGCGCCTTCTTGTAACCATTCTTGATGACAAGATCGTGGAGAATCCTGCCGTCGACCGCTGGGACATTCATATCTCTCCATGAATATCTATGATCATCGAGAAATTTTCTGACTCTCTCATCCAGGTTGGGATTCTTTTGGGTCTGGGAGGAGGAGCCGAAATCGTTTTCAGCCGATAAAAGGAGAACAACCGAGCTGAAAAGCAGAATACAGGATTTAAGCTTTAGCGACATAGAAAAATCCTCTCATTGAGATTTAAAAACCGAAGGGATTTGATGAGATGAATTGTCTTTCCAAAATCAATTATTATCCTGATAATATCAACAGCTCACACCTTTTTGACGAAAACATTTTCGTTTTCTTCCTTAATACCGAAACCAGGGCGGAGTTCCTGCCCGGTGACAATGCGGGCTCTGGAGTCATCTCCCCCTGAAATTCCACGAAGTCCCGCCAGAGAATTGACTAGCGAATTATTATGTTCTTTATTTAAGAATTTTTCTTGACAATTAATATAACGATTGTTATATTACAGTCGTTATATGTAATTCGAACAATAATCAAGGAGGAGGAAATAAATGTCGCCGCCAAAAACAAGATTCACCAAAGAAAAAATATACGAGGCCGCCTTTGCCATCCTCAAAGAAAAGGGATGGGCTCAGGTTTCAGCCCGCAGTATCGCCAAAGCGCTCGAAGCCTCGACTATGCCCATCTATTCAACCGTGGAGTCGATGGAAGAAGTCGAAAAAGAGCTGAAAGCGCGCACCCTACGGACGATGCATCAATACCAGCTCGGTCAATACACCGGTAATCCCTTTCTCAACTCGGCCATTGGCTATATTTTCTTCGCCCGGGACTTCCCCCATCTTTTCAAGTTCCTCTACTTCGAACGCCCCGAACCGGTTTCAGGTCAAGAGCTGGAAGATTTGAAAAAACGGCTTCCCAAGGAGCTGCGTGAGCTTGCCGTCGACTATTTCAGAAAAAAAGCGCCACTCGATATCAACAGTGTCGCTCTCTACAACTGGGTCTTCACTCACGGACTGGCCGTCCTCCTCTACAGCGGCGTTCTCACCAACCTCAGCGACGAGGAAATCGTCACCATGCTCGAGAACTCAGGAAACGCCTTCTTCAAACTGGAACACTTGAAGAAAAAAGGCTCCACAAATAAATAAGTCAGGAGACTCCAATGAAGCTCAAAAAAATCTTGCGCATCACCGGTCAATGGATCGGGCTCTCCATAATCATGTTCCTCCTCTGGATGATCACCATGGGCACCGTGACCTCATTGCTCATAAGTGGCACCGGCTCATCGTCTGAAGCCTCCGCAGGCGTTCTGCTTGGCATGGCGGCTGTCTGCCTCATCAATACCGCTGTGATCATGTATGTCATTTTTCGCTCCCGCTGGCAGGGGATCAAACTGGTCGTTTTCGTGGCGCTCGTGCATTATATCGTTCAATTTTTCATGGGCGGAGTCGAAGCGATATTTTTTCAGTCAAACCTCAAGATCCCCCTTAAACTGGTCTATGCCCAGCTGGCCAGCGGGGCGGTTTTCGCCTTTTTCTTTTCCCTTATTGCCGTGTTTATCCTGGGCAGGATGAAATTGGCAAAAGACGCGTCCGAAGAGCCGAATCAGAGGCTCATCATGCCCAAGGGTGAATTCATCCTTAAGTTTCTCATTCTCAGCGTCATCGTCTACCCGCTGCTGTATTTCCTGTTTGGCTATTTCGTAGCCTGGCAGTTTCCGGCTGTCCGGGAGTTCTACTCTGGCTCGACCGTCCTCATCCCGTTCTTTCCATTCATCAAAACTCAGTTCGGCACCAATACAACATTGGTCTTCTGGCAGATGGCACGCGGTGCGGTCTGGGTCCTGGTGGCGCTTCCGGTCATCCGGATGATGAAAGGCAAAGCCAGGGAGGCTGCCGTGACGCTGGGCCTTATCTTTGCCCTGGTCATGAACTCCCAGCACATCCCGCCGAATCCCTACCTGCCGGGCATTGTTCGCCTCGCTCATTTTATCGAGACCTCCAGCTCCAATTTTCTGTGGGGGATGCTCATCGTCTGGCTGCTCCACCGCAGGCATACATCGATTCCCGACCTTATCCGGAAACAGACGAAGCAGATATCTCTAAAGCCAACCCCCCAGGAAAAGCCCTGAAACTCCGGGTTTTTTTACCGGAGGAGGCCGGAATCTAGAAATTGAGGTTTGTCCCAAAGCGACATAAATTGAAAATGAAAATAAGAGCCCCCATATTATGAAGAAAATTTCTAGAGGAGAGTCAATAATTCCCCTCGCTCTTTTAAATTCCCCCCTGTTTGTGTAGAAAAAACAGCCTGAGAAATCAGGCGATTCCCAGCTTATACTTCAAGGCGTTGAGGGTGTTCCTCATCAGCATGGTGATGGTCATCGGGCCCACGCCGCCCGGCACAGGCGTGATCCAGCCGGCGATTTCCTTGGCCGCCTCAAAATCCACATCGCCCTTGAGGATAGCCACTTCCTTGCCGGTTTTCTCGCTGATCTTGGTCCCGACCCTGTTGACACCGACATCGATGACACAGGCCCCGGGCTTGATCCACTCTGGCTTGACCAAGCCCGGAACACCAGCCGCCACGATCAAAATATCAGCCCGTTTGCAGTGGGAGGCCATGTCTCTGGTGCGGGTGTGAACCACGGTCACGGTCGCGTTGGCGCCTTCGGCCTTCTGCAGCAGCATGATGGCGATGGGTTTGCCGACGATATTCGACCGGCCGACGACGACGGCCTCTGCGCCCTCGATCTTCACGCCGGCGCGTTTGATCAACTCATGAATTCCCGCTGGGGTGGGAGGAGCGAACCTGACCTCAGATCCGCCGATCACCAGCCGGCCCGTATTCACCGGATGGAAACCGTCCACATCCTTATCCGGGTCGATTGTGTTGATGACCTTTTTCTCGTCTATATGCTTGGGCAGCGGCAGCTGGACCAGGATGCCATGGATGGTCTTGTCCTTATTGTATTTTTTCACCAGGGACAAAAGCTCATCCTCGGAAATGGTATCCGGCCTGTTGACCTGGACTTCCTTGAACCCGAGGCTGTTGGCTGTTTTTATCTTGGCCGTGACATAGGAGACCGAAGCAGGATCCTCTCCGACCAGGATGGTCACCAGACCGGGAACCAGACCATGCTCCTCTTTAATCCGGTCAACCTCCGCCTTTATCTCTGCCAGGATCTCCTCCCTGAGCTCCTTTCCTTTGATGATCTGTGCCGTCATTTTATACTCCCTTTTTTTGTAGCGGATGACCCGCTATATACGCAGATCTTGATCTTTAAAATCAAGCGAATTTCCTCTTCACATGAGGCGCCGGATCCCGGTGCTCCTCTGCGCTCCTCTCCAGCCTTAAAATCTCTCTAACCTGCCCGCAGTGTGAATACCATAAAAAACATCCGATTTCAAATTCTTTTCTCCTGCCATTTTTTAATTGATTACGATATCTCATTATGATATTGGGTATGAGGAATGAAAAAAGGATTTTTCTAAAAAATTAAGGAGTCCTTGATGCTCAAGAACTATCTCAAAGTCGCTTGCCGCAATTTGATCAAACACAAATCGTATTCATTGATCAATATTCTCGGGCTGTCTCTCGGCATAACCTGCTGTTTATTGATCCTTGCCTATATCGGATATGATCTCTCATACGACAGCTATCACAAAAACGCGGATAATATATACCGGGTCGCGTCAACGAGATCCTTAACAGGCGGAACGCTCGAACTGGCAACCTCTCCTGCCCCGGTCGGGCCGACAATGGTCAAAGATTTCCCAGAGGTTGTCGATGCTGTCAGGTTCAGCCCTACGGTCAAAAGAGCCTTTAACTATAAAGACAAGAATTTCTTTGAATCAGGGGTTTTGTACGCAGATCAATCTGTCTTTAACGTATTCTCTTTTGAACTGATTAAAGGCGATCCGGATACGGCACTCGAGCTTCCCTATACCATGGTTTTGACAGAAGACACCGCCCGGAAGTACTTTGGAGATGAGGATCCGTTAGGTAAAACAATAAGGTGGGATAAATCAGCAGATTATATGGTTACCGGAGTGGTCAAAAATCCCCCGCTCAATTCACATTTCACCTTCACTGTTCTGGCATCGTTTTCAACCTTTATAAAATACGATCCCCGAATCGGAAGCTCCTGGAGAGGCGCCAGCTTTCAGACCTACCTGCTCCTGAAGGATAAGACAGACCTTGAAGAATTCGAAAAGAAAATCGAAGCGTTCAATGAAAAATATCTCGGACAGATAATGAGAGAGCAGGGAGGCAAGCTGACGACCTTTTTTCAGCCTTTAAAAAGCATACATCTCCATTCCCGCCTTATAGGGGAACTGGGAGTGAACAGTGACATCAAGATCATCTATATCTTTTCGGCCATTGCCACCGTGATCTTATTGATCGCCTGCATCAACTTCATGAACCTCGCCACGGCCCGTTCAGCACAAAGGGCAAAAGAAGTAGGCCTTCGCAAAGTCCTTGGAGCTGAAAGAGTGAAACTGGTTTTTCAATTTCTCGGTGAATCTTTTGTTTTTGCCTTAATATCCCTAGCTACGGCGATCCTTTTGGCTCTCCTTCTTCTTCCCTATTTTAAAGGCTTATCGAGCCGGGAAATCTCAATTCATCTCCTGGAAATGCCATATCTCTATGCCGGTTTAGCCGGGATCGTGTTGTTTGTCGGGTTTGCGGCTGGCAGTTATCCCGCGTTTTTTCTTTCAAGCTTTAAGCCTGTTTCGGCTCTCAGAGGAGACATTCATCAGGGTTCAAAGAGGTCCTGGTTNCGTTCAATTCTTGTCATTTTTCAATTTACCATCTCCAGCATTTTGATAATCAGCACAATCATAATTTTTANCCAGCAGAAATATATGCACAACAAGGACCTCGGTTTCAATAAAGAAAATCTATTGGTCATCGCTCTTCAGAATGAAGATGCAAGAGCCGGCCTCGAGTCTTTTAAAGATGAACTGCTGAAGATCAACGGCGTTAAAAAGGCGGGTGTGTCGTCGATGGTTCCCGGAGAAATCTACCTGTTCACCTCGGGAACTTACCCTGAGGGTTTTTCCAGAGACCAGAGGCTGTTGATGGAAAACTTTCATGTTGATCATGATTTCCTGAGCACATTCGAGATAGAAATTGTCAAGGGACGCGGATTCTTAAAGGAAATTGCAACCGATACCACAGACGCCGTAATGGTCAATGAAACAGCTGTCAGAAAGTTGGAATGGGACGATCCGGTCGGTAAAACAATCGAGATCATTCCCTTCGGCAGTTACGACACACAACAAACAGTCAGGAAAACGGTTATTGGAGTTTTCAGGGATATTCACCAGCGGTCCCTCTATTCTGCGGTCCAGCCAACGTTTATTCAATACGTCAGCTATAAAGGACCCATTGAGAACAGGCCACGAAGGTTGACTTTACGGTTGGATACCGACGATCTTGCCGGGACTATGGCCATGATCGAGCAGAAGTGGAAAGAAAGGCACCCCAGCAATCCCTATTATTCCTTTTTCCTTGATGAGTTTTACAGCGCTCAACACCGGGCCGAAGAGAGGCTGGCCAGTATATTCCGCGCCTTTTCTACTTTGGCGGTGCTGATCGGATGCGTCGGCCTGTTCGGTCTGGCTTCTTTTATGGCCGAAAAACGGACAAAGGAAATCGGTATCAGGCGGGTGCTCGGCTCTTCGGTGGGTTCCATCGTGGTTTTACTCTGCAAAGAATTTATTTTCTTGATTGTTATTGCCAACGGAATTGCCTGGCCTGTTGCCTTTTTGGCCATGAAAAAATGGCTGCAGAATTTCCCGTATGCAACACGCATGCAGCTCGGGGCGTTTATCCTGACCGCTTTCTTAACTTTGTTTATTTCCTTATTCACGGTAAGCTTTCAGTCGATCAAAGCGGCAAGTGCAAATCCGGTTGAGTCGTTGAGGTATGAATAAAAGAATCAAATAAAGAATCCTTATGAAGTAACTTTTTTTAAGGGATGATCGTGTTTGAATAGCAATTCTTAAGGGGAGGAATCGAATGAAAAGACGTCAATTCGTGCAATCCTTGGGACTGGGGATGGCTACCCTGGCGATTCCCGGCTGCTTGCCCTTGAAGAGAGCTTTATCAAAAAGGCCCAACATCCTGTTCATCATGGCGGACGACCATGCCTCGCATGCCATGAGCTGCTACGGAAGCGTCATCAACAAGACGCCTCAGATCGACCGCATTGCCGAAGAAGGCATCCGCTTTGACAACTGTTTCTGCACCAACAGCATCTGCGCTCCCAGCCGGGCTGTCATCCTGACCGGAAAGCANAGCCACCTTAACGGTGTCCGGGATAATGCCATCCACTTTGACGGGTCCCAGCAAACATTTCCCAAGCTCCTCCAGCAGGCTGAATACCAGACCGTGATGATCGGCAAGTGGCACCTCAAGAGCGATCCCACCGGTTTCGATTACTGGAACGTCCTTCCCGGACAGGGGAATTACTACAATCCCGACCTGATCGAGATGGGCGAGAGAAAACAGCATAAGGGATACGTCACGGATATTATCACAGATATCGCCCTCGATTTTCTGGAGAACAGGCGCGACAGGGCAAAGCCTTTCATGATGATGCTCCATCATAAGGCCCCTCACCGCAACTGGCAGCCGGCTCCCCGCCATCTCGATATCTATGATGACCTTGAGTTTCCAGAACCGGATACTCTTTTTGATGACTACTCGACCCGCTCTGCAGCTGCCTCCGAACAGGAAATGACTCTTCGTAACCACATGCATATCGAATACGACCTGAAGATGGGCAATCCTCCAGAAAGAATGGACGATAAACAGAAATGGACCTGGAAGGAAGCTTACGGACCGAAGAAAATCGAATTTGAGCTGAAAAAACCGGAAGGTGATGAACTGGTCCGCTGGAAATACCAGCGTTACATGCAGGATTATCTGGGGTGTATCGCTGCTGTGGATGAGAACATCGGGCGCATCCTGGATTATCTGGATAAAGCCGGACTTGCCGAGAATACCATCGTGGTCTATACCTCTGACCAGGGATTCTACCTGGGAGATCACGGCTGGTACGACAAGCGGTTCATGTACGAAGAATCCCTACGCATGCCGCTCATCGCCCGCTTTCCCGGCTACATCAAGCGTGGTTCAGTCAACGACGAGCTGGTCTCCAACCTCGACTTCGCCTCCACTTTTCTCGAGCTGGCGGATGTGGATATTCCTTCGAACATGCAGGGGCGTTCTCTGTCCAGGCTTCTCCGCAACCGCAAGGTGAAAGACTGGCGGGAATCTATCTACTATCATTACTACGAGTATCCTGCAGTCCACATGGTGAAGAGGCATTACGGGGTCCGGACCAAGAGGTATAAGCTGATGCACTTCTATTACGACATCGATGCCTGGGAGCTGTATGACCTGGAAAAAGACCCTCAGGAGCTGCACAACGTCTACCATGACCCGGCCTATGCCAGCGTGGTCACGGAAATGAAGGCTGAGCTGAAACGCCTCCAGGAGCTCTACCGAGACTCGGACGAGCTGGCCCAGAAGCTCCTCCGGGAAGACTTGGAGAAACGGAAGAAAAGATAAAGATAACAGTATTAATTCTCTTTAGAAGACAAATACAGGAACAGAATAAATCCCCCCAGGCAGATCCCGAAGATCAGGATCATGGTGAGCAGAGCTTCAATCGTCATTTTTTATCCAGAGACAATTTTTTAGTGATGAGCTTGTTAAAAATTATGAAAATCCCGAGGGCGACTGCCCATTGAAAGATCACGGTCCCGATCGACGTCTTGGATAGTATATTCCACCAGTTTCCAGGATTTGCAGAATAGCTGTCCCAGAACCACCAGCCCAGCATGGCGATTATCTGGACAGGAAGGAAAAAAGTCACCAGAAAATCAAACCATCGGCCCAACCTGATTTTATGCTCCGGGCGAGTGATGATCTCTTCGCGGATTTTTCTCGGGCCGGCCTTGAGTATGAGGATGAGGAAGAACGAACCGCTCACCACCAAGCCCATAGCCCAGACCCAATCCTGATTGTTGAAAAAACCCATGCTCAGGGCAGAAGGAAGCCCCAGGACAAAACAGCAGACACCGACGATCGTCACGGCTTTTTTCCTGGTCAAGCCGGTATCCATGAAGATCCGGGAAATCAGCTCCAACTGAGAGATGAGTGAAGAAAAGGCCGCAAAGCAGAGCGCCAGGAAGAAAAGCGCAAGGAAGAAATTCCCGGATGGGATCTGGGAAAACAGGATAGGGATCCATTTGAAAGTCAATCCTTCGTTTCCCTGTTTCATTATATCCAGCACTTTTTCCTGAGCCAGATTCTGGCCGGCGAAAAACGAGAAAACCGTCGGGATAACTGCTGCCGCAGCCAGGAGGGAAGCCATATTGTTGCCGAATCCCAGTGTGGCTGTGGTCAGCAGCGGATTTTCTTTCTTTCGGGAGTACACTCCCAGAGTCAGCATCAGACCCCAGCCTGCTCCGGTGGACCAGGCTGCCTGGCTCAAAGCATTCAGCCAGACCTTGATATTTCCCAACTGGGCGAGATTCGGCGAGAAAAGAAAATTCAGACCCTGCACCGCGCCGGGAAGGGTGAGAGAACGTCCCACAGCAATCAGAAGCAGAACGAACAGAGAAGGAATGAGAATCTTGTTCGCTCTCTCTATGCCCTTGACAACTCCGAAATAAATGATGGAGCAGCCGATAAAAACAGCCAGGAAGTGGAAGCCGACCGGCTCCCAAGACGTGGAGAAAGTCTCCCAGTATTGGATCGGTTCTTTCCGGATCAATCCCTGAAAACAGGTGGCAAATAAGTATTTGACGCACCAGCCTGTCACCACCGTGTAATAAAAAGTGATCGCTGCCGTCACAAAGGCCACGAAGGTCCCCATCCAGGCATATTTCCGCCCCATCATCTTCCCGAACGAACCGATAACGCCCATCCTGATCTTTTTACCCAAAGCGAGTTCAACAGTCAGAAGAGGAATGGCCCAGATGAAGAGGAACACAATCCAGGCGATCATGAAGGCTCCGCCGCCGTACTGAGAGGCAATCCGCGGGAAACGCCAGAGGTTTCCTGTTCCGATGGCCATTCCGATCCCGGCAAAGATTATCCCCCAGCGTGAAAAGGTTTCGCTTTTTTTCATGATAGGGTCATCACTTTACCTCTTGTTATTTCAGGTGTCAATACGCAATTGCTGAGGTTCCCTGAGGGAATACTTCACCTGATTATTTAAATAAGAGAGAAATGTAAACCGTTTGTCTTTTTAAAATCTTAAGCTGGCACCTTAGGGAACGTCCCCAAGAGAGAAAAATAAAATTGTAACTTTTGCGATT
>JGI2172J19969_10000029_pt1 | contig 46881 bp, 46 predicted proteins | sample DeeMarSWOR230_32_FD_19969 | JGI IMG/M metagenome (IMG submission 19969)
GCTTTAAGACCTTTGTGAAATTATCTTCTAGAGGTTTCTTCTGCTTTTCTTTTTCCCGGCCCTTGATGAATGATCTCAGCAATTCGGAATAAAAGTCGTACTCGAACATCCTGCAGGTTGCATCTTTAAGGTCTAGAAGCAAGGCCTGTCTGTAGAGAAGTCTATGGGGAAATGAGGGTTTTAATGCCACCTTCCACTAAGAATCCCAAGGGAAGTCGGCGAAAATGTCTTGAAGAAGAGGGAGTTCCCCGAAAACGACGTTGGGCGGAGTGTTGATGGAGGCATTCAACAAGTGGAAGCGAACTTGAGGATGAGAGTAAGCAAGTATATGAGCTACCTTCTCAGGCACAATCCCGAAGGTCTGGCAATGGACGAGCAGGGTTTTGTGGACTTCAATGAGCTTCTAGGGAAATTGAGGTCACGTTTTCGTGTCAACAGGAAATATATTCTTGAATTGATCGAAGAAGGCAATAGACGACGGTTCGAAATTGCTGGGAGCAAGATAAGGGCTCTATATGGCCATTCGGTGTACGTAGAACTTGAACTGGAAGAAGATAGGTCTGTCAAGAAGCTTTACCACGGAACAACTCAAGAAGCAGCCTCTCGAATTCTAAAGGAAGGGCTCAAGACTATGCGGAGAAAATGGGTTCACCTTTCGCCGACCCCAGAAACAGCAAAGCAAGTAGGGCTGAGAAGGGCTCTCCATCCGGCAATCCTGCAGATAGACGCTGAAGCCGCCAGGAGAGACGGTTTGAAATTCTACAAAGCCACCGGAGAAGTCTATCTATGTAAGTCCCTCGCTCCTAAATACGTTGGACAGGTCATGAAGCTCGAGAGAAGTTCCAAGTAGAAGCGTAGAGACGGATTGAGATACCTAGCCGCAGAGAGAATATGCGTGCGTAGTTGCTGGCTTCTAGAAGAACCAGTCATTCTCGTAATTGCGTACAGAGAAAAAACGATGGGCTTTTGGGTTTGTGGAATGTTTTAGTGTTTATGGTGCGGGTTGGGGAAGTACTCTTGTCCTTCTGTTAAGGAAGATGACGAACATCATTATTACTGCGAAGATTATCGTTGTAGCGGCCAGGAAGTACATCACGGTTGTTGTGCCATTGTTGATTGCTTGAAGCTCAGCTAGCTCTTCCTGCAGCTGGTAGTTCGTGAACTGCAGATTGTCTAGTTCTTCTTTGTAGGGGGATTCTATGTAGATTTTTTGGTAATAGTATGGATACTCTGATCCTAGCCAAGCTTCAGAGTTGCGATTCCATGTCTCGGTTCTGGCTCTCACATAGAAATCAGTGTAGCCTGGAGCTATGTTTGTTGGCAGGCTGAACGGAACTGAGAACTTGTCTGATTGTCCTTGTTCGATTTCGGATGGGAGAGTTGCATTGGTGTAGAATGTCTGGAGATAAACATTTCCGTCTGAATAGTAGTATTCCATCCGTGCGGTTAGCTCAACGACCCTGATCTTATCATCGTCATCGTTGAAAATTTCAACCTTAATGTAGCCTACTTGGCCTTGATTGTACTTTTCTTTGTTAAGGGTGCATGATGTTATTGTCGCAGCGTTGGCTGCGGATGGAAAAACCATTAGGCACAGTATCGGAATCAAGATGAACAATAGTTTTTTGCGCATTCTTGTCTCTATCCTAGGCAGGTTTGCATAATTCCATGCAATACTGAAACTAAAAGGGTTATGAATCAAGTGTGTAGATTGAGGATAAGTAGCCCATATTCACTATTCTGCTATGTTCGCATTCAGGCGCATCCATGGCACACGCTGATCCGGTAGGTGTTCCTTACCTTTTAATGCCTTGTGCGCGTTTAGCCAACAAATTCTTCAACATGCTTTTAGAACATGCCTTTTAGTGTTTTTAGAAGAGCTTGGCTTGCTAGGTACCGGTAGGTCTTTCTTTTGAGTTTGTTTGGAGAGAAAAGCCCTCCAAGGCGCCTACTAATGGAGCCATAGAAGCCCCGATAGCACTTGTACAATTCTTCTTGCACCTGCCCTGTCGACAGAGTTTCTGTTGGCATTATTGCATGGATCATATCGTAGTTTGCCCAGTTGCTGTCTTCTATCCAGCCGTTCTTCTTAGCAGCTTGGTGAAGCTCAGTTCCCGGAAAGGGTGTCAGAATCATGAAGATCGCCAGATCCGGGTCTACCCAATCTACGAACTTCCTCAGTTGATCCATCGATTCAACAGTGGCTCTTCGCTCTCCAATAATGAAGGTGGCTTGAGCAAATATGTCGCTCTCCTTCAGCAGTTTCATCGCCTTCTTTGCCCCTTCGGGGCTTATCTTCTTATTAAACGATCCCAAAGTTTCTCGGTTGCCGCTTTCTATTCCCACGAGTATCCAACGATTTCCAGCCTTACGCATTCTAGGCAACAAACCCTGATGTGTAACAATGTCATCACATCTAGCTTGCATAAACCACATTATGTCGTCGGCCATTCCGCGTTCTATGATTTCGTCACAAAAGTCTTCTGTCTGTTTTCCGAGTCCGAAGTTGTCATCGACTAGCCAGAGAAAACTGCTTCCGAACTCGTTGTAGCAGTATTCAAACTCGTCTGCAACACGCTTTGCAGACTTCTTTCTCCATGTGCCCCCCCAATGCTTCCATTGGGAACAGAAAGTACATTTGTGGGGACACCCTCTTGAGGCTTCAATTAAGGCGTACCGCTTTGGGCCAGCCATCATCGTGAAGTGGTACCGGTTCATGTGTTCTTCGACAAAGTGGTAGCCGGGGAAGGGTAAGTTGTCGAGGTTTTCAATCAGAGGTCGGGATGGATTGTGAGCAATATCGCCTCTGCTTCTGAAAGATATTCCCTTTACTTTCGGAAGTGACGGATTCTTCTTCTTCAGTTCTCTAACCAATTCTGTGAAGGTCTGTTCACCTTCCCCCCTGACAATAATGTCGATTTCAGGATATGCTTCGAGGCTTTCATGTGCTGTTGCTGTGAAGTGTTGTCCTCCAACGACGGTCTTAATGTTTGAGTCTACTGTTTTGGCGACTTCCAATGTGCGAAGAACCGTGAAAAAGTTGCAGGTTGCCAGAGCGCTTGGAGCCACGATGTCTGGTTCGGACGATTCGATGTGCCTTTCCAGTTCTTTCCATCCCAAACGTTCCGCCTGGCAGTCAAGCACCTCTATTTCGACGCCTTCCTCTTGGATTTCAAGATAAGCTGCAAGCTGGAGAATCCCGAGGGGAGGGGGAAGATATTCTCCCATCACAAACCAAAATTCCTTGGGAGGTTCTACAAAGAGCACTTTCATGGAGTAACCATCTGTCACACCAACTGTGAACGTTTATGTTCATTAGATTTTTGTCCGTAGCGAGGAGTCGTGGAACGGAGCTTGAACAATGAACGGAAGCAGCGCCTTTAATCCCGGCAATGCGTAGCTACTTCGATCTTTATGGCCCCGCTTTTATAGAGAAGTAATCCACAAAGTTTAAATCGTCACTAATTAAATATAATTACTAATTACATTTAATTACAGTATGGAGGAAGGAATGGTGATGTCAACCTTGCAGACGTCATCAAGCCTGGTGGGCAGCTTTCAATGTGAGAAAACCCCGCAGAGGTCTTGATATGAATAAGAAACTCGCGATTGGTGCCGCAATAGCTCTCATAGCCATTTGCGCGTCGTCCATTGCAGCGTACAATCAACTCAGCGCGACGAGGATAACGATCTCCGGTGCATGGGCATTATATCCGATGATGGTTAGATGGTCGGAAGAATACAAAAAGGTTCATCCAGAGGTTAGAATCGAATTGTCCGCGGGAGGCGCCGGCAAGGGAATGACAGATACCCTCTCCGGACTGGTTGACATCGGGATGGTTTCCAGAAAGATCTACCAAGAAGAGGTTGACCAAGGGGCATTCTGGGTTGCCGTCGTCAAAGACGCAGTGGTTCCAACAATGCACAAGGACAACCCGGTGTCACAGCAGATTTCGTCACAAGGAATAAGCAGATCCACTTTCATGGGCATATACATACATCAAAACATAACCAACTGGGGCCAAGTGATCAACAGTCCACAAACAACGGATGAAATCCACGTCTACGCAAGATCTGATTCCTGTGGTGCCGCAGAAACATGGGCCAACTACCTTGGAAAGAGGCAAGAGGACCTCAAGGGGACTGGAGTTTACGGAGACCCGGGACTTGCAGAGGCCGTTAGGAATGATCCACTCGGAATCGGCTTCAACAACGTCAACTATGCCTACGACGCGAACAGTGGTGAGCCAGTCGAAGGACTATCGATAATCCCTGTGGACCTTGACGGAAACGACAGAATAGACGAGCATGAGGATTTCTACGACACCCGGGCGGAAATCATCGCAGCAATAGCCACCGGGGCTTATCCTTCTCCTCCAGCTAGAGAACTCAACCTTGTGGGCAAAGGGAAGTTCGCCGGGGCCACAAGAGACTTTGTAGAATGGATATTGAGTGAAGGCCAGCAATACGCCCTCGAGACAGGCTACGTCCAACTATCTGAGCAGAAACGGGCAGAAGAGTTGGCTAAAATGGAGCAGGACTAGCCAAAGAGTCGTCGAGGTAGAGAAGGTGGACAGGAAACTAAAAGACTTCTTTGTCGGCAAACTATCGCTCTCAGCAGCGATTTTTTCAAGCCTGCTCGTTTTCTTTATCGCAATTGCTCTATTTCAGAAGTCAATCCCAATCTTAGAACTCAGGCCACTGAACCAATTGCTATTCTCCTCTTCTTGGCTTCCGTCACAAGGAAACTTCGGATTCTACCCTTTCATAGTAGGAACGCTGTATGTCACTGGGTTGGCAATGGCCTTGGCAATTCCCATATGTGTGCTAACCGCTGTTTACCTTGCAGAATACGCTCCAAAGAAAGCCAGAAGCATAATAATGCCTCTAGTAGACCTGCTAGCGGGCATACCGTCGGTCGTAAACGGGTTATGGGGCGTTTTGTTCATAGTTCCGTTGATACGACACGTCGCCCCGCTAGTAGGGGCTTCTACAACTGGCTACTCACTCCTTGCAGGAGGCCTAGTTCTGGCAATAATGGTGGCTCCCATAATCATCTCAGTCTCTGAAGAAGTGTTCAGAGCTGTTCCTCTAGAAATGGCAGAGGCCTCGCTTGCCCTCGGAGCCACAAAATGGCAGACAACAAAACACGTAATTCTACGCAAAGCAACGCCAGGAGTGATTGCGGCGATAATCTTAGGCTTTGGTCGTGCTTTTGGGGAAACGATGGCTGTTCTCATGGTATTGGGGAACGTTGCCGAAGTGCCCATGTCGCTCTTCGATCCAGCCTACACACTGCCAGCCTTGATAGCCAACAACTATGGCGAAATAATGTCCATCCCCCTGTACGACTCAGCTTTGTTGTTCGCAGCATTCATCCTACTCGCTGTTGTAGTCTTCTTCAACGCGTTGGCAAGAATCGTGCTACTAAAGTTTGAAGGGAGGTCTGCCTAGGTTGGACAAGCGGAAGCTGGAAGAATCCTTCTTCAAAGCGTTAATGCTACTCTCCACGTTTACAGTTGTAGGGAGCCTGCTGGCAGTATTCGTGGCCGTAATCTGGAAGGGAGCTCCATCTCTCAGCATTTCTATGCTTACTCAAACTCCTAAAGGTGGATATTATCTCGGCAGGGAAGGCGGAATACTGAACGCAATAGCAGGATCGTTGATTCTGGCCAGCGGGGCAACTCTCCTTGCCTTCTTGTTGAGCTTCATGATAACGCTCTACCTCCACGGCTACGCTGGAAAATCAAGACTGGCAGACCTTGTCAGGCTGTCGCTTGACATTTTGTGGGGAATTCCATCGATAGTTCTTGGAGCTTTCATATTCATAGTTATGCTTTACGTGAAAGCTCGCGCATCACTGCTCTGGGGAATCATCACAATCGCAATACTTGAGCTTCCTATTCTGACCCGCGCCATGGACGAAGTGATGAAAATGACCCCTTTTAAGTTGATAGAAGCTTCCTACTCGTTGGGATCAACGAGGCTCGAAACGTTATTGAACGTAATGACCAAACAAGCACTGCCGGGTATATTGACTGCGATTCTCTTGGCTTTCGGCCGAGGCATCGGAGATGCTGCATCGGTGCTCTTCACCACAGGCTACACTGACTCCATTCCCAGCTCATTATTTGATCCTGTAGCAACGCTGCCACTAGCCATATTCTTTCAGCTCGGAACCCCAATCCCAGAAGTTCAGCAGAGGGCCTACGCATCAGGAATCATACTTCTATTATTGGTTCTGTTCCTCAGCATACTCTCCAGATTCACCACAAGGAAATTCACGAAATATGTGATAAGATGAGGAACCAAGAATGCCTGCAACACAAATCAGCATTCAAAAACTCAATATCTACTACGGAGAACGCCAAGCACTCAAAGACATAACAGTCGACATCCCAAAGAAAAAAATCACCGCCATCATCGGTCCTTCCGGCTGCGGAAAATCCACGCTCCTAAAGAGCTTCAACAGGTTGGTAGAGCTGGTTGACGGAGCCAGAGTCACAGGCAAGGTTTTCGTAGATGGCGTAGACATCCTTGACAAAGCAGCAGACGTTACTGAAATAAGAAAGAAAATGGGTCTGATCGCTCAGACCCCCAACCCACTTCCGATGTCGATCTACGACAACGTAGCCTACGGACCCAGAATTCATGGGATGAAAGACGGAAAAGAACTTGATCAAACGGTTGAGGACTGCCTCAAAGCCGCGAGCCTTTGGGACGAAGTCAAGGAAAGGCTTAAGGAACCCACGTCCAAACTGTCGGTTGGCCAACAACAAAGACTCTGNCTGGCCAGAGCTCTCGCAGTTAAACCAGAAGTCCTCTTATGCGACGAAGCAACTTCAGCTCTCGATCCCGTATCNGCACGGGGCATTGAAAGACGACTTCTTAGTCTAAAGGAGGAGTACACAGTAGTGTTTGTCACACATGTACTTCGACAGGCAAGACGACTTGCTGACTACGTCATCTTTCTGTATCTGGGCGAACTAGTAGAGCATGGTCCGGCAGAAGCAGTGTTCGAACAGCCAAAAAACCCAAGAACAATAGAGTACATGGAAGGCGTTTTCAGCTGATTCCAAATCAAAGTCCTAGATGCACATGCTGGTAGGCTAAGATGAACGCGTAAGGCTAATGCCTGGCAACAGAGTATTCTTCTGTGGTGATCAGGGTGACATGTTATTTTAGGCACCTTCAGCAGGTTTTCGAGAAAGCGGGATTAGATGTTACAAAGGAGAACAGGCGAGAGATTGACAGAGTCATTCACGGCATTGTCGGAGTTGGCTATAAGAATTGCCCAGCTGCGTGGAGAGAAGTGAAGAAGAGACTGGATGAAGACGAAGAGCGCTTCGTCTCCGAGCTAAGGAAAGCGTTGTCCAAGCAAGGATAGCCTCGGGAGCTACTTTCAAGTCCGGCTTAATTGCTTCAAAGACTCCAGGCTTTGCCTCCGGACAAACTGAGGTGATCATGACGTAAGAACTCTGAGAGCGAGTGTGCTATTTGATGAATGAAACTGATGAATGAAACAAACATCGAAAAGGCGGCGTTCAAACTCTAGTTTTCTTGCATCATAAAACAGCTTCGGTCTGCTTTAGCCTCGCTCCTGTGACTTGCTCTCTTCTCGTATCTGCCTGCGCGAACCAAGGACTTTGTTCCTGAGCTCAGATATGATCTGCGGGAGGATCTGATTAAGCCTCTCAAGCATCGTGTCCGTTGCCCTGTCGAATGTAGTGAATTTTCGCTTTTCTATTTGTGAGATCAACCGGTAAGCTTCAACGATTCGCGTTTTAGAATCAGATGAAAGTACGCTGAGTAGCGTCCCTTCCTCAGCCGCTCTGTAGGAATTCACCTTGAAGTGAACTTGCGGCCATCGTATCTTCTGGCTCGTAACTAACTCTAGGTTTCCTTCGCATTCTGTAAGCAGATCTCCAAGCAGACTGATCTTCTCCTCTTTCGTTTTCCTTAGATTAATAGAAATGTCGAGGAGAGACTTAATCATAAGTCCTGCGAACACGAGAGCGGTTCCTCCCAGATACGTATAGATGGAAGGGGACTGTTCCAGCGAAAGCGCGTAGAAACCACTTATCAAGGCGAGAACTGCAAGCATTAATGCTGCTATTGCAGTCAAACGCGTTCGCAGGTTTTTGTTTGTTTGCTCAGGCAACGTAGGATACTTCAGCCTTTGCCTTCGCTTTCTTAGCTTTTTTAGGGGCTTTCAAGCCCTTTCGAGCTCCGAGCTTAGTAGCCTCTATATCATACTCTAAAAACGAGCGAGCAAACTCTGACAGCTTCTTGTTCATCTTCTCCAAGTCTTCCATAGTGAATTTCGTCATGACATCTGGATTGTCCACCCATTGCTTCCAGCCCACCAAACTCATCTCCAGTGCTTTCAGCACAAAGCGCATAGACCTGACAAGCTCCAAGCGATCCTTCTTCTTGGCTTCCTCCATATGTTTTAGTCTATCGAGAATACTCTGAGAAACCTGAGTCCATCTTTCACCCAAAGCGCAGTCCTCCGGTCTACGTTGTCCAAGAGCCTTCACTCAATATAAAGATTAGCAAAGCCCACGACGGGGGCAGCAATGGTCTCTAGTTTATAAACAGGACTGGAATCTACATTTGGACTCGATGAGGACTTCAGCAAATGAGGCCGAGTCTAGTAAGATTCTTCACTTTTGGCGCAATGATGGCTTCGTGGACTTATCTGGCTATCTATGCCAGACAGCTGGGCATCTCAGACGCCGAGATTGGTCTCATTGTCGCCTTTTATTCTCTGGCTCTGTTTCTGTCCTCCTTCTTTTTTGGTCGAGCCTCCGACAGATTTGGCAGGAGACTCTTCCTGTTAGTCGGCTTAGCGCTGTCGGGGTTCGCGTTTTTCCTTCAGATATTCGCTTATGACGCGTTGACTCTGTTGCTAATACGGGCCTTCGTTGGCTTCTGTTTGGGAATCTATCCCGCTGCATTAGTCGCGTATGTCCATGAGAACAAGAAGAGTTTGGCGAAGTTCTTCTCTTTTGGATCACTAGGCTGGGCTCTAGGAACGGTGCTTGGAGGCTTAATTGCTGTGTACCTCACCATAAAAGCAGTTTTCCTGTTTAGCTCTGTCCTGTTTATTGTCGCTCTAGTGGCAGCTCTAGGTATGAGGTTCGGAAAACATGATGTCCTAGATGTGCCAAGGTTTCCAACCAAAATCGTGAAGAAAAATCTTTCACTCTACATGTCCATCTTAATCCGCCACAGCGGAGCTCATATGATATGGACGTTTTGGCCGCTCTTCCTTCAGTCGTTGGGCGCAGATCTATTCTGGATTGGTGTTATTCAAATGACAAACAGCCTAACCCAGTTTGCCTTCATGTACACTCTTGGTGGGAGACTGAGCTACGTGCCTTCGATTGTCGCTGGATTGCTATTATCGGGCGCTACGTTCTTCCTTTTCACGCTTGCCACTGATTTCTGGCAGATACTGCCAACTCAAGTTCTTCTAGGCATTTCTTGGTCACTACTGTACGTCGGTGGACTGCGATGCTTGATGGATAGGAATATCGAAAGAGCAACAGCCAGCGGCTTGTTCGATTCTGTTTTAAGCCTGTCTTCTATTATAGGACCATTCATGGCAACCCTCGTCGTAGCATTTGGTGGCTATCACGCCACGATGTATCTGGCATCTATCCTCGCGTTTGCAAGTTCATTTCTTTTCAAATTCTCAAGGGAATAGGCGCACGGACGCTCTGCTCGCATGACGCGCCCAACGTNAGTTTCATCCTCGTCGAATCCGAATCTTACACAGCTGCGCTTGCGAAACTATTCAGCGCTTTGCGCTTGGGCTCTTGCCTTGCTGACCACTGATTCGATGAAGCCCGTTTTGGCGTCTGTGTAGCCTTCGCGGTCTGAGCCATACTCAGCAGCTAATCTCCTCTTCAGGTCGAAGTACTCCTGGGCTACTTCCGGATGAGTGCGAAGATAACCACGAAAAAGCAGATGTCTCTTCCAGAAATCACTTGTCAGCTCAACCATATGTAGATGATAATGCTGTTCCTTTGGTGGTTTACCTTTGTGGAAATATCGTCTTTCGGGCATCAATTCTTCATATTCAGCGACGTATTCATAGCCAATGCTTTCAAGAGGCTTAACACACTTCGGAGCAACACGAAGATGACTAACAGCGATCATTATGTCAATAATTGGCTTTGCCCCCAGACCTTGGACAGCTGTACTGCCAATATGTTCAATACCCACGACTGCGTGCCCTATCACCCCGAGAATCAAACGTTTCTCCTCTTCATACAGCCTGGGCCAACGTCGATCATAATCAAAGATTCTGACTAGCCTACCCATTTCCGTTCCAGTTCCACCTGCAATAGTCCGACAAGGTCTTTATTTACACGTTAGTCTAAAGATTTGTAAATGCTCCCCCACATAGGCTTTACTTAACAATGATATATTGGAAGACCCAATGGTTACTGGCATAGGACGCGTGAGCAAGAGTGAGGTTTTGCGACAACTGCGGTTCTTACCTCAGGAAAGCCCCAGGGGGGTTATGGTGCTCAAAGTGCAAGAAACTGCTTCCCTCAAAATCCAGAGTGAAAATCAGAACGACAGAGAAGAAGGATCCCAGCGCTGTTTATGTCATTAATGATCCAAGCAGCAACTATGCCACGGTTAATCAGGCTTGCCCCAAATGTGGAAACGAAGAAGCCTTTAGCTGGGTTTCGAGCATTTCCGGAGAGCATGCAGGCATTAGAAGAGAAAGGACGGTGGAGCACTTCAAGTGCACCAGATGCTCTCACTCCTGGAACAAGAGCGGTTGAGGGAACGGGGTATAGACATGAATCTCAAAGGAGCCCTCATCGATTTCGGAGATACGTTGGCCTATCTGGACACAGAAGGAAATAGAAGATATCAAGAAGAGCTTCTGGCAGCGGTGAGAATCCACGGTTATCGAAGAGACGTAAACCACATTGATTCAGCCTTGGAACACGCTCTGGGAAACAGCGCCAAAGGCGAGTTGAAGAATCTTGAAGAGTTTTGGAAATTATTTCTTAAGAGACTGGGCATTCCTCCGCATGTGGCACTACTAAGAGAACTGGAAAGAGTAAGGANCCGCCATTCTGCCACAGTTTTCAGACTATACGACGAAGCTATCTCAGTCCTCTCCGCTCTGCACGCTGAGTACAGACTCGCCTTGGTATCCAACTGTGCTATAGGAACGGCTGACGTCATAGAAGCCTTAGGCTTGAGCGATTTCTTTGAATGCATTATTTTGTCTTACGAAGTTGGTGTCAGAAAGCCAGACAGACGAATCTACTTTGAAGCTCTCAGAAGACTCAGCCTAGAGGCAAGTGAATGCATCTTTGTGGCCGACGAAATCAGCGACTTGGAAGGAGCCGAGGAAGTCGGCCTCAGAACCTTGCTTGTACTTCAAGGATCACCTACAAGCTGTGAAGCTGAGAATCCAGACTTCAAACCGGACTTCCAATGCAGCAACATCTCAGATGTAACCACTTTTCTCAAGTAAAGGCCCCGTGCAGGCAGAATTGGCGCGGGGTGCGGGATTCGAACCCGCGCGGCCCGATGGACCACAGGCTTAGCAGGCCTGCCCCCTACCAGGCTAGGGCAACCCCGCATCGCTATTTTTCCTAGCCCAGTACGGTCTTTAATATTTGACGTGCTATTTTCTTTTTCGGAAGAGAGGTGGCCCTTCTTTTTCGAATACGTATTAAATGCCAGCTTCAAGAAGGAACCTACACGCTTACACAAGTCATAAAAACTGAAGCGCCAGTACAATGAACGAAGTTGAGGCAGATAAATGGGAGAATTATTTTCCAAGGAAGTTCTCATTATCTTTGTTTTTGCCGCCACACTTGGAGTATTAGGTTCTTCATCTAATCCTGGAATGCTTCAGCTACCTTTGGCTTTCGCTGCAGCAGAAGGAAACCAAGGTTGGGAGGTTTTGGACATTGTGACTCCTACATTAGATGGTGTTGAATGGTTGGAGGAGGGGGTTCATTCTGAGGCTCCTTCTTGGATCTCTGATGGCGGATGGCATGAAGCTCACAGTCGTCAGATTCTAGTAAGGTCCGGAAACTACATCTTTGCCACTTTCTCTGAAAGTTTCAATTGGACCGCTGTAAATGCAAGACTTGGGAAAGAAGGATTCACGTATTCTTCGTTTGATGATTTCGAATCACACCTGCACAATGATCCGAATTGGTGGTTGGGATACTCTTGGGGCATTTCCGGCGATTGGCTTGGCATTTCGTTGAACAGGACTAGAGTAGTAATTAGTTGTGATCCCGTCACATCCGCGATTTTCGTGGAGATATCATGCCAAATCAACAACATCCCAGGATACTTTGTTGATGCTGCAGTTAGTCCGAGGGAGATAGGGATCGCAGGGGAAAAGCTGCCAAAACCTCTCTTTGCAGGCTTTGATTTAACAGCCATTTACCTTGGCGACTTAGAGATCCTGCAACTGTATGAAGATTATGGGCCAGACTACAGACATTATAAGATACACTTCAAAGCACCAGCTAATCTTCTATCCAGGTCAAAGGAGACGTACTCGCTATCCCTTGGAATTTCTCCTCATTGCATAGGTCAAATCCACGACATCTTTCGATCCATCAATATTTCCATGCCGTCAGACAGTGAAGTAATCACTACTTCACCTTCAAACATTTCAACCCACAGTGACAATATCGCAATGTTTGGTCTTAGCAAAGGTGACAGATACCCTCAGTCAATTCACGTGACAAGCGGGCCACCTCAAAAAGATCTGACAGAGATTCTTCTCGAAAACGTTGGACGTTGGGCAACTGAACCTGAAATCTGGGTAGCCATCGGAACCGCAATAGCAGCCTTTTACGCAATCTTCCATGGAAGAAAGATGTGGGGCAGACAGAAAACATACTATCGCCTTTACAAAAGCATGGTAAATCTGTATGATCACTACTCTTCTGACTTCCAGAGGTTCAGTCGAGAGATAGAGAACCTGTCAAAATCGGTTTCAAAATACTTCATTGAGGGAAAGATTAACGACGACCAGTTTGACAAACTCTTAACAAGACGCGACGATCTCATAGATAGAGCAAAGAGACAATTCGGAAGGGATTAAGGTTTTTTGTTTCATGCAAGCGAAGTCCGCATTGAGCTGGGCAAACCTCTCCAGCCCGCTTTTCGCAAGCCCCCATAACTAGCAGAAAGGAAGCATAGTACGGAAATGGAAGAAAACAGAATGCTCAAGAAGAGCTTCCCCCAGATGGGCATTACTCCAATGTCCCCTCGTGAGCACTCTTTTCATATCCGCGCAAAGGCATTTCAACGTTGCATATTCTTGGGCATTCGTACCCGAGCTCGTGGCGTATATGTATTTGCTTCAGCACGTATATATCTGTGAATAGCGATTCTTGTAGGCAGTGCTTCGAAATGGAACAACGGAAAATCATGTCTTTAGGAAGATCCTCCTTGGTCATTTCTTTGCCTAGGCATTGGGTGAATCTGAACGAGCTAAACAGAGGCGACGTTGTCTCAGTCGCTGTTCAAAGAGATCGCTCTCTGGTCGTTTTTCCCGGCGCCGAAAGGAGAAAGGAGGACAGAAAGATGACTCTTCACGTTGACCCCGAAGAAAAGGAGGTCACGGTTGTTCGAAGTATAATCGCCTGCTATTTGAACGGGTATTCGGGGATTAGACTTGTCTCAAAGAAAATATTCTCCATTGCCCAGCAGAAGGCGATTCGCCGCATCGTGCGAGTGCTATATATGCGGATTATGGAATCCGACGCCAAGACAATGGAGATTCAAACCCTTATAGACGAGTCTAAGGCTTCCGTCATATCGGGTATTCGGAGGATGCATCTGATTTCCAGTTCAATGTGTCGAGACGCTTTGAATTCATTGAAAAACCGAGACGCAAAGCTTGCAAGGGCGGTCTACACGTTGGACGACGACGTAGACCATTTCTCTTTCTTCCTCCTCCGTCTACTTCGAAGCGCAGCTCTCGACCCGGCTTTGGCAAACCAGCTTGATCTCCAGCCGATAGACTGCTTAGACTACCAAACAGTTGTTCACAGAATTGAGCATGTGGCAGACCACGCAACTGACATCGCAAAGCAGGTGATAATGCTTGACGGCCGAAGTCAGAAGATTTCCAACATCCCTAAGAAGCTAATACTCACTTCCGGAACCGCAGCTTCTGAATCATACAACAAAGCAATCGAAGCCTTCTTCTCCACAAACGCTGAACTTTCCGACGACATAATAGAAGAACAGAAAGGGATTGAGAAGTTAGATTCAGAAATCGCTTCCAAGTCATTCCTAATTGAGAAGAGCGCTGCCATAGTATGTGCAACCTGTTCAATCAGAGATAGCATAAAACGAATCTCCGAACACGCCGCGGACATCGCGGAAATCACGATAAACAGGTCTTACGGTGTGCATGCTAGACAGCCAAGAATGAGCCGGCAGACACCTTGATCATACCGGACAGAGGGGGTTTGAACGAAGTCCGGCTACTTCTTGGGTCTATCAGGATACTTCAAGGTTACTGCTAGCTTGCTGATGGACAGCTCCTTCCGAAGAAGCTTTCTAGCAAATTGAAGGGCGAAGTTGTAGTTGTAGATTTCGTTACCGTTTCTACGTATCTCCTTCAGAATCTCTTTTTCCAGTTTGTACTTCAGCTTTCCAATTGTGAGAGCCCCAATTCCGAAAATTCCTGGTGCTATCTCTCTCATGTTATCTTCCAATTTTATCCCTTCCACGCCCAGAGGTGGAACGGCGTTGATATCAGCCATAACTTTGAGAAGTTTCAGATCTTCTAGCAGATCCTTCTCGATTACTCTGACTCCTTCAGTGGAGGCGCAGAATATGACGTCAGCCTTACGCAGAATCTCAGCCTTCTTAGGCTTCGTAGGTGCGAAGCCGCCGTTCACGTTTGCCCCATATTTGCTGCTGAGTAGCCTTGAAATGCTTTGAACGTATTCTTCCCCGTTTGTGCGTTTGGGATTGGGGCTAATAATCATAACGTGGCAACCAATTCTTGTAAGGAGAACAGCTATTATTCTTCCCACAGGTCCTGTACCAAAAACGGCGCAAGTCTTATCCCCTAGACTTCCTAGCTCTTGAGATGACATGGCCTCCTCAACCTTTGCTACTGCCGCGGCCGCGGTAGTATATGCTCCACTAGGATCGACTATTATGCCAGTTTCAAACGGTGGAAACATAGTGTTCCTCATCTTCTCCAAGACTTCCTCCGCCTTCTCTGAGTCCTTTCCCCCAATGAAGAACGCTGTATGTTTGATCCCCTTGGGGCCTCTGGAAAACATCGCATCTTGTACAATTCTCTTTGCATCCTCGACTGAAACGTTCTCATATGGTATCACTGCCTTGAACCCAGCGTCATAAGCCATGCATATGTCGAAGGAACTTGCTCGCTCGTCAGTGTCTAGGTAGAAAAGAATGTAGGGTGCTTCATCTGAGGAGTCCTTAATCACCGGTTTTGCCAATATCTGCATCGACTGAAGCAGGTCTGATATTTCTTCAGAATCAGAAGTCTTCGCCACTGAAGAGATCGTCTTTTTTGAGAGCTTGAGAGTCTGAACATTTACGTCCAAAGATTCCAATAGTCTCTGGATCCCTTTTACGTGTTCTGGACTGCTTATGTGAATACATCGAAGGTTCTCCTTGTCACCCGTCTCTCTTGCATGGTCGAGAATGCCCATAACTATCCAGTTCTCCCGAACTGAAAAACCAACTTCATGTTGTCTTTCTTGAAGTTCCAGCTGCAGACATTGTCCGTAGGAAACCAGGTATTCTTTCTTCACATTGTCATCTGCAGCCTTGGATAGCTTGACCAATGCTTCCAGCACTTTGTCTCTGGCTTCCAGTTTTTCCTCGATTTCCAACGATAGGTATCCCCGGGCATTCTCATCTATGTCTACAGGGACAAAGGGCACTTTCTTCTTCTGAAAGAGCTGTGCCAGCGTGTTCTTTGCTTTGAACTCCTCTGAGGATCGCATTCCCAACTCTTCGGTGGCGAAGTCAGGCTTGACCTGTTCAGTTAGTTTTTCTAGGAATCTGTTGAAGGCTATTGATGGCCTGAAGAGGTGGCGTAGGGATTTGGATGACCCGTTACTTGATGGTTCAACAAGCCAAAAAGGTTCATTGTACTCTTTTTCAACCAAGTAAACAGTCAATTTCTTGTCTTCTAGTGCGGTTATTTCCAAGGATTTCAAGCGTTTTCGCCTCAACCCCACCAATGGATCACGCGCGTATATACTTAATCGTAGTGTTTTACATACACATAAATAGGATATATACTCATCTTGTAACAAGCCATCAGAACTCCAAACCCTCCATCACCACTCGAAAAACAGCCAGAGATAAGGCATGTCACTAGTTTTATAACCAAGCTGTCTGTTTGTAGAGACAACCTCACACGGTGAAACAAATGCGAATATTGGTCTTCGACAAGCCGAAGCGAGGGAGGAATAAACTGAGGTTTTGCCATGGCTGAAGGTGAAGGAGACGCTTGTCCCGGAGGATGATTAATGAACAGAAAGCTAGTTCTTGCGCTGATCTCGTCTGCTTTGATGCTTTTCATGCTGTATGTAAGTCCCGAAAGTCTTGAAGCGAAAGCCAGCAACGGCTATAAGGTTCATAACGCTGTTACCGGTTTGGATTATGCTTCGATTCAAGAGGCAATCGATGCAAATGAAACATTGGACGGGCATGCAATACTCGTTGATTCAGGAATATTCCACGAACAAGTGACGATTCGCAAATCACTATCAATAATCGGCCAGAGCAGATACAGCACGACCATTGATGGAAACAGAACAAGCACCGCTGTAAACATCATTGCTGACAATGTTAGCCTAAGAGAATTCACGGTCACAAACGGAAGCATTGGCATTAGTGTTAACCACTCGAGCAATTCCTTCATTTCAAGAAACATTCTGGTCGACAATATTGACGCGATTGTAGTTCGCTATTCCACGGACTGCGAGATTTCAGACAACATCGTTGGCAACAACACCAACAGAGGCATTCTCGTCACCAACTCCGGGGATTTCACTGTAAGCAGAAACAGCGTATATGGCACTGGATGGTACGGAATTAACGCAAACACTTCGCTCCATGGAAAGATTATGCGAAACCTTGTCTACAAGAATTCCTTCGACGGGATAGGTCTTTTCAACAGCAGCAATTGCGAGATTGCTGGAAACGACGTAAGCGACAACGTTGCTTATGGCATTCTGATCGATTTCCACTCTTCTCACAACTCGATTTACCACAACAACATAATCAACAATGGCATACAAGCAGTAACTTCCTCACTCAACATGTGGAACAGCAACAATGAAGGCAACTACTGGAGCGACTATGCCGGCACCGACCACAACAGTGATGGGATAGGCGATACACTGCACACCGTTGATTCCGGCGAAGATCTCTATCCTCTAATGGGTGTGTTTCGCAGTTTCAACACTTCCCTCGGCCGCACTGTCAACGTCATCTCCAACTCTACAATAGAAGGCTTTGAGTACTTTGATAGTAACAGCACGATCAGAATGCAGGCCACTAACTCTTCAGGAAGTCAAATCTTCGGCTTCTGCAGAATCCGGCTACCTTCCGGGTTAGTGAACGTGGCAAACATTTCAGTAGTTATAGACGATGGGAGCATTCCAGTGTTCAAATCGAACTACACTTTAGATGATAATGACACACACAGGTGGATATACTTCGCCTATGAACATTCAACGCGAAGAATTGCTATAATCCCCGAGTTTCCAACAATCGTCCTTCTAGCCCCTCTGACAGCTGGAACATTTCTGGTTCTCTACTTGCGGAAACGTAACCTCAACCAAAAACTCGAATACAGTCTTGCGTGGACTTATTCACACGGCCACGCATAGTCCATTGAGATTTCTGAAAAACCCAAGCCTGACGTTGGAGGCATACGTGGCCGTATTCAGAAGTGTGCTCACTATTCAAGCCGAACAACCTTTCCCACCCAATTTTAGTAGGCAATTCAGAATCCCCCAAAAACCTTAATCCCGCTTTCGATACAATAATGAAACACCTCAAAAGGGCCGGTCGTCTAGCATGGTAGGACATTGGCTTTACGAGCCAAAGGTCGCTGGTTCAAGTCCGGCCCGGCCCACCATGCACCCTAGTCTATATGTGGATGCACATTTCTAATCTCAGGAAAAAGCGCCTATTCTGCTTGTTACTTTCGATAAAAAAAGGGTTCGCGAAAAGTGTGAGGATTTTTAGCTAATGAACCTAGTATCTTCTCGGGGGTCTTCGTTTGGAATAGCATTCTCGGCAGTATACGGGTCTGCTTCCGTCTGGCTTGAAGGGAACTTCGCATTCTTGACCACATTCAGCGCATACGGCCTTGTGCATTTCTCGTCTTTCTCTATACGACAATCGTGCTACACCTCCATGTAATAGTCAACGAAAAACTAGCATTCATAGGAATTCTAATTCTCGCGTGCTTAATCAGTTGACGTAATGACCTATTTAAACTTGTGTGTACGCTGAGTTTCCCCTTATGCATCCGTGTCTCCTCCAGTCTCTACGCGGCTTCTCGCTGGAATGAGCTTGCGAGCGCAAGAATGAGAAGACCAGATAGTTTCTTAGTTCTTTGCAATTTTCTTTCTGGAGACTTTTCCAAGATTGACTATCAAGTCTCGAACTTTCTTCACGTCTTCTAGGTACACGAACTCATCCAAGCCATGGTAGCGCGTGTCAGATCTAATCGTTCCGTAGCATACGACTGGAATTCCGTTTTTGGCGAAAAAGCTTCCGTCGTTTCCTCCGAGTTCCGCAGCGAAAGGCAGACGTTCACCTATTATCTTCTCTATACTGTCCGAAACTGTCTGCACAAAAACAAGGTCTTTCGGAGTATGGTAGCCTGGCAGCTTGTTTGTGATCTCCAGTGACACTTTGCAACCAGTTTTTTGGACAGCTTTTTCATAGAAATCTCTTAACTCCTTTTCAGCGTGCGTGCTCCACGGATTCTTCAGGTAAGAGGCGTCGGTCGAAGCGGAATTCACAGGTGCCAGGTATTACGTTTTCTTTCTCTCCTCCTCTTATCATTGTTACCGTGTATCTTCCCCAGACGAACTGTCTTGGAGCCTCAGGAGGAGCATGTAGTGCCGACTGTTTTTTCTCAACTTCCTCCTTGTAGGGCTTGAGAGCGTCAAGCATCTTCATTGCTTCATCTATGGCGTTAGTCGATTTGAACGGATATCCCGCGTGTCCCTGTTTTCCTTCAACAGTTACTTTTCCCCAGAGTATGCCGCTTGCTCCCAAGTAAAGCCTCTCAACTCCGGCGTCAACGACAAGAGCCGCATCACCCTTCAGCCCGTGGTCGGTCATAACGTAGTCTACGCCGTATCTTCCTCCAATCTCTTCATCGACCCCAGCTATCAGTTTGAGATTGATGTCCATCTCTTCTTTCTTCAGTTGTCTCATAGCTCCCATCGCTGCTGCAATTCCAGACTTGTTGTCAGCGGCTCCTCTTCCATAAGCCTTCCCGTTTTTTAGAGTTAGCTTGAAAGGGGGATATGTCCAGTCGGGTCCGGGCGGCACGACGTCAAAGTGGGATTCAAGAAGAAGAGTCACGTCCGACCCAGCATCCAAGGTTACAACGACGTTGGGACGTGACAAGCCATCCTTGGCACCCTTTTCCCCGTTTATTATCTCCACTTCCAAGGAGTTTCGCTCAGCTTCTTCGACTATTACAGAGGCACACTTGTCATATCCTTCCTTCGAAACTGACTCAGTGTCTATTTCAACCATCTTTGAAAGGAAAGCCAACTCATACTCCAGCGAATTCAAGCTTCACACTCTCTCACGTCTTCTACTTCTCACCAAGAGTTAAGCCTTTTTAGTCATGGCTTTCTCGTGTTCAGTAAGCCCAGTCTCTCGACGCCTGTAATTGCTGCAGCAGTTCTTCATCTATATTTCCGCCAGTTATCACTAATACAACCTCTTTCCCCTTGAATGGTTGAGGCCTCTCCATCAACAGCGCCGCCCCAGTTGCCCCCGCTCCCTCGACGGTTTGCCTCTCCTTCTTCCACAGCAGGCAAATAGCTTTCTTTATTGTCTCTTCCTTGACCAGAAAGACGTTGTCAACCCACTCCTGAACAATTCTAAACGTCATTGATCCCTGTTCGATACCTCCAAATAATCCGTCAGCAATGGATTCCTTCAGCTCTATGTTGACTATTCTGCCAGCTTTCAGCGATTCGTACATAACTGGAGAAGCCTCTGATTGCACCCCTATGACCTGGACGCTTGGCTTTGTGGTTTTGGCGGCAATACTCACTCCTGAGATTAGCCCCCCGCCCCCAACCGGAACCACTATCGTGTCAACCTTGGGAAGTTCATCGAGGATTTCCAGCCCGATGGTTCCTTGTCCCGCGATGATGAATCTGTCATTGTATGGAGATATGTAGGCCATTCCTTCCCTCTTAGCAAGATCCAGTGCCTTTTGCTCGGCTTCGTCGTAGATGTCTCCGTGAAGGATGAGCTGCACTTCACGTTTCTTGATTCCATCGACTTTCACCTTAGGGGTACTCTTCGGAACGACTATCTTCGCTTTCGCCTTTAGCATCTCTGCTCCGATAGCCACGGCCTGGGCATGGTTTCCTGCCGAGGCTGTAACGATCCCGCGCCTTTTTTCTTCGGCGCTCAAATGCAGCATCCTGTTAAGAGCTCCTCTTACCTTGAAGGAGTGGGTCATTTGTTGGTTCTCTAGTTTTAGGTATACTTTCCCTCGGCACAGATCACTCAAGAAACCTGAACGAATCAAAGGTGTCTGCTTCACAAGTCCCCTTAATGATTCCCTTGCATCCTCGATGTCCTGGAGATCCACCAAATCAAAACCCAATTGGATATTTCCTATCTAGTTTTGGATGGCTTATTTGCTTTCTTCATACGAAAGCCCTTTTTGGATGGTCCACAAGAATTATACGGATTCGTGTCAAGGATAAGAGAAAGCCTTTCAAGTGAGGGGATTATTGTGCACCTAGAGGAGATGAAAAAGGAAATAGAAACCCTTGTGCTGGAGAAGGGTTTCTACAACAGACTCGAGGACATCCCGAAAAAGCTTCTTTTCGCGTTTATAGAACTGGCTGAAGCAAGCGACGCTTGGAAGAAGGGAAAGAGCGAAGAGAAAGTCGCTGAAGAGCTGATAGACGTGATTTTCTATATTCTTGACTCAAGCCGTCTTGCGTGTCCTTCTGTCAACATGGACGAAATGTTTCTCAAGAAACTGGCTAAGAACAGAGAGAGACCTTATCAGTACGGTGAAGGCCATCGAACGAATCATCGAAATACCCGTGTCACAGACTAGATGCAATAGCAGAAACATTTCTATCGTGCTCCATAATCCAGCAGAAGATCGAAGTCTTGAGGCTTTCTTTGCTGGTGCATCCGGATTGGTGATTCAGGAGGCTCAAGGAGTGCAATTCTATGTTTTAGGTCATCGCCAGGAAAGGGGTTTGGTGGCGAGTTGATCCTGAAAGAGGGTTGCGTTGTTCCAGTAACTTGGGCCTATGATCTTGACTGAAGTTCAAGGTAACTCCGAAGCTTCTCGCAAGAAGTCTTCATACGGGGTATTAGTCAGCGGAGGATGCTGAACCCGGTATTGCAGACCTGTGCGTGCATGCAATAACTATCAAATTACACTTATGGCGCGAGTATTTTCCTGAGGCAGATTATCATGGGCTCGCAGATATTCGATAAATGATAGGTTGTCAGTTTTCGGATAGTATCTGACAGCGTGCCCAGACTTTTCGTGAAGTCGCTGCATCATTTGGATCTCAAGAAGTCTGGCCCCTACACCAAAGATTTTTTCAATGGCGTTGCTGAACTCCTCGATTTTGTTTGGGATCTCGGACTTGCTGACTTTGAAAGTTTTCTCCAGATGAAAGTAGATTGCCTGTTTTGCGGAATCTCCAAGTGTAGACAGGCTTTCATCAACAGCTTCCAAGAGGAGGCTCTCAAACTCGTCATTCTGCCGCGATCCTGATATAAAATTCCTATGATTCTTCTCGCTTTTTGAGACAAGCTTGGGTGAAGGGTGCGAGTGCCCGCAAGCCTTCCTGCTTGGAAATTCAAGCTTCACCAAGTCGGCTTGATTCTGTATTTTTGTAGAACTGTTTTTGTGAGGTACGCGCATACATATTTTATCGTGTGACTTAATATAGGAGTTCTTTCGGCATCCGATATATTTCGAAATTCGATATATGTACGTTCGCCAACACAAACCGTCGAGAACCCTTACACACTAAGGTTGAGGCCTGTTCAAAGTCAAGCGGTGCTCTCGATCATCTTCACTATATCAACTGATTTTTCAATGTTCTTTTCCAGCTCTTCCATTGTCGGTGATGCGTTCTTGTAAAACTCTATTGCTCCTCGATCCGAAGTCCTGAAGAGAATCAAATTCGTTGGGTAGAAGTAATGGCCAAGAACATCCTTGCTTCGCAAGGATTCTTCTTCTGAACCGTCGGAATGTCGAATGTGTATCCTAGAGAAAACTACTTTGTCGGCGTACTTTCTTGCCAAGCGTTTCGCTAGATTTTCCAGCTGTGGCTTCTGTTTCTGGCAGGCTGGACAGCCGTCCCTACTAATGGCAATGACATACGCTTTCCCCGTGTCAGGAGCTAAGTAGTTCAAAGGAGTCTTGTTTGTTTGCGATGTTTCCTCTTCAAGCTTTGAGAATTCCACTTGGCTGATTGGCATAGCCCGTTATCAGAAGAGAGGGGTATTTAAGCAGTCTTTCCCGAACCTTTTCGCAACTTGTACACCTCTTTGATTTCAAGGCTTCTTTGCCACAAACAAAGCTCGGGGGCTTTCTTCCCTGTGACTGGACTTGTCATAGTCTCCGTAGACACTGTTCACTTCGAAGCCGACTTCCCTCAACAGCCCTTCCACGTCTTTCCTGGAGGATATTCGAGCCTCTCCGTATTCAAAGAATCTTTCTTTCATTTTCCCACTTTGGTAAAGGTCGAAAAAGAGATTTACAGAAACAACGTTTGTTTCGGGGTCTCGTCTTGAAAATATTGTTCTGACGACTTCTCCTAGGCTGATTCTCCTCCTGTCAATCCACCAGGATGCATATTGCCCTTGGCGAGGAGGCTGCGATATATCGAAGGCCAGCAATCCGCTGTTCTGCAGGGCATCATAAGCATTCTTCAAACACTTTCTCTGTTCACTCTCCGTAATGCAGTGTTCAAACGTAGCGGCCGCCATGTAGATGAATTGAAAGCGTTCTTTGAGCTTGAATTTCCGCATATCGCCAAGCTTCAAGGTTAGACGTTTTCTGACTGAAGGGCTTTCTCTTGCCAAGTTTTGCCTCGCGACGTCAAGCATATATCTTGACCTGTCAATCCCCAAAATGTGCACGCCCGCCCTGGCCAGCGGAATTGCAACTCTTCCGGTCCCTACTCCGAACTCCAAAGCTTGGCGCCCGTGCATAGCCAAGCTTCTATAGAAACCTATATCGTCGTTCGACGCAAACAGGTCATAATACTTTGACGCAGGCCCATAGTTCATGACAGCACTTCCAATATCAGTAGGATATTAAACCGGAGCACACTCATTTGTTTTGGCATTTTGATGATTGCTTGTCCAAACTACCGTCTCAGCGAACGGGGAACCTCTTTTTTGTCAAGAAAGTGTGCTAGCCACAAAAATAGGGGGTCTTAAGGCCTTAGCATGCCGCCTATTGCGCCGCCGATGAGAGCTAAGATTGCGCTGCCTAGGCTGAAAATTACCGCCACAAAGCCAGCCAAGATACCAAGGAAGAAACCCAGAGGCCCAAAAACCGCCGCTCCAATTGTTGTCAAAATGACAGCGAGTATTATCCCTCCAGCTATGCCAGACAGGAAACCTGCCAGCGCGCCTCGACCCGCGCTTCCCCCAGCTATCAGCCCTGCAATAAAACCTGCAATCAAAGGTCCTATTACTGGAAACCACCCTAGTATAATCATCAGAAGGAAACCTGCAAGAACACCGAGTCCGAGGGAGCCGCTTCCGCTCAACTTATCACCGGTTCTAAGTTTTAAGTCAATCTACAAATGCTTTTTGGATAGCTGAAGGGCGTTTGTCACGGGCACGCAGTGTCTGGCTTATTGGGCCTTCGCTACGACGTTCATGTGTCCTAGGGGGTTTATCGGCTGTAGGGTTTTGAGGCTTGTATACGATGCTACGGGCTCCCAACTAGCCTTTCTTAGAAGAGAGCAGAGTTCGCTGGAGCTGTAGATATGTAGTTCGAATTCCGCGGTGTCTATGAACTCCAAGTCCATTCCACGCTTTCTGTAGAAAGTCCATGTTGTGCTTATTTGAGACGTTGTTGGATCGTATTTGCGATTCTCCATCAGGATGATATCGTCCAACTCCATGCAAGAGTTGGGCGCGAATTTCAGCGAAAGGAATTCACTGTGCATAGTTTCAGCCACAAATAAGATTGCACCTTCCCTCGCAAGCTCTCTGGCTTGTCTGAAAATGTTGAGGTCATCATCTTGTGAGTAGTAGCCGATGGATGTCCAAGCGCTTACAACAACATCGAAAGGCTGCGGGACCCTTCCAATAACCTGTCCGAGATTTCTGACATCTCCTTCAAAGAATCTCACTGCGGTGGAAACTCCGTGCTCTCGGGCTTTTTCTCTGGCGTCTTCTAGGAATGCCTCCGAAATGTCGATCCCCACGGCTCTAAACCCCCTTTTCGCCATATTTATCGAGACCCGTCCGTTTCCGCAGCATAGGTCGAGCAAGTTCCCCGAGGTTATTCCAACGTCCTGAAGAACCTTTACAATCCCGTCAACTAGCTCTTCGGTCCGAGACCATCTATGATTTAGCAACTTCAGGAACAGTGCAGACCGTTCAACGAAGAGCTTTCTAATCCAATCATGCATACTCGTATACAGTCAGAACTCTTCTAATATCGCTTTCCAGCTTGGGCTGCCGGCTGCGTTTCCAATTTCACATCTTCGCACGCTAGCCATTGACTGCCCACGTATTAGCAGAGAATTTATTACTTTGACGCTTCACAGACTCTACGAGGAGTGGAGTTCAGCTGAACTACGAAGAGGAGGAGAAGCGATACATATCGTTCTGTGGTTCATACTGCAAGACTTGTGATTGGTTCACTGGAAGAATTCGTAGAACCTTCCAATCGGCATTGAATATGTTGAAGGAGTATGGGTTTAGAAGGCTCCTAGAAGGTAAGGTTGACGTTGAAAACTTCGAAAAAGGCCTGCAGATTATCGCTAACTCTTCGATAGATTCAGGGTGCAAAGCGGATATCGCGGAAAAACCTGAGGATGACAGGTGCAAAATTCGCCAATGCTGTTTTCGAAAGGGTTTTGAATTGTGCAGCGAGTGCCCCAGCTTCCCTTGCGATTTGCTCAAGAAAAACCCTGGCGTGATAAAATTCCATTGCATCGAAAATCTAATGGAGATCAAGGAGAAGGGCATAGAATGCTGGATCGACAAGCAGTGGAAAAACCCAGCAAACTAGCTCTTGAACCAGTCAGTTTACCCAAGAAACAATGAACGCTTGCGTGGACCGAAGTGAGGAAGTCCGTCTGTTCTTTTCCGAGCAGAAGGGCGCAGCTTTAAAGTATTCGAGAATGTACCAATCAGCAACCACACTTCAAACCGAGAATGTGAGGGGGTTGAATTGAAGGAATACGATTTGATATCAATAGGCACGGGTTCAGCGATGAATATCGTCGACATTATGATTCGCAAGAACCCAAGCCTGAAAGTCGCAGTCATAGACAAAGACCGGCCCGGGGGCATATGTCTCACACGAGGCTGCATACCTTCCAAGATGCTGCTTTATCCGGCTGAATTGGTGAGAACTATTGAAGAGGCCAATGAACTGGGGATCTCCGCTGAGATTAGGAAGGTGGACTTCGAAAGGGTGATGGAACGTATGAGGGCACTCATTGAACATGACATAAATATGATACAACAGGGTCTTTCGCATTCAGAAAACATAGACTACTACCCAACCGTAGCCGAATTCGTTGAACCCTACACGCTGAAAGCCGGGAACCAGACAATAAGGTCTAAGATGATATTGCTGTGCACGGGATCGAAAGCATCGATTCCTCCCGTGGAAGGATTGGACGAAGTTGGCTATTTAACGAGCGACACTACGCTGGAGATGAAACGCCTACCGGAGAGCTTAGCAGTGGTGGGTGGCGGGTACATAGCTGCTGAATACGGCCATTTCTTCTCAGCCATGGGGTCGAAGGTGACCGTAATCGGCAGAAATCCCCAGTTCTTGCCCCAGGAGGAACCAGAGGTGTCTGTACTGGCCAAAGCAGTGTTGGGGAAGTACATGAGAATTCTCACCGATCACGAGGTGCAGCAGGCCGAAATGGCGGCTGATGGTAGGAAGCAGCTCACAGCGGTAAACAGGGACAGTGGCCAAGAAATATCGGTCAAGGCTGAAGAGTTGTTGATAGCAACAGGAAGGAGCCCCAACTCGGACATATTGCATCCTGAAAAGGCAGGCATCGAAACAGACAAAAGCGGATGGATCAAAGTCAACGACTATCTGGAAACCTCACAACCCAATATCTGGGCCTTTGGCGACGCGAATGGCCAACACCCGTTCAAGCACGTAGCCAATTACGAATCCATAGTTGTGTACTACAACGCTGTGTTGGGAGAGAAGGTGAAGGTCGACTACCACGCAGTTCCTCACGCAGTTTTCACATACCCTGAAATCGCAAGCGTAGGACTCAGACAGAAAGAAGCAATCGAAAAGCTTGGAGCAGACAAAGTGCTCATTGGCTTTTACAGATACCAAGACACTGCAAAAGGAGAAGCCATGGGCTTAGAGGACTATTTCGTCAAGGTCATTGTCGAGGCAAACACGTCAAGGATTCTGGGTGCACACATCATCGGACCTTATGCCTCAATCTTAATCCAAGAAATCATAAACCTGATGTATACCCCTGATCAAAGCGCCAAACCACTAACTAGCGGAATGCACATTCACCCCGCCCTCAACGAAGTTGTAGCAAGAGCCTTCGGCGCCCTCATGACTCCAGATCAATATAACCACATGCTTCAGCATGAGCATCATTGAACACAACTGCGAAACTGAGACATGGTCGCGAAAACTCATCAGCAGTTGCATGCATGCCAACGCTGGGGCATGTATGTGTATGCCATGTGCGATTCAACGTTGGAAAGGTCTTCCGAAAGTGCAAATAGAAGAACATGCATGCTAGCTGTCACTGGGTTTTGTCCACTTGCCTAAAGGCCGAAGGTCTGACCAGCTAGCCTAGTCTCGGCGCGCATGCTTTCTCAAGGGTCGGTAGGATCCAACTCGATTAGGATTCTCACCGCTTCTTCAATGATTTTGGCGCATTTCTCCATGAAGAGATTGGATTTTCGCGCCTTTTCCAGTTGCTTCGGATCTGTCAGGTCACACTCTATCAGCTCTCTGCAAGAAACGCTTCCACATCTCTTCTCGAATTCGTTGTAGAATTCGAGGGCCAGTGAATAGGCCTTCTCCCTCTCCTGGACAAGGGGGCTGTTCGATCCGTATTTCAAGCCAATCGCAATAACGCCGCCGGTTAGGGCTCCGCACAGAGATCCTCTTCTTCCAATTCCTCCCCCGAAAGCCGACGCAACTTTCGGTTCCGAAGGAGCCTCAACGTTCCAGACCCTATGCATTGTCAGTAGAACACTCTGAGCGCAATTGTACCCGGCTTCAAAGTATGAAGCGGCTTTCGCAGGTATCAGTTTTTCAAACGTCAAAGCTCATCAGCTACCTGTAATTGACAATCTGAATCGTAACCTCTTAGAGAGGAGCAAAATGAGCTTTTCGCATTTCTTCTTTTTCTGACCGAGACGCGTGCAAAGGCAGCCTCATGACCACAAGGCTTCCCATACATCGACGGTCTCTTGTAGCTCTTATGATATGTTTTGCGCAAAAACTAAAACCCTAACAACAGCTAACCTCTTGAACGGAAGTGGCAATGCACATGACAGAGTCCAGTTGGACTCCTCCTAAGTGGATATATCGGGGGAAGCGCCCTCCAGATGACGATGCCTATTTCGAAAACATGGCCAGAGTTATCTTTCTGGCAGGGCTGAACTGGAAGATGATTAACAAGAAATGGCCAGGTTTCAAGAAAGCCTTCAAAGGTTTTTCCGTAGAAGCTGTCGCAAGATTCAGCGATAGAGATATCCAAAGACTCATTAGCGACGAAAACATAGTAAGGAATCGCGCCAAGATAGTCGCTACAATCAAAAACGCAAGGCAATTTCTGAACCTGAAAAAGAAACATGGGTCATTTCAACGATATCTCGATAGTCTAGACAGATCCGAAAACTACGCGAATGTAATCAAAGAGCTCCGCAACGAGTTCAGCAGAATGGGGCCTTCGTCAGCTCGTATCTTCCTGTACAGTGTTGGGGAAGAAGTGAAGCAACCAATTGAATAAACCCTCGTAAGTAGGCCAGAACCCACTTCGCCTTCATGGTCTTCGACAGTTGTTAATCTGTCTCACTCGTTTCTGAGGTGCACGAACGCTCTTCTTGAATTGCCTTGACCTAAAAGGTCATGCCTCGCACGCGCGAGGGTTGATTGGTGTAACTTCGTTGAAAAGGCTTAAATCTCGAACTCAGGAAACCATCATGGCTCAAATGAGGATCTTGTTTGTTTGTTCCGGAAATGCGTATCGAAGTCCAGTAGCAGAAGCTTTGCTTGGGAAGCTCAGGCCAGATATCGAAGTGGATTCTGCTGGAACAAGCCCGGCTATTCCGATATCTGAATCTGCCAAGAGGTTCGTGGAAAGAGAAAGTGCTTCGAAGTATTTGAAAAGCGCTCCAGAGAGCTTGGCCGCAAAGGATCTTCCCACTTATGATCTTATTGTCGCCATGAAAGCCGAGCACAAAGAGGTCATCTTGAGCCATTGCCCGCAGTGCTCAAACAAAATCGTGGTGTGGAACGTTGATGACCCGTATTTCCTGCCTCACGGGTATGCTGGGAAGATATTCAATCAGATATTGGAGCTTGTTAGAGAGTTGGCCAGTTCGCTATAAAGGAAGGTCAGGGGCTTTCTTCACGCTCTAGGAGAATGGTTTGCGTTGGGAACGGCATTTTGATGCCTTCTTTTTCGAAGGCTTCTATAATTGCGAAGTTTATTGCTTGTTGCGTGTCCATGTATCTGACGTAGTCCGGCGTCTTCATGTAGTACACTACTTCGAAGTTGAGGCTGAAATCGCCGAACTTTGTGAAATGAACCCTGTCAAACTGAGCTTGTTCCATATTCTGGATTGTTTTGGATATTATTGTTGGGATTTCCTTCAGCTTCTCTAGTGATGTGTCAGCGGCTACACTTAGGTTGAAGACTATTCTCCTTTTCTGTAGTTTCTTGAAGTTTCTTACGGCAGACGTGGTTAGCTGCCTGTTTGAGATTATCAGCTCTTCCCCCTGTAGGAGCTGCAGTCTCGTGGATTTTATTCCTATTTTTCTGACTGTTCCTGAATAAGTGTCCACCATGATGAAGTCTCCGACTTCGAATGGCCTGTCGAAATATATTGAAAAGGCGCTGAAGACGTCGCCTAGAACTGTTTGAAGTGCCAAGGCTACGGCGATTCCGCCGACACCAAGTCCCACCACGACTCCAGAAAGATCTATTTGGAAGGCCACCAGAATCGCCAAAAAAGCAAAGATGTAGACAGTCGCCTGAACTATCCTCTTCATAACGAAAAGAATGTGTTCACTAACTCTCTTCTCACGCCTTGCTCGTTCGGCAAACCAGCCTATCAGCACATTTGCGATTCGAGTTATTATGAATGTGACGATCAAGATCTCGGCAACAGTGAATAAGGCTCCCATGAGTTCCGAGTAGGGCTGAAGAATCGAGAGCGAATTTAAGCCATAATAAGCCCCTACTAGGAAAGCTAGGATCAGTACTGGAGCTCTTACATTGCGAATTATCGCATCATCTATTTTCGTTCTCGTACTCTTTGCCCATCGAGAAAGATATCTCCTGAAAACAGAGTAGATTATCCAGCCAGTAATCATGGCAAGTGCAAATATTATCGCGAAGGCAATGATCTCGCTGACCAATTGACCCACACGCAAGAATTCATCTAATAACTCAGCCAAACTAGCTGCCATGGCTTTCACGTTCGCTTTCCCCATAAACCGAAAACCTATACTTTAAGCTATTGACAGGCATGGATTATTTTCGCGTGGGCTATCGCGGCATTCTTCCTTGGAGCGTGAGGGCAATTCTAATTACGCTGATCGGAGAAAAGGAAGGTTCAGTGAAGCATTGATGAAGGCGATTCTCGTTATAGCTGACGGCATGGCAGATGTACCGCTTAAAGAATTGAACAACAGGACTCCGCTGGAGGCTGCCGGAAAGCCGTTCCTCAACCGCATGGCGGAAGCAGGGATTTGCGGAATGATAGACATAATCTCCCCAGGTGTCCCACCTGGAAGCGACACGGCGCATCTCGCGTTGCTGGGCTACGACGTAATGGAGGTCTACAGCGGAAGAGGAGCACTGGAAGCTATCGGGTCNGAGATCGATATCCTTCCTAACGATATGGCGTTCAGGTGCAACTTCGCCNCAGTGGACAAAGATTCCAAGGTAATAGACCGAAGGGCAGGCAGAATAGAAAACGAGGATGCTGCCAAGCTGGCATCTGCTATTCAAGAATCGCTTCGAATGGATCCACCGGAGGTTGCAGACGTCCTGTTCAAGAGTACTGTTCAGCACCGAGCGATACTTCGCCTCAGCGGACCAAACCTATCTACAATGGTTTCCGACACGGATCCCCACCATGTTGGCTCAAGAGTGTTTGAGGCTCTACCTCTAGACAGCAGTCCTGAAGCAAGAGAAACCGCCAAACTCATAAACGACCTTTCCCTGCGATTCCATGAAGTACTCAAATGCCATCCAGTCAACACAGAAAGGGAGAAGAAAGGATTACTTGCCGCCAACATATTGCTTTTCAGAGGCGTCGGTCAGCTCCCTGAAATTGACCCCCTCACCCTTCTCTACGATATACGNCCGGCAACCATTGCAGCCGTCCCCCTTGTCAAAGGTGTCTGCAAAGTCGCCGGAATGCACCTCATCGCTGTTCCAGGAGCNACGGGGACATATGAAACAGACGTGATTGCGAAGGCGAAGGCAGCAACGCAAGCCCTACAATCTTACGATTTTGTGCTTGTTCACGTAAAAGCCACAGATCTAGCTAGCCACGATGCGAATTTCCAGAGGAAAATCGAGATGATTGAAAAAGTGGATGCGTTGATCGGCTATCTCATGGAGAATGTGAATCTGGAAGTAACGATTCTGGCAGTGACTGCAGACCATACAACTTCCTCCATCACGAAGGACCACAGCGGCGAACCTGTGCCTATTGCTATTCTTGGGCCGAACGTGCGAACGGATGATATTAAAGAGTTTGGGGAAAGAGCTTGCGCCAAGGGAGGTCTGGGTCGAATTAAGGGAACTGATTTGATGCCAATACTCGTCAACCTACTTGGAAAAGCCAGCAAAGCAGGCTCCTAGTTCCGCACAAGCCGCTCCGCGAAGCGTTTTGATCAGCGACGTTGAAGCATCCCTCGTCGTGCAGAGCTTCTGCCAACACACAAGGGAAGTATGATTGAGATTATGTTTGTAAGAAGTATTACATTCAAGGCTACGCTTGCAAAAATGTTTGCCTGGGCTGGAGAGATGTTGGGCAAGGTATAGAATAGGGTGCTCATGGCAGCCGAGGCTACGCCTTTTCCAACAATCAGTCCGATTGCTGGAAAGTCTGCCGCTAGAGAGCTTCGCAGAGTTCCTATCTTGACAGTTACAAGTCTACTTGCGTGAAGCAGTAGGCTAATTGTCAATCCAAGGAACAGCTCGAATGCACCAGTGAACTCGTAGAGGAGTCCTATGAAGGTGAAGAAGAAAGTGCTGAGTATAAACGTCAATTCCGAATGGAAGCCACCTATTAGACCTTTCATTTCATGCAGCTGATGACTATCGACCTTCATTCTCAGAAAGGCGGCCAGCGATCGAGAATTGCCCAGAATTAGTCCGAATAGAAAGATGGCTATTCCCCCTGTTCCTCCCAGCATTTCAGTCGCCGAATACACCATGAGAAGAGCCGCCAGCGTGAACGTGTAGGTGTATTTGCCTTTCCGGGAGTAGTAAAGAACGTTCAACCATGCAATGCCAGCGATGATGCCTAGGAAAATGGATATGGAGACATTTCTTATCAACGCTAATGAAATCTCCTGAAGCTCCATTCCACCCAAGGTTATGTAGTTGAAAATAGTCAGTGTTGAGACCAAGACAATCGGGTCGTCTATCAAAGAAGACATAGTCAGGGTAGTAGACGTTTTCTCCCCAGTTCTCAGATGTTTGCAGACCGCATTGACTGTTGCAGTACTTACTCCACCCCAAGCTGAAGACAAGAGGAGAGCGTATGCCCATCTCAGACCCAGTGTGAGGTGTAGGAATACTCCAATGACAGCCGTGCTTAAGAGAAAGCCTAAGATCGACATTATCAAAGCTCTTCTACTCTGTGCGACTACTTCATGAATCCGCATCTGCAGGCCTGCATCAAAGCCTATGAAGGCGATCGTGAGCGGAGCCAGAAAAGGAACTACAGCTGCAAGAGGTTCGCGATCAAAGAGGCCGAGCACTGGACCCGCAACTATTCCTGAGATTATCAGAAGTATAACGTTGGGAAGCAATATTCGGCGGGATACCGCATCTCCTATGAAGCTTAAAGCCATTATGGCAGCAACTGTCAGAAAGGCGACTAGAACCTCGTTCATGCGCACGTCCTAAGGTAGAAATATTAGTTACTGTTTAAAAGCTCGTCCCATTCGGCGTGGTTTCGCACATATTCTTCATTCTTGTGGAGATCACATGATGCGCATCAATCTCCATTCCCGGTAGTCTGTTGCTACTTTGATGTATCCTCTGAGCATCCTGTCCACTTCCACTTTGCCTGTGTCGACTCTTAGAACACTCCCTTCGATGCTGCGGATCTTGCTTTTTGTCGCCAACGCAATAATCCTTTCTTTCCCGACGAGTCTGATGATTTCGGGGCTGATTTGTTGATTGCCCCGTCCAAACAGAATTCCTTGTCTTCCAATTGGTGATACAATAATCCACGTATTCTGCCAGTCCCTTACATCCTTAAGCAATCTCTCTTCGTTAACATCTTTTGCCACCGATCCCCTATGATATATGTCGACTCCGAGGAGAGTTTTATCTGCGCTAAGCAAATCTGCCACGCATTTTACGGTTGTGCCTGGACCAAGGATGTAGGTGGCTTCTGGGTCCATCTCTTCCACTACAAAGCGGGCTACAGCGAGTTGATTCTCATGCTCGTCTAGAGTTTCCGGAGACACTTGCTTGGATCCTTGAATGCGCGCTGGCAGGAAAGGCCCTCTTAGAATGCCGTAAAGCCTGACGCTGAAGTGATTACTTCTGATGGCTGCTTCATCTGCGTCCATTACTTCGAAGTCCGCTTGCTGAGCTCCCCCCTGGACGAAGGCTTCAACAATGTAAGCTGCATCTTCGGGATTGACCGCGAATACGCCGCTATACATTTTTACTCCGGACGGAACTCCCAAGACAGGGGGACGCGGTGGACTTCGCAGAGCATCTAGGATGTCCCTTGCAGTGCCGTCGCCCCCTACAAAAGTGATCAGATCAACATTGCGGTCAACCATCGATCTTACTGCCTCTTTGGTGTCTTCTGCTGTCGTCTTGAGGCCAACCCTTATTGGCAACACCTCAGCGTCTAAGCCTGCCTCCTTCACAGCCCTTTCGCCCATCACAGACGGGCAGGTCAGCAGTTGGATTCTGAAGCTCAACCCCAAGGCCTTCAATCTCCTCAGGAAGTCGACCCCTCTCTCTTGAGCAACAGGTTTGGCACCCATCTTTATTGCTTCTTCAACGACGCCATTAGTTCCCTTTAGCCCAACCTTTCCTCCCATGCCAGCAATTGGGTTAATCAGGAAACCCACACGCATCAGTTTTCCCACCAGATAACGCTAGCCATGTATGTAGCATGCATGCGTTTAGGTAAGCTTTATAGCGTTAGAACTAAATGGGTTTTATCTCTGTTAGTTCCTTGAACCGCGGAAACGGGATGCAAAACTATGTTTGCAGTTGTCAAGACTAGGCGAGCGTCAGGCGCAGAAATTACCACCGTAGACATTCCAAGAATCGGCAGAAGTGATGTTCTTGTGAAAGTCAAGGCTGCTTCAATATGTGGCACCGACGTGCATATTTGGGATTGGAACGATTGGGCGCAGGAGCGGATAAGGAAAATCCCGTTGATCTTCGGCCACGAGTTCTGCGGAGAGGTCGTGGATACGGGTGCGGACGTGGCTAGTTTGCAGGTTGGGGACTTCGTTTCTGCGGAAACGCACATAGTTGATGGCACCTGCTATCAATGTCAGACCGGTCGGATGCACATATGTCGAAATGTCGAAATATTGGGCGTCGACAGGGACGGCGTGTTTGCAGAGTACGTAGCTTTGCCTGAGCGAAATGCTTGGAAGAATGACTTCAAGCTCGACCCTGGGGTGGCTTCAATACAAGAACCTTTGGGAAACGCCGTGCAATCAGCCCTGCCGAAGGACAATGTTGAGGACATTGCGGGGAAGAACGTGGTAGTGTTAGGATGCGGTCCGATAGGGCTAATGGCTATTGCTGTCGTGAAGATGTTGGGGGCGGCAAGAGTTTTCGCGACGGCTGGTGGCCTGAATGAAGTGCGTATGGAATTGGCGACGAAGATGGGGGCAGACCTTGTCCTGAGCGCTAAAGAGGAAGGGGAAAGAATCCCTCAGATAATACTCGATGAAACGGATGGGAACGGAGTCGACGTAGCCCTTGAAATGTCTGGAGCCCCGATGGCCTTGGAGCAAGCCTTCAATGTTTTGACGCCTGGCGGCAGAGTCTCCTTGCTTGGGGTCTTCGGCAATTCAGTCAGCCTAGACTTGAACAACGCCGTAATATTCAAGGCTGCGAAGGTTTACGGCATCTCGGGCAGACGCATGTTTGAAACTTGGCGTCAAGTTAAAGGTTTGCTTTCGAACAGAGAGTTTCGCAACAAGATTGCTTCCGTGATAACCCACAGACTTGACATGCGGAACGTGGGGGAGGGCATTGGGTTGATCAACTCAAAGCAGGCGGCAAAGGTTGTTCTGGAGCCAAAGTGGTGACGCGGCAAAAGTTAAGAGAACGTTAGTTGATTAGGAAAGCAGAAATGCGGTTTATTGAGGTGATCCTTTGCAAGTGAAACGTCATCCGACTAAGTATTTGGGCGAAGAATATCGACGCCTCGTGAGTGAAAGCCTGAATTGGGAGCTTAAGGAGCTTCAAACTGCCAATGAGCCAGTCTGCAGGATTGACGGCAGAGAAGTCATAATGCTATGCGCGAACAACTACCTCAACCTGTCCACCCATCCAAAAGTGGTCAGCGCTATGCTTGAAGCGACCAAGAAGTACGGAGCGGGAGCAGGAAGCGACCGCTCTATTGCGGGAAACATGACACTTCATGAGGATCTTGATCGAGCGTTGGCCGAATTCAAGAAGGCTCCTGCCTCTTTGACCTATCAAACGGGCTTCATGGCTAACGAGGGATTGGTCCCGCAACTCTGCGGTAGGGGAGACCTTTTTGTATCTGACGAGCTTAACCACGGCTCCATCATAGATGGTGTTCGATTAACCCACGCCGACAGAGCAATATTCAAACACAAAGACGTAGAAGACTTAGCTCGTGTCATGGGCGAGGCCGAAAAGCATCAGCCGCCCTACAGTCATATCTGGATCCTCACTGACGGCGTCTTCAGCATGGATGGGGATCTTGCTCCTTTGGCAGACATCGCCAGAATCGCTGAAGAGTACGGCGCCGGAGTCTACGTTGACGACGCCCACGGCGAAGGAGTGCTTGGGGAAGGCGGCAGGGGAATTGTCAGCCACTTCCACTTGAACCGAGACCAAGTTCATGTTGAAATGGGAACCTTTTCCAAAGCTTTCGGAGTGATAGGAGGGCACATAACCGGAGGCGAAGACCTCAGAAACTTTGCCTATAACAAATCAAGAAGCTGGCTTCTCAGCGGAGGAGTACCCCCAGGCGTAGCTGCGGCTTGCATCGCGGCTATTCAGGTCCTTGAAACAGAGCCCGACCACGTGAAAAAAGTGTGGAAAAACCGCGAATACTTCCTCAAAGCGATGAAGGATCTAGGCTTTGACACAGGAAACACCGAAACTCCAATCGTTCCAGTAATGTGCGGAGAGAGTAAGACAGCTAAAGACCTAGCGAACTTCATTTGGGAGAAGGGCGTCTTTTCACTACCAATCGTCTACCCCATGGTCACACGTGACAAGGCAAGGATTCGCGTCCAACTATGCACCAAACACAAAAAAGAGCAACTAGACAAAGCGGTTCAAGCCTTCGAAGAAGGTGGAAAGAAACTGGGATTGATCTAAGGAGTACTTAAAGACCGACTGGGGCACCAACGCAATTTTCTCTTCAGCAAAACCGAAGAACGTTATGCATGCCTGAACACGATCAAGATGTCAACATAATCATTAGGCCAACTCAGACAGCTGGAGCTAGTCGATAGCCAAAGGAGAGGTACAGGCTGGCATCTTCGCTGCTGCTCTTGTGCGAGCCGGTGTAGGTTGCAGCGTCTCTAGAATTTCTTGATAGCTTCTCTTAGTCGTTTGCGGGTTTCTTCAGAGTGCCAGCAATCTAGGAAGAAGTTCTCTCTCTCCGCCAAGTGCTCCTGAACTTCTGCCTCTATACTCTCGACGCGATTACGCTTTATCGCCTTGAATGGTTCGCAAGGCAAAGCTCCCAACATCTCAGCTTTCTCGATGGATTTCTGTATCACCTGATCCAACGGCAATATTCGATCCACTACCCCCATCTCAAGCAGTTCTCGAGGACGATAAAACCCACCTGTGCTCATCATCTCTCGAGCATGTCTAGCCCCGATGATTTGGCGCAGGATGCAATCGCCAGGATAAGGAACTGGCACGCCCAGCTTAATCTCGTTCAATCCCATCAGCCTTCGACCTTCTGCAATGAATCGATAATCGCAACAGAGAGCCAAGATACATCCACCTGCCACAGCATGTCCGGTTATCGCTGCTATTGTAGGTGCCGGTGATGTGTACAAGTCCATGCACAATCGGTTGAAGGCTTGATAAAAAATCTTGAAATCCTCCTTGCCGAGCTTAGACAAGCCAGGGATGTCAAATCCGATGGAGAAGAACTTATCATTGTGACTGCTCAACACGAGGCTCTGCCTATCCGAACCTTCTCTCAGTTCTTTGAGATACTCGCGCAGCTGATTCACCAGTTGAAGGTTCAGTGAATTCGTGGCGCCGCGGCTTAGTTTCAACACAGCTACCTTATCCCGACGCACTACTTCGATGAATGCCACGCACTCGCCCCAACGACTAAACGATAGGTTGAAGAAGGAGATAGGGATAGTGGTAGGAAACACGACTCTCAAGCTTTAAGAAACTGACGAATTGGGTGAAGCGGTTGGGGAAAATGCTGGCGAAGGTTAGAGCTGAGTTCTCGTTTATGCGGGGGAACCTACTTACCCTGATCGTCAGTTGGCTATTTGTCTACTTCACATTTTCAATGACCTTCTCCTTCGAGTCTCCATTCTTCAGAGCTCTTGGGGCACCTCCGGTTATCATCGGCTTGATGGGTTCTACTGCGTCGATGGTGCTGGGGTTGGTTCGAATCCCGGGGGCTTACATTGCTGACAAGTATGGCAGGAGACAGATCATCGTTACGATGACTTTTGTCATTGCTCTTTCTTTCCTCTTCCACATGTTCGCTCCAGATTGGAGATTTGTCCTAATGGGGATGGTAATCTCAAACCTTGCTCTGATCTACCAGCCAGCCCTCGATGCCATATTGGCTGACTCAGTTCCGCCTGAGAAGAGAGGGATGGGTTATGCTGCGGTTAACGTGGTCCCCAATATACCAACCATTGCGGCGCCGGCAGTAGCAGGGCTCCTGGTCGAAACTTATGGGATTGTTCCAGGCATGCGGGTAGTCTACACAATAATACTTTTCTGTATGCTGGCTGCTGCCTTCATTAGACTGTTTTTTCTCCGCGAAACTCTTGAACGTCCTCAGAGGATCAAGCTTGGGGAAATATTGGGAGCTTTCCGGAACTCTCCTGGAGCTATCAGAGAAGCATGGAAGGACATGCCGAGAACCCTCAAGTTCGTTACAGTGGCATTCCTCGTGAGTGCCTTTGAAGAACCCATGTTTCGAATGTTCACAGCCCTCTACGCACTTGACGTAGTAAAGGTGAGTGGAATTCAATGGGGACTTGTAAACACAGCTTCAGTGGCAGCTACTATCGTCTTCGGATTCCCTCTTGGAAAGGTTGTTGACAAAATCGGAAGGAAAAGATCAATACTCTCGGCCTACGCCTTATTCATACCCTCAACCATCCTCTTCCTATCAGCAACCCAACTTCCCCACCTGTTCATCGTCTTTCTAATGTTCTCCATAGGAGGATGCTTCATTATGCCAGCTTACAGCGCCTTGCTTGCTGACCTTATTCCCAAGGAGAAGAGGGGCAGAATCATGGGAACAATCGTGACTCTGAACATCCTAGCGACAGTCCCAGCGTCAGCCTTAGGTGGGATCCTCTACGGATTCGCCCCAGCATACCCATTCATCTTAACCATGACACTAGGAGCAACCGTGAGTCTAATCATTCTGCTCAAAGTCAAAGAACCAAAACAGAGAGAAATCTGATGCTTACATTCCTTGTGGATGGGGCTAAGAGAGCTTCTGTTGGCAACAACACGTTAATTAGAGTTAAATTCAATCCGTCATAAGATCAATGCGCCCTTAAAGTGGAACATCATGGTTTCCTTCCTGGAATGGATGAATGGAGTGGCATCGCAATTTGGCTTTTCTGGTGTATTTCTAGTCAGCCTGTTAGGCACAGCCACAATCGTGTTCCCTCTCCCTTACACTCTAGTCATCTTAGGCCTCGGCGCCGCTGGGTGGGATCCAGTTATGTTGACAATTGCGGGAGGCTCGGGCTCAGCAATCGGAGAATTCGCAGGCTATTTTCTCGGGTACTTCGGGCGAAGGATTATCAGCAAAGAAAGGCAGAGGAAAATGGACTATCTCTTGAAACTCTTGGGGAAATACAGCCCAGTTGCCATATTCATCTTTGCGTTAACTCCACTTCCAGATGATCTGCTGTTCATTCCCCTTGGCATCCTCAGATACAGCCCAATCAAAGCTTTCATCCCATCCCTCTTGGGGAAGTTTTTAATGTGCTTCATTCTAGCGTCCTTCGGGAAGGCCTACGGTGACCTCCTAGTTTTTCTATTCGGAGACACAGGAAGCTGGATCGGTGCCGGAATAACAGCAATCCTCCTAATCCTAGCCATATACGCCTTGTACAGAATTGACTGGGAAAAAATCTTCGAAAAATACGTTTTAAACGCTGGTAGGAAGCCTGACAGCCCAAGTCGGCTAGCTTATCAGCAGTTGCAGTAGCCCCCACCGTTTGCTTCCTATGTTGGTCTGAAGCCCCCTTTAAAATCCTTTAAATAGTCAAAATCATCGTTGATATTTCTGATTGGCTTGAGAAAGATAAATCTCATAATTCTTGCCTGCTGCCTGGCATCTTTCCTTTCCTGGTATTATGACCCCGACTTCGTTATCCGAAGTGAGTACTTAGCCTTTAGCGGGGACAACCTCCTTGCTGGAAAGGCATGGACTCTAATCACAGCGTTGTTCCTTCACGCTGACATTTTCCATCTACTGGGGAATATGCTGTTCCTTTTTGTTTTCGGTAACAGTCTTGAGAAAGAAGTTGAAGCAAAGAAGACACTGGGAGTGTTCTTCTTTGGCGGAGTCCTGTCCTTTCTTCTGAGCATGTTTTTTTACGATCTGGGCACTTATCTAATCGGAGCCTCAGCAGCTATTTTCACCCTAACGGCCATCGTCATGCTCGTCAAGCCCTTGAAGTTCTCTTTCATCTTCTTCATGCCACAAGGCCTAGTGGCAATCATCTACTTCATGTACAACATTGCCGCAGTTTACTTCCAAACAAGTGGAAATGTAGCCTACATATCTCACGTAATTGGCTTCGTAATCGGAATACCCTTCGGCATGGCCTGGAGTGAAGACTGGCCTAAGAACCTCCTAATAGCTGCCGGACTATTCATCATCTATCTCCTGATAATCTCAGTTCTAGTACCACTCATTATGGAGGCCTTGGCACTAGCCCTGTAGGCACAATCCAACGCCCACCTTCAAAAGGTCTATCCAAGTTTCCTATTCTCCGCAGCGAAGCCGGTCAATCCCTTCTCTTGTACTCAAGTGAGAAGAATAAGCCAACTGTCAGGATGACGAATCCGACAATGCAAAAGGCCTGACCTTCGATCTGATAGGGATTTCCTCCATAAGTCGATCCCCAAGCATACATTGGAATCCCGACCAACAGCAGTAAGAAGCCGATTATAATCATCACCACGGCGACCATTTCGTACTCTTTAGATCGTGCCGCTTCCTGCTCGGAAAACTCTTCTGCTGACATTTCTAATAGCACTCGTCAAAACACGCAAATAAAGCTCCCTACTCAAGCGTGTTACGAAAATCCAATGTTGTAGAAACCGGCGCAGTTGCTCAGACACACCTCTATCGTCCTTTCCTTTCCCACAATTCCAGAATCGCATCATCTATGCAGTCTTCTCAGTGTGATAGAGTGAGAGTTGAATCCTTTGCTTCTTGTTTGACAGCAAAGAATATAGGTTGACTATACAACAATTCAGATGTGGTGAGTGTGGGTCATCTCCCTAGATGACAATTCTGGAAAGCTGTATCTTTCCCTTTCTCCCCCCACACTCACCTCTTCTCTCCACTGACAGAACGCGCAAGCACTTGCATGAAGGCTCCCTCTGAAGATGGGCTGGATTAAATCATCACACTTGAAGCGTGCACATCATTCTGTCCAATAGATCCATCCGCCTGATCCTTTTGTGCCCTTTAGCCTGCCTTTCTTCATTCTTCGGGCCAGGGTGGTCGCGATGGCGCCGCGTTTGCCTTTTGTTGAGATTCCCATGGCTTCTAGCGCGTCAGCCACATCTGCTATTGTCTTTCTGTTCGGAGGTCTGAAAAATCCTCTTTTAATCAAGCTGTCAATTCCAGGGGCCCAGCTTTTCGGGGCTCCTCCGCCCTCGCGCCACTTCTCTTTCAGCGTCTTGACGCCTGCTTTGAATTCTTCCTTAAGGCTTTCCAGGGTTCCTCCCACAATCTCTATGTTTTCTATCTCTCCGACTCCGAGGTCTCTCTTCACAAACTCTTGTATTAAGACCATCCTTTCCGGCTTCAAACCTGCGAGGGTGGCCCCGACAGTTTCTACAGCGACCGCGTCTCTACCCAAGAGAAGGGTATTCATCCGGACGCGTAAGTCACCTGCTCCTCGCCACAGGTATGTTCCGTCCATCACAGCCAGATCTACCCCACCTATTGCTTCGTAGATGTCGGCGATGAGCGAGCAAAATGTTTCAGTCTTGTGGAACTTCGCCTTCTTTTGAGTTGGAAGGCATCCGAACAAGTTCTTAAGAATACTTCCTCTCTCAAAAGTCCGTAGTATGTGCGTGTCCACTAACACGTTGGGTTTGAAAAGAAAGCGTGACAATCTCATTTCTTTACCGGCGACTGTTACGTTCAGAGAATTTGCTTCATCTGAAAGGTTTATGGGCGCTACTCGCTCGTTGAAGAGCTCCCTCCATATTTTAAGTCTCTCTAAGCCAGTTCCCCGGTAGTTGTCTGATTCGGCTAAGAAAATCTTGGGAGCCCTATTGAAACTTTTAATGATGGCGTCAACGAAGCTAACAGACGTATGGTTTTCTGCTCTGTGGCTGAAAACTCCCACTTTGACAACAACGGCTTTTTCTAGGACGTTTAGGTCGTCTATTCCGCCGATCAGACTGATGGCTTCTTCTAGCGCCTCATCCTCATTTCCATCAAACTTCACTACTGCAACCTTGGCTGTCAAACCCACACTTCCATAAAGCCGCTTTAGGGCTTCAATTTGATTCGGAACGGTCGCGTAAATGTCTTACCGTCAAGGAAGTTCAATTTCCATTTTGGTTGATATCATCATTGTCCTCCTGAAACTCAACTGATAGCTTTTGATGCAGCAGAGAAAATCGCGGGAGTTAGGAGGTTCTTCGACACAAGCGGATGGCGAGCCTACGGAGTGCGGCCTTCAGAGGCACGGGTTGAAAAGTGATTTATATCTATGCACCTATGGAGTTTGAGAGATCAAAAATGCATGTCAAGGCAGTGCTCTTTGACCTTGGTGGGACTCTGATAAGGACGGCGCCCATTCCCGAAATTTACAAAAGGGTTCTTAAGCGATTTGGAGTTGAAGCTTCCTCTGAACGAATTCGTAAGACTCATCGAGTGCATGAGCAAGAATTCGACATTGCGGAAGGTCAACTCGAGCTCGGAGAGGATTTTTGGATTCAATGGAACTTGAAGGTCTTGGAAGGAGCGGGCATATCAGAGAATCGAGAGTTTCTTGCAAGAAAGATCGATGAGTTATGGTGGGAGCATGCCGATTTAGAGCTGTACGCTGACGTGAGGCCAACCCTGGAAGAGCTGGGCGCAAGGGGCATGCAACTTGGAGTTGTAACCAATGGATTCAAGAAGGATTTTGAGCAAATCTTGGAAAGGCTGAACCTGACTGACTTCTTTGATGTTGCTGTAGGCATTGATTCCTGCAACAAAGCAAAGCCTAGCAAGGAAATCTTTCTCTACGCTCTTGATAAGATGGGTGTGCGCCCTGAGGAGGCGTTGTTCATAGGTGACTCCATCAGGTATGATTACAATGGAGCTAAAGATGCCGGATTGAGGGCTTACGTTATCGACCGCGAAGGAACAACTTCTGGTCAGTTTGACAAGATTCGTAGTCTCGCTGAATTGCTGTCACTCATCTAAACGCGTGCTAGGCTGGACTGAGCCTGCAATGCACGCGTTGTGCCAGCTCTCACTTACGAGTTCGTGAGGCTGTTAGGTGCATGAGTTCGCCGACGTCATGTATCTCGATTAGGTTGCTGGCATGTTTCATGGTTGTTCTTAAAGCGGCGGTAAAAAGCACCGTGTCTTTGTTTTTTATAAGTTTTCGGGAGCGAAGTTCCTTAGCCACTGCCAGTATCCGATCTCTCTCTTCTTGATAGTCCATTTGGATTGGATGTACGCCGAATACGAGTTCAAGTTGTTTCTTGACCAGTTTTTCTGGTGAAACGGCGATTATCGGCGGTTCAATTCTGAATCTTGCTATCATTCTTGCAGTGTAGCCGGATCTTGTTAAGGTGACGACCTTGTCAATGGGCATTGTTTGGCAGATCTTTTCAATTGATCTGCTTATTGTATCTGAAATGTTGGCGAATTCGCTTTCTTCAATGTGGCTTCTAGCTTCTACTTCAATCTCTTTTGCTATTCGAGACATTGTCGAAACAGATTCGATTGGGTACCGCCCAACTGAGGTTTCTCCGGAAAGCATGATTGCATCTGTTCCATCCAGTATAGCGTTGGCGACGTCGCTGACTTCTGCTCTAGTCGGGGTTGGTCTGTGAATCATAGATTCGAGCATTTCTGTGGCTATTACGACGGGTATGCCTTTTTGGTTGCATATCTTGGTAAGAGATTTCTGCACAAGAGGGACCTTTTCGGATTGAATCTCTACGCCCAAGTCGCCTCTGGCTATCATGATACCTTCTACAGCGTCTGAGATTTCTTCGAAATTCTTGACCCCTTCATAGTTTTCGATCTTGGCCATTACTGCTCCTTTGAAACCGCGGGAGCGGGATCGTAGATTTTCTACGTCTCGCAGGCTTCTCGCAAAGGAGAGAGCTATGTACTCAATGTCATGCTTCTTGGCGAAATCCAGTATTCCCAGATCTCTCTGCAGGAGAGTAGGGAGTCTTAGCTGCTTTCCTGGGATGTTTACTCCTTTACCATCACTTATTTGCCCGCCGTTCAGAACGTGCAAATGTAGCTTTCTATCCTTCTTCTTAGTAACCCGAGTTCTAATCTTGCCGTTGTCGATGTAGATCTCGTCACCGACTCCTATTCCATCATAGAAATCATGGTTGAAACCGATTTCCTCTGCATCAAATCCGACCTCTAAAGCCTCGTCTTTCTTGACAAACCTACTCTTCGTGGCTCGGAGTCTGATTTCAGGTCCCTTGATGTCAACGATGACTGGAATATCTGCCGTTTCTCTGATTGTCTCTATGATCACCGCGTATTGGTCTAGAGTTCCGTAGGCAGTGTTTATCCTTGCTCCGTTCATTCCCTCCTGGATCATCCTTTCCAGAGTAGCTCTTGCAAGACTGGCAGGCCCGACTGTACAGATAATCTTGGTTTTCTTCAACTTCTAGACCACGTCGCTGCTTTCAGTAGTCCAGGACGTATAGTTCAATATTTCTGCTGTGTGCATGTATCTGACGCTTGTGGGCACGGGATCTTGACCTATGATTCTTCACCATCTCATTCCAGAAACACTGTGAAAGAGACTAAACTTGTCAAGCACTAACGCGTAAGCGCCTAACTGATTTATCCGTGGCAGAAGGCAGAATCTGGATGCACACACGCTGACATAAACCAACATGAGGAGGGCTCGGCGTTACAGCGGAACACTTGCAGAGTTGCATGTTAAAATAGCACAAACGCCAAGAGAAATGAAAGAGCTGCTTGAAGTTGGTTTCGACTACGTCTACGATGAACAGGGCACGATGTTCTTTAGAAAGCGAGAATAGTGGCTCAAAAAACTTGAGAGTTAGCGGAAAAATATGAGAGTCATCGCAGACCTACATATACACAGCCGCTTCAGTCGAGCCACTAGCAAAAGGATCAACATTGAAGAGATCACTAGGTTTGCGAAACTGAAAGGCTTGAACCTTATTGGCACGGGTGATTTTACTCATCCAAGCTGGCTAAACGAGTTGCACAGAGATTTGGCGGAGGTGCCTGGCACTGGATTATTCAAACCGGCAAAGAATGCCAGTTCGGTGCATTTCATGATAACCGGCGAAGTGAGCACTGTCTTCTCATTCGAGGGCCAGACGAAGAAAATTCATAATCTAATACTGACCCCGAGCTTAGAGACTGCGACGCAGATCAATGATCTGTTGGGTAAGTACGGCGACTTGGGTGTTGATGGCCGACCTACCCTTGATTTCGCTGCGCCAACGCTTGTGGAGGAAGTCATGTCTGTATCCCCTGAGAATGAGGTGATCCCTGCTCATGTTTGGACACCTTGGTTTAGCCTGTTCGGAGCGTTCAGCGGCTTCAACAAGATAGAGGATTGTTATCAAGACACGACAAGGCATATTCACGCGTTGGAGACGGGTTTGTCGTCTGATCCTCCCATGAACTGGCGGCTTAGCTCCATAGACAAGTTCACTCTAGTGTCGAACAGCGATTGTCACAGTTGCTGGCCGTGGAGAATGGGACGAGAGGCCAACGTATTCGACTTGGAACGGTTTTCGTATCACGAAATCGTAGAAACAATTCGCAGCAAAGACGCGGAAAAGCTGAAGTTCACCATCGAAACGAACCCGGCTTATGGCAAGTATCATTGGACGGGCCACAGGAACTGCAATGTTTCTCTGCCTCCTCAGGAAGCGATGAAATTCAAGAGCTTATGCCCAGTTTGCCGCAGAGGCTTGACCAAAGGTGTCGAGCAACGAATCGATGAGTTAGCGGACAGACCATCAGGCTTCAAACCGCAAAATGCCATCAGCTACATGCATCTACTACCGCTATCAGAGATCATTGCAACAGTCCTAGAAGCGTCCACTCCTAGCATGCAGAGAGTCTGGGATGCATACAATAGGCTGGTTGCGAAGTTCGGCGATGAATATTCGGTGCTTATTGATGCTCCTTTGGAAGAGATTTCAAAGGTTGTCGACCCGAAAATTGCGGAAGGAGTTGTCAGGGTTAGAGAGGGAAGAATCCGAGTGATTCCAGGCTATGATGGTGTTTACGGTCAACTCGTTCTCTTCGAGACCGAGAAAAAAGCGAAAGAGTGGGAGGCTGGGAAAGTTCCTCAGCGCAGCTTGGCAGAATGGTGCGGCAAGACCTGAAGGACAAAGACTCAGAGGCCCAATGTCCAGCTGGGGTTTCTAGGGAATTGTGTACTTCTTTCCATACTTTGTTGTCTGAGCTTTACTGGTTATTTTCTTGAATAGTTGTGGGGCCTCTGTGTGTATTGGGAAGATTTTGTCTGCTTTGATCATTTTGATTAGGCTGAACAATTCTGGCCTGTTCAAGTGTCCTGATGCGTGTAGTTGGTGGAACTGCAACCCGAAGTGGGTCAACCAATTGTGCATGACTTTGTCTTCTATGTCTTCCTCGCTTCGAGGTTCGCTCATGCTGTGGATGAAGTGGCCACCCCGACGTGGCTTGATGTCGACTAACTCTGCAAACTGGTAGAAGTCCAAGTCCATAATCAGTTCGCTTTGATTTTCATGTACGGCCTCGTGTGTGACCATATTCTTCATGAAATCTCGCTCCCAGACGTTATAGTCCTTTTCGTCGAGCATCCCCGACTTCTTGCGCTTGAAGTATACTAGAATGCTCTTGTCTTTGAACGGGTCGGGGAGGTCTAGGCGCTTGTCATCAAGAAGCTTACTCAGCAGATATGCAGTTTTGGGCGAGACCACGATTTTCCTATCGTTGTTCTTAGCTATGTTGTAGAAGCTTCTGAATCTATCCATGTCCTTGCTGTAGCGGGTGACAAAAACAGCCTTATCGGTTGAAGATACAACCCTGTTGCTT
>JGI2172J19969_10000031_pt1 | contig 46519 bp, 48 predicted proteins | sample DeeMarSWOR230_32_FD_19969 | JGI IMG/M metagenome (IMG submission 19969)
AGCTTGTTAATCCGGAAAGAGTTCACGTTGATCCTTTAGGGTATGTTCATGTTTGCCAAGGCATTTCCATGGGTAATGCTTGGGACAAGCCCTTCTCAAAAATAATAGAGGAGTACAATCCGTATGAGAATTCAATTCTTGAACCTCTAATCCGCGGCGGTCCTGTAGCTTTAGTTGAAAAGTTCGGTTTATCACACGATGAATTTTATGCTGACGCGTGTCATCTATGCTATGATACTCGGTGCATGCTACGGAAAAAATACCCAGACATGCTGGGTCCAGATCAAATGTACGGAGAATTTGAATAAGATTATGAGAAGGCAAATGAACAAATTATAAAAAAATAGTGCAACATCAAGGGTTTAGGTGGCTTTGATGTTAACGAGGGAAGAAGCTCTTAGCTTGGTTAGGAGAAACGTCAAGAAAAGGAATATTGTTTATCCATGATTGCAGTGGAAGCCATTATGAGAAGATTGGCGAGATATCTTGGGCAGGATGAAGACCTGTGGGGTCTAACTGGTTTGCTTCATGACGTTGATTATGAGAAGATAGGAGATGCTTGGGAAAGGCATGGTATTTTGACTGGAGAGATTTTGAAAGGTAAGGTTTCTGAGGAGGTTATTAGAGCCATAAAAGCTCATAATTTTGAGCGTACAGGTGTCATCCCGGAGAGTAGGATGGAGAAGGCTTTGATTTGTTGTGATGCTATTTCGGGGTTGCTGGTTGCTTGTGCTTTGGTGATGCCTTCGAAGAAGTTGGCAGAGGTGAAGGTTAAGACGGTGAAAAAGAAGTTCAAAGATAAAGATTTCGCGAGAGGTGCCAGCAGAGAAAGGGTTCTGTTTTGTGAGAAAGTAGGAGTTCCCAAGGAGAGATTTTTTGAAATCGCCTTGGAAGGACTGAAAGAACACGCTGAAGAAATAGGCCTGTGAAAAACTCCCAAACGTTTTTCGCGCGCTGCTGTATTCCAATAGGTTTTTATGCACTTGAGTTGATACATGTGGGCTGTTGTTGATGTTGCTGTAATTGCAAGAAAATAGGTAGCTCTGTTGATTGTTTCGACAGGAAGGGCGGTTGAATGATCAGAGAAATCGGGTTCAACACAGAAAAATACTTGAATGCTCAGATAAAGAGGATACTTGACCGTGTTTCGCTGTTCGACAAGCTGTATCTGGAATTCGGTGGCAAGTTGTGTTATGACTATCACGCTTCACGGGTGCTTCCAGGCTTTGATGTAGACACAAAAGTACAGATGCTTCTCCGACTGGGAAACAAAATTGAGATCATACACTGTGTCAGTGCGAAGGATATTGAAGGAAGAAAAATTAGACGAGACTTTGGATTAACATATGATGACCAAACACTCAAAGACATAAACGATCTTCGCGAGCTGGGTTTAGATGTCTCTGCCGTGGTGATAAATAGGTTCGAAAATGAATTGATTGCAAAAAAATTTAAACAAAAACTTCAGAATAGGAGGATACCTGTTTTTGTACATTATGAGATGCCAAACTACCTCTACGATTTGGATTTCGTTGTAAGTGGTAATGGATACGGCAAGCAAGAGTATGTGGAGACAACGAAAAAGATTATAGTTGTAACTGCACCTGGACCAGGTAGCGGAAAATTCTCATTCTGCATGGCTCAAATTTATAACGACAGAAAACGAGGAGTCAAGTCCGGTTTTGCAAAGTTTGAGACGTTTCCTATATGGAATCTAAGCCTTAACCATCCTGTAAATATTGCCTATGAGGCAGCAACCGCAGACATAGGAGATTATAATATCGCAGACCCATTTCACAAAGAAGCATACGGAATAACAGCAATCAATTATACTAGAGACGTGGAAAATTTTGCAATAATGAAAAAAATAATCGATATAGTTGAGAAAGACGGTGCAATGGCGAAATATAAATCACCGACTGACATGGGTGTCAACATGGCTAAAGAGGGAATAATCAATGATGCCGTAGTACGTGAAGCAAGCAAGGAAGAAATCGTAAGACGCTATTTCAGTTATCATAGAGAATTTGTGGAGGGTAATACTCTCTATGAGACTCTTAAGAGAATGAAGAAAATTGTGAAAAAGGCAAGGGTTAAGTCCAAAGATCGTTCTGTTGTCCTGCCAGCAAGAAAAGCAGCGGAACACGCTAGAAAGAGAAAAGACGAAGGAAAAGGACACAAAGGCGTGTTCTGTGGTGCGGCAATCGAGATTTTTCCGGATTCGGGCAAAACCGCGATTGTAACAGGCAAGAATTCGCCAATACTCTACGCTGAATCAGCGGTGATTCTAAACGCAATAAAGACAATTGCAAAAATACCTGATGAAGTCGACGTGATATCTCCAAACGTGATCCGGAGCATTACACAATTGAAAAGTAGAATGAGTTTGAGCGGGACGTCATTGGATGTAAAAGAAATACTCAATGCACTGGCTGCAAGCGCGGTATCAGACGAAAATGCACGCAGATGCTTGGATGCGCTGGACAAATTGAAAGATTGTGAGATGCACACTACCCATCTTGTGAACGAAGGTAACGAAAAGATCCTGAATCAGATAGGCTTAAACTTAACGACAGACGCAAGATTACCGTTTTCTGATGACACTTTCGCCTCTGACTATTTAATCTGAAAACTGCAAAACCACAAATCTGTGGCACTGGCTAGAACTCAGGTTTAGACCTGCCCAACTTCTTGTCTAAACATGCTTTGATAAAACCATAATATTCTGGATCCGGCCTTCCGGGGCGGCTTTTGAATTCTCCATGAAATTGTGAAGCGAAAAAGAAGACGTGATCTGGCAGTTCTAATATTTCCATTCGCCTTCCATCTGTGCTCTCTCCAGAAAACACCAAACCGTTTTTCTTAAATTTTTCTGAATATTCTAGGTTGACTTCGAATCTGTGGCGGTGTCGTTCGCGAATTCTCTCCCGTTTGTAAAGTGTATACGCAATTGTGTTTGGTTTTATTACTATCTTGTGACCGCCCAACCGCATTGTGGCGCCTTTGTATTCTATTCCCCTTTGTTCAGGCATTAGGTCAATTACTGGATGAGGTGAGTTTGGGTTGATTTCTGTGCTGCTTGCATCTTTTAAGCCGCAGACGTGGCGTGCAAACTCTATCACGGCTAGTTGGAAACCATAGCATATTCCTAGAAGTGGGATGTTAGTTTCCCTTGCAAATTCAATGGCCATAATTTTGCCTTCAGTGCCTCTAGGACCGAAACCGTATGGTACAAATATTCCATCGAAACCTCTAAGAGATTCCAGATCCTTTGGGTTTTGTTCAAACCTTTCAGCCTCTATGTACCGGATTGAAACTTTAGTTTTGCATGCTGCTCCAGCATGTCGCAACGCTTCGTTCATACTTACGTAACTGTCTGCTAACCCAGCATACTTGCCCACCAAGGCAATTTTCAGTTCATGTTCTGGATTTAACATAGCGTCTACAAATTTCTTCAACTCTTTATGGTCAGGTTTAAGCTCCGGAAAACCAAGTCTTTTGCAGATGAAATCACCCATCCCCTGCTTATCCAATATTAATGGAACTTCATAAATTGTCTCGACATTGTAGGAGCAGAAGACAGCGTTTTCAGGTATCGTTCCGAATAAGGCTATTTTCCTTAAAGCCTCAGAATCTATCATTTCTGTACATCTAGCGACTATAACGTCTGGCTGAATACCGATGCGTCTTAACTCGTTAACACTATGCTGGAGAGGTTTCGTTTTCATCTCCTTGGTAACGTCTAGTATTGGAACCAAAGCGACATGCACATACAGGGTGTTTTCAAAACCCTCTTCCAAACGCATCTGTCTAATAGCCTCAAGAAAGGGTAAGCCTTCAATGTCTCCGACTGTTCCCCCAACCTCTGTTAAGACAGCATCAACATTGGAGCTTTTTGCAACAGCGCGTATGCGATTTTTAATCTCGTCAGTCACATGGGGCACTATTTGAACACATCTTCCTAGAAAGTCGCCTCGCCTTTCCTTCTCAATAACAGCTTTAAACACAATACCTGTGGTAACGTTATTTTGCTTTTTCAGGTTTAAATCAAGAAAACGCTCGTACCCTCCTAGGTCTAGGTCTGTTTCTCCTCCATCGTCAGTGACGTAAACCTCGCCGTGCATGTAGGGATTCATTGTTCCAGCATCAACATTAACGTAAGGGTCAATTTTTACGGCTGTAACCTTGAAGCTCCTTGCCTGAAGCATCTTACCTATCGAAGAAGTTACAATACCCTTGCCAACTGAGCTTAAAACGCCGCCCGTGACAAAAACATATTTAACCATGCCCTCACTTTTCCTAGCAATAACATAATTTTTTGCGTAATAATATAACTTTTTACTTGCGTTTTCTGAAGTACATTAGCGCGCGCTCTACCTTGACAATGAATCTTTGGATGCGCTAAACAACAATCTTAATTATTTGAATCGTGATTTGTAGCTGAACTATAAATGAAAGTTTTGTTTGTGGAACCGCCAAAAGACTTTTGGTTTGTTATGGGAGAGTATCTGCCACCTCCGCTGGGAATTCTTCAGCTTGCCGCTTATCTGGAAAAAGTGAACAACAATGTGGAAATAGAAGTCCTAGATTGTCAAGCAAAAAACATCGACTGGAGAAGACTAGAAAGATACATCGAAAATTTTAACCCCGACATCGTGGCTCCAAGCGGCTTAGCCACATGCAATACCTTTTCTATACTACGCACATTGGAAGTTGCAAAAAAAGTGAAAACAGAAATTTTGACAGTTGTGGGAGGTCAACACTTCACTGCGACAGCAGATGAAAGTTTAGCATCCTGTCCGGAAATAGACATGGTTGTTTGCGGAGAAGGAGAGCAAACTTTTGCTGAACTGGTAGATACTTATGCGAAAGGAAAGCCTATGTCGACTGTTAAAGGGTTGTCTTTTAGACATGACGGCAAAGTCTACCATACACCTCAGAGACCACTAATCAAAAATCTGGATAATCTGCCGTTTCCGGGCTATCACTTCGTCGAAGATGTGATCCATAAATATCATTTTACAATGATGGCTGGCTCTTCAACAAGATACGCCTTAATAGAAGGGTCAAGAGGATGTTCACACAACTGTTCTTTTTGCAGCCAATGGGTTTTCTGGCAAGGAAAATGGAGAGTGAAATCGCCCAAAAGAATTGCTGATGAAATGCAGATTCTTTACGAAAATTATGGAATACGGTTTTTCTGGCTTACAGATGATGACTTCGGCTTAGGCAAACACACTAGCGCACTATGTGACGAAATAATCAACCGAGGTTTTGCAGACGACATCATGTGGTTTATGCAGGCTAGATGCGATGAAATCGCCAAGAAAAGCAATCTATTGCCCAAACTGCGAAAAGCTGGAAATCGCTGGATTCTCTCGGGTGTGGAAAGCCCAAGCGAATCAACCTTGAAAGCTTTCAACAAAAAAATCCATCCAAAAGACTCTGAAAAAGCAATGAAACTTCTTAAACAAAACGACATTTTTGCTCAAGCAACACTTATCATTGGAGAACGAAAAGACTCTGCTAAATCGATAGCACGTCTAAGAGAATTCGTGAATGAAATAGACCCTGACTTGGCAATATTTATGATATTAACTCCTTTTCCTGGAACAGAAATTTACAGAGAAGCGGAACGCAACGGATGGATCGAAGATACTAACTGGGCGCACTATGACATGGTGCATGCGATCATGCCAACGGAATACTTAACAAGAATCGAAGTGCAAGAAGAACTTTACAATTGCTACCGAAGCTTTTACGGCTCTCTATCTAGGAGACTGAAAGGAATTTTCTCAACGAACAAACTTAAGAGAAAAACCTACCGATATCTGGCTGGTCAAGGAGTTATGGAAGAACTCAAAAGTCTCTTTTGGAGAAAACCGAATGCCTAACGAGCAGACGCGAAAAAAGTCTCTATACTTCATGGTTTTCGTCTCTTTTTTCAGCTTTCTCCCAATAATGCTTATTGTTTTTTTCCCACCAGAGATCCAAGAAAGCTTTAAGTGGCGAAAACAAGTTTCAGGCTTGCTTTTCATCCTTATCTGTGTATTAGGGATGATCTCCGTCTTTTTTCCAAAAAATTGTTCAAAGATTTTTCATCAAAGTGGAGAAACAATAAGCAGCGACGTTTTAGTTCGTGAAAAAATAGGTTTTCAAAGATCATCCAAGATTCTTGGAGTGGTTTTGACCCACGGGCATCATCCAGAATGCCGAGGTTTTCATCATCATGAATTTAGAGTGGGCAGGAAAACTTGCTGCATTGCATGTATGGGATTGTTTTCCGGGGCAGTTTCAGCCATTTTTGGAGCCATTTCCTATCTTTTCTTTGAATTGCCTGCTGGAATTGATGTCTTGTTTCTTGTAGTTTTTGGCATCACTGGAGTGTCTTTGTGTTTACTGCAGTACACGTTCTTCGACGTTCATTCGGGGTTAATCCGTTTTTCGCTTAATGCCTTTTTCATTTTTGGAATGTTTTCAATTCTAGCAGGAATCGATGGTACGGTTCAATGTTTGGCTCTGAATTTTTTTCTTAATGGCCTCTTTGTTTTCTGGCTTTTTACAAGGATTCTCCTCTCGAAGAGCAAACACAAAGAAATCTGCCAGACTTGCAGTATCGATTGCAACTTAAAAAAATAGGTAATTAAGATCTGCGGGTAAATCTGTAAGCTACACCAGCAATTATTAGTATTCCAATAAGAATTACCAGTGCCGGGCCTATGAATCTCCACACATCTATCTCTATCCCAATAGCTGTTGATATAACCCAAGCTACTCCGAAAATCAAAATGATTGCTCCGAAAACAATTCCGAAAATTGCGCCGCCGTAAGGGAGGCCAAAGCATTCTTCTTCGAAACGCTTTTCTTTACGTGGACCAAAGCAAGTGTCCTCTCTGCGAGTAGTCGCACGTTTCGGAGTACGTAAAGGTGCGCCGCATTTGACACAGACTTCAGCGTCGTCTTTGTTCTTAGTACCGCACTTAACGCAGTAAACCATCCCAGTTTTCTCCGTACACCTCATCATACTTGGAACGTTTTTAAGACTTTTGGTATGTCCAAATCTTCAGTCTTGTTGTTAACACTCGTTAATGCTGTGACCGTTCCGCTTGACCTGTAATCGCGCTCAACTGTTCCTTATTGAGCGGCAAACTATGGAGATATTTCCCGTGGAGTTTAAGGTCCTTCAGAATTGTTTCCTTGATTGGTAAGGGATCAGTTTTTTTGACGTACTTGAACTCTATGGCTTTTTTCCAGCCATGTTTTTCGCATTCACGTCTTTCCCTTTCAGGAAGCTCATCTCTTTCGTAAACCTTTTCTATCACTCCGTAACCTCTAACGGCGTCTCCAATGCTGGTTTTGTGAATGAATATTATGATTTGCCCTGCTTTCCATTTTCTACGGGCGCTGGTGTAGTAGATTGCGAGGTCGAAAACTTGGTCAACCCACTTCTCTTTTGTTATTCTCAAAATATAGCCATCAGCTTCTATCACAAATTGTCCCTCCCTCCACATTAAAGGTTTATGGCTATTTTTATTTCACTCTTAGATGTGGAAAGAATTTCGAAAGCTTCTTTTATTTCTTCCAGCCTCATTCTACGCGTCACAAAGGGTCTAACATCAATCGTTCTAGAAGAGATTAGGCTTAGGGCTTTTCTGAAATGTAATGGTGTTGCGTGGAAAGTGCCTAGGACTGTTACTTCTCCGTAATGAAGCAGTTCCGTGTCCAGTTTAATTTCTGCTCCCGGCGGGCATCCACCGAACTCTAAGACTGTCCCGCCTTTTCTAACCAGTTTCAAGGATTGCTCCCAAGTGGCTGGTAATCCTATGGCTTCGATTACAACGTCTGCACCATACCCGCCTGTTAGTTGCCGAACCTTTTCCACAACGTTTTCTTTTCCAGCATTAATTGTCTCATCCGCCCCAAGCTTTTCTGCAAAGTTCAGTCTTTCATCTACAAGGTCTATCATTATCGTCTTTTCAGCACCGATTTTCTTAACGGTCAAAAGGTGTAGCAATCCAATTGGTCCAGCGCCAATTATCGTCACAGCATCGCCAAGTCCTATGTTTGCTTTTTCATCTCCATGTAGCACGCATGCTAGTGGTTCGGCAATTGCTGCTTCTTCATAAGAAATGTCTTGCGGGATTTCTTGCATGTTAACTAGGACCATGCGGGCTGGAACTTTGATGTATTCGGCATATGCGCCCCAGAGCCAGATCATGTCCTCGCAAAGGTTGTATTTGCCTTTCCGACACATTGCGCAGTGCAAGCACGGGGCGCTGTTCCCAGCACGGACTCGCATATTCTTTGTTGGCCATTCCAAGCCTTCGCCAACTTCAACAACTTCGCCAGCCCACTCATGACCAAAAACCGTTGGCAGTTTTATGACCTTTTCAACGTAGCCCCTTTGGAGGATTTTTAGGTCTGTTCCACAAGTTGTTGCTGCCTTAACTCTGACAAGAACTTCGCCGACCCCAACTTCTGGAACTTTAATATTCTCTATTCTCAAGTCTTTTACGCCGTAAAGCATGGCTGCCTTCATTTCATATCACTCACTCGAGACCATGACTTTCAAACTTCCTTTGTTTTCTAGAGCTGTTTTGAACGCTTCAGCAGCTTCCACAAGCCTGAAACGGTGAGTTACCAATTCTTTGACGTCTATTTTCTCCAATTTAAGAAGCTCTAAAGCCATTCTGGTCTCGACATGCGAAGTTGAATAGGATGGAATTATCTGGATTTCTGAGAAAAAAAGCTCTTTTGGACTAATTTGCAAGTACTCTCCGGGACTAATAGGTGCGAAAACGCACAGTTTTCCTCCTTTGCGACAAACTCTTAACCCGACTTTGTATGCTTCTATGCTTGGTGCAGTCACAATTACAATGTCCGCTCCTATATCCTCTGTTTCAGCCTTAACAACTTCAGCTAAGTCTTCATTTTCTGGATTGACCGTTATGTCTGCTCCAAACTTTTCCGCCGTATGCAATCTATAATCGATTAGGTCGCTTACGATAGTTTTTGCCGCTCCAAATATTCTTGATAGAGCCGCGTGGATTATTCCGGTTGTTCCGGCTCCAATTATTGCAATGGAATCGCCTGTCTGGATGCCGCTTTTTCTAAGGGCTCTTATGCAACAGCCAACGGGCTCAATCAAAGTGGCTTCTTCAAAGAGAAGTACTTCTGGAATTTTCAAAGTGTCTATTCGGACATTTGGGGCTGGAACTCTGAAGTACTCTGCAAATCCGCCCGGCTCGATGTTCGTTTTATGGAATTGCTCGCACAAAGTGTAGTCTTCATGCATGCAGTAATGGCATGTCAAACAAGCCACGTGATGATGCACAAAAACCCTGTCGCCAACGCTAAAACCTTTAACCCTGCTTCCCCTTTTGGCGATTACTCCTGCTGGCTCATGACCAAGAACCAATGGAACACGACTTTTTAGATACCAGTCCATCAGGTCTGAGCCGCAGACTCCACAAGCCTTCATCTCCACAAGTATTTCGTCTTTGCCTATTTCTGGTGTGGGCATTTCCTCAATTCTTATGTCTTGCTGATGGTAGTACATGGCAACTTTCATTTCAGCTCAAGGGTTTTTCTATGGCTGAACACTTAAGACTTTCCAGTTATTGCTCGAATGATGCGTATTCGCTGCGCACGTATTAGGTTTTATGGCAGGAGGTTATCAGACAGAGAAGCAAAGTTATTGGTGGGCTTTGACGAGTTTCATGTTTAACGTTTGGGGTGCTGGTGAAGAGGAAATCAAAAATGAGCGGGCGCGTGTAAGTATATGCAATATTGTTTTATGCAGTTCTAAGCGCTCCGAATACTTTGGGCAGAGATACGGATCTGACAACTGGACAAAACGCTTTATTTATCATAACGGTCTTTGCAATTAATTACTGCAACCTTTTCTGTGATGAGACTTATCTCTTATGCATAAAAGGAGCGAAAAACCGTGCATGTAACAAATGTTGATAAAGTTAGGGAACATAAAATGGACGTGAAAGGTGCACGCGCTGTTAAAGTTAAGTATTTGTTGCATGAGGGAGTGGGAGCCAAAAGACTTCAGCTGAGGCTCTTCATAATAGATATTGGCGGTTACACGCCGCTCGAAAAACACAAGCACGAGCATGAGGTGTTCATACTGCATGGAAAAGCCCTTGTTAAAGGAGGGGACACTGAAGTTGTAGTGAAAGAAGGCGATGTAATCTTTATTCCTTCATGGGAGAAGCATCAGTTCAAACATGTAGGCAAGAAAAAACTGCAGTTTTTATGCACCAAAGAGACTGTTCCTTAGCTTTCATCTGATTGCTTATCATTCACTCCTTTTGCCTCTTCTGATTTCTGCGATTCTTTCGAGGGGCTTTCGTTTCCCTGTGAGGAAACATCGGTTTTGGGCTTTTCCATAGGCTCTTTCACTTCAACTTTGATTTCTCTAATCATATTGACCCCTAGAGACGCAATTTTTCCACCTGACCACATAATGAAGAACATAAGCATATACCAGAAAACCATAGCAGCAAGTTTGTTCAGTTCTTCACCTGAAATCAGCAGTGTCTCCTCAACTTGTTCTGACATCTGAATGGAAACATCTGAAAAATTGAACAAGTTTGGAGGAGGGCTAGCACCAGTGAATACTCGTACCATCTCATAGACGGAAAAGAAAATCATAATAATTCCTATGGCTAGCAAGATATATCCCACAATCTTTTCATCTTTTATTTTCAACTTCATACACTTCAGCCTCGACTATTGTTGCATTATCACCAAATAAATGCTTTCTTTTGAAATCGTCAAACACGAAAAGAACGAGAAACCTTAACCTTCAATTTCCAAACCTTTTTCAATTTTTTCCTTGACTTTTCGCAGAAATTCAGCTGCTGGAGCACCATCCACAATTCTGTGGTCATATGAAAGACTCAACATTGTTATAGGTTTCGTTTCAATTTTTCCTTCCACCACCACTGGTTTTTCAACAATTCTTCCAACTCCAAGTATTGCTGCTTCAGGTGGATTAATTATAGGCGTGAACAAATCGACGCCATACATGCCCAAATTTGTGATTGTGAAGGTTCCCCCAGCTAAATCTTCTCTTACAAGTTTACCTTGCCTAGCTTTCTCTGTCAACTCCTCAATGGCGGCGTCTATCTCTCCCAAAGATTTCTTGTCAGCGTTATGTATAACTGGAACGACTAAACCGTTTTCAGTTGCAACAGCCACACCTACATTCACATCTTCAAAAGTCTTTATCTGGTCTCCCTCAAGTGTCGAGTTAATTATTGAGTATTCAACTAAAGTTTCGGCAACAACCTTCACGAGGATACCTGTGTAAGACGCTTGAATTTCCTCATGCAATTCCATAACCTTTGAAGCATCAACCTCCATTACTACCGTGCTGTGGGGGGCTTTTCTAAAACTTGCAGAAACACGTTCAGCTGAAGTCTTTCTGAAACCCTTTAACGGAATAATTTCTTTCACTTTAGGCAGAATTCCACTCGTCTGTTCAATGAAACATCTAACATCAGCCTCAACTATCCTTCCTTCAGGTCCACTTCCCTTGACAAGGGCTAAGTCTACTTTATGCTCTTTTGCGAGACGTTTTGCAGCTGGCGAAGCCAATATTCTCTTGCTTGTCTCTTCAACTGTTTGTGACGTCTCCGCGTACATTTCTGCTTCTGAAAACACTTCGTCCGGAGCCGTTATTACCGCTAACACCGCATTAACCTGAGCGTCAACACCCTCCTGTACAAGAATCTTCCTCAATATTCCTGAGGCTGGCGCCTCCAAGTCGTGAGTTGCTTTCTCCGAAAAAACCTCAACGAGCAGATCTCCCTTCTCAACGATATCTCCTTCCTTCTTGTACCACACGCCGACAGTGCCCTCCTTCATTGTCAGGCTAAGCCTCGGCATAACAACCCTAGTCACCATTTCATACAATCTCCTTGACCGCATTAACTATGGTCTTCTCATTAGGAATCACGTGCTGCTCAAGCGGTGGACTGAACGGGATAGGCGTGTCTGGTTCAGCCACACGTTTTATCGGAGCATCCAGATAATCTATTGCTTCTTCAGCAACTACGGCAGCGATTTCAGCACTCACGCCAGCGGTTTTACAGTCTTCGCTTACAATGACTATCTTTCCAGTCTTCTCTACAGATTTGATTATTGCTTGTTTATCTAAAGGCACCAACGTTCTTGGATCAACAACCTCCACGCTTACGCCTCCGGCTTCAAGTTCCTCAGCTGCGTCAAGGGCTTTGTGAACCATGTACAAAGTAGCTACCACTGTCACGTCTGAACCCTCTCTTTTCACATCTGCGACACCAAAGGGGATGGTATATTCATCTTCTGGAATTTCACCCTCAAGTGGATACAACAACTTGTGTTCACAGAAGAAGACAGGGTTGTTGCCCCGTATGGCTGTTTTCAAAAGTCCCTTTGCATCATAAGGTGTTGATGGCACAGCCACAAGCAATCCTGGAACATGCATGAACCATGCCTCTAGGCTTTGGGAATGATGCGCCGCGATGTTCACTCCGGCACCAAAGGGTGTTCTAATCACAAGCGGAACCTTCACTTGACCGCCGAACATGTAACATATTTTCGCTGCTTGATTTGCAATTTGATCCATGGCTAGGGATGTTAAGTCTCCGAACATTATCTCCGCCACTGGACGCATACCCGTTATCGCGGCGCCTACAGCCGCGCCAATTATAGCTGACTCAGATATCGGTGTATCCCTAACTCTTTCATCTCCAAATTCTTTAGCTAAACCTTTTGTAACCTTGAAGGCTCCTTCCCAGTATTTTCCAATATCTTCGCCCAGTAAGAACACTGTTGAGTCTCTTCGCATCTCTTCTCTTAACGCTTCTGTTAACGCGTCCCTATAGGTCACCTTCCGCATTTTCATAACTCCTAAATTTACGTGTAAACGTCTTCTAAGGCTTCTTTTGGAGCTGGATACGAACTTTCCATGGCAAATTTAACTGCTTCTTCGATTTCAGTCAAAATCTCTTTTTCAATTTGTTGAATCTCAGCTTCAGTTATAACGTTTGTGTGCAGAAGTCTTTCCTTGAAACGTCTAATTGGGTCTTTACGCAGCCATTCTTCAACTTCCTCTTTAGATCTATATTTGGCTGGGTCAATCCGTGAGTGCCCCTTGTGCCTATAAGTTTTACATTCAATAAGGGTCGGTCCCTCACCTTTTCTCGCCCTTTCAACAGCCTTACGTGCAGCCTCATAAACCGCTAGGACATCGTTTCCATCCACTGCTACGCCAGAAATTCCGTAGGCTACGGCTCTGTCTGCAATGTTCTCTATGAGCATCACTACTGACTGGCGGGTTCCCATAGCGTAAAGATTGTTTTCACAAACGAAAATCACTGGAAGCTCCCATATTGCTGCCATGTTAATGGCCTCATGGAACGTTCCTTGATTTGAAGCCCCATCCCCGAAAAAGCATGCCACAACTTGGTCTGTTCCTCTAAGTTTTATAGACAGCCCAGCGCCCATAGCTATTGGAATTCCAGCGCCTACAACGGCTGTCGCTCCTAACATGCCTACGCTGAAGTCTGCGATGTGCATTGAACCACCCTTGCCTTTACAATAGCCCGTTTGTTTGCCTAAGATTTCAGCCATGATTCGTTTCGTTTCTGCACCTTTGGCTATGCAGTGTCCATGTCCTCGATGCGTGCTCGTAATGTAATCAGCTTTTCTAAGGTTGCTGCAAACCCCGACTGCCACCGCTTCCTCTCCACCGTATAGATGTATCGTGCCTGGAACTAGGTTTTGAGCGTAGAGTTCGAAAACCTTCTCCTCGAAACTCCGAATTTCAAACATTTTCCTATACATCTCAACAAGTTTTTCCCTCGTTAAGCTGGTTGCCAAATTGTTTTCTCCCCATCCCCAGTTTTACTCTTCTAGAGTTAAGATACTTCTATATTATTTTTTAACGTTTGTTAATACCCTAACTGCACGCGCATCTTGTTAATCCGCTAGTTCTTCTTGAAGCGATACCGAACCAAACAGAATAAGGCGTCATAGCAGAAGTTTCATTTACATGATGCTCTAATCTTTTAGTTAGAGGATAGAACTGCTTTGATGGTTGGTATTGTCGGGAAACCGAATACTGGTAAATCAACATTTTTTAGTGCTGCAACCCTTGCACCAGCCGAGATTGGAAGCTATCCATTCACAACGATAAAGCCAAACAGAGGAGTTGGATACGTCCGAACTCCATGTGCTTGCAAAGAATTCAACATTCAGGATAATCCTGTCAACTCTATATGCCTCAATGGTATAAGACTTATTCCTGTTGAACTGATAGATTGTGCAGGTCTCGTGCCCGGCGCGTGGCAAGGAAGAGGTTTGGGAAACCAGTTTCTAGATGAGATTAGGAAGGCAGACGCCTTAATCCATATCATCGATGCTTCTGGAGGAACTGACTCTGAAGGAAGAGTCTGCAAACCCGGTGAACACGATCCGCTGGAGGATTTAGGTTTTCTGGAACATGAAATAACCATGTGGCTTGCAAGTATATTGAAAAAGGACTGGCCTAAGATCGCTAGAACAGCAGAAGCTGAATCAAAAGACCTTTTATCAATGCTGGAAGAGAGACTAAGCGGTTTAACAATAAAGCGAAGCCACATCTCTGAGGCAATAAGGAGAACAGGGATAAATGCTGAGAAGCCAACTGATTGGAGCGACGAAGATTTCCTAAAATTCGTGGATACACTAAGGCAGATCGCCAAACCAATGTTGATTGCCGCAAACAAAATAGACATACCGACAGCTCAAGAAAACTTGGATAAACTGAAAAAACTAAACTATATCATTGCGCCCTGCTGCGCTGAAGCCGAACTTGCACTGAGAAGAGCTGCAGAGAAAAAACTGATAGATTATAGACCTGGGGACTGCAACTTCAAAATAGACAAACCGGAACAACTTAATGAAAGCCAAACTAGAGGGTTAGAGACTATAAGAGAGAAGATTCTACTCAAATATGGTTCAACAGGCGTTCAGAACGCAATAAACTTCGCTTTCTTCAAGCTCTTAAATATGATTACGGTATATCCAGTTGAAGACGTGGAGCACCTATCAGACCATAAAGGAAAGGTTCTGCCAGATGCCTATCTCGTGCCATATGGAACAACAGCACGTCAACTCGCTTACATGATCCACACAGAGCTTGGAGAAAGCTTCATCTACGCAGTAGACACAAGAGAAAAGAAAAGAATCGGAGAAGACCACGTCCTTAAAGACAGAGACGTAATCTCAATCATAAGCGCTAAAAAAAGAGCTTGACATCCTTATTGACCGAAACGTCTTTTGCGTTTCTGAAAGGTTCTGACAGCCCTCAAAAGATCTATAAAACGGAAATCAGGCCAGTAAATGTCTAAGAAGCATAGTTCACTGTAAGCGGACTGCCACAACAAGAACCCGCTTAAACGCTCCTCTCCAGAAGTTCTAATTATCAAATCTGGATCTTGGTTAGACATATGCGACGTATAAAGAAAACTCTCGAATACTTGCTCATCAATTTTTTCAGGGCTTAACTCTCCCTCGTATACTTTTTCCGCGATTTTTCTCGCAGCGTCCACAATCTCTGCTCTTCCACCATAAGCAAGCGCAATGTTTAGAAAATGTTGATCATAGTTTTGTGTGGCTTTTTCAATGCTCGTTATAAGTTGCTGTAATGCCTTAGGCAGTAGATTTACTCGGCCAATGACTTTGACGCGGACCTTGTTTTTACGTATGCGTTCATCCGTCAGGATTTCCTTGAACTTCCCTCCTGCGATGCGCATGATCTCTTCAACTTCATCTCTTGGACGGCTGAAGTTCTCGGTGGAAAAAGCATAAAGGGTTATGGATTCAACGTCGAGTTTTAGGCACCAGTCAAGCAGGTGCTCAACTTTTTCGGCTCCTTTTTCATGGCCAGACCATGGGTTATGGGCTTTTTCGGAAGCCCATCTTCTGTTTCCATCTAGTATTATAGCTATGTGCTCTGGCTTTGTCCCGTTTTTAACCTGATACCATAGCCACTTCTCATAAAGCTTGTATGCTCCAATTGTTGACAGGAAATTCTTAAGCATTCTTTATCCAAACCTCGCGTCTCTAAGAGCGTTGGCACATGGACAATTGCGTTTGCGCGATAAAATCTTGACGGTCTCAATTAAAACTTGCCCTATTTTGGGCACAACATTTTTCGATGTCTTAGAGACTTCAAGCGCTGTTAATCTTTCCTGTACCCCAGCAGCCATGTTTGAAACATAACAGATGGATGCATAGCACATTTCAAGCTCCCTCGCAAGCACAGCTTCCGGAATGCCAGTCATCCCAACAACATCGCACCCCAAAAGCCTGAACATCTCGATTTCAGCGGAAGTTTCATAGCGGGGTCCCTCAGTACAAACCAGCACGGCTTTATCCCGCACGTTGAATCCGATTGTCCTCGCTGTTTGTATCAGCAACTTTCGGATTTCAGGACAGTAAGGCTGAGAAACATCAATGTGGGTTACAGGGGCTTCATCGAAAAAAGTTGTGGAGCGAAGTTTTGTGAAATCAACAAAATCATGAGGGACAGCAATGTCGCCAGGTTGAAAGTTGAGATTTATTGCACCAACAGCATTTGTAGCTAAGATTCTCTTTACACCCATTTTATGAAGCGCATAAATGTTTGCCTTGTAGTTTATCTCATGTGGAGGAATGGAATGGTTTGGGCCGTGCCGTAGGAGAAGAACGATTTTTTTCCCGCCCATTTTTCCAACATACAAGGGTGCAGGTATCCCGTAAGGTGTTCCCAAACGCACCTGTCTTGCTTTTCCAAAAAATTTCTGGAACCCTGTTCCGCCAATAATTGCGATCTCACTCTTCTCCGAATTCTTCAACTTCCTCTTCGGTCTCCTTGAAAAACTCTCTTGCAGATCTATGAACAACAAATATGACTAAGACTGACGCTATACCGATTAAGATGCCGATGACTATGGAGAAGATAAGCAACGCAGGGTCTGCATCAGGATTAATTAGCACTGCGGAAGTTCCGTTTAGGATTTGTCTAGACCATCCAATCGAAACTATTAGAGCTGCATTACGCAGTAGTCTGGCGTCGCGTTCAAAATATAAACGTATAGCTTTCCCCAGCAGTATCACACAAATGCCTACCACTATGAGATCCGTGGAACCTTTGATGAAATGGCCAGCGACTTGTGGTAAAAGACTAAGCCAACCAGCCATGTCTGGTGGCGGTGGAACTTGTGCTGCAGCGTTTGTCCCTCCCAGATAAGTGCTAACCCCTATGCATAGAGCTCCGGCGACTGCCGAAAAATTTGAAATCTGTATCCGGAGGGGTGGTGGAGAATATTCCTTCAGCCAGTGGTAGAAGTTTTTTACAGTTCTGTCAACCCCGAAGCCTTTGACAAGCATGAATACACTTATGACAAAAATGAAGGCTATCCAATAATAGTAAAGCAGATCAAAAATTGAGAGAATCCCAAGAATCAGAAAAAGCAGTCCAGGTAAGCCTAATGCGATACGAGAATAGCGCGGATTTTCCATGATCATTTTGAGATATCGTGTGAACAAGGCAGCTGTCTCTTCTATTGATTCACTATGTTTCACCACTATCCTTCTAACCGATGAAACAGGCACTCTCGACTCTATGAGCGGCAAAACAGCTTCATCTGAATATCCATCGGTGACTAGAATGACCTCGCTTGCAGGGAAAGAACTCAACAGTTCACCCAATTCGGCAACTATTTTTCTGTCGGCGCCCACCCCGCCCAGTTCAGAACCGGATATGGTTGCTATTTCGAAAATCTCTTCCGATTCACTTTCATCTTGAAAGCGGTCGTAGACGCGCACTGCCTCAAACATGGCGTTTGCATCCGGTTCTTCAGGGTCTTTTAGAGCCAACGCCACAGCGGCGTTAAGGTTTTCTTCTCTTCCTGCAACTGGAGTTTTAACCCCTGTTTTCACACTTAAATCATCATCCCTGTCCACGCACAAAATGAGGATTCGCTTCTGCTCTTTCTCTTCGTCCGTCATGTCGTCTTCTATTCTCCAATATCATCTATTTATACTTCACTTTAATCTTGTGCCTGTATTTCTTTCTCTGCAAGAACTTGGAACTCTTCCCAAGTCAATTTTTCACCACGCTTCACCTTCTCTCTCGCTCGTTTCTCAAGTTTCTTCCGGAGAGCTTTCTCGCTCTTCTTTTTCTCCTTCTCTTCTTCGTCTCGAATTTCGTCTCTGAGTGAATTTATTTGATTCAAGATTTCTGTGAATTTTCTCTGGACCAACTTTGCCCTTTCCTTTGCATCAAGAAAGTTCTTGTGTAACTCATCCGCTTCCATTTTGAGTCCTTTGGCTTTTTCTATTTTTTCAAGCATTCTCTCATGAATTATCTGACTTTTCTGAGCGGTTTCCGTCAACTCTTCATGACGAAGTTTTCTTCTTGTTTCAAGAGCTTTAATTCCAGTTTTCAACTCAAGCATTTTATCTTTAAGCTCTTCAATTTTTCTGTAGACATTCAGCTGAACTTCCAGTCTTTCGACCTCGTCAACCAGTTCCTTCTCCTCTTGCAAGCTTAGGGATGTTGTTTGCATCTTCCATTCTAGGTTATCGAATTCTCTTTTGAGAAGTTGAGGACTTCTGGAAGGTTTTTTCTTGTATAACACCTTGATTTCCTGATCTATTTCCTTTATTTCTTCAATCTTTTTGCGCATTTCTCTTCTTGCTTTTTCCCGCAGTTGTTTTAGTTCTTTCACCTTCTCGTTCACTTTGTTCCTTTTATTTTTGAGTTCAAATATTTCGGCTCGTAAATTCTTTGTTTGCTGGTTAAGTTTGTCTCTTTCATCTGCCCATTCCCTTGCTTCAGCGTTCAGTTTGTCCCGTTGCTCCCTTAAGGTTGAAAGTTTCTGGTCCAATTCTCTGATTTTCTGGGTTTTATCTTGCTTTGACAACTAATTTTTCCTCTTCTCTTTTGTCCACCTAAGAATTTGGTGAATCATCTTTGCGCCCTTTTTTGATGTGAAAAGTGGCAGATTCCAGTTTTCCCTGATCATCCATCTGGTCACAATATGTTTTTCAACTTTTTTAGAAAAGGGCTCTCTGTAAATGAGTATCCCTCTTCTCTGCCACTGCGGAGTTTTGACAAGATTTACGCCCTGCTTGAACATTATCTCGTGGAGTTCTTCTGTTCTTAAACCCTTGAGTTCTCTGGCTATCTTAGATGGCTCATATCCTATCTTGCGGAACACCCAGTAAGCATAAGCGTTGTTGTGATTCCTCCAAGCGTTCATCTGTCGCCAAGACAAATACTCCACTATTTTCTCTTCTGTTGAAGCGACAATTACGCGTGAATCAAAGGCTACAATAGACTTTTCATCAAAGAATCTCTGTGTGTCTAATGAAAAGGCGCTTGAGATTAGACCGGCCAATAAAGAATTTGTTTTCTCAACCCTTCCACTGAAAGGCCCGCTATTTAAGAACAGAATGTTCAATTCGTCACTTGCAACATGAACCAAAGCTGGATTAAGACTCTTAGTGAAAAGGATTTTTCCAGAATAAACGACGCATTTTGCAAATTTTTCGTCAAAAGGTTTTTCAGCCTTTATCGTCCGTGAAAGTTTCTTGAATCTCCATCCGTCCAATCTTACAAAGAAAGAGGTTTCTGGCGGAATACGCGTTTTCGAGAAGATTTCATGTTTTGGCCAGTTTTTGTATTTATTCAAGGATGATTCTTGCATCGACTGTTTTTGCTCCCTTTTCATAGACCATTATTGGGTTTAGGTCAAGCTCCTTGATCTCTTCATGCTCAGTAACAAGCTTTGAAGTTTTGAGCAGAATTCTCACTATGGTGTCTATGTCTGCTGGGGGCATGTTCCTATAACCTTTTAGAAGCGGATAAGCTCTAACCTCGGTGATCATTTCGCGGGCTTCATCCTCTGTTATGGGAGCAATTCTAAACGTTACATCTTTCAGCACTTCCACAAATATTCCGCCAAGTCCAAACATTATCGCCGGACCGAACTGAGGATCTTTAGTTGCACCCACGATGACTTCGGTTGATGCAGGAGCCATTTCTTGCACCAGTATGCCGACTATTTTCGCGCTTGGCTTGTGCTTCTTGACGTTATCCATTATTCGTTTGTAGGCATTTTCAACATCTTTTTTATCTTTAACGTTAATAATAACGCCTCCCACATCCGACTTGTGAGCGATATCAGGCGAAACAATTTTGAGAACCACTGGATACCCGATTTCTTCCGCAAACTTCACAGCTTCCGTTTCATCTTCTGCTACTTCGAAATTGGTGACTGGAATCTCATAGTGCCTACATACAGTTTTAGCTTCTGGTTCAAGTAGAAACTTCCTTTCTTCCTTTCTGGCCTTATTGAAGATTTCTGATACAGTGTCCATAGTCGAGAACTCCTAGAATAAACTAATATGGATATACTTAACCTTTAAAAAATGTTAGGGCCAAGACCAATGTTCAAATCTCCACTTATAAATGCCGCCGTTTTCCAGCATCCATGCATCGCAACCAACTGGTCCTGAAATCCACTTCTGTTCCTCGGCATCCCAATAGTACCAAATCCAACTCCATCCCTCAGAATAATCAACAGTATACGTTTTTTTGTCATTGACCGAATCTACGAGGACATGCCCTGGCTTCATCGAAGGATAATAGGTATAATTGATTTCAGATATTTTTTGTGTTAGTTGAAACAGAGAGGACCCCGCAGGCATTCTCTCTGTTTCATTGCGCCAATTTATTGTTCCATTTCCATAATCTATGCAAGCATTAACATTTAGTGTTACAGTTTGACTGAGTACCAAGCTAAGCTCTCTTACTGCAAGCAAATTGAACAAATCATAGTACTCATTCAGCAATCTTCCAAAATCCTCCCTCGTCACATTGCTTTCCTTGTAAACCAGTTCATAATCCTCTTCTAGTGTGTAGTAAGTCTCATTCAAATCTTCTTGGTCCATTAAAAGGGAACTATAATTTCCTTTTAGACTGTCAAGTAATCTGCCGAGTGACTCAATTAGTGAAGTGAAATTGCCGCTAGGGAAGGAATATATGCCATAAAGTATTGAGTACTCACCGAGCAGTATGTTGTATTTGCTCATTAATTCATCATAATTTGAAGCCGTTTTATTTAGGGACTGCTGATTTTCACCTATCTGCTTTGTATACATCATATTTTGAAGGTAGAAATATGCTGCAAGACTTGATATCGATATGGCCCAAACAAGTATGGCTAATGTTACAAATACAAGTGCTCTCTTCTCAACCAAACCTCTCACCCCTCCCCAACAGATCGTTTAAAGCCTTTATTGATGGTAAAGTTAAGATTCCGAAGACAACAGTATTCGAGAATATGTGAACTATTGAAAAGAATACACCATATGCTATCGCTATCAACATAGCCAAAGCGAAGTCCATCCCGCCTATGACAAACCAGAAACCTACCCCTATATTCGTAACTAAGTCGTAAATCAAGGCAATAATGGCTCCTACAATAGCGGTTTCGGTACAAAATCTTGCCGAATCAATTTGTCCAGGCATTAGCCTTCTATAAACTCCTCCAAGAACACCTGCTATNGTCATTCCAATCATTTGAAAGGGCATAACTAAACNCGCGAAACCATACGGCGAAAGAAAACCGTTAACAAACATAATAATACAACCAAAAAATCCACCGTACAAGGCTCCNAAAATTACTCCAACAGCAAATGTGAAGAAGGATGTGAACTCCACGTTTGGGGGTCTCGGCGTTAATTGTATTGCAAGACACAAAGCAGCTAAGATGCCAAACAAAGCTAATTTCCGCGTGTTCAATAGGTGGATTTTCATGAGAATTGGATGGATTATCCATCCATATAAGCTTTTCGTAGCCGAGCAGAGCCAGAGATTTGAGAAAAGCCGAACTAAATCAGCAAATTGTTAAGAAAGCAAATACTTTCGCGTCGTCGATGAGGTTCTCGATTTTCGCATACTCATTGGGCTGATGTGCCAGCTCATCTATTGTGCTCCAGACGACTGCTGGAACTTTTATTCTTCGGAAGAAAGCGGCGCATGTTCCTCCGCCTATTCCTCCAACTTTGGGCTTTGTTCTTCTGACTTTTTCGATCGCTTCTTTTAACTTGACAACTATTTTGGAGCTAACGTCCGTGGGTTTCGGGGCCACACTCTTTCGCAATACTTCGATTTTTATTCTTGCTCCGGTCTTCACTTCAAATTCTTCCGCAAATTCGTGAATATCCTTCAATATTTGTTCTAGGTTGTAGTTTGGCATTATTCGGCAGTCAAAATGGATTATGTCTTCTCCGGGGATTATGTTTATCGCATCAACGTTTTTCTCCTTCTTTGTTGGTTCAAATGTGCTTTCTGGAGGGTCAAAATACTTGTCCTTAAGCGAATATTTCTCGTGTAACATTCTATCTAGGGCTAATGCGTATTCCATTCCTATGCGATGGGCGTTTAAGCCCTTGTTAGGTGTGCTGGCATGAACTTGTTTTCCAATTGTGCGTATCTTAAGCTGCAGGGCGCTTTTTTCAGCTATCTCTATGAAGCTTCCATTCTCGTTTCCGCTGTCTGGCACAATTATTAGGTCGTCTTTTTTGAAAAGGTCTTGTTTTATAAGATGTTGAATTCCGTAGGTGCTTCCCTGTTCCTCATCGGCGACAAAGGCTAACGCTATAGTTCTTTTTGGTTTTATACCTAGAGTTTTTAGGGCTTTAACCGCGAAGATTGAAGCAACCATGGATTGTCCGTTGTCTTCGCTTCCTCGTCCGTAAATTCTTCCCTTCTTAACTACTGGCTCGAAGGGTTTTGTGACAGTCCAGAGGGATTCTTCTCCTGGCGGAACCACGTCTAAATGTGTTACTATCCAGATTTTTTCGTTAATGTTTTCTCCGTAATGATAGGCCACAATGTTTGGCCTCCTTTTAGAAGGAACTCTCTCATCTTCAGCGTCATAACGTTCGATCTTGTCAAAGCCAAGGTTCTCCAGTATTTGCATCAACTTTTCAGCTTTCTCTGATTCTCCTTCTCCGTTGTTTTCAGGTGCTATCGCTGGAATTCGAATAAGCCCCATTAATGTTTGTGTCATTTCGTTTTTCAAGCTTTCAATTTCGGAGGAAACATTATCGAACTGCATGGAATATCACGTCTTAAACGACTTGAAATAAATTGTCAGCTTGTTATCTTTAATGTTTCGACGTAAAATGAAGGAACAAAAGTGGTTTTCAGCTTAGTTCTTGTAAGGTCCTTAGTCTCTTGACTATGTTGGGGTGCGTTGAGAAGATTTCAATGATCTTATCTATGGTTGTTAATTTTTTGGAAAGGATTCCTTGAACCAGTTTTTGGTCGCTTTGCATTCCCATCCTTGATATAGCCATGGAATCTGACTCTGCACGGTCCGGATCAGCTATGAACAAGGCTTTGAATGCGTTCAGATTCCGTGCTTCCTTTTTGATTCTTCGCATGTTTTTGGTTGCGTGGACTATTTTTGCCAGTCCTTCTGAGAGTTTTCTTGGACCTTCATCCACTATTGATACGCTATGTCTGTCAGCGTAGTACTCACGTATCCTGCTCAAATAGAGTATAAACATATTGAGAATCCACGAGAAGACCATTAGGCCTATTCCTAGCAACGCTGACCCACCGCCGCTCTCCTTCTTTTGTCCCCCGTACATGGATGAGAATATGAACGAGTAACCGATGTAATAGAATAAGGCTGGCAATATGGAGACAAACATCATTATCTGCACGTCCTTGTGCTTCAAGTGTCCAAGCTCGTGTCCCAGAACAGCTTCAACTTCGTCAGGATCCAGCGTTTTTAATAATCCAGTCGTGACGGCGACACGGTTTCCAGCTACCGGCGAACCATATGCAAAAGCGTTTGGAATAGGAATACCTGCAAGCATGAGCCTAGGCTTTTTTATACCGCTCTTTCTGCTGAGATTTTCAACTGTTTCGTGAAGCCTTGGATTTTCATGTTCTGGAATTTCCCTCACGCTGTACAAGGCATCGACTATGTATGGTGATATCAGCCATTGAATAATGTTGAATGCAACAACTAGAATACCTACAGTTAACAGATTGAACGAGCCCACTAGACTTAAGATTACCGTGAAAAACAGTGTGGACAAGCTTATTATTATGGCTAGGGTTCCAACCATAGATAGACGAAGTTTCCAAACACTCACTTATTTGTACACCAATTATCTTTCACGGTAAACAGTTACTTATATTCTTTGCTTCGTTTTTTGCATTGCTACAAGTTATTGTTGGATAAGTGCCAGCGCGCACTTTCATCTCGCTTTCTTTGTAACTATTGCACCCTATGTTCAGCTTCCATTTCAAAAATAAGGTTAGTTTTAAATTCCTCAACGATCAAACCCTTTATGTATGGACACTCTAGTCGATGACATAGGAAGTTTTCCCCTCCCTCCAAATATAAGCAAGGAATCATTCAATAGAGCCTATGTTCTTGCCAGAGAAGCCATCGTAAATGGAAAGAATGTAAAAAAGGACGAATTCTTGCTAAGCAATTTTTGTCAAGTCATAATTGATTCTTTCAGAAAGAAGTTCGATGCTGGTTTGGATGTGGTTAATTACCCTCAACATTATGATATGCACAAACAGTTTATTGACGTCATTCATGATGCAATGGATAAAGGCACGTACATCATTGATGAAAAAGATGCATTCATACCTGAAGTATACGTGATTAGAGAGGAAGCTAAGAGACTTTATGAAGAAACTGGAAACAAAGTGTCGCTTCGTGTCTGCGTCACTGGACCTTTGGAGTTATATTTGAAAGAGATTGGAACAACCGCCTACAAAGATGTTCTCTCAATGTTTGCAGAAAACGCAAGATTGTTTGCCAAAAACGCAATTCTGAACTCAAAATACGTTAAGACAGAAGTGATAGCCCTTGATGAGCCAAGCTTCGGATTCCAAGACGTAAACACTGACAGAGACACACTTCTAGATGTCTTAGAAAAAGCCTTCGGTTTTGAAGGAGCGACAAAACACATTCATCTTCACTCTCCATCAAGGGTTCGAGACATATTGGAAGTCAAAAATCTTGATGTGTTATCGTTTGAGTATGCAGCTTCCCCTAGAAACATTGAAAGCGTGTCAAAGAACCTGTTGGAGGAGGTAGACAAGCAAATCAGGGTTGGAATATCAAGAACAGACATAGACTCCATAATCTCGGAACTTCACGATAAGGACATCACAAAACCAACTGCTGAACAACTGGCTGAGAGCGAAAGGGTCATAAGAAAACGATTCGGTGTTGCCAAGGAAAAATATGGAGAGGTCATGACCTTCGCTGGACCTGATTGCGGCTTGGGCGGTTGGCCAACACAAAAGGCGGCTCAACTACTTTTGAAGAGAACGGTAAACGCTGTAAAAAAATGATGTATAGGGAAAGAATAAACTACCATTTTAGTTACAGTTTTTATTTTGGTAGGTTTAGACGCTTTCAGATCTTTGAAGCAATGAGAGTTACCCATTTGCTAGGTTACCCTTCTCTTCGATGTTAGCCTCCGTCCTTTCAGCAGATGTAATTTCTAAAATCCATGTGCCATCTTTGTATCTTTTCTGTAAGAGAATTTCAGCGGCGTCGTTTAAACGTTCATCATTCATGTAACCAAGATTAGCTAGTACGTCTAATACTCTTAAATTGAAGATCAAGTTTTAACCATGATTGTTTGATCACTTCAGAGTTGCGCGCGATTGACAAGTAGTGACGGGCCCGAGGGGAATTGAACCCCACTGGGTGAATTTGACCCACTGTTTGATAAAACCTCTTAACCTCCCTTTTTCTGTTTTATGATGTACACAACTGTTAAACCATAAACAAATATCGGCTTCATTGTGCAAAAGTTACGCGCGCGCTAATTGATGGTTGTTATAATTATTGGTTTTACCAAAATTTTAAGAGCAATTCAATATTCCATTATAATATTAAGGAAGTGGCCAAAATTCCTGAGATGATCGTATTTAATGGTAGGGAATTCAGGGGTGTGCGCGTGCAATGGGAAAAACAAGTTTGAGACTGGGGTTTATGAACTCAGAGAATTTATTCTCTCCCGGAGAGAGTTTCTACGGTTCAGAGTATACTTCAGATCAATACAAGGAAAAAGTTGAATGGATCGGAAAGAGGGTAGCGGATCTTCGGGTGCACGTATGTGCCTTCACTGAAATTGGAGAAGATCCTAATACATGTCTTAAAGACGTAATGAAAGTAGTCAACAGAGAGGACACAAAGACTAGACCTCCATTTTCACACACCTTTCTCGCTGAACCATCAAAAGTAGGCGCGAAAATCCGTGTAGCAATAATGTCTCGGTTTCCCCTAAGCGAAATGGAGAGCATTGTACAGTATCCCGCGGGATTCAGCGTAGACCTACATAAACCCGGAACAGACGAAGATAATGCATCAAATTGGATAACCGTTCCATCAACAGAGTACAGCCGACCAGTAGGGAAAGCCACGGTAACTCCTCCCAATAACGCTACTCCTTTCAACCTATTCGTCGTCCACTTAAAGTCCAAGAGACCAACAAAAGCCAAACATGATAATTATAATGAGGCAATAGGAATAGCCCGAGCAGCAATAAGGCGAAACTTAGAGGCGGCAGCTCTACGATACTATCTGGATACGTTTCTACCAGCTCAATATCAACAAGATCCCAAAGTGCCAACAATTCTCGTAGGAGACTTCAATGACGTGCCAAACTCTGTTCCTATCGAAAATATCCGTGGCCCATTCGATAAAGATCCTGGTCCAAGTTCCACTTGGTCTGAACCTGATAAGCGAAGACTACTCAGCTGTGCAAGGCTACATATGAAGAAGGCTGCTTATGATGATAAGCTGTTCTCTTATGTGCATAATGAGAGTTTTACTTTGATTGATCAGGCTTTCGTTACTGAGCATCTTCCAGGAAGATTCACCAGACTAGAGGTCTATAATGACCACGTCTTCCGTCACCAGAGCATAAAAGAAGGAACTGAGCAAGAACAACAGTGGAAATCAATGGTAACAGACCATGGCATCCTTGTCTTAGAGTTAACACGAATGCTAAAGCCTTGAATTTAAACACTTTTTCCAGAGTTTCCTAGTGGTCTCAACCAGCTTCTGCCCCACGAAAGAGAAAAAGAAACAGCAAGACTCTGAGCAACGCACTAAAAGAAATGATGAGGAAAGAGCTGCTGCACACCAAAAACAAAGAGTAAATTCTGCTTTGACACTAGTCTAAAGCCAGTTTCCGTTGTGTTGAAACAGAATTTACCCAGCTAGCGCGCTCCGCATAGCAAACACAAAATTGTGAAGAAACTCAGAACAGTCTTCTTCACGTCAACTATCTATTACTTTATGGTGTATTGTGCTTTTTAGAATAGTAACAGTTCTAGAACACGTCTCTATCCGAGAAAAAGACTTATATGACTTTTCGCATTGATTAAAGTTTGCCGGTGGGTGTTGTGCGCACAATAGTTTCTTTTACTGTGGCTTTTTTTGCCGTATGGATTTTCAGTGTGGTCATTCTCAGCGTTGTCATAGTTTATCCCAACCAAATGGAGGTGAGCGGCGTGTCATCAACACAGGAAGTTATGTCTCAGTTAGAAATAGAGGAGAGGCTAGAAACGGAATCCATGTCAGACATGGATGCTGAGAAAGAGATGGAGCTAAATTCAATCGTGAATCCCAATGTGACATTCACTGTGCTTCCTCAAGAAGTTGCCACGAAGATTAGTGACGTATTTATCATTGAAGTCGGTGTTGCCAATGCTACAGAGATGTATTCTTGGCAGGTTTGTCTCTTTTTTGACAACACAATTCTAGAATGCATTAACGTTTCTCTTCCTCATGATTATGTGTTTTCGTATACATACACAGTGAGTGATGCTCTTATGGACTATAACAGCACAGAGTTCAAAAACCCTCTACTGCATAAGATAAAAAACAATGAAGGAGAGGTGCTTATAGGCGCCTGTCTGTTGGGTAAAAACCAAACAAACTTCAATGGTTCAGGAGGGCTATGCCAAATAAAGTTCAAAGCCATCTCCCTAGGCTCATCAAGCCTCACGCTCTCCATCGAGAAAACATACTATCTTGGCCCTACAATATACAAGACAATACCCACAGTCTCCAACAGTGAAGTCATCGTACAAGAAAAGTAATACCAACCCGAGCGCGCGCGTAATAGCATTCATCGGGGTTAGATGTGCTGGCGTGGCCGTAAACCCTTAGTTTGACGGAAATAATTGTCCCTGTTTGGGTTGTGTTTTCAAATCCGAAATCTCCGATCTGGTCTCCGTGTTTAGACCCGTTTCCTTGGAATGGAGAATATATATAATTGTTGGGTTCATCTTGGGCGTCTAGATATGGCGTGGAACCGACCTTAGCCCATAGGTCTTTGGTAGCGTCAAAAGAATCGATGTAGAGGTCTAGGGTTTCGACACTGTTAGGTGTTATTGTAGTTGTTGCAGTGTATGACACTATGGAAGACACGACCATTGGGCATAACATAAAAAGGAAAATAATAAGCGCTACAGCTGTAGTTTTGCGCCTTAGGTTCTTGTGTCTTCTATTTCTGTGTTCTGTTGCAAGGACTTTTTGCTTTTCCTCTTCTTTCTCTACATCAGCGAATATTGTGATTCCATCGTCTGTCACGTATTTTCTTTTTAAGAGGCTCATGGCAACCAGAAAGTCGTTTATCAGCATTGCTCCGAAAATCATTGCTGCAAATCCTCCGTATGCACACACGTAGGGGGCATAGTTTCCTAGTAGATTGTGAAGACCTGTTCTTTCAATCCATTGGAAGAGAGCCAAGTTCGCGGCTAAGAGACCGGCAGCTAGCGTAACTAATCCGAGACCCAATTTTGTTTTTAGATGGGGGAACTTAATCTCTGCTCTCTCAGCAGGCACATGTGGGGGCGTTTCTAGTGAAGTCATTGCCTCATTGGTTAGTTGCTCAATTTCTTTTGTATCGAGTTCATTATCGTTGGGCGCCTCGTATTCTTTGGAGGGTCTTTCCTGTGATTCTAATTTTTCAATCTTTGCCAACACTACCAATAGTGTTGTTTGAAATTTATCAACAACGTTCTCAAGGTTGCCCAGCATTGAGTTTAATGCACGGGAGAAATCTGATGATTGGCTTTCTTTTGTGTCGGTTTCACTCAACTTTTGACCCTCTCTTTGTGCATGCGCGGTTGGGATTGGAAGGGTTCTAGAACGAGTCTTGTGGAAGCGGTGTGTACTGGAAGGTTACTGTTACTTGAGTTGTTTCGTCGACTTGGTCGTAGGAGTATGTTACTTTGATTAGATAGTGTGTGGTTTCTGACATGGCTTGATGGATGTAGCCTGCATCTCCTGACGTTAACCCGTTGATGTAAGGTTTGGTTGTTGAGCCTATAGTAGCATTGTATAAGGTTTCGTCATCCCAAGCTGAACCGTTCCAATATTTCGCTGTGATTTCAAATTTTGAGAACTTGCTGCTGTTGACGGCTGGGGTTAGCTCGATTTTAACTGAACAAACTTTGTTTGCGTCTGTCACGACTTTGAATGCGTATGTGCTGGAGTCACTTGCGTTGAACGTGGGTTCTTCAGAGCCTGCTGGGCTACCTGAGCCTGGTAGATATCTTGTTTCGTTTACGTCATTTACGTAGATCGTCCATAGAGCTGATGTGGCTCCGAGTGTAAATTGTTGTGTTTGAGTTATGGTTACGGTTGCTGTGTAAGGTACTAAAGCTAGGGCGATCGTTGTCAGTGAGGCAAGACATAGGAAGCCCTTTACTCCCAGTATCTTTGCAAGTTTGGTGATGGCTTTCATTTTTTATCTAACTCAAAATTCAGCTCTGATTTGTAAATAGATTATGAATTCTGAATTCAGATTGTAATGACATATGGGCTGTCGAAGCGATTTCCTCGGCAAGAATACTTGCTGCTGTTAAGGTCGTGTTTAGATGTCGACGGTTTAAGTATTTTTGTCTAGACAAATGTTTGTTATGTTATATAACGATAACCTCTCATGCTTCACAAGTTATTTTGATGCGTATTTGTGATAGTTATGGAATCTTTAGAAGATTTTATTATACTTTTGTTTAATTTAATACACATTTAACAAAAGCAAGCCGTCAATTTTCTCGCGCGCGCTATTTCAACATTATTTTTGAAATACACGCTCCAGAACTTCAACATTTTTCAGAGTTTGAATTCCATCTAATTTCGCGTTTGAACCGCGCATATACTTCAATAGAGCGTCACATATTCAACAGAAGATTTTTCCGAAAGTGTTATTTCGAAGAAAGCTATTTTAAAATAGGAGAAAGGTTTGTCAAAGAGAACAGTTTCTGGAATAACGTTAACACTGCTTTTAATAGGCATGTTAACATTGGCGTTTAACACTCAACCAGTTAAGTCAGATTGGATTTGGACTGAAACCATCTATATTAGGGCTGATGGAAGTGTTGACCCTGATACGGCACCTATTTCGAGTGTTGATAATATTACTTACACATTAACAGATAATATTGTGGGAGACGTTCAACCAACCTCCATTGCAATTGTTGTTGAGAGGGATGACATAATAATTGACGGCGCAGGATACACGCTTCAAGGAACGGGAGCGTGGGCCACCGAAGGGATAGACTTGACTGGAAGAACAAACGTGAGGGTTCAGAACACACAAATCAAAAACTTCGATTATGGCATCGGGCTCTATGGGTCTTCCAACAACAGCATCAGCGAAAACAACATAGCACACAACGGGTATGGTATCTGTCTCTCTTCTTCCAACTATAACAGTGTCAGCGGAAACACGTTCACCAATAACGGTCTTATTGTTTGGGATTCGTACCAGAATGTTGTGGAGGACAACACCGTGAACCGCAAGCCCTTAGTCTATCTTGAAGGAGCGGCAGACTACACCGTAGACGATGCAGGACAGGTGATACTGATCAACTGCACAGGCATAAGGGTTGAAAACCTCAACCTATCCCAAACAAGCATCGGCGTGCAATTATGGGAAACAAGCAACAGCAGCATAGCAGACAACACCATAGCAAACAACAGGGATGGCATCGGACTCGGTTCTTCTTCCAATAACGGCGTGAGCGGAAACAACATAACAGCAAACAACGGCAATGGCATCTATCTCTGGCTTTCTTCCAACTATAACAGCATAAGCGGAAACAACATAACAGCAAATTCCTTCTATGGCATCTGGCTCGACTTTTCTTCCAACAACACTGTTTCTGGAAACAATATCGAAGGAAACAACGAGGATGGCATCTTACTATCGTTTAGAACAAATAATAACAGTATCTGCGGAAACAACATAACGGACAACGGCAATGGCATCTATCTCTTTGGTCCTTCCAACTATAATAGTGTCAGCGGAAACAACATAACAGCAAACAGCGATACAGGCGTGCGCGCGCGCTCTGACTATAACACCATATCTGGAAACCAAATAGTAGACAACGGCGATGGCATCTTTCTCGAAAACTCTTCAAACATCACCATAAATGGAAACACCATAACAAAGAACGACGTTGGAATCAAGCTGGATGAGCTTCGCGCGTACGCGCACAACAGAATCTATCACAACAACTTCATAGTCAACACCCAGCAGGTTAACATGGTTGCACCCAGCCGTACTAACTTTTGGGATGACACTGTTGAAGGGAACTATTGGAGCAACTACACTGGAGTTGACTCAAACCATGACGGAATAGGCGACTCTCCACACATCATTGATGCAAACAACACGGACAATTATCCTTTGATGGGCACGTTTAACAGCTACAATGTCACCTACTTCACACCACCCCTCGTGCCACATGCCTGCAATGTCAAGGTGATTTCCAATTCCACGATTTCAGATTTTGGCGCTTCAATCTGGATTGAACACCGAGAAGTCACATTCCTAATGTTCAACGCCAGCGGAGCAGAAGGTTCAACAGGATTCTGCAGAGTCTCGTTCCCAACAGCGATGATGAATGGCACATACCACGTGTCAGTAAACGACACCGAAATTCCATATACACTGCTACCATGCTCAGATGCCAACTACAGCTACCTATACTTCACCTATATACACCCAACAGAAAGAGTCATCATAATACCGGAGTTTCCATCATTCCTCATTCTACCACTATTCATGATAGCAACACTATTAGCAGTCACATTGTACAGAAGAAAAAAATCTATGTAATACGCGTGCTAAGATGTTAAGAGAGCCAAAGTGGTTCTTGCGCGCGCTCTGGAGTGCTGAACTCAGACGATTACTGCAGAATAAGGCAGGAAAATATATTGTGGTAGTGCGCATAGCTAAATTATGATTCTTCTTCAACAATAGTTTCTAATCGCTGTTTCAATTGTCTTCTAAGGTGATGTTCAGTTCTCCATTTAATAAATCGATGTACTGATCGCACTGTCGGTGGCGGGCCCGAGGGGAATTGAACCCCTGACCTACGGGTTAAGAGCCTCAACCTAACCCTGTGTAGCGGTTAGTCCGCCGCTCTAACCTTGCTGAGCTACGGGCCCCTACGTTACAATTTCCATCAGTCTTTTTAATAAATTTACCTAACCCTTTCAATCTAGAAAGAAAACTTAATGTCGCAGTTCCTAGTGTGCAGACCTATTCAAGATGTATACTCTTTTTCGCTTACTTGCGGTTTGATTATCCTGCAGTAGCGTCTTGAACTTAATTGAGGGAGAACAGCTAGAAGCAGCAAGGATAGTCGCGAGCTGAGCTTACTTGCCACTGCGCGCGTGTGTTTTGACAAGAAAATACGTATTTACAGTAGCAATAAGCGTCGCAGCCACATTATCTTATTCCTACGAGACTGTCAGGATATGGCTGAAAAATAAGATCTAACCCAAGAATGTGTACAGCAAACTCGAATTTTCTGCAAACTTTTCTTTCTAGTTTTGCTAAGACCAACAGTTTTAAGCTCTAATCCCTATTTTCGGTTGTAAGAGGCTGAAAACATTGGGTGAGATTGTTTTCGTTGGACTTGGTTTACACGATGAGATGGGAATAAGCTTACGTGGGTTCGAAGAGACGAAAACAGCGGACAGNGTTTTTGTAGAACTTTACACGAGTTTTATGCCTCATTTTTCANTAAGAAGATTTGAGAAGATTTCCGGAAAACAGCTTCAAGTTGTTTCAAGGAAGGAGCTTGAGGAAGAGAACGGAAAAGCCATTTTAAGAGCTGCTGAAACCGGTAAGGCCGTCTTACTTGTTCCAGGCGACCCCCTTATAGCTACTACTCATGTTGCTTTAAGGATACAGGCTGAAAAAATCGGAATGAAAACACGCGTCGTTCACGGGGCTTCCATACTCTCCGCTGTGATAGGGTTGTCAGGCTTGCACAACTATAAGTTTGGAAAAACTGTTACAATACCTCTCCCGAGCGAAACAATATCTGAAACCCCATATGAGGTTATCGCCCAAAACAAAAAGCTGGGACTTCATACTCTCTGCTTATTAGATATAAAGGTGGAAGAAAAACGCTATATGAAAATCTGTGAAGGATTAGAATCGCTTTTGAAGATCGAGAAGAAGAGAAGAGAGAGAGTAGCAACAATGGACACGCTTGTAGTGGGCATAGCAAGAGCTGGAAGCAGCAACCCAATGGTGAAAGCTGGGTTCCTGAAAGACCTGCTAAGCCATGATTTTGGAGAACCGCCCTACAGCATGATTTTCCCGGGAAAACTTCATTTCATGGAAGCTGAGGCCCTTATAGTTTTTGCTAGCGCTCCTAAAAATTTGTGAGAGGTTGTCGAATGAATTTAGAGAAGCTTGTTTCGAAGTACATAGCTTCTACCGAACATGTTCTAGAACATATGGAACCAATTAGAAATTTAATAAATGTAGACGTAGAAGGCATCGGGAAGGTTGTGGAATACGTTAAAACCTATTTAGAGGATGCCAAATACTATAGGGAGAGAAAGAAGTTTGATGTAAGTTTGGCTTCTGTTGCCTATTGTGAAGGCTTGCTTGATGCGTTAAAACTGTTGGGAGCCGTGAAATTCGAATGGTGGGTCAAGAGGAAAAGAAGAAGAGAAAAATAGTTCTGGCTTCGGGCGTATTTGATCTACTGCACCTCGGACATGTAAAGTATTTAGAGGAAGCGAAAAAGGCTGGTGGACGAAACGCTGAACTCATAGTAATTGTAGCCAGAGACAGTACTGTGGAAAAAAGGAAAGACAAGAAACCGATTGTATCTGAAAACCAGCGACGTGCCCTCGTTGAGTCTTTAAGAGTTGTCGACGAAGCTCTCTTAGGTTATGAGGAGTTTGACATTGGAAAAGTTATTGAAAGGATCAAACCAGATGTCATAGCTGTTGGACACGATCAAGACAGCATGGAACAGACTGTGAAAAAATACGTGAAAGAAAAGGGATTAAGTATAAAGGTTGTGAAGATTGGCAAGTTTGGAGAGGACGAGCTGGACAGTTCCTTAAAGATCAAGCAGAAGATAATCGAGCATTTTAAGAGGTGAAAGCATGTATAGGGGCTCAAAAAAGGTCATGCTAACTTACATAATTATTGCGTTAAACATCATTGTCTATTTTTATACAGCCATACTTAGCGGGAAATTTATTGAAATAGATTTTCATGTTATTCGTCAATATGGGCAACACAACTCATTTGTCTTGAATGGCGGATACTGGCAACTTTTCACAGCCATGTTTGTCCATGTCAACATAGTGCACCTTTTTGGTAACATGTTCTTCCTGCTCATTTTCGGGCTCAGAGCTGAAAAATTATTTGCTATTCAAGAATACTTCCTTATCTATTTCTCAAGTGGGTTAGCTGGAAACTTGTTGACACTACTTTTGGAGCCTTCCATGGTTTCTGCTGGAGCTTCCGGTGCCGTTTTCGGGTTGTTCGGGGCATGCACCATCTATATCAGACGGGCAATCGGCCAATCGATAATTGGTGCGTTGTTGTATTCTTTCTTTCTGTTCATGATAAGTACGGGTCAGAACGTGAACTATCTAGCCCACCTAGGTGGCTTATTCATTGGATTGATGATCGGCTATGTGCTTGCTACGACGCGAAAGCCAAAGGTAGCCTACGAATATGAGTACTCTTTTTCAACAAGACGTTAATTCTCATGGAAGCGTTAAAACTTCAACCTTAACTTTGTGTCCGTCCTTCAACTTAAGCTGTTTTCTCAGAAAAACTGGAGCAATGACCTCGATTACTGAAGAGTCGTAGTGACTTCTCAAAGCCGAGATTAGAGCGCCTTTCACCTTGTTCTCTATTATTACCGGGTAACATTTCACGTGTCCGAAGGTGCGGTTTTCATTCTTAAATCCCTCAATTTCAACCGCTGGGTATGCTTCAAGCTCCGAACGGGTCTTGACATCATAATCTGTTGTCAGTTTCAGGTTAAGTGTCCCCGGGAAAGGGTCAAAACCTAACTTCTCCATGAACTGTTTCCTGTACCGTTCCCTACTTATGTAATAGGCTCCTTCGCCTAATCCTGTGAAAACTACGCCTTCTAGAGTTACTGAAGGGGGATAAGCTGCTTCCATCAAAAAGCGCATGTTTGAGTAGAGTTTTTTCAGCTCCTTGAAGCCGGGGTCAGTGATTTTTATGAGACATCCCTCAGGCGTTATGGTTCGACTGATCCAGCCTTTATCATCCAGCTCAATTAGGTGGCGTGAAGCTGTCTGCTGGGACATATCCAGCTTTCTTGCTAAATACTCTGTTGAAATCTTGGCTGTTCTTCGATGAGCCCCCATCTCAGCCAGCTTCAGAAGCGTGAGAAGAAGACGCCATACACGCCCTTCACTCATTGTGAAGCTTGTTTCCCCCGTTTACTTTAGAAATAAAACATTGCGTATTTAAGTAACTCGAAAAGCTGTAGCTCTAAGTTTCATAAAATGCTGTCTTTGTCCACATGCGTAGAATAATTTCAACGAAGTCTAAATGTGTTTAAACAGACCCTACCAGAGTGGAGACATCTCCCACAAAACCTCTTTTTTTCTAGCGTACACATCATATTTGAATCGAGCTGACTAGAAAAGTTAGCCCGAAGTAGATTAGAACTGCACCAAAAAATGCTATCAAGACTCTATACCATTTGAGCCCAACAACTTTCATCCCCTTCTTGGCAAGATGGGCAGTTGCAGTAAGCCAAACATAGTCGATCCAAACATGGCAGACATACATAAAGAAAACGCCAGCTAGAGAAGCAAACTTCAATGAGATAATAATAAGCTGGGCTCCAGCAGTAAGCCACCAAATAATGAAGAATGGGTTCAAACCAGTGAAAGCCAGACCTATAACGAGTAGGTGTTTAAAACTTGTTTCACCATTTCCTTGAAGGCTTTTAGATTTTGGCCTAAATGAACCATAGATTTGCATTACACCAAAGACTATTAGAACAAAGCCTCCAATAACTCCAATTATGATCTTGACTAACTCACTCGTGATGATCAAAAGTCCAAATGCCAATAACATGACAAGCGTGAACTCAACCAAAGTGTGCGCCACAGAGAATACAATGCCACCTTTGGCTCCAGATTTGGTGCCTTTTGTTAGGTTGGCGAAGAATAGAGGACCGGGTGCTAAAGCACCCGATGCAGTCACGAGAATAACAGTAATCACGAAATCTAGTATTTCCATAAAGATTTAGAATTGGCACATGGAATAATAATCTTTAGCGATTCAGAAAAATTAGAGCATAAAGCGCATCTATAACAAGCGAAGTGGAATTTGAACCGGCGCGCGCTCGGCAAAATACACTCGGAAAGGGACTAGGAGATCCTGTCAGAGCTTCAATCTTTTCGGAAGGGTGGAAAGGTTTAGCGGCTTTCTACTGAGATGCCTCAACTCTGATTATCTCGGGTATTCTTTGCTTGAGATATCGTTCCACTCCCATTTTGAGGGTCATAGTTGACATTGGACAGCCAGCGCATGCTCCTTTCAACCTGACCTTAACAACACCATTCTCTACCGCTAACAGCTCTATGTCGCCACCATCAGCGTTTAGACGGGGTCTCAGATCTTGAAGGGCTTTCTCCACTTGGTCTTTAACTGTTGTTCCCATTGCCTCCACCAACATCATTTTATGAAATAGTCGAACCTTATATGACATATGTCATGCTTATATATTTTCCGCAAGGTTTCGAAAGCAAGCTCTCTTTGTAAATCTTATAATTGTAGTATGCTTCCCTTTAGTCAAGCGCGCGCGGCTATTGTACTTATCACAAATAGAAATAATATTGTGCAGATTCCTGAAATCAAAAGAACGAATATTAGAAGAACGAATCTTTTCTCCACACTTCAATCAATTGCATTGATTTGCTATAGCTTTTCCGCATTTTTTGCACATAGAAACCTGAGGTGATGTTGAAGTTTAAACGTGTTTAGACAATCCATACAGAATTCTTATCTTAGCCTTTTCCTCGAAAGTTAATGTTCAGGCGGTGAATATGAAAGAGGCTAGGGCTTTCTCGCCATGCCACATTACAGGCTTCTTCCAAATACTTGATCACCCAGCAAACTCTTTGTATGTGGGTTCCCGAGGTGCTGGCGTTTCACTTAGCCAAGGAGTGGAGACTGTTGTAAAGGTGAGTGAAGCCTTGAAAAGCTCTCTGCAAGTTAAGATTAACGGTTTCGATTCAAATTCTGCAGAAGTCTCTAAACACGTTGTAGACTCCTTTCTTTCACGATTTGAAGAAATGGAAAACTTTGAGATTATTGTTGAACACCATACTGAAGTTCCAACAGGTGCTGGATTCGGCACCAGCGGAGCTGCAGCAGTAGGCTTAGCCCTAGCTCTAAATGATGTTTTTGGCTTGGGCATGTCTAAAATAGAGGCTGCTCAACTTGCACACATAGCTGAAGTTGAATGTAAAACGGGACTCGGCACAGTGATTGCCGAAACTTTCGGCGGTGTAGAAATAAGAGTCAAGCCTGGAGCGCCAGGAATTGGAGAAATAAAACATGTGCCAGTTCCAAAAAACTTTGTAACGGCTTCCCTAACCTTCGGATCATTGTCCACAAAAAAGTTTCTAACAGACGGGGAAATCCGAAGGCGCATAAACAAGTTTGGCGGAAAACTCGTTGATAGATTGATTGAGGAGCCCAATGTTACCAATTTCATGAACTTTTCCCGTCAATTCGCAGAGCATGTAGGATTAATAACTGAGAGAATAAGGAGAACCTTATATGCAGCTGACAAGGCTAAGTTTGTTTGCAGCATACAGATGTTCGGAGAATCAGTATTCACTTTGGTTGAGAAAGACTCCCTTGAAGAACTTCTCAAAATTTTACGTAACTACTGTTCAGACGGAAGAATCATTGTCAGCGAAATTGACTTTGAAGGAGCACGACTACTTAAATGAGAAGTATCAAGATTCCGCCGGAACATCCGAGAGCAGAATCTCTTCGAATCCGAGAAAGATTAATTGAACACTTCAGTGAAGGTGTGGTGGCAACTGCTGGCCTCATAGCCCACGGTCGGGGAGAAGCCTTCGACTACTTCATAGGCGAGAAAACAACCAAAACAGCCTCAAAAGCCATAAGGGCGGCTGCATCTGCACTTTTGACAGCTGAAAAAGCAATTGTCTCTGTTAACGGCAACACAGCAGCCTTGGTAGCCGAAGAGATAGTAGAACTAGCTAATGTTACAAAAGCAAGAATTGAGGTCAATCTGTTTTATAGATCGCTTGAGAGAGAACTGTCAATCAAAAAATTGCTGGAAAGGGCTGGTGCCCTTGAGGTTTTAGGGGTGGGTGAGGATGCTTCTGCAAAGATTTCGGAGCTGGGAAGCGAAAGGAGACGTGTAGATCCACGAGGTATGCTTTCAGCTGATGTGATTTTGGTACCGTTGGAGGACGGTGACAGGACAGAAGCCCTCGTTAAGATGGGTAAAAAAGTGATAGCAATAGATCTGAATCCTCTTTCTCGAACAGCGCAGAAAGCGACAATCACCATAGTTGACAACGTTGTAAGGGCGATACCGAAACTTGTGGAAGTAGCAAGAAAACTGAAGCAAGACACAAGGAAGTGCCATCAAATCCTGCTTAGTTTTGACAATGAAAAAAACCTAGCTGAATCCATGACGCTAATCAAAGAAAGGCTTCTAAAATTTGCTGAAAAAGGCGATTACCTTACCTTGGAGAATGAAAAACATTGAACTTTAGCAAAATCTTTGTTTTAGGCGCTGGTGCCATCGGAAGCGTCTATGGAGCCTTTCTCTCTGAAAGAAATGATTTAGTTTTGATTGGAAATAAAACTCATGTGAAGGCTGTGAATTCAAGGGGTTTAGCAATTTCCGGAGACATAAACAAAACTTTCCATCTTAGAGCTGACACCGAAATTCATGAAATACCAGAAAAAACGCTAATCATTCTAACAACAAAGGCATATGACTTGGCAAAAACCATTGAAAAAACTAAAAAACTTCTCAAGAAAGATACGGTTATTCTGTTCTTGCAGAACGGGCTCGGAAACGAACAAATCATAAAACGTGCGGTTGGCGACAAAGCCAGAATTTTAAGGGGTGTGACAACAATGGCGGCTGAATTCTTTGAACCCGGAAAGATAAGATTTTGGAACGGAGAAACGAATATTGAGCAGAATGAAGTTGCAGAGGAAATAGCGGAGATTTTCAATGGATGCGTGCTGAAGACAACGCTTTCTGACGACATCAAAAGAGAAGTTTGGGACAAGCTGATTGTTAACTGCGTAGTAAATCCGTTATCCGCCATCTTCCATGTTAAAAATTACGAAATTGTTGCCGATTCATTGAAAAATGTTCGACATGAAATTGTCAAAGAATGCGTTGAAGTTGGAAAAGCTGAAGGAATCACCTTTCCCAATCATCTAGAGGAAAGAATTGACGAGAAAATGTCCACGTATACGAATTTTTCTTCCATGTATCAAGACATAGTGAAGCGTAAGAGAACTGAGATTGATTTTCTAAACGGAAAGGTAGTTGAGCTGGGTAGAAAACATCACATTACAACACCGGTAAACGAAATGCTTGTATGCTTAATAAAATTCATGGAGGAGAAAAATGGAATTCCAAGAAAGTATTAGGCAAAGAAAGGGTAAAGAAAAAATCATAATGTTAACGGCTTATGACTATCAAATAGCAAAAATACTTGATGAGATAAACATTGATCTAATCCTCGTCGGCGACAGTTTAGGTATGGTCGTGCAAGGTCACAGCAACACCAAAAGCGTGACCATGATGGATATGATTTATCACATAAAAGCTGTGGCAAGGGGAGCCAAGAACACACCAATCATAGGAGACATGCCGATAAACAGCTGCAACACTACAAGAGACGGTCTAGAAAATGCTAGAAAGTTTATGGACGCCGGAGCTCACGGAGTCAAAATTGAAGGAAACAAGCCAGAACTTACAAGAACTCTCCTAGAGGCTGGAATTCCGGTGATGGGACATGTTGGAATGCTTCCCCAAATGGCTGAAACTTACCGCGTAAAAGGGAAAAAACCTGAAGAGGCTGAAAAGATCTTTCAGGACGCTTTAGATTTGGACAAGCTAGACGTGTTTTCCATAGTATTAGAGTGTATACCCAAAAGCCTAGCGAAAAAAATAACCGAGAATGTGAAGACTCCAACAATTGGCATAGGAGCTGGAAAGTACTGTGATGGACAAGTTTTGGTAATAAACGACATGTTGGGGTTGGATGAGAGTTTCAAACCAAAATATGTGAAGAGATACGCCATCCTGAACAAAGTGATAACGGATGCTGTGGCTAGATTTGTAAAAGAGGTTTCTGCTGGCAAGTACCCAGACGAGGAGCATACATACCATTAGGTCTGAGGAGAGTTTTGAGAATGGAAAATGATGGTTTGCCTCAGAATTTGGTTTTCGAGGAACTTGAGTCAAGGCTTAGAAATGATTTCGCGTATGGTTCTGGAAGAGTCATCGGATCCATGTGTACTTGTCCACATCCCTTAGCTAGAAAAACGTTCACTCGTTTTCTCGATCGAAATCTGGGTGATTCAGGGCTTTTTCCAGCAGTGGTTGAGCTAGAAAAGGAAACTATAAGCATGCTTGGCAGGTTGCTTTCGAACCCAAAGGCTTCAGGTCACATAGTTACTGGAGGAACAGAGGCTAATACTTTGGCTTTGTGGGCTGCTAGAAAACTTTCAAAAAAGAAGAGCTGTGAAGTTATCGTTCCTGCTTCTGCACATTACTCCTTTGACAAAGCTGGAGACTTGTTAGGCTTGAAAATTGTTAAGATCAAGTTGAACAGAAGATTTCAAGTTGACACAGAAGCCCTTAGGAAAAAGGTAAATTCAAACACCGTAGCAATTGTTGGCATCGCTGGAACAACTGGGTTAGGCGTAGTTGATCCCATATCGGAACTCTCTGAAATCGCTGCAGAAAACGGCTTATATCTCCACGTGGACGCAGCCTTCGGAGGATTCATTCTTCCATTTCTTAAGGAAATGGGGTTCAGCGTTCCATACTTTGATTTCTCGTTACGGGGAGTTTGCTCCATAACGATTGATCCACACAAGATGGGTTTAGCTCCTATCCCAGCTGGGGGAATATTGTTTCAGAATGGTAAGCTCAGAGAGACTGTTTCTTGGAATGTTTCTTATATGGCTGGAGGAGAAACCGAGCAAGCCACTCTTGTGGGAACACGTTCCGGAGCTTCAGTTATTGCCGTTTGGAGTTTACTGAAACATTTGGGAAAAGAAGGCTACAAAAAAATTGTTATGCGGTGTATGCGTTTGACATGGAAGCTTGCGAAGGAAATTCAGGAGATTGAAGGTCTAGACATAGCTACAGAACCAACCATGAACATTGTTGGAATAAAATCGAAAGTATTCAACATTCGACAAATTGCAAAGGAATTAAGACTTAGAAAATGGGCGGTTTCCCTCTTTCCAAACCATATTCGAATAGTTGTTATGCCCCATGTTCAAAAAGAAAACATTGAGAAATTCCTATCTGACCTGAAAGATGTCGCCCATAGATTAGGAGGTTGAAAAGGAGGATTATTGTTGTTTACGCATCCATCTAAGGATATTACTGGAACGAAAGGAGAGGAATTGAAAGGTAGACATGTAGTCTTATGCATCACTGGAAGTGTAGCAGCGGTTCAATGCCCAGAAATCGCCAGAACTCTAATGCGGCATGGAGCAGAAGTTTTCGCTGTGATGTCTTCGATGGCTAAAAAAATAATTCATCCATATCTTATGGAATGGGCAACTGGAAACGTTGCCGTAACGGAGCTGACGGGCAAGATTGAACACGTGGCTTTGGTAGGAGAACATCCTAAGAAGGCTGACTTGGTGGTTGTTGCCCCAGCTACAGGAAACACCATAAGCAAGATTGCCTGCGGAATAGATGACACAACGGTGACGTCTGTTGTTTCAACAGCTTTCGGCTCGAACATCCCCCTGATTATCGTTCCGGCTATGCACCAATCCATGTATGAACATCCCATACTGGCTGATAATATTAGGAAGCTAAATGCGTTGGATGTTGAATTTGTCGGTCCGAGAATCGAGGAGGGGAAGGCGAAAATCGCTGATACAAAAGATATTCTCGATGCAGTTATCCGCAGACTGGCGGTTAAACAAGATTTTTCTGGATTCAAAGTGTTAGTTACCGCGGGACCGACTGTCGAGTATATAGACCCTGTCCGTGTTATCACAAGCAAAAGTTCTGGAAGAATGGGCGTTGCAATAGTAGAAGACGCCTTAAGTCGCGGGGCGGAAGTGACGCTCGTCTACGGGTTGGGAAAAGCGGTCCCTCCGTTCCGGTCTTTCGTGATTTCTGTTGAAACAACGGAGCAAATGCGTGAAGCAGTTGTTTCAGAGTTAGAATCGAAGAAATATGATGTAGCGATAGCTGTGGCTGCAGCCGCTGATTGGACAGTTGAAAAACCGTTTTCTTACAAGGTTTCAACGCATAAGCTTCGTTCACTTAGTTTGAGACTGAAGCCTACCAAGAAAATTATTGATTACGTGAAGAAGGTTAGCCCCAAGACTTTTCTCGTGGCGTTTCGTGCAGAATACAAACTTTCCGAGAAAGATTTGATTGATAGTGGGTATAAGAGGCTACTGGAAGCTGATGCTGACCTGATTGCTGTGAACGATGTTGGCAAGAAAGGTGCGGGTTTTGGAACCGAAACGAACGAAGTTTTCATTGTTGATAAAGAGAAAAAAGTGGTTCATGTTCCCCTAGGCTCTAAACGGGAAGTTGCGAGGAAAATTCTCGATGTTGTAAATGAAAAAATCAAACCAAAATAGTCTTATAGACACCTGATACGTGTTAGACGTGAGAGCAAATGAGCAAAAAGTTCAAGACTGTGGCTGTTGGCGGCACCTTCGACGAGTTCCATAGGGGACATAGAGTCTTACTTATGAAAGCTTTTGAAGTAGGCGAACAAGTTCTAATCGGTTTAAGCTCCAACGGGTTCGTTAAAAAGCTAGGTAAACCGCATGAAACAGCACGCTACGAGCAGAGACTAGAAGAGCTGAAGGCTTTTCTGCGCGAACATGGCTTTTCACAAAGAGCCAAAATAATTCCTTTAAATGACGTTTACGGAGTGACCCTATCTTCTAAAGGTTGCCTCGAAGCCCTAATTGTAAGCAAAGAAACCGAACCTACAGGCATCAAAATTAACGAAAAAAGAAAAGAGCGTGGATTAAATCCCCTTCAAATAGCGGTTATAGAGATGATTCCCTCAGAAAATCATTCTCCCATCTCCACAACACGAATTCGACGAGGAGAAATCGACCATGAAGGACACTTGCTTACAGGATAAAATCAACATTAGACCTCGTTATATTGTGCTTTTGCAATTCGAAAAATGGCCTGCAAAACTGGCTTCGCAGTAATAGCCTCACGCAATAGCTTTTAACGCTTTGTGACTTAGTTCTGTTGGAAGGAGTGTTTGTGCAAAGAACCGGGGTTGCTAGGCTTCCGCTCCATTATGGCAAAGCGCCGAGATGGCTAGTTGTCCGTATGCAAAAACTCGCTAGAGAAATAGTGACGATTATTGTGGATGAGTATGGTGCGGATGATTTTCTGAAACGGATATCAGACCCTTTCTGGTTCCAGGCTTTAGGTTGCGTTTTAGGTTACGATTGGCACTCTTCAGGTGTAACAACAGTTGTTACAGGAGTGTTAAAAAGGGCTATTGTGCCAGAAGATCACGGAATCGCTGTCTGCGGTGGCAAAGGCAAGGTTTCTAGGCAAGCACCACTAGAAATTGGAAATGCTGGTGAAAAGTTTGGTTTATCAAACGATAAAACTGAAGTTTTGCGGTACGCAAGCAAGATGAGCGCTAAAGTCGATAATACGGCTATTCAAGCTGGCTACCAGCTTTATCATCATGCCTTCTTCTTTACTGAAGATCTAAAATGGACAGTCATTCAACAAGGTATGTGCACAGAAGACCGCACAGCTAGACGTTATCATTGGCTTTCAGAGAACACAGAAGACTTTGTTGTTGAACCGCACAGCGCTATAGTTGGCGATGTGAAACGGGAGATCGCCTTGGATATGACAGCTAAAGAAGGCGAGGGCTGCAGAAAAATTTCAGTGGACATAGCTGGAGAGTCTCCTAAAAAGATTAGACGTATGATTCTGTCCATTAGGCCAGCTTATCAGAAGTCCCTGCAGGAATGGGTTCCAACCGCGGAAAAAACGGCATGGAGAGAGTATCCGATTGATGTATTGTCTATGCCGAGGAGCATAAACTGGAAGGCACTTCGAGAAGTCTACGAGTTTCACCCCAGCAATTATGAAGAGTTGTTAGGCTTCAAAGGCATAGGCCCAGCAACTATCCGAGGCTTAGCCTTAATCGCAGACCTTATTTACGGTGAAAAACCAAGTTGGAAAGATCCGGTGAAATATTCTTTTGCTTATGGAGGAAAGGATGGTGTTCCTTACCCCGTGGATCGCATGGCTATGGACAAGTCAGTTCAGATGCTTAAACAAGCAATACAAGAATCCAAGATAGGAAACCAGGAAAGGATGCGATCTCTGCAGAGGCTTAAGCGGTTTGTCCCAGACAATATTATTCATTAAAGAGATTCCAGTTTTCAACCGTTACGGCTTCCGTTGTGCATGATGACGTACAGTTATGCAATCGTTTTCCCGCACAAGGATAGAACGTCCAAAATGAAAAGAGGATTGGTCACGTTCACAGCCGCCATAGTTGCAGCTATTGTTTGGACCATTCCATTCGGCAAGGGCGTGGCTGTTTCCGAAGGATCCTGAAGATCTTGAGAGAAGATTTCCACTTGAACAATTAACGCTGTAGTCTCTGAAGTTCGTGAAAACTTGTCAAGGTGCTTTTGCTTCGAGATGCTTCGAAAACTGCAAATGCTTCCTTAACCTCTACCTCTGATCCATCCAGAGATTCCCAGTTCTTTAACTGTGATGGTGACGGGTTTCGGTTCATGTGACTTGTGCTTGCCATTTTCGTCTAGATAGAGAATTTTTGGGTTTAGAGGAAATACTCCTTTGGTCAAAGGTCGAAGGATCAATTTCACTTCTATAGTTTTGAGTGGGCTGAGTCGTTTTCCTTTCATGTTTAGGTGGCGACCTTCCACACGGTAGACTTCTGGTTCTTTTACGAGTTTGAATCTCTCAGGAATTAGGTTTTCGACTTTAGTCAGTAGGGCAGGCACCCCACCAGCGTTGATCATTTCCAGTTCTAAACTGAAGTCTTCGCCAACGTTCACCTCTTTTGCTTTAAGAATCAGGTTTGTTTGTATGTCTGCAGGCGCAACCTCTGACTTTTCGACGACGTGTTCCGTTGTTTTCAGTTGAGCAGCGATCTTTAAAGGCTCTTCGTACAAGCCCAACCCCATCCTCGTAAGCCGTAGAGGAGCCGCTAACCCTTCGTATTCAGGCTTCTCAAGAATCAGTTCTTCAAGAGCGGCTAGACGCTTCATTATCCAGTCTAGTTTTCTGCTCATCTCTTCAGCGATTGTGGTTGATTCAGAGAGTGGGGGTTGGGTGTTGTCACTCATCCTCAAGCGGCACGTCTCGACAGAAAAAGTATGAGGTTCCTACTTAAAACAGTTAAGCTGAAAGTACACTTTTTCCTGTTCTAGGTTAGAAGTCAGGCTTTTGCTCACAGTGCTTGATGTCTTCTGCACTTTCTCTTTTCCGATTATTCCTTCGGGCCAGCATATCTAGAAGAAACGTATTTCACTTTTACTTAAGCGTGGCCTAAACATCCCTTCGAACCTTTCATTTGCACATCACATGAGAGGTATTTTTAAGACAGCAGGTAGACGTAGATGTGTAAAAAAGCGTCGCTCATCTGCGCCAAGAAGTTGTGAAAAAATGGAAGGTGAAGGCGGCAACAGAAAAGCTGATGAAGCTGGTTCAAGCATCGAAGAATTAAGTAATAAACTTGATTTGATAATGAAGAGGCTTGAAACTCTGGAAGCTTTTATAATTAGCAGTCCGGAATATGCGGGATTAGCCCCGTACCTTCACATGACCCGCATGGGT